>WNFM01051503.1_pt1 | contig 13692 bp, 21 predicted proteins | sample 5400271 | NCBI WGS metagenome assembly WNFM01 (sample SAMN13153352, study PRJNA577476) | soil metagenome | isolation source: 60 cm saprolite on Douglas fir-dominated hillslope | place: USA:California | collected 2013-09-17 | reverse complement strand
AAAAAGGTCGGGGATATCCCGAACCCTAGCAGGAGGGCTGGACGCTCTCCTGCTCCTCAGCCTGCTCTTCCCGAGAATGCAACTTCAGGGGTCAGCGTTTCAAGCCACTTCCCATGACGCTTTCATGACGCTTTCATGACGCTTCCTTCTTATAACAGTCCTAAGAGAGGACGAGGCGCGTCACCTGGAGAGTAGCCCGAAATCCCGCCGGGGGTGGGCCTTTGAGTTAGGAAGCGCCCTCAGAATAACAAGAAAGATATCTATCATGCGCATTCCCAACTTTTTCCACGTATCGCTAGCCACTGGCGACGCGCAAGAACATGCGAACAAATGGGTAGTGCTCTTCCTCGTCGCACTAGGTGGCTTTATGACGACCCTCGATTCGTCGATTGTGAACATTGGTCTACCAGCCATCGCGCACACCTTTGGCGTTGGCGTCAGCGGAGCCATCGAATGGATCATCATTGGCTATCTGATCGCTATTGCTGCGTTCTTGCTTACTCTCGGACGCCTGGCCGATATGGTCGGGCGTAAGCCAATCTATGAAGCAGGGCTGGTCATCTTCGTTCTTGGCTCCATCTTCAGCGGGGCAGCGCCTTCTCTGGCGATACTTATCATCGCCCGTCTCTTCCAGGGATTAGGTGGAGCGTTCATCTTTTCCGTAAATACTGCGATGATTACGAGTGTCTTCCCGGCGAGCGAGCGTGGGCGCGCACTCGGTCTGAATGCTGTTGTTGTGGCTCTCGGCGTTAGCGCGGGGCCTACCATTGGAGGTCTTATCACCCAGTATCTGACCTGGCGCTGGATATTTTATGTCAACGTCCCCATCGGTGCTCTTGTCTTCATCATTGGCATGCGCATGCTCACTGAACCCCTCCATAGCAACAAGGAGCGTTTTGATCCATTGGGTGCAGTGCTCTTTGCGATAGGACTTGCCTCGATGACACTAGGATTCTCCTTCGGCGAGGAGTGGGGCTGGACCTCACCTGGTATAATAAGCTCTCTCGTTGGGGGGGTGGTGGCGCTGGTCGCGGCTGTGTTTGTTGAGCGCCGTGTCCCAGACCCAATCCTGAAACTCTCGCTCTTGAAAAATCGGGTCTTCGCCTCAGCTAATATTAGCTTTATGTTTTGCATGCTCGCTCTGTTCGCACCGGGCTTCTTGCTCCCATTCTACTTTGAGGAGCTTCGAGGTTTTCCCGCTGTACAGGCGGGCTTATTACTGACGCCACTCTCGCTCACGCTCGCGGTGATGGCACCTCTCAGTGGATCAATGGCGGATCGTTTCGGCTCGCGCATACTCGCTCCGCTGGGCCTGGCCATCGCCTGTTTCGGGTTGGCCCTCCTCAGTCAGCTGAACGCGCACAGCTCTATCTGGGACATCATCTGGCGTCTTGTCGTCATAGGTATCGGTCAGGGACTCTTCCAGTCCCCCAATACACGCGCATTGATGGGGGCGGCTCCTCCCCATGAGCAAGGTATAGCATCAGGCCTTCTCTCGACAGGTCGTGTCATCGGGCAGGCATTGAGCGTCGCACTCGCAGGCACAATCTTTACCGGCTTTGGCGCGGCGGCGGCAGGAGTTCTGCTCTCATCACAGGGACAGAACCTTTCCACCAGCAGAGTTAGCGATCTACAGAACACGTTCCTCGCAGGTTTCCATGCCGCGTTCATCGTGTGCGCCGCCTTTGCCGCCATCGGCATCTTCACATCGCTTGTACGAGGGAACGAGAACAAGAACAAGCAAACGCAACCTCAGAGCAGCGATAACGTAGCGCTTTAACTGGAAAATTATCTGGCACTATGCTTTGAGGAATTATCGGCTCTTTCCAGAATTAAGTGAGCCTGCTTGCTAGAAAATGTAGGCTCAGTTTGCGAAGGGTCTCAAACTACCTTCATCGGCGCCCAATGCGCTATCCATCCGACCATAGTCTCTCGAAAGCGAAGAGTCGGCATCCCGTCACCACAGGCCAGGCAAGGGCTTCGACGAGCAACATTCTCTCATTGAGACCTCCTAACTCCGCTCCATAGTAAGGATAGGCGAAAGGTAAGATGATGAGCAACAATGTGACGAGGCTGGTGAGCATCGTGTACCAAGCATAGCCGCGCCACGCACGATCTTTGCGCAGTTGTAGCCCGATGATGAAGAGCGCGACGATGAGCGAGCCGAATGCGACGAGGAAGCCAAGATTATGCAGCGCATCGTGCAGGACGGCAATTGGGTCTGTGGGATTGAACTCAGTAAAGAAGCCATCATTCACTGCTCCTGCTCCTGCGAGCAAGAGGAGCGAGGTACTGACTCTCAACCTCTTCCCGCCGATCGACTTTCGCATAGCTTGATAGAAGCCGATGGCGAAGAGCATGCTTAGAAGGCCAAAGACTACCAGATCGGTGTTCAGTATCCATGCATCCTGCCCTATGCCGAGATCGCTGACCACTTGATTGATGGGCGAGTAGCCTGGACGCAGGAGGCCTTGAATGGTGAACACGAGCACAAAAAGGATGGAACCGATTACGCCAGCAAGTGTGAATGGTCGTATAAAGTAGCTTCGTTTTCGAGTCGCGCGCTCGGAATGTATTTCCATGTCTGCGGTATCGGAGGCGGCAGACGCGGGTAATGTAGTAATACTTGTGGTCAAGGTGGCCATAGTTTTCTTCGCTTCTCTCTTCTAAACAAAGTCGTCGCCAATACTCCTGGTTTCCCGGGCACGGGGAGGTAGACGATCTGTAGCTGTGCCATCAGACAACGCTCCTGTTGCTTGTTTGCTCGTCTCCGTGCCAAACAGCCCCCGGGCTGCGTCCTACGCTGGTTCGACGGACTCGACGAGGTACCGCCCCTTCCACGACCGACGGCCCATTGTCCTCTCTGGCGCTAGTATGACAAGAAAGCGCCATGAAAGCGTGATGAGCAGCGTCATGGGCAGTGGCCTGCCTATGACGCTGCTCATCACGCTTTCATGACGCTTCCTGCTTATGCTAGAACCAGAGCGGACGAGGCGCGTCACCTGAGTCGCGGCCCCAAACCCTGCCAGGTGGGCCTTTGAGTTAGGAAATGCCCTCCTTCACCTTGTAAGAGATCGAGCGCCTGATGCGCGAGACGGCTTCTATAGGAGGACCTGCTCCAGGGAGAATGTGATGCACGTTCCAGAGGTAGAGCGCCTCTTTGAGAAACTGGAGGATAGATATGACGCACACATCATTCCCGATCGGTAGGGCCTGATGAAGGCCCCGGCAGAGAGGAAAGGAGAAAAAATAGATGCAATGGGCGATTGTGATTGCGGCGTTTCTCGCCGCATCGGTGGAATTTGTTGAGGCGTTTACGCTTGTCCTGGTGGCCGGGATCACCGTCAACTGGCGCAGTTCGATCGTGGGAGCGTTGGCTGCCGTCGCGACGCTCGCGGTGATCATTGCCACCCTGGGGGTGGCTTTAGTCACCTTGATCCCCATCGGGGTCTTACGCTTCGTGATTGGCTTCTTGCTCTTGTTGTTTGGCCTCAAATGGCTCAAAAATGCGATTCAACGCTACAGCGGGCTTAAGTTCCTACATGACGAAGAGGCCATCTACGCAGCCAATCTGGCACAGGCACGCGCACGAGGAGAAGCAGTAGGGACACGCCTCGATCCTTTCGGGGTGTTGCTCTCCTACAAGTCGGTGCTGCTGGAAGGGCTCGAAGTCGCCTTCATCGTCATTTCCTTTGGCAGCGGCGGTTCAAGTGGCATTGGCTTAGCCGCCATCGGTGCGGCTGCGGCTGGTGTGCTGGTGATCCTCGTCGGGGCCCTGGTGCAGGCTCCCCTGCAACGGATTCCGGAGAACACCTTGAAGTTTATCGTCGGCATCATGCTCACCACCTTTGGCACGTTCTGGTCGGGAGAGAGTTTCGGTATCAACTGGCCATTCTCCGACCTGTTTCTGCTCCTGCTGGCTGCCTTCTACCTGGTCGTATCGGTCCTGCTGATCACAGCCATTAAGCAGCATCAGCAACGTGGGGCATCGGCCACGACGGCATCAGAAGCACCTACGCTCTCGCAAGAGAAGGAGGTTCGTCTATGAACGTCATCCTGAAAATCATCCTGGCTGTCTACAAATTTTTCGTCGGCGACCTGGTGATCCTGCTTGGCATAACCCTCACGATGGTCATCCTCGCCCTGATCCACTTCGTGGGCGCATTGGCACCCCTGCGAGGAGGATTGGGACTCATCCTGATCGTTGGCGTGCTGGCGACGCTTGTGGCGACCCTGGGCCGTGAGGTCATGAGGTCGGAGAACAAGCAGAAGGCGTAATATGCTTTTCGGACTCTGCTGGCTCTGTCCATCTCGACACCACGCTCAAATTGAAATGCTGGTCTCGTGGACTAAAGGCTGTTTCATTCTGACCGATGCGCTCCACTGCCGCACCAAGCTGCTCTATGAGAAGGGCTGTCAGCTCTGAGGGAACAGTGGTGAAGTAGGTTACTAACGTCTCGATTGCATCATCGCTAAGAACCTGTAAAAAATTCGTTTTCCAATAGTTTTGCAGACCCGAGGGAAATCCTGAAATTCGGGGCGTGTCACGCGCTGGAACTGCCCTTTGTCTGGAATAAGCTGGAGGCGACGAGTATGAGCGTGCTGCTTGGAGCGAATCCTCCGCGTGAGCTGGCCCGCGGGATACAAGCGGCCTGGATCGCCTTTGCCCGCGCCGGAGATCCCAACATTCCCGAACTCCCATCCTGGCCAGCCTATGATCTTGAGCGCCGGGCCACCATGATCTTTCACGAAGTGTGCCAGGTGATCGATGATCCTCAAGCGGCTGAACGCCAGGTCTGGGATGATTTCTTCTCGGTGGCCGGGGAACTTGACAGCACAGAAGCCAGCGGGGCATAATTTCGCCAGAAAAGCTCTTGCCACAAGCCTCACCCAAAGAAAAGAGAGATGATATGCCAGAAAAAAAGCCCCGGACAGCGCGCCAGGCGGCTCCCACCAGCGTCGATGTGGCGCGACGAGCAGGCGTCTCACAGGCGGCTGTTTCGTACGTGCTCAACGGCGTTCAGCATACTCATGTCAGCCAGGAGGTCCAGGCAAAAATCTGGCAGGCCGCTCAAGAGATGGGTTATAGCATTCATCCTTCGGCGCGGGCTTTGCGCAAGGGGCAGAGCGATGAAATCTGCTTAATTGCTGATGTGCCGGTTTCGGCCCACCTCTTCGAGCTGTTTGTCGCGATTCAGCAGCAAACCTTTCTTCACAATCTGGCGCCGGTTCTGTATGTCAGTCACGGCCTTCCTCCGCAGCAGGTAGAAGAACTGCTGCGGCGCGTCTTTGCGCGCCGGCCCATGGGGATTATCGCGACCGCCCGCAGCATGACCGAGCAGCAAGTCGCGCGGGCCAGGCAGATGGGCGTTGAGCAGGTCGTGCTGATCTCGGCCGAGCCCGCGACGTATACTCCCTGCATTGTTTTGCCCTCATACGAAGCTGGCACCCTGGCGGCGCAGCATCTCCTGGAGCGAGGGCACCACCATCTAGGGCTTGTCCACCCGGACGATGCCGCCGCCGCCTATGGCTTTCAGCAGCGCCTGGAGGGAATGCGTGCGATTATCTCCCAGACTCCCGGCGCAACCCTCCAGATCCTCCCCATGCACCTCTCGCTCTCCGGCTCGCGCGCCCTGATCGAGATATTTCTGGATGGACCAGGTCATCCCACTGGTATCTATGCATACAACGATGATTACGCGCTGCCCCTGCTCAGAGCCCTGGCGGATCGAAAGTTCCGCGTTCCAGAGGATATCGCGGTCCTGGGCACGGATAATGTCTCCTTTGGCGAATTTATCCAGCCAGCCTTGACAACCATCCACGCCGACAATCAAGCCATTGGCCAGCGCGCCGTCGAGATGCTGTTAACGCTGCGCAGCGGGCAGGCCCTCCCGGCAGAGCTGACCCGCCCACTCCAGCCACGGCTGCTTATCCGGGAATCAACGTGATTCCTCAGCCAAATTAGGATCCATCAGGAAGCATGCTCTCGACAAACTCTCTGTTCCCAGGAGCAGGCCGATCATAGGAAATGGTAGAAGATATTTTGAATCTCGCTTGTTGAAGTCCACCATCCAGGCTTCTTTATGGCTTCCTCTGCGTACGCCTCTGCGGCACACGTTGCGCAGGACCCCGGCGGGCTCGTGTCCTTCGTGGGAGATAGGGGAGCACCAGGTACACGCACAGCAGAAGAAGCGCCACGATGATGACCAGGCGAACGAGCACGTCAAGATTTCCTACTATCTCCATGCCGACCAGGATACCTACCAGAAAGCAGATGACTCCAAAGGCCATCTGACGCTTCGTCATCGGGATCCTCCTCCTCTCCGATCTCATGGTGGGTGAGCAGCCAGGCGTCGGATACGCTGGTAGCCAGTGACGCAACTCCTCAAGCATACCTTATTCCATCAGGAAAAACAAGTGTTCTAGGAGGACAAACATTCTGCGCATAGAGGAATGTATATGTCTGAAATGAGGAGTGTAGATAAGTTATGGATAATTGGACAATGCGGCAAAATGTTTCGTAATAAGGAGAACCTCACGACTTGATGACAATATACCTCTCCAAAAACATTAAGAGTCCTCCCAACAAGCACCCCAATGCTAAGCTGAATGGACTCTCAACAATTGAATTGCGTAATGTTTTACCTCTTCGGGCTGCTTCCGAGCCCTGGAAAGGACACAAAAGAAAGTGTCACACAACAACACACCACAAAACAACGATAAGTTCAGTATACCTGGTACACGCCCCAAAAACAAAACTGAACTATTACAACATGTACGCCACCTAATCACACATGGAAGCAATCTGTAGCAAAAAAATGCAGACTCACATCGTTTTCAGAGTAGATGGAGATGAGAACGATGCACAGGGGAAGGACTTCTTGCCCTGAGTGAATACGCAAATAAAGGAGGTCCACCATGTCGCAGCAGGCGGTCCCAAGCGAACCGCGTGGGAGTGCGCGGCTTCGGCTAGCCAGCCTGGGCATTTTGTCTGGTCTGCTCGTCGGTATCTTGATGGGGATAGTGGCCCGCATTGCCATGCGGCTCGTGGCTTTGGTCGTCAATCAGGGAGTGGAGTTCACTGTTGCTGGCACACTTGGGATTATGGTGGTGGTGAGTGTTGCTTCCCTGCTTCTCAGCCTCATTTTCGTCGCCGTCAGGAGGTATCTGCCTGGTGCTGGACTTCTTAAGGGCCTGGCTTTCAGTGGGCTCGTCTTCCTTTTCATCGGATTTCCCTTTTTATTCGGTCTGTTAGGCCCGGCTGACGAAGTCTCGGTTGGGCCGCCGTTGCTGGGCAGAAGCCTTTTCGGAGCCCTGTTTCTCCTCTATGGACTCGTGGCGGAGACCATCTTTGAACAACTACTGTCCCTCACTGCTCGATGGCGTGCCAGGATGCTTCTGGCCGTTGCTCTCCTGGCGGTTCTGAGCCTTATCGGACTCTTTCTCGTGGGAGTCTTTCTCACCTCTCACTGAGCCATGAGGTGATCCCCTCGTCCCATTGGAGATGGGCAAACACATTGCATGGTCTGAAACCTTGATCGTCTGCCTCCCCCTCCTGGGTTGCCAGGCAGATGATCTCCCTCTTTAGCAAGCGAGCTCACTTAAAGTGGGGGAGAGCCGCTTTCCTGGCTCAGACGAAGCGGTGATTATTGGAAGAAGATGAGCCCGCTGTCCGTCCCTTGCAGGTGGTAGACCTCATAGGTTTGGACTTGCTCTGCCGGTCCGGTGCTCGGATGGCGATTGCTTGTTCTGATTGCCAGCGTCTGGATGGGGACTCCCCCCAATGCCTGACGAACAGTTGGCAACAGCACGGTCAGTTTGATCTCTTCCCCCGTGCCCTGGTTGACGTTCAAGGTCACGCCGAGCAGGGTCCCCATTTCGCTTGTTTGGAAGCGAAGGTTGGTATCGGTAAAGGTGAGGTTGCCATCTGGCCCTTGGTAGCTCAGCGATTGGCTGGTGCCGACGTCAGGTATATCCTCCAGGCGGTACGCGATCTGAACCCCATCACCGGCGAGTTCATATATTCGCTCGTAACCCCCTCCAGGCTGTGGTTCTCCATTGTGTTGGGTCATGGTGGTATGCTCCTTTCTCTTCTGTGCTCTGTAACGGTGGTTGGCTGTGGTCTAGAGTGCCAGCATTTCTTCTGATCTTTGCATAAACAACGAAACTTTCTGTATCGCTCATTGACCTGAGAGGCCAGAAGAAATGATAAAGTGTTTACATCTCTCTACAGAGTGCGGGATGCCGACTGCAGGTCAAGTGTATCAGATATATCAGTTGTATCAGTTGTATCAGTTGTATCAGTTGTATCAGTGTTGCAAATCCACCATCTACCTTTGGCTTCTGCCAACTGTAGCAGGTGTAGTGGGTGTAGTGGGTGCATTGATGATTCAATTCCACACGGGTGGCCGACTCTGTTGCGACAAAAGGTCCGCAATGTCCTTCGCGTGTTGGTCTGGCTATTTCAATCCCGAACGGGAGGGTCGGAACTAATTCCTACTGGTACCAGATTGTGATAGATCTGAGTATCTTTTAAAGGCATAGCTATAAAGAAAAAGGGGCAAAACAGGCAGGAGAAGCAATTCTCCCCGCCTGGCTAGGAATTAGTTCCGACCCTCTCTACAGCGATCACTAGTGTTCATCAGCCTTTGCTCGCACCTCAAACTCCTGTGAGGAGATCGCCAGCGGGTCGACTCCTACCTGAGACGGCTGATATCTGAGTGTGGCACGATACAGACCAGCACTCCCAGAGGAGGAGATCAGTTCCACGCTCAGACTTTGCCCTGCTTCCAGCTTGTGGATCAAGGTGGGGATCATTTTCAAGCAGGGATCCACCTCTTTCCAGTTTCCCTCTTCCTGACGTTGTACCTGAATGACGCTGCATTCGCTCAGATGATCGGGAAATTCGATGGTCTGCTCGCTCTGGTTGCTCAGCGTCACACGAATTGGATCGCCTATGTAGTAGGATACTGCGTCTACACTCAGCGTCACAGGATGAGTCAATGTGCTGAATGTAAGAGTCCCTTCAAGTTGGGAGACCTGATAGGTCTGGGTCTGTCCTGTTGCAGATGGACCGGTGGTCAGATCGAGACTTGTTGTCAAGATCGCCAGCGTCTGGATGTTGGCGGTCCATTCAGGTGACCCTGTCGGATGAACATCCGGCAAGAGCAGGGTCAGTTTGGTCTCTTCACCGGCGGCCTGGATGATTTGCAGGGTCACCGTGAGCAGGGTTCCAAGCTCGCTCGTTAGCAAGCGAATGGCGTTCCCGCTAACAGTGCCGTTCCCACCTGGACCTTGATAGCGAAGCGACAGGAAAGTGAGAGCGAGAGGCCAGGTGATATCTGTAAAGGTGATCTGGATTTGCCACCCGTCACCTGCAAGATCATATCGTCGCTGGTCTCCCCTTCCAGGGGAAACAACCGGTTCTCCACTTTGTTGGATCATGTTGGTATGCTCCTTTCTCAGATGAGCACTCAGGGCAAGAAGTCTCTGCCCTCTTGATGTACGGTGGTCTCATCTGTATCGTCTATGAAGACGATGTGGGCTCCATTTTTCAGCTATCAATTGCGCGTGGAGAGGCGAAGGTTCAGATGAAAGACAGTCTCAGTCATCCTCACATTTGGGGAAAGCTCTTCCATAATCTGGAACTCCCGCTGTCCGTAGAACGGAGTCCGTTGATCAAAGTCGGGTAAAGGTGCTTTACTGTTTCCAGACTTGCAGGTTGCTGTAGGCCACACCTGTCGAATGGGTGTCCTCATCAGCAACCAGGCCAATTTGACCACTAGTGAAGTTCGTATCACTCGCGCTGGCGACATATTGCCTGTTGATGAACAGAGAGAAATTGCTCCCTTTCGCAACCACCGTAATCGTGTTGGATTGGTTCAGACCCGTTTTGAAAGCTGGGCTGATGCCGCCTACCAACCCTGCGAGCAAGTTATTGTTCTTCCATACCTCCAGACGGTATGACCCGTTCACGTCGACGATGAAATAATAAGCGTTGTTGCCCTGGGAGTCAGAGCGGAAGAAAACTCCTCCACCATCACCCTGAGTAATCACCATCTGCACCTGAAGAGCTAAATTTCCAAAGTTGGTCGACCTCGCATTGCAGTTATAAAATTCTCCCGCTATTGACACTATGACGTGATAGACTCCTCCACTGAAGCCACAACCCCGATCTTCATCCCATTTGTTGCTGTCCTGGGTGCTCAAGGGATCATTGAGGGAGGGAGTTCCCTGGGTAGCATCGATGTAGATATTCTGGCGTGCTATCACAGTGGCCGTCGCCATGGCATTGACCTGAGCGACAGCCGTCGCAGTGGCCTGGGCAGGGGTACGTGTCGGTGGGGCAGGAGTACGTGTCGGTGAGGGAGGAGACGAGGTCCGTGCTCCTGGACGCAGCAGCACCAAGACACCACCACCACCAACTATCACTGCGAGCAGGACGGCAAGGATCAGCAGGCCAATGCGGTTCCCCCGGCGCGGAGGTGAAGGTGGGGGAGGTGTAAGCGGGGGAGTGTTGTAGGGGTCGTATGGGGTTGCTGGTAGTATGCTATAGGGGGATGGTGGCACTACTCCATACGGCGGGCGACCATAGTCGGGGGGCGGTAGTGGCACTGGTGCGCTATCAGGTGAAGACATGACGGTGGCAGCATCGGGTGCTGCGCCAGCAGAGGAGTAATAGGCGGATGTCAAGGTTCCACACGTAGGACAGAAGCCTGCTCCCTGCGGAAGTGAGGCTCCGCAATTAGTGCAGTTCATTGTCAGGTCTCCTTTCTAGTAGGCATGGTTGCCCTACAGTTGAGAGAAGAGAAGGTCAATATAAAACGACAACATGCGCTGGGATGAACTGATCCGTCAGATAGCATATCTGAACAACACAACTAATACAACAAACGAGCAGTCTTCACTTCGCAGAATCAATCAAAGGCGGCGTGGGTATCTTTGGGAGCTTAGACTATCACCTCCGCAAGCAAAGGGAGATACGGCAGATCGGCATCTCACTGCGTGAGGCGTTAGGCATTGGACTGCTCACTTGTTGCACTTGTCCTGTTGTGAGGATATACTAGCGGTTGGCACCCTCTCGTTTCAAGCATGTGGTCGTATTTCTGTCAACTTCCGTAGTGTCTCTCTCAGTTTCGTACACACGCGCCTTCTAGAAAGGAAACAACACACAAAGGAGTATCTACTATGTCAACCGAAGACAACAAGGCTCTCGCACGTCGCGCCTATGACGTGCTCAATCAGGGAAACCTGGCAGCCACAAACAAGTCTTGTGCGATACGTGGCTCAACGATCTCCGAACTGCAAGGAGACAAGATCAGGCGCAACTCCGACTACTGGGATATGGTCACGTTCCTCAAGCAGGTTGGCGTGATGCCTTCAGTATAGGGCTCTCTGTCCCTGCACATGGCAAGATGAAGGAGGCTATGATGGGAAATTACGCAGCGCACACTATCGAGTGGTCTAGTTTTGGATGCACTACGCCCACCCAGGGAGATGAAGGACTCAGCAGCAACAACGACACAACACTGCCAGATGGCGACCAGATTTGTATCAAAGAGGAAGACGGGGCTCGCTTTGAGATGTCATATCAGGTTGGAAGACGTGGGGTTGCCCCCTATGAGCTAAGGGTAGTCCTCGAGACCGGAGCCAAGGTAACCGCCTGGAAAGAACTCAAAGCGGTGACGAAGGAGGGGGAAACGTGCTCCTCGGTCTTCACACAAGGGGACCAACACGTCACACGTATGATGTTGCTGCAGGTGGGAGAGGGAAAAATGTGGTACAGTCATGCGATGGGAGTGACTAACAATCCCTATCCAGTTGCTACGGCATTAGTGTTCAGCAAGGCTCATGCCGATGGCATGCATATTGCAACATACGAGCTGCATCATCTGCTTGAAAAGGGCGGGAAAAGTATCACCTTTCGCTGGGAAAGTGACTAATCACAAGGCACTGCCTACCCACAGAAAATATATTGCCACGACTTCGCTCGAGGGTTGGAACGGCGAGCAGAGTGTAGTAATCGACGGCGTTGGGATGACTTTCTCCCAAACGTTTTTTAATCGAAGACTCGCGGCCTATTTGGTCGCAATCCGTAAAAAGGATGCCATACCGAATTTTGTATGGCATCAAAATCTTAGGCTATGAGACAAACAATGTCTCTGATTATATACGTTCTATTTGGGGACTATCAGGCAATTGACTACAAGTCACTTTTAGAAGAAACGAGCTCCAACTCTCGATATTCAAAGTCTGTCAACTTGTCCTCTCCGGCTAGTTCAACATAGTAGATGTAGTATGGTTCTGTACGTCGTCTATCCTTATTCACCGATCTGACAATGCCTATGGCTCTACTGCTATCCGCTGGTCCACTACGAAACAAGTTCCCTACTACTTGTACTCTATCGCCAACTTCAAATGCTCGTGTACTCATACCAATGCTCCTTCGCTAACTATCATAGAAGTAATGCTGCTTATCACGCATATTATGGAGAACCTTCAATAATAATACCACGCCAGAAGTTGTCAGATGGCCTTCCATTACGAGACAAACAAGATATCTGCTTACATGCGCGCTATCGGGAAGCTCGAAGACTGGAGGAAGTGGTACGTCGGCCAGACTGGGGCGATGGTACGTCGGCCAGACTGGGGCGATAATTGAGGGAAAATTTGTGGTGTATAAGACAGATGTAGACAGGTTCTTACGTGGCATGACCCCTACAGGCATGTGGACTTTTATGTGTTAGAGCGGCTTGCCAGGGCGCTAGAAGTCCCTGTGACCGCACTCATTGAAGATGTAGCAGGGAAATGAGGGATGTCATGACAGAGAATTATCCGTACTAGGCCAGTGCCAGCACTGCGATCTCCATTTATGGGCAGGAGAAAACCCTGGAGACCGTCAATCTCTGCAAGATGAACCTGGCGGTGCATGGCCTCTCAGGCGATATCAAGCAGACCAGCTCCTTTTTCTTGCGGTAAAGGAGGATACAGCCGATAGAGGTCATCGATAGTGTTAATCTGGTGAAGTGGTGAGACTTCTTTATAGTTATATTTTTGCAACAAGTCACGTACATATTGCTCCGCTTCTACGCTATTCACCGCGCTAAAAATCATTATCCCCTTTGTTCCACTACTGAGTTGATACTCAATGACGTACCTGTTCATATTGCCCCCTTATGCCGATTTTTCTCATTAGTGGTCCCCCACCAATGATGGACCACTAAATGTATACCATCACTGGGACTTAATGTCAAACTGTGGTCTTTGGTACAATGAGTGCATCACGAACGAGGATGAGGTATGTCAGTACGGCTACGAATACGGGAACTAGCAGAGAAGCAAGGCTACAACATCTCCACGTTATCCCGCAAAGCAGATGTCAGTCATAACACCATGCGAAGATTATGGCACGATCCCTATAGAAATGTAGATATCACCGTACTGGATAGGATAGCTAAAGCCCTTGGCGTAGATGCCTCCCAGTTGATTGAAAGTGTGCCAGACTAACCCACCTATAAAATGTACATCCTATCCGCCAAAGCTACCACCATCGTATCAGGTAGCAAGGAAAGCCGCTCCTTTTGTTCCTTCATGTGCTATAATGTACCAATAAACCTACTCTAATTATCGTGCAAATCTTTTCTACCTTACAGGCACAAAATGTGGCTACGTCATGTTACATCTCACTCTTAA
>WNFM01259581.1_pt1 | contig 13693 bp, 11 predicted proteins | sample 5400271 | NCBI WGS metagenome assembly WNFM01 (sample SAMN13153352, study PRJNA577476) | soil metagenome | isolation source: 60 cm saprolite on Douglas fir-dominated hillslope | place: USA:California | collected 2013-09-17 | reverse complement strand
AACTGGCCGACGATTGCGGGCTTCCCGGCAAGCAGCTGGTCGAGCGTTCGCAATCTGACGAGATCAGCGCGGTCTACGAGAAAAACCGCCAGGACGCGGTGGCGGCCGATGTGTTCGGCTCGCCGGTCTATGTGCTCGACGGCGAGGTATTCTGGGGCCAGGACCGGATCGAATTGCTCGCGGACGCGTTGAAGTCCGGCCGTGCGCCCTATCGCTCGCAGGTGTAGGATCGGGGGCAACACACCTTACCGGTTTTGAGGCGGAGCAATCTGATGATGATATCGCCCTCGAAATTCTCCATTTCCATCGCGGTCGCAGCACTCGCTCTTTGCGCTGGCGGGTCAGGCGCCGCCGTCGCGGAACAGATGCCGGACACCGAGAACGGCCGCTATGCGCTGTCGACGGTCACCGACGGGGTGGTTAGGCTCGATACCCGCACCGGCACCGTGTCGACCTGCAGCAACAACGGCAACGGCTGGGCCTGCTATGCGGTGCCCGACGAACGCGCGGCGCTCGACGCCGAAATCGGCCGGCTGCAGGCCGACAATGAAAAGCTGAAAGCGCAGCTCGCGGCCCGCGAACCGACCGTCACCGGCAAGATTGACGAGCCGCTGCCGAAGTCGGACCAGTTGAAAAAGCCCGAGCCGAAGCTGGGCGAGGGCGAGCGCAAGATCGAAATCCCGCTGCCCAGCGACCGCGACATGGATCGCATGATGTCGTTCCTGGAGCAGGCGTGGCGACGGCTGGTCGACATGGCCAACCGGATGCAGAAGGACGTCAGCGGCAAGATTTGAGGCGGGCCGCACTCCCTCCGCGTGTCGTCCCTGCGAAAGCAGGGACCCACCGCTGTTGATTATTTTTGGAAGGTATCAACTCCGACCGCTCCAAAATCGAGAGGCCGCGGAGTATGGGTCCCTGCTTTCGCAGGGACGACGGAGAGATAGAATTCATGATTGCGTCCAAATCGTTCTCGCGGACTCCGCCATCCGCGATCAGCACGAACACCATCGTGTCCTCGCTGCTGACCGTTCAAACCGCCGGGCGCGGCTTTGTCGATCTCACCGCGGAAATCGCGAAATTTGTGCGCGACGCCGGCGCGCGCGAGGGCGCGGTGATCCTGTTCATCCGCCATACCTCGGCGTCGCTGACGATCCAGGAAAACGCCGATCCCACCGTGCTCGATGATTTGACGACGGCGCTCGGCCGCCTCGCGCCGGAGAATGCCGGATGGCGCCACGACACCGAAGGCCCCGACGACATGCCCGCGCATATCAAGACCATGCTGACGGCGAGTTCGCTGCACATCCCGGTGCTCAACGGCGAACTTGGATTGGGAACGTGGCAGGCGATCTACCTGATCGAGCATCGTAGCCGCCCGCATCGCCGCGAGATCGTGCTGCAGTTCATCGGGGCCACCTGAAAGCAAAACCGGCCGCGGAGCGATCCGCGGCCGGTCTATCGCGTGGGTCCCGCGGCGTCGCCGCCGGCGAGGCTAGTTCGTCTTGATATCGACGTCCTTGGTTTCCGGCAGGAAGAAGAAGCCGACGACCGCGGTGATCGATGCGAAGATGATCGGATACCAAAGACCCGCATAGATATCGCCGGTCGAGGCCACGATCGCGAACGCGGTCGCGGGCAATAGTCCGCCAAACCAGCCATTGCCGATGTGGTAGGGCAGCGACATCGAGGTATAGCGGATCTTGGTCGGGAACAGCTCGACCAGCATCGCCGCGATCGGCCCGTACACCATGGTGACGAAGATCACCAGGATGAACAACAGTCCGATGATCGCCGCGACCTGCGGACGGAAGATATCGAACGGGTTCGACATCTTCACGATGCCGGCGTCACCCGCCTTGGGATAGCCCGCCGCGGCGACGGCTGCTGCGACAGCCGGGTTGCCGGTCTTCGCATCGGTGTAGGGCACTTCCTTGCCATTCACCATCACCTTCACGCCGGCGCCTGCGGGTCCATAGCTCGTCGTATACTTGACCGAGGATTGGGCCAGGAAGGCGCGGGCGGTGTCGCAGGGTGCCGAGAACACGCGGGTGCCGACCGGGTTGAACAGATCGCCGCAGCCTGCGGGATCGGCGACGACCTCGACCTTGGTCGCTTCGATCGCCTTTTCCAGCGCCGGGTTGGCGTTGGTCGTGATCATCCGGAAGATGGGGAAGAACGTCAGCGCCGCGATCAGGCAGCCGGCAAGGATGATCGGCTTGCGGCCGATCTTGTCCGACAGCGCACCGAACACGATGAAGAAGCCCGTGCCAAACAACAGCGACCAGGCGATCAAGAGGTTGGCGGTATAGCCGTCGACCTTCAGGATCGATTGCAGGAAGAACAGCGCGTAAAACTGTCCGGTGTACCAAACCACGCCCTGACCCATGGTGCCGCCAATGAGCGCGAGCAAGACGATCTTGGCATTGCTCCAGTTGGCGAAGGCTTCGGTCAGCGGGGCCTTTGAGCTCTTGCCCTCATCCTTCATCTTCTGGAACACGGGCGATTCGTTGAGGCGCAGCCGGATCCAGACCGAGATCGCCAGTAGCGCGACCGACACCAGGAATGGAACACGCCAGCCCCAGGCCGCGAAATCAGCTTCGCCGATCGCCGTACGGGTAAACAGGATCACCAGCAGCGACAGGAACAGGCCCAGCGTCGCCGTGGTCTGAATGAACGACGTGTAGTAGCCGCGTTTGCCCTGAGGCGCATGCTCTGCCACATAGGTTGCGGCTCCGCCGTACTCGCCGCCGAGCGCGAGACCTTGCGCCAGGCGCAAGGCGATCAGAATCACCGGCGCGGCAAAGCCGATCGTCGCCGCGTTAGGCAACAGGCCGACGATGAAGGTCGACAGACCCATGATCATAATGGTGACGAGGAAGGTGTATTTGCGTCCGACGATGTCGCCGATGCGTCCGAAGACGATGGCGCCGAAGGGGCGCACCAGGAAGCCGGCCGCGAACGCGAGCAGCGCGAAGATATCGCGGGTTCCCGGAGGATAGGCCGAGAAGAATTGCGCGCCGATGATCGGGGCGAGCGAGCCGTAAAGGTAGAAATCATACCATTCGAAAACGGTACCGAGCGATGAAGCCAGAATGACGAAGCGTTCGTCGCTCGTCATGCCGCCTGTTCTAACTGGCGTTGCAACCATGGTGGACATTTTGGATCGCTCCCCGGAATCGTTGATGCAAAGCTTGCCCCATGCGCCGGACTTGGCCGGGTTGAGTCATGGGCTTCAGATCACGGTAACATCGCCGTGAAACCTCTCCCAATAAGACTTTTGGCCCGTCGCACTACCATGTTCCGGAGACGACGAACGTTCCACCGCTCCATCATGGCGCGGGCATTGTCCGTATTGCGCCGCACAAACCGACGCGAATTAACTGCTTTGCCGCAAGACAATATTGCGCGCTTGCATGCGATCGCCCGTCAGAGGACAATTGCTCCGAGAAACTCGCTTGGCAGGCCCACCAAAGCGGTCACGGGTTTGCCGCAACCTATTTTGCAAGAAATAAATGACTGCCGCTGCCAGCACCCGCCTCGTCATTGCCGATGACCATCCGTTGTTCCGCGACGCATTGCGACAGGCGGTTGCAAGCGTCGTGACCACGGCGAAGATCGACGAAGCGGGATCGTTCGAGGACCTGACCGCACTGCTCGAGCAGGATTCCGAGGTCGACCTGATCCTGCTCGACCTGACCATGCCGGGGATCTCAGGCTTCTCCGGCCTGATTTATCTGCGCGCGCAATATCCGGCGATCCCGGTGGTGATCGTATCGGCCAGCGATGATGTCGGCACCATCCGCAGGTCGCTGGATTTCGGCGCCTCGGGTTTCATTCCAAAACGGTTCGGGGTCGAAACTTTGCGCGACGCGATCCTGAAGGTGATGGAGGGCGACGTCTGGGTACCGCCGGACACCGATCTCTCATCGGCGGATGATCCGGACATGACGCGGCTGCGCGACCGGCTGGTGACGCTGACCCCGCAGCAGGTGAGGGTGCTGATGATGCTGTCGGAAGGCTTGCTCAACAAGCAGATCGCCTACGAGCTCGGCGTATCGGAAGCCACGATCAAGGCGCACGTCTCGGCGATCCTGCAAAAGCTGGGCGTCGAAAGCCGCACCCAGGCCGTGATCGCAGCGGCGAAAATTGCCGGCGGCCAATGGCGGCAAGGCACGCCGTCGGCGCAATCGTAATAACGCGCAATGGTCGGTTCACCTCGCCCCGCTTGCGGGGAGAGGTCGGATTCGCGCGATAGCGCGAATCCGGGTGAGGGGGAGTCTCCGCATGCGTTATCTTCAGAACTTGCGGAGGCAGCCCCTCACCCCGACCCTCTCCCCGCAAGAGCGGGGCGAGGGAGAAGTGCTGTCAGCTTATCGCGCGTCAGCCGCACCTACTCCGCCGCCACCATCTGCTGCGTCCGCCACTGCCCCAGCAACGCGCGCAGCGAAGCCGGTTTGACCGGCTTGTTGAGCACCGCGATGTTTTCCTCGCGCGCGGCGGCCCGCACATGCGGGCTGCGATCGGCGGTGATCAGGATCGCCGGGATGTTTTCGCCAAAACGGCGGCGGATGTCGCGGATCGCGGCGACGCCGTTGCCGCGGTCGAGATGATAGTCGACCAACAGGCCGGTCACCCCATCGCCCGCCGCCTCGATCGCCTCGATGGCGGCGTCGGGGTCGGTGACCGCAATGACTTCGGCGTCCCAGGCGGTCAATAGCGTCCGCATGCCGTCCAGGATCGCCGCATCGTTCTCGATGCAGACGATCAGCGAGCCGCTCATCGGCGTCCGCGAAAGCGGCGTGGCGGTGGTGACGGCCGCGGTGTAATTGATCGCCTTCGCGGTCGGCACCGTTACCGAGAAAACCGAGCCGCTGCCGGCATTGGAATCGATCGCGATGCCGTGGTTGAGGACGCGCGCCAGGCGCTCGACGATCGATAGCCCGAGCCCCAGCCCGCGCGCGATCCGCGCGCCCTGTTCGAGGCGATGAAACTCCTTGAAGATCTCGCCGCGCTTCTGAACGGGAATGCCGACGCCGGTATCGTAGACGCCGATCTGCAGCGAATGGCCGCGGCGCCGGCAGCCGACCAGCACGCGCAGCCGCCGCAGCAGCAGACGATCGGATTCGACCGGCAGCGAACTGGGCACGAAGGTCAGGTTCAATCCCTTGGCGCGCGCGATCGGCGCAAATTCGATTTCCAGCGAGCGCATCAGGTCGCTCATCTTGAAGCTCGTGATCGCGGTCGTCATGGCGCCGGCATCCAGCCGCGAAATATCCAAGAGCGCACCGAGGATTTCCTCGATCGCCTCCAGCGAATCGTTGATGTTCTCGACCAGCCGGGAATCCTCGCCGCCGGTCTGACGCTCGACCAGGCTCGTCACATAGAGCCGCGCCGCGTTCAGCGGTTGCAGGATGTCGTGGCTTGCGGCGGCGAGAAAACGCGTCTTCGAGATACTGGCGTCTTCGGCGGTGCTCTTGGCCAGCGCCAGTTCCGAATTCAGCCGGGTCAGCTCCTCGGTACGATCGCGCACCCGCTTTTCCAGCGTGGCGTTGGCACGCTCGAGCGCCTCGGCCGCCTCGAAGGAAGGCGTGACGTCGGTGAAGGTGATGACGAGGCCACTGCCGGGCATCCGGTTGGTGCGCACCTCGATCACCATGTGACGATCCGGCAGACGCTCCAGATACGGCTCGCCTTCGGTGGTATAGGCGGCAAGCCGCATCTCCATCAGCGTTTCACTGTCGCCAAAGCCCGGAGGGCTGATGGCCCCCATGAATTCGAGGATTTCCCGCAACGGAATCCCGATCTGCACGAGATGCGGCGGCAAACCTAAGATTTCGCCGAACTGCCGGTTCGAACAAATCAGTTGTAAATCGGCGTCGAACACCGCGATGCCTTGCCGCACATGGTTCAATGCGGTCTGCAGCATCTCGCGATTGAAGTGCAGCGCGGCGTGGGAATCGTCGAGCAGTTTGAGCGCCGCCTTGGCGGAGACGGTGCGCTTGCGCAACAACAGCGACATCACCAATCGCGAGGATGCCGCCCCGATCGAGGAAGCGATCAGATGCTCGGCATGCTGCAGCAGCTCGAAGTCGGCCGGCGCCCCCGGCTCGAGGCTGGTGCGGTGCTGGGCGGCAAAAGCTTCGAACGAAAGCCGGGCGCGCTCGGGGCCGAGATACTGCGCCACCGTGCTCTGGATATCCTGCACCGTCACGGTGGTGCGCCAGCGCCGGAAGGTCGGCGCGATCGGCGCCAGCGCATTGGGCACGAACAGGTCGGCCTGCAATCGTTCGATCGAGGATGGCTGGCGCGCCAGCGACAGCGCCACATAGGTCAAAAGGTTAAGCGAAAGTGACCACAGCACGCCATGCAATAGCGGCGGCAGGTCGGCGCCGAACAGTGCCTGCGGACGCAGCGCCTCGATGCCGAACGGACCGTGCTGCAGCAGCATCAAGCCGGCCGTGTTGCCTTCCAGGAAGCTCGGAAGAAACAGCGTATAGACCCACGCCGCGCCGCCGATCAGCATGCCGCCGATGGCGCCCTGCGCGGTGCCGCGGCGCCAAAAAAGACCGCCGAAAAATGCCGGCGCGAGCTGGGCGATCGCCGCGAACGACAGCAACCCGATCGCCGCGAGCTGGGTGTTGCCGAGCGCGCGATAGTAGAAATACGCCATCACCATGATGGCGAAGATCGCAACGCGCCGGACTTTTAGGAGGAAATCGCCAAAATCCTTCTGGCCGGCGCGCGATTGCGCGCCTCGCTGCAGCACCAGCGGCACCACGATATCGTTCGAAACCATGATCGAAAGCGCAACGCATTCCACGATCACCATGGCGGTCGCCGCCGACAGGCCACCGACAAAGACGCCGACGCTGAGCAGCGGCGCATCGGCCTCGATCGGCAGCGCCAGCACATACATGTCGCTGTCGACCGCGCCGAACGGGAAGGTGATGAGACCCGCGAGCGCAATCGGGATCACGAACAAATTGATGGCGACCAGATAGAGCGGGAACAGCCAGCGCGCCCGGCTTACCTCGGCATCGCTGGAATTCTCGACCACGCTGACGTGAAACTGCCGCGGCAACAGCATGATCGCGAAAAACGACAATAGCACCATGGTGAGGAAATTGCCGATCGAGGGTACGTATTCGATGGCGCGTAGCGCTTCCGGAGTTTTCATCGCGCGTTCGATCAGCTCGACCGGGGTGAACATCCAGAATGTGACAAAGGCGCCGGCGGTGATGAAAGCCACCAGTTTGACGATCGATTCGGTCGCGACCGCCAGCATCAGGCCGTGCTGATGTTCGGTCGCGTCGCTCTGGCGGGTCCCGAACAGCACCGCGAAAGCCGCCATCGCCAGCGTCACGATCAGCGCGATATCGCCGAGAATGGGAATATGGGAGATCGCCTTGTCTTCGCTGAGGATTGTCTCGAGCGACGACGCCACCGCCTTGAGCTGCAGCGCGATATAGGGAACCGATCCGATGATCGCGATCAGCGCCACGGTTGCGGCAACCGCCTGGCTCTTGCCGTAGCGCGCGGCGATGAAGTCGGCGATCGAGGTGATGTTCTGCGATTTTGCCAGCTGGATCACGCGGCGGAGCAGCGGCATGCAAAGCCCTATCATCAGGATCGGGCCGACATAGATCGCGAGAAAATCGACGCTGGTGCGGGTGGCGAATCCGACCGAGCCGAAGAACGTCCACGACGTGCAATAGATCGCCAGCGACAGCGGATAGATCAGCGCGCTGGCGCGGCCGCGCTGGGTCGGCGAGAGGCGGTCGCCATAACTCGCCACCAGAAACAGGAATCCGATGTAGCCGAATGCGGCTGCGATCACGCCCCAGTCGTGGAGCATCGCTGCTTACTCCCTTAACCATTTCGGCGGGCGGCTTGACCCTGCGCCATCGCAGGCGACAGCCGTTGCCTAAAGGAAGTATAGTCGGATTGGGCCGGCAAAGCACCGTGCGTAACCGTTCCGAATGGCGATTTCGCCGCGTTGCAGCTTCGGGCGCTGGGCCTGAGAGGCCGTCACCCCACCGGAAACCTGGTCCTCTCGTCGCGGCGAGCAGCCTCGTTATTACCTACGATGTAATTGAACTGCTCGGCAGCGATGTGGAAGAACCAACACGGCAGAGGAGAGACACCTACCAGCGATATGGAGCTAGAAAATGCAGAAGTTTACCGTTCACACGATCGAGTCGGCGCCGGAAAAGTCCAAACAGACGCTGCGCGGGATGCAACAAAAGTTTGGATTTCTACCCAACATACTGGGGAGCATGGCCGAAAATCCTGTTCTCCTCAACGGGTTCGCCGCGACCTTCGGAAGTTTCCATGGCGGGAGCTTCGATGAGTGCGAGAGGCAGGTTTTGCTGCTCACCAACGCGGTTACCGTCAAGTGTCCGTGGACCGTTGCGGCTCACTCCACATTTGCCATCGAGGATGGTGTCTCGGAGGGCGACGTCAACGCGATCCGCGACGGGAAGTTGCCCAAAAATACGAAATACGCCGCGCTTTCGGGGGTCACCAAGGCCCTTATCGAAAACAGAGGGAATTCGACCGAGGCCGATATCGAAAGGTTCACTTCAGCCGGCTATTCGAAGGCTCAGATTTTCGAGGTAGTCTTGGGCATCGGCATCTCCATGACGACCGCCACCACCACAAATATGGCGGGCACGCCGGTCGAGGATCACTTCAAGGCTCAAATCTGGGCCGCGGCCTGAACGGGATGATCGCGCATGGTTCGGTTCGCGCCGAACCATGCGCAGTCAATGCAACCGAGAATGAATGCTGCTACCGCTTATCGCCAGCCAGATGATAAATTACTCGAACCATATTGCGAATGTAGAACTTGATGAAGCCGTCAAACCTCAATGCAAAGCTGCCGGCGAGTGAGCTCGGTGTGCTGTTGCGGCACTGGCGCGATATGCGCGGCAGAAGTCAGTTCGATCTATCGCTCGATGCCGGCGTGTCGCAACGGCAAATCAGCTTTATTGAAAGCGGGCGCAGCGTTCCCGGTCGTCCGACATTGCTGGACATTGCCCAAGCACTTGATATCCCGCTTCGCGACCGCAACACTTTGTTGCTGGCAGCCGGCTACGCGCCCATTTATTCCGAGGGCGCATGGAATGCGCCGGAAATGCAGAGTGTGACCAAGGCTCTGGAGCGCATTTTGCGGCAGCATGAGCCGTTCCCGGCAGTGGTGATGGATCGCTACTGGAATGTGCTCATGACCAATGAAGCTGCGCCACGTTTCTTTGATTGTTTCACCAATATGGCAGCGCGCAAAGGTCCGCGTAATTTGCTGCATCTGGTGTTTGATCCCGACGGAATGCGCCCGTTCGTTGCCAATTGGGAAGATGTGGCAAAGAGCTTATTCCAGCGCGTTTACCGTGAATCGGTCGGGCGCGTGATTGACGAAAGGACCAAAGAATTAATGGCCGCGCTGCTCGCCTATCCCGACGTGAAAAGCGAGTGGAAGAACCCTATCGCCCTGAGCGCCATGCCGGTCATACCAATCGGCTTTGTCAAAGACGGTCAAGTTATGAATTATTTTTCGATGGTCACAACGGTTGGAACACCACAAACCATTGCCGCTCAGGAACTGCGTATTGAGTGCATGTTTCCGGCGGACGAGGCAACGGAGGCCAATCATGTCAGGATGATTGGCAGCGTTCCGGCGTCGTGAAGGATTAAAGGGCGGCTACTCGGCCGCTAATGACTTCTCTTCAAGCGGCAGACCGAGACGCTCCCAGACCAGCACCAGCGCTTCGGCGAGTTGATCGATCAGCGCGTCGTCGTGATAGGGCGAAGGCGTGATCCGCAGCCGCTCGGTGCCTTTTGCCACTGTCGGATAGTTGATCGGCTGGATGTAGATGTGGTGCTCTTCCAGCAGGATGTCGGACGCCCGCTTGCACTTTTCGGGGTCGCCGACGAACAGCGGGACGATATGGGTATCGCTCGACATCACAGGCAATCCTGCGGCGGTCAGGATCGCCTTGACGCGGGCGGCGCGGTCCTGATGGCGCTCGCGCTCCCAGCTCGAGGTTTTCAGGTGCCGGATCGCCGCGGTCGCCGCGGAGCAGATCGCGGGCGGCAGCGCGGTCGTAAAGATAAAACCGGGCGCATAGGAGCGGACCGCGTCGATGATGTCGGCGCTGGCGGCGATGTAGCCGCCGAGGCAGCCGAACGCCTTGGCGAGCGTGCCTTCCAGGACATCGATGCGGTGCATGACGCCGTCGCGCTCGGCGATGCCGCCGCCGCGCGCGCCATACATGCCGACCGCATGAACCTCGTCGACATAGGTCATCGCGCCATAGCGCTCGGCGAGATCGCAGATTTTTTGAAGCGGTGCGATATCGCCGTCCATCGAATACAGGCTCTCGCAGACAATTAGTTTCGGCCGGTTCGGCCCGGCAGCGCGCAGCAATTCTTCCAGGTGCGCCATGTCGCTGTGGCGGAATATCTGGCGCTCGCAGCTGGCGTGGCGGATGCCCTCGATCATCGAATTGTGGTTGAGCGCGTCCGACAGGATCAGGCAGTTCGGGATCAGTTTGCCGATGGTGGCAATACCGGTCTGGTTCGAGACATAGCCCGAGGTGAACAGCAGCGAAGCTTCCTTGCCATGCAGATCGGCCAGTTCCTGCTCGAGCTGCACCAGCGGATGATGGGTGCCGGCGATGTTCCGGGTGCCGCCGGCGCCGGTGCCCACTCTCGTCGCGGTTTCGACCATGGCGCCGACCACCTTCGGGTGCTGGCCCATGCCGAGATAGTCGTTGGAGCACCAGATCACGACATTGCGCGGCCCCTTCGGGGAATGCCACACCGCGTGCGGGAAGCGGCCGGCGATGCGCTCGAGATCGGCAAATACCCGGTAGCGCCGCTCGTCATGCAGGCGGTTGAGGGCGGTAGAGAAGAACTGGCTGTAATCCATCGCAAAACCTGGAAGCGGAGCGTGTGGCGGAGGCGCACCCTTTATTAGAGGGTTTCAAGAATGAATTAGGGGTTTCCAGGATTGATGTCGAGCCGGAAACAGCTTCCTTTAGTCAAATCCGCGAGGGCCCGGGTTGCTTCCGACGCGGGCTAAAACTTGATCCAGATCAACACGCTAGCCGGTTTGTTCGGTCCCCGCATTTTTCAGCCTTTGCTTAAATTCGCTGTTAACCTGAAAGTCGAAAGGACTCTCGGCTTTCAGGGCCGTTTGCGGCGTTTCCCGGCAGGCGTCGGCGATCAGGCGGCAGCGTTCCTCGTGATGATCGATCGCTCAGCTATAGGCGAAGCACCATCCCGATCCGCGAAGCCAGCAACGCTCCTCGGGAATCTCCTGATCGCGATAGAGGCGCGTGACCTTCTGCCAGCCTCCCTTTGCAAAAGCTTCCGCCAGCGCGCGCTCGGACACCTCGTCGCGGCTTCCGGCGCAAGGAAAGATCGCAACCGGCGAAATCCAGTACGCTAAATAATCCTTGCCGCGGCGCTGGATACGAAAGACCGCGCCGGCGCTCGCCATCCGCTCCAGCGACTTTGCACCAAAGCCCTGGTCCGACGTCATCGGCAGGATGAGGCGCCCGCCATCGGCGAGGCGATCGAGCCAGTTGTCGGCCGGTTGCGTGCAGCCGGCATTGACGTAAGTGACGTCGGCTTGATCAAACGAAACCAGCGCGCCGTCGCCCTCGACGATTTCGACGTTGGAGTAAGGCGCAAAATTGGCTTTGGCACGCGCAGCGAGTTCAGAATCATATTCTATTCCGGTAACCCGGCCTGATGGTCCAACGAGGTGAGCCAGGATGGCGGTATAATAGCCGGTGCCGGCTCCGATATGCACGACGTGATCGCCGAGAGCCGGGAATGCCTGGTGAATGAGGTGCGCATGCAACGACGGTTGCCCGTTGTTGATGCGCCGCTCCGGCAGAATGCCGACGAGATCGTCAGTGTACAGATAAACTGGATCCGCGTCGGGCGTCGTGACGTAATCCCGGAACCGTCGCAACATCCACCATGGACCAACTCCGAGAAATTCCTCCCGGCGCGTGGCGCCGAATGCTGCCTCGAGGCGCGCATTGTCCACGACCCCGGCGGCGGCCAGAATCTGCTTGGCGTAGGCCGCCCGAATGATGCTGAGTTCGGCTTGGCGGTCCATCGCTCCCTTTCGCCCGATCCGGGCCGATGCTAGGCTGCGAGCTGGAAGATCGTCGGCTAAGAAGTCGTCGCTTTAGGGAGTTCACGTCGTCCGGAAGCGCAGCACGCCGTCGGCTTCCTCGGCGATCAGGCGCCCTTCGACCAGCATGTAATTGACGTGCGCGATCAGTTCGCCCGCCGCAAAACCCATCTGGTGCACGTCGAGCACGTGCTTGTGGAACACCACCGGCACCAGTTCTTTGGACGTTTTCGGCTCTTCCCGGCAGGCCTCGGCGATCAATCGGCAGCGGTCCTCGTGATGATCGGCCAATTGCTTGATGCGCGTCTTCAAGCCGTAGAACGGTACGCCGTGGCCGGGCAGCACGATCACGTCGTAGGGCAGGGTGGTGGTGAGGCTTGCCAGCGAAGCCAGATATTCGCCGAGCGAGTTCTGGTCGGGTTCGACCGCCCAGACGCTGACATTGGGCGAAATCTTGCTCAGCACCTGATCGGCCGACAGAAATAATTTATCGGCGGCGCAATACAGCATCACTTGGTCGAGGGCGTGGCCGCCGCCGGTCAAAACCTTGAAGCGCCGCGTGCCGATGGAGATCTCGTCGCCATGCGAGATGCGGCGATAGGAAGGCGGCAGGATCGACACCCGCTTCAGATAATCCTGGCCGCGGCCGAGCAATTTGTCGGTCAGGTTCTCGTCCATGCCGTGACGGCGGAAGAACAGCCGCTGCGCCATTTTACGCTCTTCGGTGCCGCGGTTCTGATGATAGACCGACTGCAGATATTCCACCTGCGACATATGGAGCGGGCAATCAAAACGCTCGACGATCCACCCCGCCAGACCGACGTGATCGGGATGCGAATGGGTCACGATCAGGCGGGTGATTTTGACATGCGCCAGCGGCCCCTCAAATAGGGTAGTCCAGGCCGCGATCGACTCCTCATTACCAAAACCGGAATCCACCATCGCCCAGCCGTCGCCGTCGGCGAGCAAATAGATGTTCACGTGGTTGAGGCGGAACGGCAGCTTCAGCCGCACCCATAATACCCCAGGCCTCACCTCGACCACTTGATCGGAGCCTGGATGATTTTCCCAGGGGTATCGCAGCGCCTCGGCCGAGGATTGTATCGTGTCTGTTTTCGAATGCATCGTTTTGTATCGCAATGTCCTTGTACCGGCTTAGCTGCACAATCGGCGCGACGCCAGCCGAAAACATTTGCGATTTCGAGAAAACGCCGCAGACGCGGCGCTCTACCACCGCCAAAAGCAATGCCAACCATGCGCTGCGCGCGCAGGCTGCCGCCTGCGGCGCATGGCGAACTCAGGCCGCCCGGATGTTCGACAGGAACGCGTCGATTTCCGAACGCAGCACGTCGGCTTCGCGGCGGAGCGCGCCGGAGGCGCTCAGCACCTCGCCGGCGGCCGATCCGGCCTCGGCGGACGCGGTCGAGACGCCGACGATGTTGCTGGAAACCTCTGATGTGCCACCGGCGGCATGCTGGATGTTGCGGGCGATCTCGCGCGTCGCGGTACCCTGTTCTTCGACAGCGGCGGCGATCGCGGTGG
>WNFM01095215.1_pt4 | contig 13693 bp, 13 predicted proteins | sample 5400271 | NCBI WGS metagenome assembly WNFM01 (sample SAMN13153352, study PRJNA577476) | soil metagenome | isolation source: 60 cm saprolite on Douglas fir-dominated hillslope | place: USA:California | collected 2013-09-17 | reverse complement strand
CCAACGGTATTCTTAAATGTACCCCGGGCTCTCGACATGTTGGCGGATCGCCTCGATCAAGATGCCGGGTTTGCGGCTGCAATGTTCGAGAACCTCGAGCTGGTAGGATATGCCGGTGCGGCCCTTCCGGCCCCAGTCTGGCTGAAGTTCAGCAAGATAGCCGTCAAGGCCAAGGGCAGACCGATACCGATAGTAGGGTTGTGGGGAAGCACCGAGACGGCGCCGGTCGTCACGGCGGTCTACTTCCCGTCGCAGGAGCCCGGCAACATTGGTCTCCCCATTCCGGGCTCGGAACTGAAGTTCGCACCGGATGGCGCGAAACTTGAGCTGCGTGTGCGAGGACCGGGCGTAACGCCTGGTTATTGGCGTCAGCCCGAGGCAACCGCAATGGCATTCGACGAGGACGGCTTCTACAAAATGGGAGATGCCGGACGATTGGTCGATCCGGACAACGTAAATGCAGGGATTCTCTTCGATGGACGAGTCGCTGAGAATTTCAAACTGCTGTCCGGAACATGGGTCAGCGTTGGCTCGTTGCGTGTGAAGGTGGTCGCCGCCTGCGTCGATTTGATCGCGGATGTTGTGATCGCCGGGCACAATCGCGAGGAAGTATGTGCGTTGATCTTTCCGAAATTGGATGCATGCCGCCGCCTTGTCGGAGGCGATCTTATGAACGCTCCCGGAGTGTACCTTACACACCCGCAGCTCCACGACACTGTCCGCGAGGCGCTCAGCCTTTACAACAAGAAAGCCGGCGGCAGCTCCAACCGGATTGCCCGAGCCCTGCTATTGCACGAGCCGCCGTCCGTTGATGCAGGAGAAATCACGGACAAGGGCTACATAAACCAGCGCGCAGTGCTGGAACGGCGGGCCGACATGGTCGAGCTGCTCTACTCGGGTGGCTTTTGCGACGGAATAATCGAGATCGAATCCCAATCTGCAGTCGAGTGATCTGGCGCCGCTGATTAGCGGTAGCCTCGCTCAGCAGATTTTCAAGGCAGGACAGCATAGTGTTTGACAATGTCGAAATTCCCTATGGCGGCTACTGGTCAACTCCATTCGCCAAATGGCAGGGTCCGTTTGCCGGCCTGCACAGTATCCGTTTTGCCGCCGAAGTCGCCAAGGGCGAATTGGCGCGACGTCATATTGAACCGACAAGCTTCGATCACGCCGTTCTCGGCGTGACGATTCCTCAATGGCGGGGTTTCTGGGGAGCGCCATGGCTGATGAGCATGCTGGGGGCGGACGCGATCGCCGGACCGACAGTGGCTGGTCAGGCAACGAACTCGCTGGTTGTGACTTGTGATCGCATGTCGAACGGCGCATTCGTGACCTATCCCGGCGACGGCGGATGGGGCGGGCTGCCGCAAACCGAATCCTGGACAGTCGACAATTTCCTGGCGGCGCCGGATCTCGGCCATCCCGTCGTGCAGACCGCCGAGAACGTCGCGAGCCGATGGCAGATCAGTCGCGAGGAACAGCACGATGTGGTGCTGAGGCGCTACGAACAATATCAGGATGCGCTCGCCAACGATCGCGAGTTCCAGCGCCGATACATGTCGCTCCCGTTCAATGTTCCGGATGCGAAGTTCAAAGCTACGTCGGTGACGGTCGAAGGCGACATCGGCGTCAGCCGAAGCTCGCGCCAGGCGCTTGATCGTCTTGGACCGGTGAATGAGGGCGGCACGGTCAGCTACGCAAGTCAGACCCACCCTGCTGACGGAAACGCCGGGTTGATCGTCGCTTCGACGGCAAAAGCAATCGAAATGTCCGCCGACCCTGGTTTACGGATTCGCGTGCGGGGATTCGGGCAAGCCCGAACCGAACCGGCGTTGATGCCCGTTGCGCCCGTTCCGGCGGCACGGACCGCTTTGCAGCGCGCGAACCTCGACCTCGTGGACATCAAGGCCGTCAAATCCCACAACCCGTTTGTGGTCAATGACATCGTGTTCGCGCGCGAAACCGGTTATCCGGTGGAGAGGATGAACAATTTTGGCTCGTCCCTTGTGTTCGGTCATCCGCAGGGGCCAACTGGAACGCGGCTGATCATCGAGTTGATCGAGGAGTTGGTCATCCGCGGCGGCGGCTTCGGTCTCTACCATGGCTGCGCTGCCGGCGACGCCGGTTTCGCCGTGGTTATCGAGGTCGACGATCGCCCCCGTCAATAACAATCCGCCGATTTTGCTGAATGGGAGTTCGATCATGATATTTACTCCGTACGGCTTGCCTGAACTTGGCGAGAGATATCTCGATCCGACATTTTTTCTCGACAGCCACGATCAGACCGTCATTGCTTTCGCCAATCGGGCCATCGACGGGGAAACCGATCCGCTTCGCAAGGGTGTGCGGCTGTTCTACGCTGTCCGCGACAGTTTTCGGTATGATCCGTTTTCTATCTGGCTCGCGCCCGAGGCGTTCAAAGCAAGCACTGTGGTCGAGCAGGGCTATGGCTTCTGCATCACCAAGGCGGTGTTACTGGCGGCCGCGGCCCGCGCGATCGGAATTCCATCCGCAATCGGATTGAGCGACGTCATCAACCATTTTACTTCGCCAAAGCTAAAGGAGGCGATGGGGCACCGTGAGGTCTTCATTCATCACGGCTACGCCGCGCTCTATCTCGATGGAAAATGGGTCAAGGCTGCGCCGGCGTTCAACATCGAGCTGTGCACCCGCTTCGGGGTACCGCCGACGGACTTCGATGGCCGGACCGACGCGATCCTTCAGAAATATGACGCCGACAACAATATCCGCATGGAATATCTGCGGGACCACGGCTTCTGGTCCGATCTCCCGTTCAATCGGGTGAAGGATGATATGGAGGGCTACTATCCGGCCGGCTTCAATTACAGTTCCGGCGCCAATCGGGACGAGCGTTTCGGAAGCCCTCCACGTGCTCCTTGACTACCTCCATAAGAAAGGTATCATTAAAAGCTAATATGGGGGGCCGTCATGTTGCGCATCTTTATCCTGTCGTTCAGTCTTGCTCTCGGCTTGCCGGCGGCGCATGCGGCGGACACGGCGCCGTTGCGCATCGGCGTCCTCAACGATCTAAGCGGCGTTTACTCCGATTTTCAGGGGATCGGCTCCGTCATCGCGGCGCAAATGGCTGTGGAGGACTTTGGCGGCAAAGTCGCAGGACGGTCGATCGAGGTGCTGTCGGCGGACCACCAGAACAAGGCGGATGTGGGCGCCGCGATTGCCCGCCGCTGGTTCGACAATGAGAATGTTCAGCTCATTCTTGATGTGCCAAATTCCTCGGTCGCGCTTGCCGTGAACGAGGTCGCGCGCGAGAAAAATAAGGTGCTAATCGGTTCGGGCGCGGGGACATCGCTGCTGACCGGAGCGAAGTGCACGCTCAACACGATTCACTGGACTTACGATACCTGGGCGCTGGCTCACGGCGTGGCCAAGGCCGTGGTGGAGCAGGGTAGCAAGAAGTGGTTCTTTATCACCAGCGATTATGCATTCGGCCATGACCTTGAGAAACAGGCGAGCGACGTCGTCAGAGCCAACGGGGGAGAGGTCGTCGGATCCGTACGTCACCCGCTTGGTGCGTCCGACTTTGCATCGTTTATCCTGCAGGCTCAGGCCTCTGGCGCCGATGTTATCGGTCTGGCGACCCCGGGTGGCGATCTATCCAATCTGGTGAAGCAGGCCAACGAATTCGGACTGTCCAAGACCCATCGGTTGGTCGGTCTGATTTTTTCAATCAACAATGCAGACGCGATTGGCCTTTCCAATTCTCAAGGTGTCGTCGCACTGAACGCAACATACTGGAATCTCAATGATGCCACGCGCGCCTGGTCGAAGCGCTTTCAGGAGCGCCATCCGCGCAAGAATATGCCGAACGATCAGCAGATGGGGGTCTATTCCGCGGTGACCCACTATCTCAAGGCAATCGAAAAACTGGGTGGCGAAGCGAACAATGGCGCCCAGGTGGTTGCGAAAATGAAGGAGCTGCCGACCGATGATCCATTGTTTGGACAAGGAGTGATCCGTGCGGATGGGCGCAAGATACACCAAAACTACATTTTGAAGACGAAGAGCCCCGACCAATCAAAAGGCAAGTGGGACTATTTCGAAGTCATTGCGACTGTGCCTGCTCCCGAGTCGTTCCGGCCTATCAAGGAGGGGAATTGCCCACTCGTGCAGTAAGTGCTCATGGTCGCACGGCGGAAGGCAGGCATTAAGACGCATGATTTGGTCAAAATGGATTGGCGGCCCGGAAGCCGCGACCTTGGGCGGGGTATTTGTCAGCGTCACGCATTTTCAGGCGGTTCGGATGATCGACATGCCCCGGATTGCCTGGTCCGGCTGGGCTTTGCAACGTCGTTGGCAGGAATTGCCCGGCGCCATTGGCGTTTGGCTCTGGCTAGATCTGGCCCGCAAGCGCACCGGCTCGGTCTCGGTTTGGCGAACTGAATCCGACATGCGCAACTTTGTCCGGTGGGTGCCCCACGTTGAAATCGTCAGGCGTAATCGTCACGCTGGGCGAATGACGTCCAAGAGTTGGACCCTCGCCAAGCTCGATCGGCGCGCCATTCGTATCGATGCCGCAAGCCTGCTTTCCAATTGGAACGAGGGCGCCTAGCTACAGACGAATTCAAGCAGATCGGCGCCTGCTCCATGTGCGTCGTGAAGCGCGGTGTTCTCGACACCGCTAGACGCTAGCCCTTTCAATCTGACGCTTAGGCTTATACCGGCGCGACGCGCGAGCAATCCGAGCGATTGAAGGCACTCTGTGCTTCGCGGTTGCCGAGCGCCGAAATTGCAAAACTCGGGTGAACGCCGAGTTCAGCGCTCTGCCGTAGCGCATGTTGCTTGCGGCTGCGCCGCATAAATCTCATCCCCTTTTGTGGTCCGGACCAGGTTGTAAAGATCCCAAGCTCCTTTCGATTGCGTTGGAATTTTTGCCTCGAAGAGATGGACATCGTGAATTAGCAATCCATCGGCGCGTATCTTTCCATCGCGAGCGAAGAAATCGTTGACGGGAAGCTGTCGCATTTTTTTGGAGACGACATTTGCTTCGATCGTGCCTGCCGCATCTACCGCCTTTAGATAGTGAAGGACAGAAGAATACACGCCCGCCTGGATCATCGACGGCATTGCCTTCCGTTTTTCGAAGAACCGGCGCGACCATTGACGAGTTTCGTCGTTCAAATCCCAATAGAAGGCCTCAAGTAGTACAAGCCCCGATGCCATCTCCAGTCCAACCGCCCTCACATCGGCGATGAGGGTGATAAATCCCACGAGCTTGGTCCCGTCGTTATTCAGGCCGAATTCATGTGCCTGTTTGATGAGGTTGATCAGATCCTGGCCACCTGCCGCGAAACCGATCACTTTCGCGCCGGAACTCTGCGCCGTAAGCAAGAACGAGGAGAAATCCGCGGTGCCTGACGGAAATTTCACCGAGCCAACAACCGTGCCTCCGGCCGCCTTGATTGCGGAGGAAGCATCCGCTTCAAGCTGTCGGCCGAACGAGTAATCCACTGTGAGAAAGAACCAACTAGTCCCACCCTGCTTGGTCACCGATGAGCCAATGGCTCGACCAAGCGACTCGGTATCCCAAACCCACTGGAATCCATTTGGAACACAGCCTTTTCCGGTCAATTCGGAAGAACCGGAGCCTGTTACGACGGCAATCCGGTTCTTTTCCTGCGACATTTTGAAGGCGCCAAGCGCAATTGTCGAGTTCACGAGCTCGAATACTGCAGATACGTTTTCGACGTCGTACCAACGCGAAAGAATAGCCAAGCCGACATCCGGCTTATTTTGGTGATCAGCCGATATGAGTTCAATTTTCCGGCCGAGAACCGAGCCTCCAAAATCCTCAATCGCCATGCGCGCCGCCTCGACTGCACCAGGCCCCGTGGAACTTGAGTAAATACCGGAAAGATCGGTGAGCACACCAAGCTTGATGGGCGCGTCTTCGGCGCGCCCATAAGCCGGAGCAAGATTTAGAAGTACAATAGCGAGGAACGTTTCGAAGAAACGAACAGTCATAGGCCCCTCCGGAATTTTTGCTGTCCTTATTTCAAAGCGACAAATGCTCCACGGATCAGGCGTATTCTTTGCGGGACGCGCCGATGTAGGGGCCGCTCATATCGAACAGGTTGCTTGCGCGGACGTACTGCGTACCTCCCATGCGCCCGATCGCCGCAAGTTGATCGTATTTCAGACTGAATCGATCGTTGTCCGCGATGACCCCGTCATCGATGTGCCAATGAACGATTTCACCGAGAAAATGATAGGTGAGGCTCGGCGCCTTCCCGATCATGATCGTCTGTGAAAGTCGGCATTCCATCGCGATCAAGGCTTCCTTGACGCGAGGAACGTCAACAACAGTAGATGTTGTCGGCGTCAGTCCGGCTGCTGCGAATTCATCGATCTCTGGACCGAAGGCGGAGCTGGTAAGGTTCATCTTGTCGGCGAGTGACTCACTCACGATATGAACGACAAACTCCGGGTGGTTCATAATGTTGGAGGCGGTATCCTTTATTTTTCCGTCCCTCAGCTCGACGGAGAACGCCAGCGTTGGCGGTGAATACCCGCAGGCGCCAAAAAACGAAAATGGAGCCAGATTGAGCTGGCCGGACGGAGACCTCGTGGATACGAACGCAATAGGCCGAGGCACAAGGCAACCGTTCAGCAATCTTCTTAGCTGATCGCCGTCCGTTTCGCTGGTCGTAAAATCGGCCATGGCGTTTCTCCCGTTCCAAAGTTGCGATTGAAATCTCGATGGCGGCGAAGGCTTCGCCGTCATTGGTGGTGACCGGTTTGATATCGGATATAATCATTCCCTTGAATAGCTAATAAAATTAGCTTAATGATACGTCAAGATCGATTTTGACGGGAAGATTGGGAAATGAAGTCAGCGGACGTTGAACTTGTCGTCGATGACGACGTCGCGATCCTGAGCCTAAATCGGCCTCAGAAGCGCAATGCTATCAGGGATGAAACCATAGAATCCCTCGGGCGTTTCTTTGTCGAGCCGCCAGCGGGTATCAAGGCTGTCCTGATCAAAGCCAACGGCGACGATTTCTCGGCCGGCCTCGATCTCAGCGAACACCGGGAGCGAAGCGCCTCCGCGGTTATGAAGCACTCGCAGATGTGGCATCGGGTACTGAATGCGATGCAGTTCTGCGGCCTCCCGGTCGTTAGCGTCCTGAAGGGAGCCGTTATTGGTGGCGGGCTGGAGATCGCCGTTGCCACCCACATAAGGATTTCCGAGGCGAGTGCCTACTACGCGTTGCCCGAGGCGATACGCGGCATCTATGTGGGCGGCGGGGCATCCGTGCGTGTCGCGAATATTGTCGGCAAGGACCGCATGATAGAGATGATGCTGACGGGGCGGACGCTCGATGCCGCAGCCGGACAACGCCTCGGCCTGTCGCACTATCTCGTAGATCAGGGCGGGGGTGAAGCGCTGGGATTGAAGCTCGCCAAGCAGGTGTCCTCTAACGCGCCGTTGTCCAACTATGCGATCCTGAACGCGATTTCCCGCATCTCGGATATGTCGGCGAGCGACGGCTTTTTTGTCGAGTCTCTTATGGCTGCGGTCGTGCAAACGGGTGAAGACGCGCGCGCGCGGTTGGATGACTTTCTCGAGAAGCGAGCGCCGCGAACCAAGCCAGACGCCCATGCTGCGGCGAAAGCCGCAAGAGATTGAAGACCGTGCCGCGCATAGTACCGGCCCCCGGCGAGAGCAATGTTTCAATGTGGTCTTCGTATTCACCTCCTTTGCCTGAACAGCGGTTTCTGCTGGACCGCGTTCACGGACTTTCCGACATACTCAGGCTTTACGGGGATGAAGCCGACCTGCAAACATGTTGGTCGATCCTGGAGGGCGCAGCGCGGTTTGCGAAAGATGTGCTTTCTCCACTAAATCCCGTGGGTGACCGTATCGGCAGTAAACTGGCGGCCGGCAGGGTGATCATGCCGCCTGGCTTCCGGGAGGCCTACGAGGCCTTTGCATCGCAGGGGTGGCCCTCGCTGAGCGCGCCGCGGGAATTCGGCGGACAGGGGTTGCCACTCCTTCTTCAACTTGCCGTTTCGGAATTGATCATCGGCGGATGCGCCTCGTTTGCGATGCTTCCACTGCAGCAGCGGGCCGCGGTGAAGGTGCTCGCGACGCACGGGCATAGCAAGTCCATCAACGACATCATTTCTGCGATCATCGCCGGCCGATGCGGCGCGACAATTTCCATGACCGAGGCGGATGCCGGCTCTGACCCGGGAAGGGGGCGCACACGTGCGATTTCCCGGAGCGACGGCATGTTCGAGCTCCGCGGCAGCAAGATTTTCATTAGCTTTGCCGATCATGACCTAACTCCGCAGATCGCGCATCTCGTGCTTGCCCGCGAACCGGACGGACCCGGCGGTAGCCGCTGCATGAGTCTGTTTCTGGTTCGGAAGTGGTTGGACGATGCCTGCACAGTGCGCAATGCCGCACACGTCACGGCCATCGAGCAGAAAATGGGGCTGAAAGCATCGCCCACCTGCGTGCTCTCGCTCGACGGAGCCATCGGTGAACGCATCGGCCCGGCCGGAAAGGGCCTCAACACCATTTTTACAATGGTGAATGTGATGCGGCTCGAAGTCTCCATTCAAGGGATTGCGGTCGGCCACGCCGCCTACGCGAGTGCTCGCGCATACGCCGACGAGCGGCTTCAAGGGGACAATGCGGCCGGATACGGACCGGTACCGCTCGTTGATCATCCAGACGTGAGGCGCAATCTCATGACCATGCGGGCGCGCATAGAGGGAATGAGGGCGCTCATTTTCGAGGTTGCGCGTCAGTTCGATCTTGCCGAGCGGGCCGAGCCAACGGCGCGGGAAGATGCAAGGCTGTTGGCTGAGTTTCTGCTCCCGATTTGCAAGACGGCCGGGAGCGAAGCCGGCTTCGAGGTGACAAACCTGGCGCTGCAGATCTTCGGCGGGTATGGCTATGTCGCCGATACCGGGATCGAACAATATGTCCGCGATATCCGTGTTGCATCGATCTTCGAGGGGGCTAACGGAATTCAGGCAATTGATCTTCTGACACGCAAGCTCGTGGACAGGGAAGGGCGGCGGTGGGAAATTTTCATACGCACCATCCGCCAGGACCTTGCGAAGTTGGATGGTGTTGCCTTTGCCAATGAGCTTTCCGAAGCGCTCGACTCGCTGGAAGAAGTAGCCGCAGAGATGCGCGGGCGCCTTACGCGCGATCGAGATCTGGCGCTCGCCGGCGCCACGCCGTTCCTGCAGTTAGTCGCAGTTGTGGCGCTTGGTTGGACATGGCTCAGGCTCCAGGCCGCCGGGGTTGCCGAGGTTCAGCCTGACGCCAAGCTTGGCAATGTGAGCGAGTTCTTCTTTGCAAATCTTTTTCCATTGCACCAGATCTACCGCCAGCAAGTTATTTCCGGGTCGTACTCGTTGTTCACATCAGGCGTCTAGATCTTCGCGGCATTAGCTCAGGCCGCGTCGATCCAATGCTTTAGGGCACGGCCCGCGGTCTCCGGCGGCAGCAAGGACCCGACGGATTGTTCAACATCCGCAGCCCTTGGCCGCCAACTTGGTGCCGATTGCGGTGCGGCTGCCCCGCAGTCCGAAGGCAATGCCCGCAAACAGAGACTACGGCCACGAGGAGCGGGAGCGTAAAAGAAGCTCGTAAAAATAGCGTTGTAACGAAGCTAATTTGTGGTACTGTATCCGGACGTTGCGGGCCGCCGTCAAACGGGAGAACCACGTGTTCCTCAACAATGCCTGGTATGTTGCTGCATGGAGCAAGGACATTACGTCAAAGCCGTTGGGACGCACGCTGCTCAACGAACCCATTGTGTTTTATCGAACGTCAGAAGGAGCTGTCGTAGCTCTTGAGGATCGTTGCTGTCACCGGGGCATGCCGCTTTCATGCGGTCAGGTGTTCGGAAAGAACATTCGCTGCGAGTATCACGGGATGGTCTTCGACGGTGCTGGCACCTGCGTGGAGATTCCCGGACAATCCTTTATTCCGCAAAGCGCGCGGGTCCGTAGTTTTCCAGTTGAAGAGCGCGATGACATGGTCTGGATCTGGATGGGCGACAAGGCTCTTGCCGATCCGGAGACGATTGTCCGCTATTCGTGGCACAAAGCTTGGCCGTACAAGAGCAAGACGGAACGAATTGACTGCAACTACCTGTTGCTGTCCGACAACTTGCTTGATCAGACGCATGGCGCGTACGTCCACAAGTCAACGCTCGCCAGCAATGTGGATGCGTATGAACGCGCGGAAATGAAGATGTCGTCGACACCGGATGGTGTGAAATTCACGCGCTGGATGCTGAATTGCATTCCGCCAGGAATCTACAGTAAAGCGGTGAAATTCAAGGGTCGCGTTGATCGTTGGGGCGAATTCGAATATGTGGCGCCATCCTGCATCCTGCAATTCACGGGTGCCCGGGATGTTGGTGAAGGCGCTTATGAGAAAGACGCCCGCGATGGCGGCTTCGGCTTGCGCATCTTCTATGGAATAACGCCGGAAACCGAGCATACGAGTTGGTTCATGTGGTCGACAGCGAATAGCTATCGTCAGAACGAGCCGGCGGCGACGGAAGAACTATTCAAAGTAATCGAAAGTGCCTTCAAGGAAGACGAGGATGTGCTCGTGGCCCAGTACGCAATGCTGCGCAGGGTCGGTGATCGTCCGTTAATTAACATCGCTTCCGATGGTGCCCGCATGCAGGCACGCCTGGCGCTTGAGCGGAAGATTGCACTGGAACGCGGTATTGCGCGCGAACAGGTCGTCACGCTGGCTTGACCGCCAGTTGACGCCGCCGCGGCTGGCAAATCTCGCGTGGGAGTCGATAGACGAAGCCCGATCCATAGATCGTTTTGCAAAATGTGAGGAACCAAAAGTCATGGCCAAGCGCATCAGGGTTTTAGAGCTTACCGTGTTGCTGAGCATATTGAGCGGAGGCGGCGCCGCCCTGGCCCAGAGCAAGTACGGACCCGGCGTGACCGACACCGAAGTATTGATTGGGCAAACCAATCCGTATAGCGGGCCATTGTCGTCCTACGGTACGCAGGGCCGCGCTGAGACAGCCTACTATAAGATGATCAACGACCAGGGCGGTGTGAACGGTCGCAAAATCAAACTGCTGTCCCTGGACGATGCCTATTCTCCGCCCAAGACGGTGGAACAGCATCGCAGGCTCGTGGAAAGTGACGAAGTTCTCGGCATCGTCGGTACCATGGGAACGCCGACAAATTCGGCCATCGTCAAATATCTGAATAGCAAGGCGGTACCGCATATCTTCCTGGCGAGCGGGGCGTCAAAATGGGGTGATTTCAAAAGTTCGCCCTGGACCATGGGTTGGTACCCCACCTATCGATCTGAGGGGCTGATTTACGGCACTTACATCCGCGAGAATATCAAAGACGCCAAGATTGCCATCCTTTATCAGAATGACGACTATGGGAAAGATTTCGTTGCGGGTTTCAAAGCTGGCCTCGGAGAAGCGGCCGACAAGCTCATCGTCAAGGAGCTGAGTTATGAGGTCACTGAGCCGACAATCGACTCACAGATCATTACCCTGAAAGCCTCGGGCGCAAACGTGCTGTTTAGCGCATCTACGGCAAAGGCAGCGGCGCAGGCGATCAAAAAGACCGCCGAGCTTGATTGGCGTCCCACGCATTTCCTCGTACAGAATGCGAATTCCATCGCTAGTGTTCTTACGGCGGCCGGCTTGGACAACTCGATCGGTCTCATCTCCACCGCCTACATCAAGGATCCTGCCGACCCGCAATTCGCAACCGATGTCGGTATGAAGGAATATCTCGAGTTCATGAAGAAATATTATCCTGATGGAGACGTGAAGGATCCGCAAAACGAGATCGGCGCTTCGATCGCAGCTACATTCGTCCAGGTGCTGAAGCAGTGCGGCAACGATCTCACGAGGGAGAATCTCCTGCAGCAAGCCAACAGCATCAAGGATCTCCAATTGCCACTGCTGCTGCCGGGCATCAGGTTGAACACCGGTGTCGAGGATCATTATCCGATCGAGCAGCTTCAGTTAGTGAAGTTTGACGGGAAGACCTGGGCTCGCTTTGGCGAAGTGTTGACCAGTCATTGATCGCGAGATCCGCGCCAGAAGACCCTTCGAATAGGGGGGCGGCGGTCAAGCCGGACGTTGGACATTGTACGAGCGGGCCACTTCGTGGGGCCGCTCCATAAATTCAGAGTTCCTCGGACCGCGTTGCTCTCTTCCAGGGCCAGCTACATGGGGTGTCGACGGCCATCATCAAGGCTGAAATTGTGATCGGTTCAAAGGTGGTTGAGCAGCTCTCAGGCCGCATCGCCCCGGACGACGGACCAGCATTGTGCAGCGCGAAGTCATGTCCGATTAATAGCTAATTTTAAAACGTTTTGGACCATTTTACCTAGCGGCGCCCGGCCCGCCAGTGTATGAAAACCGCTTGCCCCCGACGTCGATCGGATAGTGATTCGCTGGGTATAACGCCATATCTTGCAGCCTACGGTGATTGAGTGAAGAAAAAGACGACTGCAGCTAGACATGTCCCGGCCGGCAAGGCTGTTTCAAGAAGCAGAAGCAGCGGTCCGACCGGAATCACCGACAAGAAGCCGCGGCACGTTCCGCCGTTGACGGTTTCGCGCCCGGAATTGCTTGTTCAGGGGTCCGATCGCGCCTTTCGCGCTCTCGTGCATGGATTGTTTGGGTTTCTCGCACGCCATGCGGCTGTCCGCGCCGGTCATGGTGCGCGAATTGGCTTGGTCGGCATCGAATACACGGTGCTGATCTCGATCGGTCATCTATCGGTTCATGAAGGCGACGTGAGCGTCAATCGAATCGCTGAGCACCTCTATCTCAGCGGCGTCTTCGTGACCACGATTACCAACAAGCTTCTGCAGCGCGGCCTCATTCACAAGACGCCGGATCCTAAAGATCGTCGACGTGTGCGCCTTGAGATTTCCGAAAAAGGTTGGGCTCTATTGGCCGAGTTGGCGCCAGTGCAACGCCAAGTGAATGACGTTCAATTCGATTGTCTCAGTGCGGCCGAATTTAAGCAGTTATCGAACCTCATCGACCGACTCATCGATAGTAGCAACCGCGCGTTGAGCCTGCAGGCATACTTCGCGGACAAGACTTCTGGAATTGCGCCAGATCGAGCCCGAGCGCTGTTCACATAAGTTCGACTTGCAATTAGCGCAAACTAGGGCGCGGGCGCTACAGCGCCTCCCGCTACCAGCGTTATTGGCCGGGCTCGCGCTGGCAATCGTGCTCGGCGATTAGTCCTCCCGCTCGAAGTCTGCGTGGCCATGTGCCCAAAACTATTTGGTTCATAACGTCGCTTGCAATACCTTCCAAAATTAGCTATTAAAGGGTGGCTTATGGGAGGAATTGATGCTGGTCAGGAAGATCATCACGCTTGTTGACGAGGCTCGCCAAGAGGCCGGTCGGCCCGCGGGGACACCGCTTCGCAAGGTTGCGGTGGCCGCGATTATTAGCAACCCTTTCGCCGGGCGTTATCAGGAGGATCTCTCGAGCCTGGTTGAGGCCAGCGCAGCGCTCGGAAGCGAGATTTCCGAGATCGCGTTGAAAGCCATGGGTTCCTATCCGGTCGAGAGCTATGGAAAGGCAGCGATTGTTGGCCTCTCTGGGGAGCAGGAACACGGGGTGGCTCTGCTCACGACGGTCTTTGGCAACGTCAT
>WNFM01082394.1_pt1 | contig 13693 bp, 14 predicted proteins | sample 5400271 | NCBI WGS metagenome assembly WNFM01 (sample SAMN13153352, study PRJNA577476) | soil metagenome | isolation source: 60 cm saprolite on Douglas fir-dominated hillslope | place: USA:California | collected 2013-09-17 | reverse complement strand
CGGCGAGCGCGGACAAAGGGCTCGGCTCGGGCGACGCGGATTTCACGCTCGCGGTGCTGACCGGGACCGACATCGGCCGGCACTGGCACGCTGACGTGAACTACGGCGTCGGCGCCATCGGCGCGGGCGCCGGCCAACCCCATTTCGTCCAGCACCTGGCGTCGGTGTCGGTGAGTGTCGCGGCAACCGACAACTGGAATCCGTACGTGGAGACGTTCTGGTTCTCACGTCAGGAGGCGGACGGCGGACATGTTGCCGCGATGGACGCCGGTGGCATCTACCAGCTCGGCGCACGATTCGCAATCGACGGCGGCGTGCAGATTGGCTTGCATGGCGGCCCGGCCGAGATCGCCGCGTTCGGCGGCTTTTCAATGATCGTCGGCGACGTGCTCGGCGGCCACGGCCCCGAGGGGCGGCAGCGGCGCGCTCAGGCCCGTGCCGCCCGCGCCTCCACCAAGTAATACAAGGTCGGCAGGACGAGGAGCGTCAGCAGCGTCGCCGACACGAGTCCGCCGATGACGACGACCGCCAGCGGCTTCTGCACCTCGGATCCGATCGCATGCGACATCGCCATCGGGAGCAGGCCCAGCATCGCGAGGAGCGCCGTCATCAACACCGTCCGCAATCGCACCGTCGCGCCGGTCATCACCGCGTCGATCGGCGACAGCCCCTGCGCGCGCAGATCGGCGAAATGGCTGACCATGACGACGCCGTTCAGCACGGCCTGACCGAACAGCGCGATGAATCCGATCGCGGCCGACACGCTCAGGTGAATGCCGGTGAGGTAGAGCGCGACGATGCCGCCAATCGAGGCGAGCGGGATGTTGGCGAGAATGATGCCGGCGTTCTTTACCGACCCGAACGCGTTGAACAGCAGGACGAAGATCAACAGCACGCTCACGGGCACAATCACCGCGAGCCGCGTCATCGCGCGCTGCTGATTCTCGAACTCGCCGCCGAACGTCACGTAGTAGCCGGGCGGGAACGTGACGTTTTTCGCCACGCGGCCGCGCATGTCCTGGACGATGCCGCCCATGTCCCGGCCGCGGATGAACACGCCGATCGCGGCGACGCGCGCCCCACCTTCGCGGCTGATGTTCATGCTGCCGCCGCGCACGGCGATCGTAGCGACGTCGGAGAGCGGCACCCGCGGCCCCGACGGCGTGTCAACGAGCACGTTGCCAATCGCGGCGACATCGCGGCGATCCTGTTCGCGCAGCCGCACGGCGACGCCGAAGCGTTTATCCCCTTCCCAGATCTCCGTCGCGACTTTCCCGCCGAGCGCGGTCTCGATCACGTCCTCGACGTCGGCGACGTTCAGGCCGTATCGCGCGGAACGGCCGCGATCCACTTCGATCTGCAGCTGAGGGACCTCGCCCGCGCGATCGATGAACGCGCGCGACACGCCACGAATTCCGGACACCGCGTGCAACACGTCGGCGGCTTTCTGTCGAAGCGTCTGCGGATCATCGCCGAAGACTTTGACGACGATCTGCCCGTCGATCTGCGAGATGCTTTCGAGCACGTTGTCGCGAATCGGCTGTGAGATCGCGGGCTCCAGCCCTGGAATCTGACTGATCGCATCTTCCATCTGGGCCGCGAGCTCCTCGCGCGTGATCGCGCGCGTCCACTGGGCGGGCGGCTTGAGGTCGACGAAGAACTCCGCCATGTTGATCGGTTTCGGATCGGTGCCGTCCTCCGGCCGGCCGGCCTGCGAGATGACCTGCGTTACCTCGGGAAACTGCCGCACGAGCGCGCGGACACGGGCCACCAGCCGCGAGGCCTCGGACACCGACACGCTCGACGGCAGCGTCAGGTTCACCCACAGGGTGCCTTCGTTGAGTTCCGGCAGGAATTCGGTGCCCAGCTGCGGCACGAGCGCGAGCGCCAGGCCGAACGCGGCAACGGCGCTGCCGATGACGATGATCGGCCGCCGCAGCGTGCGATCGAGCGTCGCGCGGTAGAGGCGCTGGCAGAAGGCGACGAGCCAGTTGTGCTCGTGCCTCACGCCTTTCCCGAACATGAAGTAGCACAGGAGCGGGACGAGCGTGAGCGAGAAGACGAGCGATCCGACGAGCGCGGACGACACGGTGTACGCCATCGGCGCGAAGATGCGTCCTTCGTGGCGCTGGAGCGTGAAGATTGGAATGTGCGCGACGATGATGATCAGCATCGAGAACAGCGTCGGCCGGCCGACCTGCACCGTCGCGTCGAGGATCGCGCCGCGCACGGACTCGCGGCCGGTCGTGATGTCGCGCTCGGCGAGCGTGCGAAAAACGTTTTCGACGACGATGACGGCGCCGTCGACGATGATCCCGAAGTCCATCGCGCCGAGCGATAGCAGGTTGGCCGGAATACCGCGGATCCGCAGACCGATGAACGTCGAGAGAAGCGCAAGCGGAATCACCGCGGCGACGATGCCCGCAGCGCGCCCGTTGCGCAGAAACACGTACAGCACCAGCGTCACGAGCAGCGCGCCCTCGAGCAGATTGCGAAAGACCGTCGTCAACGTGGTCGCGATCAGCACCGAGCGGTCGTAGTAGGGAACGATGCGCACGCCCTTCGGCAGCACGGCCGCGTTGAGATGGTCGATGCGATCCTTGATCTCGGTCAGGACCTCGGACGGGTTCTCGCCTTTCCTCATCAGCACGATGCCGGTGACGACTTCATCCTCGTCGTTCCGGCCGACGAGACCCTGACGCGGCACGGACGAGATTGAAATGTCCGCGATATCGCGAATCAGGAGCGGCGTTCCGCCGTGCTCGGCGACGACGATCGAACCGATGTCCTCCGGCGATCGGAGGAGGCCGACGCCGCGGATCAGGTACTGCTGCTCGCCCTGCTCGAGATAGTTGCCGCCGGCGTTCGCGTTTCCGCGCCCGAGCGCCGAGAACACCTGCTGCAGCGCGACGCCGTACGCCTTCATGCGCACGAGATCCACGTTCACCTGATACTGCTTGATGAATCCTCCGCGGCTCACGACGTCTGCCACGCCCGGCGCCATGCGCAGCGCGCGCTCTACGGTCCAGTCTTCGAGGCTCCGGAGCTCGGTCGGGCCGGCCGTGTCCGAGACGAGGCGGAAACGATAGAGCTCGCCGACCGGCGTCGACAGCGGCGCCAGCTGAGGCTGAATGGCCGGCGGCAGGTCGGCCTGCTGCAGCCGCTCGAGCACGCGCTGCCGCGCGAAATAGTCGTCGACCTGATCGTCGAACGTCAGCGTCAGAAACGAGAGGCCGAACTGCGTGTGCGAGAACATCCGCACGGCGTGCGGTACGCCGGAGAGCACGATTTCGAGCGGAATCGTGATCTGCTTTTCGACTTCTTCCGGCGCGTGCCCCGGAAACAGCGTGATGACCGTCGTCTGCACGTCGGTGACGTCCGGGAACGCTTCGACCGGCAGTGATCGGAACGCGACGACGCCCGCGGCGATGAACAGGGCCGTGAGCAGCAGCAGGAACAGCGGCTGGTACAGCGCGAAGGCCACGAGCCGACGGACCATCAGCTGCCCCTCTTGTTTTCCTCCTGCCGCAGCAGGATGGCGCCGTCGACGACGACGCGGTCGCCCGCGTGAAGGCCGCTGAGAATCCGGCGCTCCGCACCTTCGCCCGGCGCGACCTCGATCGGACGGCGCACGAACCGGCCCGCGCCGCCTTCGACGTACGCGTACGTCCGGCCGTCCTCCGTGAAGATCGCGCGTGAGGCCAGCACCACGACGCGCTCGTTGGCGGCCACGCCGAGCGCGACCGCCGCGAACATCTCCGGCTTCAACCGTCCGCCAGGATTCGGCACGCTGATGCGGACTTTGGCCGTGCGCGTCGCGGGATCGATGACCTCGCTGATGTAGTTCACGCGGCCTTGAAAGCGTCCGCCTGGATATGCCGCCGTCGTGATCGCCGCCGGCTGGCCGGCGGCGACCAGATGCAGGTCGCGCTCGAAGAGATCGCCGATCACCCACACGGTCGACAGATCCGCGACCGTGATGATCGGCGTGCTGTCGCTCTGGACGAACTGGCCTTCCGTGACCTTGCGTTCGATGATCGATCCGCCGATCGGCGCCGGAATGGGCACGCGGCCCGTGAAAGACGCGAGCCGATGGTCGTCCTCGATGCCGAGCGCGTGGAGCGCCTGCTCGGTCCGCGCCAGCTTCGACTGCGCTTTCGCGAGGTCGCTCTGCGCCTGCTGGAGCGCGATCCTCGACGCGGCGTCGTGCTGAAAGAGATCTTCGGTCATCGCCGCGGTCTTCTCGGCGAGCTCCAGATCCTTGTGGCTTTCAATGTGCTCGCCGACGGCGGCTGACGCTTCGCGGCTGTTGACGGCGCACAGCGGCTGGCCCTTCGCGACCACGTCGCCCACTTTCACACGCAGATCGACGATCTGGCCGGCGACCGGCACGAGCACGCGCGACAGCCGGTCTTCGTCGAACTGCACTTTGCCGGCGATCGTGAGCGAACTGGCCGCGTCGCGCTCCTGAACGGTCGCGATCGTCGCATCTTGTCGTCGACGGTAATCGCATCGTCTTTCGCGCGCGCGTCCGCCGCGGGCGATTCCGCAGACGCCGTCTCGCCGTGCCCGCCGCAGCCGGCGGCGGCAAGCGCCGCCCACACGAGGGCGCCGCCGAGGAATCGGAAACGCACGCTCATCGCACCACCTCCGTGCCGACGGCGGCGTTGAGGCGCGTCACAGCGCGCCGCAGACTCGCCTGGGCGTCGACGTAGCTTTGCATCGTGTCGTTGAATGCCCGCTGCGCATCCAGCAACTCGAGCAGCGTGGCCGCGCCGGCGCGATAGGTGTAGGCCGACGTGTTGCGCGCGCGCGTGGCTGGCGCGAGCAGGTCGTGTTCGATGCTCGCGACCAGATCGCTCGTGGTCACGTACTCGTGATACGCGCTTCGGACATCGGCGGCGATCTGCGCGCGGCGGGCGGCAAGTTGCTGCCCGGCCTGATGGCCCTCGGCGCCTGCCCTGGCGATTTCGCCCTGATTGCGGTTCAGGAGCGGGAGCGGCGTGCTGAAGAAGAAGCCGAGCGAATTCCCGCGGCCCGCGATGCCTTGCTGCCGGCGGTACTCAGTGCCGACCGTGTAGTCGATGCGGCCCAGGGCCTCCTGCAGGCGGAGGTCGGCTATCGAACGCGCCTGCGCGAGCTGCAGCGCTTTCAGGTCCGGACGCGTATCGAAGGCGACGGCCTCGAGCCGGTCCGCGTCCGGCGCCGCGGGCGGCCGATCGGTCGTCAGCGGATCGGCGACGATGAGCGGGCCGCCCGGCGCACGGCCAAGCAGCGTCCGCAACCGCGCTGTCGCCGCGGCAAGGTCCAGATCGGCGCGGACGACCGTCGCGCGGAACTGCAGCATCGCGACGTCGGATCTCGTCGATTCGAACGGCGCGATCGATCCGGCGGTGACGCGAGCGCGGTTCACTCGCGCGAGATCCTCGAACACGCGCAAGTTGTCGGCGAGGAGGCTGCGCGTCGCCTGCGCTGCGATGACGTCCACGCATGCCATCGTCACGTCCTGGCGGAGCGTGCGGACGGAGTCCGCGAACTGCGCTTCGGCGGCGGACTTCACCACGCCCGCGAGCGCGATGCGCGCGTCGCGCTTGCCGCCTCGCTCGAGCGGCACGTCGACACGCCAGGCGATCTCCGGCGGCCCGCCGTTGTTGGTCGCGTCGAATCCGGTGCCAAGCAGATCGAGATGGTCGGCGCTGAAACTGAACACCGGATTCGGCCTGAGCCGAGCAGTGATCAACGCGGCGTCCGCAATCGTGAGGTTGCTGCGCTCGGCCAACAGACTCAGGTTGTGCTGCACCGCTTCATCGACGGCCTGCGCGACGGTCAGGGACTCCGGCCCTCCCGGCGCCGGCGTCTGGCCGGCGGCAACAGGCGCGCACATGTACAGCGCGAAAAGGACGAACCACGGTCGTGACATAGCAGACGACTCCGAAAAACAGTCGTGTGGATCCGCGAACGAATGAAGGAGTGACGGAACGAATCCGTCGGCGGGTCTAAAGAGGCGGCGCGCGGGGAGTGCCGAACCTGGCGTGAACGACGGCGGCGCGAGCGGCCGCAGGCGGCGCGTGCGCGTAGCGTGCCGCGATGCGGGGCGCGGGTGCGTCGTTCTGGACGGTGAGGTCCCGGTGAGAGTGGCCGCGATGCCACGTGTCCGCCGGCGCGCCACCTTCGACGACCGGCGCGTGCCGCGGCGATTGCGATGTCAGACGTCCCGCGCCGTCGTTGACCCAGACCATGAAGCCGCGATCGGTCGTCGCGACGATGTCGAGATCGCCGTCACGGTCGATGTCGGCGGCGACAACGCGGCGCAGCTGCACGTCGAACTGCCGGTCCATGGCGCGCGCGAACGCGACGGTGTCGATCGCTCGTCCGACGCGCACGACCGTGCCCGCGGGCACACTGGCCGCGCGCGCCTGCGCGGACGCCGCTATGCCGATCGCAAACGCGATCGCCGTGGCGCGGCGCGCGCGAAGAATGACCACGGCGGCATGATACCGCAATCGTTCGCCGCAGCCGCGGCGTCGAGAGACTGCAACTTCCTTACACGTCGTTCCGGCAAACGTCGAGCAGTTGCGCGGGGGCGTCGATCGTGCGGTCGGCGGCGCCGAGTTGGCTGACGGGAAATCCGTCGAAGCCGAAACCGTAGCGGGCGAGACATATTCCTGCCGGCGCCGCCCGCGCCGTACGCCAGTCGATGATCGAGTCGCCGACGAGCAACGTGGCGTTGAGCGGCACAGCCGCGGCGACGGCGAGGTGGCGCAGCCCGGATGGATCGGGCTTGCGCGCATAGGGACCGTCTCCGCCGATGACTGCGCCCGCGGAAAAATACCGCGCGAGATCCAGACCGTCGAGAATCTCCCGCGTTGACGCCAGTGGCTTGTTCGTCAGGACGGCCAGCGCGGCCGACTCCGCGAGCGTCCGCAGGACGGCGGCGATTCCCGGATACGGACGTGTATGCGCCAGAAGACGTGTGGAATAGAAGGCGAGATAACGGTCGAGCGCGTCCTCCGGTCGCTCGATGCCACTCGCGGCAAATGCGCGCGCGACCAGCGTTGCCGCGCCGTCGCCCACCATCCGCCCGATTCGATCCTCCGGCAGCGAGTTGGCGCCGCAGGACTCCAGCAAGGCGTTGGCCGCATCCGCGATGTCACGCCGGGAATCAACCAGAGTTCCGTCGAGATCAAAAACTATCAGACGGAACATGGCATTTGAGGATGTGAGGAGTTGCTCACATCTGAACGCCATATTCCGCAAAGGACGTCGGCGTCTCCCAGACCTTGACGCGCACCACCGGGAAGCCCTGGCCGCTGGCGTAGTCGAAGATCAGCCGGGCGATGCGCTCGACAGTCGGATTGCTGTCGAGCAGGTACACCGGCTCGCCGAGCTGCTGGAGAGGTTTGACGAGCGGGTCGTCGTGGCGCAGCAGCATCTTGTGATCGAGTTCCGTGTCGATCCAGCCCTTGACGACGCGCTTGATGTCGCTGAAGTCGCAGACCATGTTGCGATTGTCGAGCGTCCCCGTGCGGACTTCGATCTCCGCGACGGCATTGTGGCCGTGCGGATGCTTGCAGATTCCGTCGTAGTCGAGCAGCCGGTGGCCGTAACAGAAGTCGATGCGTTTGGTGACGGAGTACATGGGTGAATTGGGTAAGTGGGTAATTGGGTAATCGGGTAATCTGTCGAACGATTACCAGATTACCAGATTACTCAATTACGCAATTATGCCGACAGCGGTCCTTCTCTCCGGCGGCCTGGACAGCGCCGTGCTCCTGGCCGACGAGGCCACGCGCGACGAGACCCAGCCCATTTACGTGAAGGTCGGGCTTGCGTGGGAACGCGCCGAGCTGGCAATGGTCTCGGCATTTCTCGAGCACGCCCCGTTCGCGCAAGCGGTGCGGCCGCTGATCACGCTCTCCGTCGACATGACCGACGTATACGCCGCGTCGCACTGGGCTGTCCAGGGCCGGCCGCCCGCCTATCACACGCCGGACGAGGACGTGTACCTTCCCGGCCGCAATATCATTCTGCTCGGAAAGGCCGGCATCTATTGCGCGGCGGCGCACATCGGGCGTCTCGTGCTCGGGACGCTCGCGCACAATCCGTTTCCCGACGCGACGCCCGAGTTTCGTGCGGCGCTGGCGCGCGCGCTCTCACTGGGCCTCGCGCACGAATTACGCGTTGACGCGCCGTACGCGGGCACGAGCAAGGCCGATGTCATCCGGCGCGGTGTCTCGCTGAAAGTGCCGCTCGACCTCACCCTCTCCTGCATGAGCCCGAGGTTGGAGGCGGGCCGCGACGTGAACGCGGACCGGGACGCGCCCCCAGTCCACTGCGGCACGTGCAGCAAGTGCCGCGAGCGCCACGACGCGTTCGTCGACGCGGACATCCCCGACACGACTCGGTACGCCGACACGGCATTCCTTCGTTAGCGCGCGCTGAAAGCGTTGACTCGGTCCGGCCCACGGCGTATCGTGCCGCGTGATGCGGGATGTCTCGGCCGTCCGAACCGGCGCCGGAATCGCGTTATGTGCCGCGCTGGCGACGGCCAGCGTCTCGGCGCAGGCCCCGAGCCTGATCGACGTCCTGACCCGCGTCGGCGATCGCGTGCGCCAGTACTACGGACGCGCGCAGAGCGTCATGTGTAACGAGAAAGTGACGATCCAGCCGATCAATCGAGGATTCGCGCCAGACGGATTCGCCCGCGTGCTCGAGTACGACCTCCGCATCGAATGGGAGGCGAACACCGATGGCGAGAGCGCGCCAGACGCCAAGGTCGTGCGCGAGCTCCGCAAAGTGAACGGCCGGGCTCCCCGGCCGAAAGATCTCGAGGCGTGCATGGATCCGAAGTCGGTGTCGCCCGACCCGCTCGAGCTCCTGCTGCCCCGGCATCGCGAGGACTACCTGTTTTCGTGGATGGGCCCCGGCAAGCTCAAGAACCTGCGCACGCTCATGCTCGACTATCGATCACGGGTGCGGGGGAAGATTGAAGGATCGCTGAAGGACGACTGCGTCAGCATCTCGGCGCCCGGCTATTCCAAGGGCCGCATCTGGATCGATGAGACGACGCACGATGTGCTCCGGCTCGACGAGCAGCTCATCAGTCGCCTGGAGTACCGGCTGCAGCGCCCGAAGGGGTCGCGATTCGCAGGGAGCGAGGATACTTTCATCGTGGAACGGGCCGACTCGACGATCCGCTATCGTCGCGTGGCGTTCCACAATCCGGAAGAAACCGTGCTGGTGCCTGAGTCCATCGAATCGCTGACCGTGTTCGGCGGCTCTGCCGCGTCCCACCGAACGACGCAGGTGTTTTCGAACTACCGCCGATTCCTCACGGCCGGACGGGTCGTGCAGTAGATTCCTGGGCCCGGGCTCAGGGTTCCGGGGTCACGGACGCCGCAGCGTGATCGATCCGTCACCCGTGCGCACGCGGAGCGCCGGACCGCCGGATCCCAGACGCCCCTTCACCGTGTTCTTTCTGACCTCACCCTCGACATTCGACACGGTCACGTTGTCCAGACGCACACGCCCGTCACCCGTGTGCGCGTCCAGTTCGGCGCCGAATCCGTCCGGCACCTCGATCGTCACCGAGCCGTCGCCCGTTGTGATGTTCCAGTCCCCGCTCGGCGCACTGCCGGGCTCGACGCGGACCGTGACGTGCCCATCGCCCGAATGCGCGCGAACCGTCGTCAGTTTCCCGGCCACCGAGATGGTGCCATCGCCCGTGTCGACATCGAGCGCGCCGCTCACACCGTCCAGCCGTATCGAGCCGTCGCCGCTGTGCGCGGTCACGGCCCCGCCCAAGTCGCGCCCGTGGATGCTGCCGTCCCCCGACTTCAGCTCCAGACGGCCGGTAATGCGCTCGACGTCGATCGATCCGTCGCCGCTGCGCGCCGCGACATCGGACGCCGCCGGCGCCGACACGATCAGCCGCGCGGATCGCGATACGTTCCATCCAAGATGGAACGCACGGTCGTCCTTGTGCAATTTCACTTCGACGATGATGTGACTGCCGTTTTGCTCGGCGCGGACCTCGATGTCGTCGGCGTCAGCCTTGTCTCGGGCGTGCTTTTCAACGACCACCTGGACGTCGGGTCTGTCCCAGGGGCGAATCTCAATGGACCCATCGAAGGGACGAATTTCCCGAGGTCGGCGCTCACGATGTCGACACAACCCGCGCCGGCGAGGGCGGTCAGGATGGCGACGGCTTGCGCGCAACGGGCCGCGGCGTTCACACCCATAAATCCTCCGGTGCGTTAGACGGGGGCTGCTGCGGGAGTGTTTCGCGCGTAGACGAGCTGGCCGGCGACGTAGGTCTGCACCACGGTGAAGTTCGCGTCGAGCACCACGAGGTCGGCGACGGCGCCCGGCGCCAGCACGCCGTGCCCCACAAGGCCCAGCTGCCGCGCCGCCGTCGTGGCGCACAGCGCGGCCGCATCCACCAGCGAGACGCCGACGACCCCGACCAGCATCTGAAAGGTCCGGTCCATCGTGCAGATGCTGCCCGCGATCGTGCCGTCTGACAGCAGCGCCGTGAACTCTCCCGCCGTGATCGGTTGCCCGCCCAGCGCTGCGCGGGCGCCGATGGCGAGCCCGGCGGCGGCGGTGGCGTCGGTGATGGCCATGACGCGCGCCGGATGCTTGGCGGCAATCGCCGTATGCACCAGCGACGGATGGACGTGGACGCCGTCGCAGATGATCTCCGCGACGACCTCGTCGGCTTGCAGCACCGCGCCGGCAAGGCCCGGCGCGCGGTGGCCGAGGGGCGGCATCCTATTAAAGAGGTGGGTCGCCTGACAGGCACCCGCCGCGATCGCGGCCAGCGCCTCGTCGTACGTCGCGCCCGAGTGGCCCAGCGACACGCGGTGGCCGCGCGCCACCAGCCAGCGGATCAGATCGAGGCCGCCGTCGAGTTCGGGTGCGAGCGTCACGATGCCGACGTCCGGCCGCGCCCGTTCAATCTCCTCAAGAATGTCTTGGGCGGTGAATTCTTCCCCACCCGCCCCACCTGCCCCACTTGGCCCGCTCGCGCCTTTCGGACTGCGCAAGCAGGCCCTGGGCTGCGCGCCGTTGTAATCGGGATTGATGAAGTTGCTCTCGAGATGGGCCGGCAGAACCCGCGCCGATCGCGGCGCCTGCCCCGCGCGGGCCCGGCGGACCTGATCGAGCACGCCTCGCAGCGCTGCTGGACCGCACGCGACCGTTGTCGGGCAGAACGCCGTCACGCCATATCGCGGCAGGTGCTCGGCCAGCGCCGCGACGGCGCCGCCCGCCACAGCGTCGTGAGGGTCGAGCGTGTCGACGCCGTCCACACCGTGCACGTGAACGTCGATGAAGCCCGGAACGATGTAGTGGCCGTGGAACGCGAAAGGCGAAGCGGCGTGGGACGGCGTGTCCGGGCGGATTTCGATGATGCGCCCTTCATCGACGACGAGCGTGCCGGGCGAGAGGATGCGGTCGGGCAGAACCAGCGCGGCGCCCGACAGGACGATCATCGGCCCGTTGCCGCGAGTCGCGCTGCGCCGATCGCCGCGGCGTCGCCGCCGAGCGTCGCGGGGACGATCTTCAGCGCATCCATCATCACGCGCGGGAGCCGGCGCGAAAGCTCAGCGCGCACGGGCTCGAGCAGCAAATCGGCCGCAGAGGCCATGAAGCCGCCGAGCACGAGCGTCTCTGGATCGGCGACCAGAACGAGATTCGCCGCGGCCATGCCGAGGTACTTCGCGGTGTCGCGGACGACGGATACCGCGACGCCATCGTTGCCGCGCGCCGCGTTGAACACGTGGTCCACGGTGATGGCGGCCAGGTCGCCGCCGACCGCATCCTGCACCCGCGACTGATCTCCTGATTTGACGCGCCAGACGAGACGCCGGACGATGCCGGCGGCTGCGACTTCGGCCTCGAGGCATCCGCTCTTGCGATAGTCCTCGCGCTCGACCGGATTGAGCGAGAGCCACGCGATGGACGCCGCGTGTCCATGCGTGCCGGTCACCGGAACGCCCTGGCGGACAATACCGGCGGTCGTGTGATTGCGAACCGCGAAGAACACGACGTCCCCAACGCCCGCCGCCGCGCCGATCCACGCTTCCGCCACAGCGGCGGCCGTCCCGGAGGCGACCACGCTCGGCCGCATCCCGCCGAACTCCGTCGCGAAGGCGGCCACGACGTCACTGACCGCCTGCCCGTCGGGGGCGAAGCATGCCACGCCCGTCGGCGGCGGTGTCGCGGCTCCGCGCGTGACCTGACGAAGCGCGGCGGACGCGGCCCGCTGCAGATCGCCTGTCACCTCCACCGACGCGCGCGTCTGCACGCGATCGTCGACGGCGACGGCGGTCACGCCCGCATCGTCGAGCTCCACGCCGATGCGCAGACTTCTTCCTTCTGCCTTCACCCTTTTAACTTCCTTTACTTTCTTCACGGCCCCAGTCGTTGTTGAGTTGCAGTTTGCGCCCTGCGAGCGGCAGCGCGACGGGATCATCCGCGGGCGGCTCGTGAAACAGCGTCGCATCGATGCGATCCAGGAGCGACGACAGCTCCCGCTCGTCCGGCGCGTTGATCACGAGGACGCCGGCGCCTTCCGCCGGCGGAAACCGGTGGTCATCCAGGTAGTCCTTGTCCATCGTCACGAGCGTCCGCCGGAGCTGCTGCGCGAGCTGATAGTGTCGGATGTCCGGCGCACGGCGCAGGTCGCTCTGCTCGAGCACGAACAGCACGTCCCAGCGGAGCCGCTCGCGCATGTGCGTCACGAGGCCGGCGGGCACGTTCGCGTCGGCATAGATCCGCGGCCGCGCCGACAGACGTTCGGCATGAGGGACCAATTCGGACGACAGCGTACCCATCAGACGGTAAGGACTGCGAGGACTATTTCTTCTTCTTTTTGCTCTTGCCTTCTGCCTTCCGACTTTTGCCTTCTACCTTCTGACTCTTCCCTTCCGACTTCCGCGCGGCAAGCGCGGCTTTGGCATCCCTGGTCAGCGCGGCGACGAGGGCGTCGCGCTTGTGAACCAGCTCCTTGCGCGGCCGCCGGCCGTTCGGCGACCCGATCGCGTACTCGCAGAAAAGGGGGAATGCGATCGTCGAGTCGCAATACGCCACGACTGTATCCGGCAGCACGCCGGGATTCACCTTGCCCCAGCTCACCGCCTCGGCTGGCGTGGCGCCCGACAGGCCGCCCCAGACGACCGAGTCGGTCGTAATCTGGATGAAGTACTCGTTGCCGCCCTTGGGGATTCCGTACACTTCCCAGAGCGTGGGTTGCGCCTGAAGGTAGAAGTTCTTCGGCGACCCGCCGCCGAGAATCACGCAGCCGTTCTGCTTGCCCGCCATCACGATCGCGCAGACTTCGTTCACGTCTTTATTGGGATCGATCATGAGACGGCCGCCGTTTATCAACTCGTGGTACGCGATGTTCATGCCGATCGAGCTGTCGCCCGGCGACGACGTGTAGATCGGCACGCCGTCCTGCGCCGCGCGCGCGACAACGGAATGTTCGGCGCAGCCGGGGTACTGTTCCATCAGGTCGAGGCCGAGGCGATAGTGGAACTCCGACGTCGTAATCGGTTCGTTCAGCTTGGAGCGGACGATGAAGTCGCGGATGTAGGCGTCGGTCTCCAGCAGGACGGTCGCGGGGAACAGGACGTCGTAGATCCGGATGACGCCGTCCTCGTACAGCTCGACATCGTTGACAAACGGC
>WNFM01033236.1_pt2 | contig 13695 bp, 15 predicted proteins | sample 5400271 | NCBI WGS metagenome assembly WNFM01 (sample SAMN13153352, study PRJNA577476) | soil metagenome | isolation source: 60 cm saprolite on Douglas fir-dominated hillslope | place: USA:California | collected 2013-09-17 | reverse complement strand
TGTCGAGCTGATGCTGCGCGAAATAGGCGATGGAAAGCTTGTCCGCGCGCGTGACCGAGCCCGAAAACGGCGCCAGCCGATTGGCGAGCAGTTTTACCAATGTCGATTTGCCGTTGCCGTTGGAGCCGAGCAGGGCAATGCGATCATCATTATCGATCCGCAGGGTGACGCGGTTGAGCACCGGATGTTTCGGATCGTAGCCGACCGAAACATTGTCGACCGCGATGATCGGCGGCGACAGCATTTTCTCCGGCGCCGGGAAGCTGATCTCCCGCACGTCCTGCGTCACCAGTGCCGAGACCGGTTTCATCTTTTCCAGCATTTTCACGCGCGACTGGGCCTGACGCGCTTTCGAGGCCTTGGCCTTGAAGCGGTCGACAAAGGCCTGCAGCCGCTTGCGCTCCGCCTCCTGCCGCTTGGCGTGCTTGGCGTCGAGCATCTCGCGGGTGGCGCGTTGCTCCTCGAACGACGAATAGGTGCCGCGATAGAGCGTCAGCTTGCCGCGGTCGAGGTGCAGGATCTGGTCCACCGAGGTGTCGAGCAGGTCGCGGTCATGGCTGATGACGATGACCGTGCGCGGATAGTTTGCCAGATGGTCTTCGAGCCAGAGCGTGCCTTCGAGATCGAGATAGTTGGTTGGCTCGTCGAGCAGCAGAAGATCGGGAGCCGCGAACAGGGTTGCTGCGAGCGCGACACGCATCCGCCAGCCGCCGGAAAACTCCTGACATGGCCGCGCCTGGTCCGCGGTCGAAAAGCCGAGGCCCGAGAGGATCGCCGCCGCCCGGGCCGGGGCCGAATGGGCATCGATGTCGACGAGCCTGGTCTGGATTTCCGCGATCCGGTGCGGATCATGGGCGGTGTCGGCTTCGCGCAGCAGGGCATCGCGCTCGAGATCGGCCTTGAGCACAACTTCGAGCAGGCTTTCGGGCCCGTTCGGAGCTTCCTGCGCGAGAGAGCCGACGCGCCAGCGCGGCGGAATGGCGATGCTGCCGGTCTCGGTCGGCAGCTCGCCGCGAATGGCGTGGAACAGCGTCGATTTGCCGGCGCCGTTGCGGCCGACCAGACCAACGCGCGCGCCCGGCACGATCTGGGCTGTGCCATGATCGATCAAAAGCCGTCCGGCGATCCGGACCGATATCTCGGTGATTGAAAGCATGCGGCGTTGTCACCGGAGCCGCCGCCAAACGCAACCGGTTTGTGTGCGAAATTTTCGCCTCTTAGGGCACCAAATGCCGAAACTTCGTTACGGTCAGTTAGACGACCTGAAACGGCCCTCGCTGTCCCGCCGGCGCAACTCATCCATCAGGTGCTCAAGGTAGGACGACAGACGCGAATTGTCGGGGCGCAGGCTCTGCTGCAGCCTTTCGCCGATAGCGTCGCAGATTGATCGGCTCGTCTTGCGATCGATCTGTTCGCTGTTGTTGTTCAATCGGCTACCCATGACGCATTCGCTTGGTGTCCAATAATTTCTCACGTACTGGACAAGTCATTGGCGGCGAGTTTGTTTCCCCTCGCTCCACAATTGCATGCCTATAATGCGAGCAGCGATCGGTTCCATTTGAGCGGATCAAGACGAAAAACCCCGGCCAAGGAGGCCGGGGCGTTCACGGGAGGGTTCGGATCAATAGCAGCGATTGACCAGGCGCCAACGAGGGCCCCAGGGCGTCGGGGCCAAGCGCCGCACATAGCAGCCGCCGTAACCATAACTATAGGCCGGACCATAATAGGCCGGGCCGCCGACGTAGAAGTGGGGACCACCCCAGCCCCAGCCGTGATGCCAACCACCATGCCAGCCGCCCCAGGCGGAGGCGGAGGTCGGCGCCAGCGCGGCCACGCCCAGCGAAGCCGCAGCAACTGCAACAAGCGAGAGTTTGCGTAACATGGTCATCTCCTCGAGGTTCGGCGCCGTCGGGCGCCACCGGTAAAATTGCGTCCCTCGCGCCCGCGAAATCCGCATGGCGCTGGGTTGATCACAGCCTACGCCTGAGAAGGTGAACGAAGCCGGGACGCCGGCTTCAGAGAAGGTTCATCTTGGTGAAATTGTCGTAATTTCCGACATCGTTAACCGGCTGGAGCGTTTTCAAGCGAAGTGGAAACCGGTTCGCGTCCAGAAAACGCGTCAAATCAAGAATCTAGAGCCCCGTTTCGATTCAATCGAAACGGAAAAGGCTCTGGGGCGAGAGCGGGCCGTTTCCGCCTGATCGCTTGCCGTCTCGCTTGCCGTCATGGGATGGCGCCGATATAAGCCCCGCACCCTCAAACCCACGCTTTGCAAGGACGAAATCATGGCGATCGAACGCACCTTTTCGATTATCAAGCCCGACGCGACCGCGCGCAATCTGACGGGCGCGGTCAACGCGCTGATCGAGAAGGCGGGGCTGCGCATCGTCGCCCAGAAACGCATCCGGATGACGCGCGAACAGGCCGAGACCTTCTACGCCGTGCACAAGGCGCGGCCGTTTTTCGGCGAGCTGGTGGATTTCATGATTTCCGGTCCGGTGGTCGTTCAGGTGCTCGAAGGCGAAAACGCCGTGCTCAAACACCGCGATGTGATGGGCGCGACCGATCCGTCCAAGGCGGCCGAAGGAACGATCCGCAAGCTGCACGCAAAATCGATCGGCGAGAACTCGGTGCATGGTTCCGATGCGCCCGAGACCGCGGCGATCGAGATCGCCCAGTTTTTCTCCGGCAACGAAATCGTCGGCTGATTGACAGCCACGCCGGCGCGCAATCTAGTTACGACAAAAGCGGGGGACGGCCGGTTTAGCCGAAGGGGCAGGCTATCGTGATTTGGCTGTTGCAGGTCGTTGATCCCGTAAACATCGGCGCGTTTTTCGAAACAATCCAGGCCGACATGCAGACGGCGGCCTTTTGGATCGCGGTCGGCAAGATCATCTGGATCAACGTCTTGTTGTCCGGCGACAATGCGCTTGTCATCGCGATGGCCTGCCGCGGGCTTGCGCCGCGGCAACGGCTGTGGGGCATGGTGATCGGCGCCGGCATTGCGGTGGTGCTGCTGATCGCCTTCACCGGCATTGTCGCCAGGCTGATGGTGCTGCCCTATCTGAAGCTGGTCGGCGGATTGGCGCTGCTGGTGATCGCCGCCAGGCTTCTGGTCCCCGAAGATGAGGGCGACGACGTCACCGCGGCCACCAGTCTTTGGCACGCGATCCGCATTGTCGTGATTGCCGACATCGTGATGAGCCTGGACAACGTGATCGCGGTCGCGGCTGCCGCGAACGGCCAGCTCCCGCTGTTGATCCTCGGCCTTGCCGTCTCTATTCCCATAATCATCGCCGGCGCCGCCTTGATCATGCTGGTGCTGGACCGGTTTCCCATCCTGGTCTGGCTCGGCGCGACGCTGCTCGGCTGGATTGCGGGCGAGGTGATCGCGACCGATCCGGCGGTGCAGCCGTTGCTGAAACGGCTGCTCGACGGCCAGATCGTGTTCAATCTAGACGCCACCTCGGCGGTGTTCGGGGTATCGCCGCACATCAGTCTCGATGGCGATCTCGTCGAATACATCGCCTCGCTATTGGGTGCGATTATCGTTCTCACAGTTGGGTCGATCTGGCGGAAGCGCAAATTGCAGCAGCTCGAAAAGCTCGCGCTGCCTCCTGCTGCCGGGGCGGTTCGGTCGACGGATCGGCCGTAATCGACATTTGAGTCCAGCCCGTAGGATGGGTTGAGCTCTTGCGAAACCCATCATCTTGCACCGCGCGCATGGAGAGGTGATGGGTATCGCTGCGCTCCACCCATCCTACGGTGCTGCGGATTGCTCAAATTTGCAGTTGGAAGAATCAGCTCGCGGCTTTATCTTCGCCGGATACAACGTCGGCGAGTTTAAAGTCCGACGAGACGGGGGAATTCAAATGCTGCTTACATTTGAGATCAACGTCGCCTTATGGGGCATGATCGTTTGCACTGCAATGGAAGCAGCCCAATATCTCGAGGCCTTCTAGCCAATAAGCCATCGAACGAGCGCGACGGCGGCCCAGCCCAGCCCAATCATCCATCCGAGGGTGGCGACGCCCATCAGAGCAAGCCATACCCATGAAAGCCTCCGAAGGCCGGTCGCGGGACGGGCGTTCCCGGGACACAACGCAACTCCACAAAGTACCAGGCTTCAAACCACCGCCGACCTGTTCGTTCCGGAGCCTCTAGCCAAGTTTTCGAGGTAACACCGGAACTATCTTGGGCGTCATCGATCACGCACATATAACGTCGTATTCGAAGGCGACGCCCTCCCGGCCTGAAGCAAAACTCACGAGCCGCTTTTCGAGCGCAGCGATTGTGTCCTTAAGGTTATCCCGCCGCGCCACGAGCGTTCTGGCGAGGATCGGATAGGCGGGGTCGAAATGGTCGAACACTCCCGCGAACTCCTCTTCGGTGGTGATGTCTCGATCAAGTATCCGGACGCGACGATCGAGATCAGTGATCAATATCCTGATCTTTGATGCTTCCCTCAGTTTGACATTACCCGCCGTCGCAAAATGACGATGGTGTTTCAATTTACGTACTCCAATGTTCCGCTTTGGCACACGCCCGCGGGCAAGGTCTCAACACCGCAAGAACCTTGCCACGGTCGGCGCGCGGCCACGCCCGTCATCGGTCCCGCGCCGGCTTTCGCCGTCCCCAATGATGATCTTTCCGATCCGGATTGAAATGGCGAACGTGATGGCGGTTCAACGCCCGCATGACGCCGATGCGCGCAAACATCGTCGGGCCGTCACTGCGATACGAAAGACAGACTGCATATCGGGCGACGCAGGTGACGCTCAATCGCGGTCGGAATCCGCTCGATTTAAGTTTCGGAAACTGAGCAATATTGACCAGTGACTCCCGAAGCCCCGCCATCGGCAATCATCGGTGACAGAGAGTGTTGTGCTCCCGCCTGATCCAAGGGGGCGATGATGCCTTCACTTCAGCTAAAAATGGCACAGCCCGTAGGATGGGTTGAGCCCTTGCGAAACCCATCATCTTGCACCGCGCGCATGGAGAGGTGATGGGTATCGCTGCGCTCCACCCATCCTACGGCACTATTGAGGGTTAGCACATGCTCGACAAACAAAACAAAGGGCCACAATGCACCGCTTGCGGTTCTCCAATGAAGTTGACGGTGATTGAGCCGAGCATGTGGGGTCAAGACTTGCGAACGTTTGCTTGCCCACAATGCAACAGGAGTGAGCAGTACTTCATCGAAAGCACGGTGACTGAGGCTTGGCTAGCGGCAAAGAGTTAAGATCGCTCCGGCGTAGCTCGCGGGAGGGTTCATGGCTGGTAAGTCCAAGGGCACGTGGTACGTCTCATTTGAACTGCCACCGGGAAAGCGGGGGCATGCAAGGGCGACCGAAACATTTCCGAACGAATTCGAGGCCAAGAAATTCGCGAGAGCGAAATTGGTCGACACGCCAAATGTCAGCGCGGGCACGCTCAATCCTCATCTACCGAAAAGGACGATCGCCGCAACGGAGATGCTTGAATGGCTCGAAGAACAGGATGACGCCAATTCGGCTTGAACAGGCCGACAGATTCCGCGAAGACCAGGTCGATCTACCGTAACAGAAAAACGAAATTTACTTAGCAGCGGAGGAGTGCGAAATGTCCAAAGAGCCGAAGATCGAACACGAGTACCACGCTCACAAGGACAAGATGACAATAACGATTCACGGGTATTCGCTGAGCAAAAACGTTCGCGACGCGATTATGAAAAAGGTGATGGACGCGGTTGAGCACAGCCCGGACAGGCTCATCGGGGGCGCCAAGAAGAGATCAGAGAAAGGTGCTGGCAAAAAGCTGCCCGGTCACCAAAAGGCATCCAAAACACTTGAGATGGTTGGCGACTGACGGCAGTTGGCTTCGTTTCGGATTTCAGCCGGTCGCCATTGCATCCGGTCAACACGAAAGCAATTAACAGGGCGATGATCCGCATTCGCGGCCTCCTGAAACCCGGAACCGTTTGGCGCACCGCAACTTGCCTATGTTGGCGGCTGCAATTCACCCACCAGCCAACCAATATCGCCCGACTTCATCGGGTCCGACGCCATAACGACTTTTTCGACGTGATCGCATTTGGAGCAGTCGAACGTGCGAAGTTCGAATCCTTTAGGCCCCGGTGCGATGTTGGCAAGCTTCATGCGAACTTGGCACTTTGGGCAGCGGAGTCTCTGAATTGCGAGCAGCGGGATTGCGGCTGGGTAATCGGTCATTGCATTCCACCCTTGGGTCAGGCGGGGAGCGCAAAACTCTCAGTCACCGGTGGATGCCAAAGTGGGCCGGTGATGGAACCAGCGTGCGCTTCCGAGTTCGGGAGTCGCTGGTCAATATTGCTCACTTTCGCAGATTTAGATGGCGGTGGCTAACGTCGCCTTTCAGCGTTTGCCGCGATTCGGATCAATATCGCGCAACCATGGTCGCGCGTTGATCGCGCCAAGCGGTCAAGCCTGGTGACCAGCAGCACGTCCCCCTCGTCGAGCTGCGCCAGGGCGCGGTGAAGCTGAACGCGATCAGTCTTGGCTCCGCTAGCAGTCTCACGCCAGACCTTGGCCGCTCCGGCCGCGCGCAAAGCCTTCACCTGCGCGTCAACGCTCTGGCCGTCCGTCGATACCCGTGCATAGCCCAAAATCATGGGCTGATTCTGCTACTATAATTGCACCTGAAAAAGCTCTTTTCAATCAATGGGCTTTTTGAGGGGGCACTTAATTCACGGCTCCGGCGCCAGAATTACGGTCCAGCACTGTCACCGTAATTCCCTCAGACATTCCACGAGTCGCCTGGCATGCGCCGGCAACGACGCGAGGTTTCGAACGCAAATGGCGTGGCGCCGAAGCGCCCATCGATCGGTAAGAGAAATGATCTTGATTGCCATCGCGAGCTGAGATCGTCGAGCCGCCGTTTCCGGCAGCACCGCCAGACCGATACCACTCTCGACCATCCGGCAAATGGCGTCAAATCCATTGAGACGGATGCGGACTTTCAATCGCCGCCCGGTGCGTGCCGCATGATGGTCCAGATATTCCTGAAGCGCGCTGCCGACCGGCAGGCCGACGATGTCATGGTCCAGGATGTCGCGAAAGGCGGTTGTCCGGCGCCGGCCGAGCGAATGGCGACGCGGCGCGACCACGACGAGACGGATCGCGCCGAGCGGGAACGTCTCGAGCTCTTCGGCGAGATCGACGGCATCCGTTACAATCCCGATGTCCGCGCGGCCCTCGGCGATCGTTCGCACGATCTCCCGGCTCGGGCGATCCTCCAGTTCAACGTCGATATTCGGGTGGGTGGACAGGAACAAGGCCAGCGGCGTCGGGAGCAATTCCGCAATCGCGACGGTGTTCGAGAGCAGCCGGACGCGACCTCGCAGCCCTTTCGCGTAGTCGCTCAATTCGCCACGCATTGTCTCCAGTTGCTGCGTGACGATCCGCGCATGATGAACCAGCGCCGAACCTACCGGGGTCAGCCGAACGCCGCGCCGCTGGCGCTCCAGAAGCGGCGCGCCGAGCGCTGTCTCCATGGCACGGATCCGCTCGCTCGCCGACGCCAGTGTCATGTTTGCGCGAGTGGCACCATGGGTGATGCTCGCGGCATCGGCGACGTGCAGAAACAATCGCAGGTCCGTGAGATCGAAGCGAATCGACATCTTTGGAAACCACAATCTGGCGGCCTCGGCGTGCCTTCGGCTGAGCCTGAGGCAGGCTTAGCACCTTCCGCATTGTGTGTCTGTGGTTGTCCGTGCAGGTTTTGGCGCGTTCACAAATTATTTCGGGACATCGCAGCGAGCGGGGCTCGATATGAAAGAACGGCGTCTCACCAGTGTGAAGTCAACCATCGGCGCGTTGGCGCTGATATCCGCTATTGCGGTCTCCGGCATCGCCTGGGCGGCCAATTCCGATGCTCTGATCGGCAACTGGAAGCTTGTTTCGTGGCAGGTGGTGGTGGGGGAAGAGATACAAAATCCGTTCGGTTCGTCCCCGAAAGGCTACCTGCTGTTGACACCTGGGGGCCGCGCAATGGCGATGACCACCGCCGGCAGCCGCAAGCCGGGAGACGGGGTTGCCGAGCGGGCGGCATTGCACAAGTCGATGCTGGCCTACAGCGGAAAATATCGCATCGAAGGCAGCGACTTCATCACGACCGTGGACATTTCCTGGAATGAAAATTGGAACGGCACCGAGCAGAGGCGTCACTATCGGATCGAAGGCAATCGGCTCTTCATCGAGTCGGCGCCGGCGCCCAGCATCCTATATCCGGGCAAGACCGATTTTCGCAGGATCGTATGGGAGCGAGAGAAGTAGAGCCGTAGGACGCAGCCCGTAGGATAGGTTGAGCCCTTGCGAAACCCATCATCTTGCACCACGCGCATGGAGAGGTGATGGGTATCGCTGCGCTCCACCCATCCTACGGTACTGCCCAGCGGATAAGTCGTCGTGGCAAGGCGGTCAATTCCGTCATAGGCAAAGCTTGTCGTGATCGCCTTCAATTTGAACGCCGTCGGAAACTGACGGTTCTTTCCTCTTGCTGCCGCAGGTCATCCTCTAAATGAGCCTGTCACAGAAATGATCGTGTCTCATTCAAGGGGTGCAGTCCAGTGCACTTAATTCGGCGCGCCGCGGCAAAAATAAAAAATAGCCCCCCAGCTTGGCCTATTTTCCCTTGACGGCCTTGGTGTGCGAGCCACCCTTTCTATGCCGCAGTTTATCGAGCCGCGTGTCACTGCGGCTGCCCGGCGCAAAATGCTTGCCGTATTTGTTGCGCAGCGTTCCTACCAACACATCACCGCGCTTTTGACGGATTTCGCCATTCTGATCACGGTGACGGTTATCCAATCCCTCAGCTTTTTGATGCACCTCGTAAAAGCGACGCAGAATCGTATTGATACGAGTCTGGTAGCCTTTACCCTGGTCCCTAAACCAGCCCAGGACATCGCTATCGAGCTTGATGCCAACGGCAACTTTCTCCGGCCGCACAATCTCCGCCCTAGCCCACTCCGCATCAGACATGGGCGCACCTTCACGATCGTTGGCCGCAATAGCTTCCGTCTGCGCAGAGGTCTGCCGATCGAGAAGCTTCCAGTCGGTCTTGCCCTTAAGAGGCACCAGGCTGCCGTCTGCTTTCTTTTGATAGGGCTTACCGTCGACCAGGACGGCGCGCACTTTTGCCTTAGCCATAACGCCGTTGCTCCCGTTTGTTTGCTTTACGTGCGGAAATGATCCAGGTGATCTCTCCGCGTTCGGTGAAGGTGACGTGGAAGACCCGGCCGTTGACCTTGGCGAGCATGTTGCAGCGGACCTCGCCGTAATCCTTGCGCGTGTCCTTGACCACTTTCCTTCCGGGGTCCGCAAAACCCACCACCACATCGGCGAAGTCGATACCGCGTTCAGCGATGTTCTTTGCGCACTTGGCCGGGTTCCCAGTTGAACTCCATATTCCATTATGGAGTGCGTCTAGACTTTTATCAAGCCTTTTGTCTAGATAAAATTATTACTTCTACGGTGACAGTGCATTCAATTCAACTCACGGTTCGGCCATAGCGGGGAAAGAGCGAACATAGAGCTATCGAGTGCCCGACGGGCAAATCAGCGATGCCATTTGACCTCAATTCCGCCTTTCAAAGCAATTTCGATTGAGGAAAAATTCTCCTTTCGGATCAAGCTGATTTGCCCTGTCCAGTCCTCCCTGCAAAAAGAAATCTGTTCTCACCAGACCCAAAACACTTTTACAACTCACCCCGTCTCGTCCCACTCGAGGGGCGTATCGCGATCGTCACGGACGCGGGGCGGGATGCGGTGGACGCGGCAGTGCTATTGACGAACAGCGCTTAAGCGGACGGCGAAGTCGTGTGGTCCTGACACCCCGACGCTGGTGTCAAGTTGGTAGAGTAATCTGCCAATGACGGTGGCAAAAGAGCCCGGTCGCCGGGGAGAGCGCGAAGTAAGCCGTAAACCACCGTGCAGGGAAGGTCGGATTGCCTCCGCTGAACCTGTATGCTCGTGTGCGTCTTCTATATTGCATTTTGCACGCGAGACCGCGGGTGCAGCGCGCACCCGGCTTTCCCTGCGCCCTCTACTTTCCAGGGGGTGAAAGATGACGCAAACCTCGGGCGCATCGCGCCGCGGGAATGCGGGTGTATGCTTTTTGTCATCCCGGCCTTGAGCCGGGACCCCTAGCGTGAGCGCAATTGCGCTCATCGCGACGCCGCGGCGGTTGTTTTGAGAGATGCTGGTCGACAGCTTTCGCGCAACAACCCAGGCCTGTGGTTATGGGTCCCGGCTCAAGGCCGGGACGACAGCCTTTTTTGCGGCAACGCCTTCGCGTCGCTCGCAATGACGATCTCATAGGCCATGCGTCGCGCTGTTTGAAATTTGAATCAGAGAGAATCGCGCTAAGCTTGCCTAGCGCCGCACGATCGACCCGGAGCGGCCGATCAGCCGCGCCAGCTGCTTGAAGCGGCTGCCGACGCGGTCGGCGACCAGATCGACCAGCCTGTGCTCGAACATCAGCATCAGCTTGCGGCCTTGGCTGCGAAAGTGGGTTGCCGGCAATACGCCCGGCCGTGCCGCCGAGATCAAATGGGCGACGCGAAACGCCGCGCCGAGCACGCGGGCGCGCTCGATCATGGCCGGCGGCACCAATTCCCGAATAATCGCCGGCGGCTCGTTCTGTTCGCTCAAGCCCGCATAACGATAAAACACCGACAGCGCGACAAACGCCCTGCCTTGATGGCTGATCGAGCCGAAATTGCCGTTGATGATGAGACTGAGCGTTTCCTCGCCGCGGTGGTCCGGATGCACCCGCCAGCCGATGTCCGACAACAGGCAGGCAACGTGGCGCAGGCGACGGTCCTCAGCGCTTTCCCGCAAGTGTACCACCCGTACCAGACGATCGGTCCATTCGGTCAATTCCTGGGCATGGCGCGCGGATCGCGACAACAGCTCGTTGAGCTCCTGTACGGCGCCAAACAATCCGTCCCTGGCGCGTTCGGCCGGCGGCAGCTTCTCGTAGAGCAGGCCCTCGCGCACGCCGAAGGTCGAAAACACGATGGTTTTCGGCTTCCCGACGAGGATGATGTGTTCGAGAACAAGTGCCGCGTAGGCCAATAGTGGCCTGCGTGCATCAGCAATGACCTCGATATTGGCCAGCATGTTCGCCGCTACCAGACGGCGCAGGCGCTGTGCGAAATCCAGCGCGTCCTGGGCCGGTATCGAATAGCCATGCATCACGCGTAATGGGTATCCGCTTTGGATGATGTGGATGCGCGCCAGCGCCCGCCAGGTTCCTCCGACCGCGTAGAAGGCGCGGCCGCGCCCGGCCTTGAGCTGGGCGACGTCGGAAAGTTCGGTTCGCACGATGCGCTCGGCGCGCTTCAGCGATTTGTGCGACAGATCCTGCAGCGCCAGGCTGCCGAGCGGGAGCGTCACGCCGCCGCGCTCGCGGTGGCCGTGCACGCCGATCAATTCCAGCGAACCGCCACCGAGATCGCCGACGATGCCGTCCGGCTTGTGGATACCCGACATGACGCCAAGCGCCGAGAGCTTGGCCTCGCGCGGGCCCGACAGGATTTCGATTTTGACGCCGCAAATGCGCTCGGCCCTGGCGATGAAATCGGGGCCGTTGGTGGCGTCGCGGCAGGCGGCGGTGGCGATGGCGTAGACGCGGCCCACCTTCATCACCCGGCAAAGCGCGCGGAAACGGCGCAGCGACGTCAGCGCCTTATTGACGGCGTCGGGTGCCAATAGCCCGGTGGTCTGGACCTCACGCCCGAGCCCGCACAGGGTCTTTTCATTGAACAGGGTGACCAGGCTTCGCGTCAGCGATTCGTAGACGACGAGACGCACCGAATTCGAGCCGATGTCGATGACCGCGACGCTGGATGCGCGCTTGTGCGGCCGCTTCACCGGAAAGACCCCTTATGATGATGGCGGGCGCTCGGTCGATGCTTGCTGACGTTCGGTACGGCGCGTGAGGCGGCGCGGCGAAGATTCCTTAAGCGACTTTCCACGGCCTGACAGACTCGGATTCGTCATGAAATAATCATGCAGATTAAAAGGCTCCTCGCCCTTCGCGGCCTTCATACGCGTTGACGACCCGTCCGGCAACAACTGCCAGCTCTGCTCGGTATCCTTCAAATTGGCGACCATGATCTGCTCGAGAACCTGCTGATGCACCGTGGGATTTTGCAGCGGACAGAGGACCTCGACACGCCGGTCGAGGTTGCGTGGCATCATGTCGGCAGACGAGATATACACAGCAGCTTTTGTGCTCGGCAGGCCCTGGCCCATCCCGAAGCAGTAGATTCGGCCATGTTCGAGGAAACGGCCGATGATCGATTTGACGCGGATGTTTTCAGAAAGTCCTGTTATGCCCGGCCGCAGGCAGCAGATACCGCGTACCACCAGTTCGACCACCACGCCGGCCTGCGAGGCCTCATAAAGGGCGTCAATGATATCGGGATCGACCAGCGAGTTCATCTTCATCCAGATCGCCGCCGGCCTGCCGTGACGGGCGTGGTTGGTCTCGCCGCGAATGTGTTCGAGCATGCGCTTGCGCAAGGTCAGTGGCGATACCGCCATGCGCTCGATATCGCTCGGTTCGGCATAACCGGTGATGTAGTTGAAGACCCGCGCGGCGTCGCGCCCGATGATCGGATCGGACGTGAAATAGGACAAATCAGTGTAGATGCGCGCGGTCACCGGATGATAATTCCCGGTTCCGGTGTGGACGTAGGTGGTGAGGCTGCCGCCCTCGCGGCGCACGATCAGCGACAGTTTGGCGTGGGTCTTGAGCTCGATAAAGCCATACACGACCTGGACGCCGGCGCGTTCGAGATCGCGCGCCCAGCGGATGTTGGCCTCCTCGTCGAACCGCGCCTTGAGCTCGATCAGCGCGGTCACCGACTTTCCGGCTTCCGCGGCCTCCGCCAGCGCACGGACGATCGGGGAGTTGTTCGAGGTGCGATAGAGCGTCTGCTTGATGGCGACGACATCGGGGTCGCGGGCGGCCTGCTGCAGGAACTGCACGACGACGTCGAACGATTCGTAAGGGTGGTGGACGATCAGATCCTTCTGGCGGATCGCCGCAAATATGTCGCCGCCATGATCGCGCACGCGTTCGGGATGACGCGGGACGTAGGGGGCGAATTCGAGATCGGGCCGGTCGAGCCGGGTCAGTTGCGACAATTCGTTCATCGCCAGCACGCCGTCGACCAGCAAAACCTCGTCGTCGGCGGTGGAAAGCGCCTGCTGCACGAAAGCGCGCAGCTCTTCCGGCATGTTGGCTTCGATTTCCAGCCGGATCACCGATCCGCGCCGACGCCGCTTCAGCGCCGTTTCGAACAGACGCACCAGATCTTCCGCTTCTTCCTCGATTTCGAGTTCGGAGTCGCGGATGATGCGGAAAGCCCCTTGGCCCTTGACAGTATAACCTGGGAACAGCCGGCCGATGAACAGACCGGTGGCTTGCTCCACCGTAATCAATCGCACGGCGCCATCCTTGCCCGTGGGCATGCGGATGAAGCGATCGATCTTGCCGGGCATGCGAATCAGCGCATTCATCGGCTTGCCGTCGGCGACCCGCGCCAAGTGCAGCGCGACGGTAAATCCGAGGTTCGGGATGAACGGGAAGGGATGCGCCGGGTCGATCGCGAGCGGCGTCAGCAACGGAAAAATGTTGTGGAGGAAGTGATCCTCGATCCAGGCGCGC
>WNFM01221342.1_pt1 | contig 13698 bp, 15 predicted proteins | sample 5400271 | NCBI WGS metagenome assembly WNFM01 (sample SAMN13153352, study PRJNA577476) | soil metagenome | isolation source: 60 cm saprolite on Douglas fir-dominated hillslope | place: USA:California | collected 2013-09-17 | reverse complement strand
TTTCCCCGCCACGGGCGGGCGGGACCGCCCGCCCGTTCACCTTCGCGGTCTCGAAGCTGGCGTCGCAGTCGCGCCAGAGCAGCTGGCAGAGCTCGCGGTAGTCGAAGGTCGAGAAGGTCCAGGGAAGCCGGTAACGGGTGTCGCCGTGGGGGGTGTGCATGACCAGCGCGTCGAAGCGCTGGCGCTCGCAGCCCATCAGGCCGAGCCGCCGCAGCCACTCGGTCGGGATGCCGCAGGCGGAGGTCTGGCGCTCGCCGATCTCGTAGCGATCCACGACCATCACGTCGGCGCCGGAGCCGGCAAGCTCGCGCGCGATCGCCAGCCCGGCGAAGCTGGCTCCACATATAAGCACGTCATGCGACCCGTCCAAAGGCGTGCGTTCGTCACCGCGCTTGGTGGCCCTAACTGGCATCCCAGCAGCGTATCTCGCCCGGCACCCCCGGACGCGGGAGGGCCGGTCGCGAGATCGCCGGTCATGATGAGCGCGACCGGCCCGGAAGCGGAGGAGGTGGCCGGTTTGTTTCTGCCATTATTCGCCGTCGTGTCCGCGACCGACGTATTGACCGCCCCTGCGCCCGCCGCAACGCCCGTCGAGGGCTCCAACGGCCTGCTGCTTCAGATCGACGGCAAGATCGTCCCCAACTACGCGGCGACGATGGTCTCCTTCGAAGAGGGCGACGTCGTCAACGGCAAAGTCGTGCGGATCGACAAAGACGAGGTCCTCGTCGACATCGGCTACAAGGCCGAGGGGGTCATCCCGTCCAACGAGCTTTCGATTCGCAAGTCGGTCGATCCGGCCGAAGAGGTCGAGCTGGGCGAGGAGATCGATGCCCTGGTCCTCACCAAGGAGGACGCCGAGGGCCGCCTGATCCTCTCCAAGAAGCGCGCCCGCTTCGAGAAGGCGTGGCGGCGGATCGAGGTCGCGGCCGACTCCGGCGAACCCGTCGAAGGCAGCGTCATCGAGGTCGTCAAGGGCGGTCTCATCCTCGACCTCGGGGTGCGCGGCTTCCTGCCCGCCTCGCTGGTCGACATCCGCCGCGTCCACAACCTCGACGAGTTCATGGGGCAGACGCTCGAGTGCAAGGTGATCGAGCTGAACCGCAGTCGCAACAACGTCGTCCTATCGCGGCGCGCCGTGCTCGAGGAAGAGCGCAAGGAGGTTCGCGAGCAGATCCTAGGCCGCCTCGAGCCGGGCCAGGTGGTCGAAGGGAAAATCTCCAACATCGTCGACTTCGGCGCCTTCGTCGACCTCGACGGGATCGACGGCCTGATCCACATCTCAGAGCTTTCCTGGAGCCACGTCAACCATCCCTCCGAAGTCGTCGCGATCGGCGACACCGTGCGGATCAAAGTGCTGGACATCGACCGTGACCGGCAGCGCATCTCGCTCGGCCTCAAGCAGACCCAGGAGGATCCGTGGCAGCGCGTCATCAGCACCCACCGGCCCGGCGACGTGCTCGAGGGGACGGTGACCAAGGTGGTCGCCTTCGGCGCCTTCGTCGAAATCCTGCCTGGCGTCGAGGGACTGGTCCACATCTCCGAGCTCGCCGACCACCACGTCGAGAACCCGAGCGAAGTGGTCGAGCCGGGCACCGCGCTGAACGTGAAGATCCTCGAGATCGACGAAGAGCGGCGGCGGTTGTCGCTGAGCATCAAGCGGGTCGAGGGGCAGAACATGCCGATGGGGGACCTGGGCGACCAGCTCGAGGCAGCAGCGGCGGAGGACGCGACTGGCGAGGGCTCAGACGCCGCGCCCACGGGCCCTGTCGTCGAGGAGGACTCCTCGTCCTCGCGAGCTGCGAGCGAGGAGCCCACCTCCACGCCACCCGTGGATGAGACGTCTGAGGCTCCGGCCGAGGCGGTCTCCGAGGTCGCAGTCGAGGAGGAGCCGCAGGACGAGGCCCCCGCAGCGGAGGGGCCTGTTGCTGAGGATCCCGAGGCAGAGGTCGCTGCTGAGCCTGAGACCTCTGACGAGGCTGAGGTCGAGGAGGCTCCGGAGGCCGCGGCCGAGCCTGAGTCGGAGCCTGCGCAGGAGGAGCCTGGCGACTCGGCCGAGACGGACCCTGAGGCACCCGCCGACTCTTAGACGGCGATGCCGCTGACGATCGGCCTCACCGGCGGCATCGCGGCCGGGAAGTCCGAGGCGCTGGCGGCCCTTTCGCGGCTGGGCGCGTCGACGCTCTCCAGCGACGCCGTGGTCCACCGGCTGCTCGACTCCGAGCCGCTGCTGGGCCGGCTGGTGGAGCGCTGGGGGCCGGGGATCGCCCCGGACGGCAGGGTCGACCGTGGCAAGATCGGCGAGATCGTCTTCGCCGACCCCGACCAGCTGACCTGGCTCGAGCAGCAGGTCCATCCCCTGGTCGGGGAGCGCATCGGTGGCTGGCTCGCCGCCCTCCCCGAGGACACCGAGGTCGCGGTGATCGAGGTGCCGCTGCTGTTCGAGTCGGGAATGGAGAAGGCCTTCGACACGACCGTCGCCGTCGTCAGCGAGGACGAGGTGCGCCGGGATCGAGCGGCGGCGCGGGGCCACTCCCTGGTCGACGAGCGCGAGGCGCGCCAGCTCGCCCAGCACGAGAAGGCCGCCCGCGCCGAGCACGTCGTGGAGAACGACGGCTCGGTAGAGGACCTGGAGCGGGCGCTGTCCGCCCTGATCGCAAGGCTGCGGCGATGAAGCCCAGGATGCGCCGCCGGCGTCGGCGCTGGCCGGCCTTGGGGGGCGTCGCGGTCGCGGTCGGCCTCGTCGCCGGAGTGCTGGTGGCGAGCGGCAAGTTCGATCAGGCATTGCAGGAGCTGACCCTGCCGTTGCACCACGAGGACATAATTCGCCAGCAGGCCGCCGAAAAGGGAGTCGACGCGGCGCTGATCGCCGCCGTCATCTACTCGGAGTCGAAGTTCGCGGACCAGACCTCCGGCGCGGGGGCACGGGGGCTGATGCAGATCACGCCGGAAGCGGCAAAGGAAATCGAGCGTCTCAGCGGCGGCACCACGTTCAAGCTCAACGACCTCTCCGACCCCGAAATCAACATCCGCTACGGCACCTTCCTCCTGCACGAATTGATTGAACGCTTCGGCGGCAACGAGATCGCCGCCCTCGCCGCCTATAACGCCGGCCCGGCCAACGTCGAAAAGTGGGGCGGCGGCGACCTCACGCTCGACGCCATCCCCTTCCCGGAAACCCGCGCATACGTCGAAGAGGTTCTCGAAAAGCGCCAGGCGTACCGCGACAAGTACGCGAAGGAGTTGGGCTACCGGTGAGCGCCGCCCCCAGGCCGCGGGTGGCTGCCTTGGCTCTGGCGGTCGGCCTGGTGCTGGCTGACTCCTCGGTGGTGGTGCTGGCGCTGCCGCAGATCTATCGCGACCTCAACACCAGCGTCGCCGGCGTCACCTGGGTGCTGGTCTCCTTCAACCTGGTGATGGCGTTGGCCGCGGTGCCCGCGGCCCTGCTGGCCCGTCGCGTCGGGCCCGGCCGGTCGGCCGCGGTCGGGCTGGCGATCTTCGCCGGCGCCGGGCTCGCCTGCGGCGTCTCCGGCAGCCTCTCGACCCTGATCCTCGCTCGCTGTGTGCAGGCGCTGGGCGGCGCCGCCGCGGTCACCGCGGCGCTCGAGCTGCTGCCGGCCACGGTCGGCTCCGAGCGGCGCGCCGCCGCGGTTTGGGCCAGCGCCGGGGCGACGGGGGCGGCGCTCGGGCCGGCGCTGGGCGGCGTTCTCACGGAGCTGGTCTCCTGGCAGTCGATCTTCCTGATCCAGGTGCCGGTGGCGCTGGCGGCGGCCGTGCCGATCCTGGCGGTCGCCAGGCACGAGGCGGCGACTGGGATCCTCCAGACCGAGCTGCGCCGCACCGGTCGGCCGCACCTCTGGGCCAACCTGGCGCTGGCGATGGTCTCGGCGGCGATCGCCGCCGCGCTCTTCCTCCTCGTGCTGCTGTTGATCGAGGGATGGCGCCTGAGCCCGATCGGCGCGGCGATCGTGGTCACTGTGATGCCTCTGTCGGCGATCCTCGGCAGCCGTCTCGGCCCGCTGGTCCCGAGTGCTCGCGCGCGGGCGGCTGCCGGCGCGATCCTCGTCTCCGGCGGCCTCGCCGGGCTGGCGTTCCTGCCGAAGGCGGAGGTGGCCCTGACCCTGCCGCCGCAGGTCCTGATCGGGGTCGGTCTCTCGCTGGTGCTCTCGGCCCTGACCGAGACCGCGCTCGGAGGCCGTGCCCCGCAGGCGATCCACGGCGGCTGGACGATCTCCGCCCGCCACGCCGGGGTCGTGATCGGCCTGCTGGCCCTGACCCCGATCTTCACCGCCGACATCGCCCAGCAGCGCCAGGACGCGATCGACGCCGGCACCGCGGCCATCCTCGACTCCAAGGTCAGCCCGCTGCTGAAGATCGATCTCGCGCGGCGGATCGAGAGCCGCCTGGAAGGGGAGAAGGGGAGGGTACCGACGATCGGCCCCGCCTTCGAACCGCTGCCCTCGGACCCGAGAGAACGGGCGGCGGTCGAAGGGCTGCGGAGCGAACTGCAGGACCAGCTCGACCGTGGCGCCACCCACGCCTTCAGCCCCTCCTTCCTGCTCGGCGCCCTCCTCGGCCTGCTCGCCCTGGTCCCGATCGGCCTCTCGAGGAGGGTGGAGTTGTGAACCCGGCGCTGAGGGCGCAGGTTCTGGTCGGCGCGGCGATCGTCGCGGCGCTGGCGCTGGTCGGCGTCTATCTCGCCGCGGGGGGCTCCTCCTACGTCCCGAAGAAGACCCAGGACCCCTGTAAGCACCGGCCCTGGCGCAATCCGGAAGGCCTGCAGGAAATCGCCGAGCAGTTCTCGCTCTCGGCCCTCGACGGCGCCGCCTGCCAGCTCGGGGTGACGCGGGAGACGCTGGCGCTGGCCCTGGCGACGCCGGAGGCGCGCGAACGCTTCAGCGAACGCTACGGGATCGACGACGCGAAGCTGGCGCGGGCGATCCGGGCCGGTCTGGTGCGGGCCGTCGACGACGCCGAGAACGCCGGCGCCCTCAGCCCCCTGATCGCCGGCCCGCTGCGCGCGACCGTCGAAAGAATTCCCCTCGACCGGGCGATCGAACTGATCCAGAACGCCCGCTCCCTGCTCGGCAACGTGCGAACCTTCCTCGGGCCCGCCGGCGCCCTGCTGGAAGGCCTGCTGCCCTAGCTGGCCTTGCCGTTCGGAGCCCGGCGCGAGTCGCTGACGGGCGCTACCGCGGCCGCTCGACCTCGAAGCGTTGCCGACCCGGCAACCAGTGGATGCCCGCGCAGAGCGCCTCCGGCGTGGAGTCGAGCGCGGTTGCCAGCTTGACGATGGTCCCAAGCCGCGGCTCCCGCTTGCCCCGCTCGAGCAGAGAGACGGCGGTGCGATGCAGGCAACATTGGAAGCCCAGCTCTTCTTGGGAGAGTTCCAGCTCCTCCCGGAGCCGTCGCAGGTTCGAGCCAAATCGTTTGCGTTTGTCCATGGTGTGAATCTTCTGTCTAAGACGACAGAAGCTCTACAGACAAAACGATGCGGGCTTGGTCAGTCGCGCGTCGCGCGCCAGACCCAGAGCATCGCCAGCGGCTGCAGCGGCAGCCGCGCCCAGAGCGCCCAGCGGGGGATCCGCTTCAGGTCGAGCCCGGGCACCTGCTCGGGATTGACCGCCATGTGGACGTTGGCGGGGAAGACAGCGAGCAGCAGGCCGAGCAGCCACCAGCGCCCGAAGCGGCGGCTGGCGGGATGCAAGACCGCTGCCGCGCCGGCGATCTCGGCGACGCCGCTGACGACGACCGCCTCGCGTTTCCCCGGCACCCACGGCGGCACGATCGCTTCGTAGGCGCGCTGGATGACGAAATGCAGCGTGCCGCTCAGAGCGAAGAACCCCGCGAGCAGTCGTCGGGACCAGGTCATGGCGAAGCAGTCTTCCATGCGGTGAGGCCTGGCGCTTTTGTCGCAAATGGTGCGACTAACGCGCCAGCTAAGGTCACCAGGTGCCCGAGTTCAGGCTCAATCCCACCTACACGCCCACCGCCGACCAGCCGAAGGCGATCGCCGGCCTGGCCGAGGGCCTGGGGGCGGGCGAACGCTTCCAGACGCTGCTGGGCGCCACCGGCACCGGCAAGACGTTCACGATGGCGGCGACGATCGAGGCGGTCCAGCGGCCCTCGCTGGTGATCGCCCACAACAAGACCCTGGCGGCGCAGCTCTGCAACGAGTTCCGCGAGTTCTTCCCCGACAACGCGGTCGAGTACTTCGTCTCCTACTACGACTACTACCAGCCCGAGGCCTACGTCCCGGCCCAGGACCTCTACATCGAGAAGGACTCCTCGATCAACGACGAGATCGATCGCCTCCGCCACGCGGCGACGGCGGCGCTGTTCGCCCGCCGCGACGTGATCATCGTCGCCTCTGTCTCCTGCATCTACGGGATCGGCTCGCCGCAGGTCTACAACGAAAAAATGCAGCTGTTCAAGGTCGGCGCGGCGATCGACCGCGACGAGGTGCTGCGCAAGCTGGTGAAGATGCAGTACCAGCGCAACGACTCGGTGCTGGGACGCGGCGCCTTCCGGGTTCGCGGCGAGGTGCTGGAGATCATGCCCTCCTACGCCGAGTCGGCCTACCGGATCTCCCTCTTCGGCGACGAGATCGAGGGGATCCAGCATTTCGACCCGCTGACCGGCGAGGTGCTCGACACGATCGACCACGTCTCGGTCTGGCCGGCCTCCCACTACGTGACGCGGGACGAGACGCTGGAGCGGGCAGTGGAAGAGATCCGGGCCGAACTCAGCTCCCGCACCGCGGAATTGGAGGCGGAGGGCAAGCAGCTGGAGGCTCACCGGCTGCGCCAGCGCACGGCCTACGACATCGAGATGCTGAAGGAGGTCGGCTTCACCTCGGGCATCGAGAACTACTCCCGCATCCTCGACGGGCGGCCGCAGGGGAGCCCGCCGCACACGCTGATCGACTACTTCCCCGACGACTTCGTCGTCTTCGTCGACGAGTCCCACCAGACGATCCCGCAGATCGGCGGCATGTACGAGGGGGACCGCTCGCGCAAGCAGACGCTGATCGACTACGGCTTCCGCCTGCCGTCGGCGATCGACAACCGCCCGCTCAAGTTCGACGAGTTCCTCGCGCGGGTCGACCGCCTGGTGATGGTCTCGGCGACGCCGGGGCCTTTCGAGCGGGCCGAGTCGACCCGGATCGTCGAGCAGATCGTGCGCCCTACGGGAATCATCGACCCCGAGATCGAGGTGCGGGAGACCAGGAACCAGATCGACGACCTGATGAACGAGGTCAGGGGGGTCGCCGACCGCGGCGACCGCGTCCTCGTCACGACTCTGACCAAGAAGATGGCCGAGGACCTGACCGCCTACCTGCTCGAGTACGGGATCAAGGTCCGCTACCTGCACTCCGAGATCGACACTCTTGAACGGATCCAGATCGTCCGCGACCTGCGCCTCGGCGAGTACGACGTCCTCGTCGGCGTCAACCTCCTGCGCGAGGGGCTCGACCTCCCCGAGGTCTCCCTGGTGGCGATCCTCGACGCCGACAAGGAGGGCTTCCTGCGCGGCGAGACCAGCCTCGTGCAGACGATCGGCCGCGCCGCCCGCAACGTCAACGGGCGGGTGCTGATGTACGCCGACAAGGAGACCGACGCGATGCGGGCGGCGATGAGCGAGACCGACCGCCGCCGCGCGATCCAGCTCGCCTACAACGAGGAGCACGGGATCACCCCGGCGACGGTCCGCAAGGGCATCTCCGAGATGTCCGAGTTCCTGGCGATGGAGGACCGGGCGCCGGCCAAGCGCCGCCGCCGGCGCAGCGACGATTTCGAGAGCCCCGAGGAGCTGGAGCGCACGATCGTCGCCCTCGAGGAGGAGATGCTGGCAGCCGCCGACGACCTCCGCTTCGAGGAGGCGGGCCGCATCCGCGACGAGCTCAAGGAGCTGCGCCGCGACCTCGACGGGATGACGGCCGGGGCTTAGATCTGTCTTAGGCCAGCAGCTTCGCCGCCTTGGCGCTGTCGGTGAAGAATTCGCCGCGCACGACTTTGCCGTCCTCGTACTTCAGCAGGTGGACGAAGGGCGCCTCGAAGCCGCCCTTGTCGTTGCTCGCCCGCTGGGTGCCCCTGACGACCACGTAGTCGCCGGCGTCGATGAACTCCTCGGGCTCAACGCTGAACGAGGTCCAGTAGTTGGGGATCTGGGCGAAGTTCCCCATGATCGTGTCGCGGCCTTCGACCACCCCTCCGAGCGGCAGCTCGTCCGAGGTCACCCAGACCGCGTCCTCGGCGAACGACTCCTGCAGGGCTGCCAGGTCGCCGCGGCCAAAGGCCTCATAGGCGGACCGGGCGGTGTCGACGTTCGACATCTCTCCTCCTCTGTGTTGGCCCCGCCTCGGAACCAACTTAACGCCGCCAGCCGGGCGACACAAGGCGGGCGGGCGATCGGTGTGTCTAATCTCAGCCCATGGCAGTGGACGTCAGCGAGGCGACCTTCGAGCGCGAGGTGGTCGAGCGCTCGCGCGAGTTGCCGGTGGTGGTCGACTTCTGGGCCGAGTGGTGTGGGCCGTGCAAGGCGCTGAGCCCGGCGCTCGAGGCGGCCGAGGCGGCGAGGCGGGGAAAGGTGGTGCTGGCCAAGGTCGACGTCGATAGGAACCAGGCGCTGGCGGGGCGCTACGGCGTGCAGGGAATCCCGGCCGTGAAGGCCTTCCGCGACGGCAAGGTGGCGAGCGAGTTCGTCGGCGCCGTGCCGCGGGCGAAAGTCGAGGAGTTCTTCGACTCGCTGGTGCCGTCCCGGACCGAGGAGCTGCTGGCGGCCGGCGACGAGCTGTCGCTGCGCGAGGCTGCCGAACTGGAGCCACGCCGCGCCGACATCGCGACGGCACTGGCCCGCAGGCGACTCGAGCGCGGGGCGGAGGACGAGGCGCTCGAAGCGGTCGAGTCGCACGCCGGCGACTTCGCCGCCGACGGGATCGCGGCGCGAGTCGCGCTCTCCCGCGCCGGCATCGGAGCCGACGCCTTCGCCGCCCTCGACCGTGGCGAACGCGAGGCCGCGCTCGACGGGCTTCTCGCCGAGCTCGCGTCTCTCGGCGAGAAGCCGATGTCCGATGGCGCCGCTCCGGAAGACGTGCGCGATCTTCTGCGCCGTGCCATCGTCGGCATCCTCAGCGAAGTCGCCCCCGCCGACCCCGCCGCCCGCGACTACCGCCGCAAGCTGGCCGCCGCCCTTGGCTGATCCCCCTCGTGAGTTCGCGCTTTGTTGCGCTATGCCTAACAAAAGACGAGCTCACACACCCTTCGTCACTTGCGGGGGCTCAGGTCGGTGCGGCGTTGAGCTAGGTGGCTGCGGAGGCGCTGTGCGACCGCGGCAGGCTCCCGCCTGATCCGGCGCCCGGTGATGCGGATCATCTCCACGCCGTCGAGCTTCAGCTCCTCCTGACGCACTCGGTCCTTCTCGAACGCTCTCTCGTCCCCGTGGTGTTCATAGGTGTCGAGTTCGACCGCGAAGCGGAGCTCGGGCCAGTACGCATCGAGCTCGTAGCCGCACACGAACAGATTCATGGACGGCCGCGGCAGCCCGGCTTCCTTGGTGGGTCACGGAAGTCCGCCAGCGCTTGACGCAAGCGATGCGCTCCTCGCTGTCCGCTGCTGTCGGCAAGCAGCGAGTCGAACGCGACCAGGTCAAGCAAGCCGAGCCTCTTTGCCCGGGCGAGGAGGCGTTGGGGCGAGGGGGCGCGTCTGGCGCCGGCAAGGTCGAGAATGGTGCGCGGGACCGCGGTTACGGGTATCCGTTCCACCGTCTCCCGGTCCACCTCGCGCAGCGTGGCCGCGCTGTGGATGCGGATCGAGGCGCGGGCGTGGCGAGGCGTCGGCGCGGTCACCTCGACGGGGCGGGGGAGCTTTGCCTCCAACCCCCACAGCCACGCGGCGGCGGAATGGCTGAGCAAGGCGCGCTCGCCGCACGCGAGAACCGCTCCCAAGCAGATGCCTTGGCGCGAAACCGCGGAATGGCCGACCGCGTACACGCCCCGATGGACTCTATGCAGAGCCCCGTTCGACGCACTGCGCGAGACCTTCTCCCGGGAATACCCAAGCTCGCGCAGTTGCCTGGCCGAGACAACCCCGTGCTGGCGTGCCGCCAGCCTCGCGACCGCGCGCTGAGCTCGCATTTTGTCCCGCATAGAGACGTAAAGGACGAACTCACCGGATTCTCCCCCCGGGGAACATCTGTTCGCCTGCGTAGAATCGGTGGCAGTGCCGGCTTCGGAACGAATCGTCATCTCGGGCGCCCGGGAGCACAACCTCAAGGACGTCGACGTCGAGCTGCCCCGGGACGCGCTGATCGTCATCACCGGGCTCTCGGGGTCGGGGAAGTCGAGCCTTGCCTTCGACACGATCTACGCCGAGGGGCAGCGGCGCTACGTCGAGTCGCTCTCGTCCTACGCTCGTCAGTTCCTGGGGCTGATGGAGAAGCCGGACGTGGACTCGATCGAGGGCCTCTCTCCGGCGATCTCGATCGACCAGAAGACGACCTCGCGCAACCCGCGCTCGACGGTCGGCACCGTGACCGAGATCTACGACTATCTGCGTCTGCTCTGGGCGCGGATCGGCGTGCCGTACTGCCCCGAGTGCGGCGAGGAGATCACCGGCCAGACCCAGGAGCAGATCGTCGACCGGCTGATGACCCTGGAGGACGGGGCCAAATTCATGGTGATGGCGCCGGTCGTGCGCGGGCGCAAAGGCGAGTACGGGAAATTGATGGAGCAGCTGCGGCTCGAGGGCTACTCGCGGGCCAAGGTCAACGGCGAGCTGCGCCGGCTCGACGAGGAGATCGTCCTCGACAAGAAGTTCAAACACGACATCTCGGTCGTCGTCGACCGGCTGGTGATGAAACCGGACCTGCGGCGGCGCCTCTCGGAGTCGGTCGAGGCCGCCGCCGGCCTCGCGGCGGGCCTGATCGAAGTAGAGATCGTGGGCGAGGGCGAGGACAGGGTGCCTGCGGACAGTGGCAAGGATGAGGACGGTAGCGACCGAGCGTCACGATCTGACTCTCCGCGAGGGAGCGGTAGGTCGAGGAACGGCCGATCTGGCGCCAAACCCACCAATGGCGGAAGCGGAGCTGAGCACATTGGTGGAGTCATGTTGTTCTCCGAGCAGTTCGCCTGCCTCAACTGCGGCACCTCGATCCCCGAGCTGGAGCCGCGGATCTTCTCCTTCAACTCGCCCCACGGCGCCTGCGAGCGCTGCCACGGGCTCGGCTTCCAGCGGGTGATCGACCCCGAACTGGTCGTCCCCGACCCGACGCTCTCGCTCGCCGAGGGCGCCCTGCAGCCCTGGAATCGCGGCATCACCGCCTACTGGAAGCGACTGATCGCCGCCGTCGCCGAGGAGTACGGCGTCGACGCCGACAAGCCCTGGTCGAAGCTGAAGAAGTCCGAGCGCGAGATCTTCCTCTACGGCACCGGCGAGGAGCGCCACCAGGTCACCTACACCAACCGCTTCGGCCGCCGCCGCTCCTACAAGGTCCGCTTCGAGGGCATCGTCAACAACCTGCAGCGGCGTTACGAGGAGACCGACTCGGAGACCAATCGCGAGCGGATCGAGGGCTACATGGCCGAGCAGCCGTGCCCCGAGTGCAAGGGCGCGCGGCTGCGGCCGGAGAGCCTCGCGGTCAAGGTCGGCGGCTTCAGCATCGCCGAGTACAGCGACCTCTCGGCGCGGGCGGCGGCGGAGTGGATCGCGGCGCTGGAGATGACCGAGACCGAGCGGGCGATCGCGCGGCTGATCGTCCGCGAGATCTCCGAACGGCTCGCCTTTCTCGAGAACGTCGGCATCGGCTACCTCTCGCTGGCCCGCTCCGCTCGCTCGCTATCCGGCGGCGAGGCGCAGCGGATCCGCCTGGCGACCCAGATCGGCTCCAGCCTGGTCGGGGTCATGTACGTCCTCGACGAGCCCTCGATCGGCCTCCACCAGCGCGACAACGAGAAGCTGATCGGGACCCTCGACCGATTGCGCGACCTCGGCAACACGGTGATCGTCGTCGAGCACGACGAGGGGACGATGATGGCCGCCGATCACCTCGTCGATCTCGGCCCCGGCGCCGGCGAGCACGGTGGCCACGTGATCGCCGCCGGCACTCCAGCCGAAGTGGCGAAGGACCCGGCATCGCTGACCGGCCAGTACCTCTCCGGCAAGCGCCGGATCGAGGTGCCCGAGGAGCGCCGCGAGCCGCGCGGGGCACTGCTGGTCCGCGGCGCCCGGGAACACAACCTCAAGGAGATCGACGTGGCGATCCCGCTCGGCGTCTTCTGCTGCGTCACCGGCGTCTCCGGCTCGGGCAAGTCGACGCTGATCAACGAGACGCTGCATCACGCGGTCGCCAACCGGCAAGATCATCAACATCGACCAGTCGCCGATCGGCCGCACGCCGCGCTCCAACCCGGCCACCTACACCGGCGTCTTCGACCACATCCGCCAGCTCTTCACCCAGACCCAGGAGGCGCGGGCGCGCGGCTACAAGCCGGGCCGCTTCAGCTTCAACGTCAAGGGCGGGCGCTGCGAGGTCTGCAAGGGGGACGGCCAGATCAAGATCGAGATGCACTTCCTTCCCGACGTCTATGTTCCCTGCGAGCAGTGCCACGGCAAGCGCTACAACCGCGAGACGCTCGAGGTGCGCTTCAAGGGCAAGAGCATCGCCGACGTGCTGGAGATGTCGGTCGAGGAGGCGGTCTCCTTCTTCGAGAACGTGCCGAAGATCGCCCGCCGCCTGCGCACCCTGCACGACGTCGGCCTCGACTACATTCGCCTCGGCCAGCCGGCGACGACGCTCTCCGGTGGCGAGGCGCAGCGGATCAAGCTCGCCACCGAGCTCTCCAAAGTCGCCACCGGCGACACCCTCTACATCCTCGACGAGCCGACCACGGGCCTGCACTTCGCCGACGTCCAGCGCCTGCTCGACGTGCTCGGCCGCCTCGTCGACGCCGGCAACACCGTGGTCGTGATCGAGCACAACCTCGACGTGATCAAGACCGCCGACTGGCTGATCGACCTCGGGCCGGAGGGTGGCGAAGAGGGGGGAGAGGTGATCGCCACCGGCACCCCCGAGGAGGTCGCCGCGGTCAAGGGCTCCTACACCGGCCGCTTCCTCTCCGGCATGGTCGAGCCGGCCAGGCCCAGGCGCGGCGGTAAGCGCCGCGAGCAGCTCGCCGCCTGACTGGCCACGGCGTTTAGGCCGCCGAGGACCACGTTTTGCGGCTTGGTTGGCCGGCCCGTCCTGACATTGGTTGAAGTTCCCACCCACGGGTATGGGCAGCTCAGACCCGGGCTACAAGGAGGAGAATATGTCCCGTCCCGTTCTGCTGAGGCGAGTTCCATTCGCGCTCGCGGCTCTACTCGCCATCGCCTTCGTCGCCGCTGGCTGCGGTGGCAGCAGCGGTGGAGGCGGCGCCAAGATCGCACTGCTGCTGCCAGAAAACGAAACGCCGCGCTACGAGTCCAACGATCGTCCCGACTTCGAAAAAGCGGTCGAAGAACAGTGCGGAAGCTGCGAAGTCCTCTACAACAACGCCGGTGGCGACGCGGAAAAACAGCAGAGCCAGGCGGAAGCGGCGTTGACCCAGGGGGCCGAAGTCCTCGTCGTCGACCCGATGGACTCCAAATCGGCCGCGGCGATCGCCGAAAAGGCGAAGGCCCAGAACGTGCCGGTGGTCAGCTACGACCGGCTGATCGAAAACGG
>WNFM01110408.1_pt1 | contig 13698 bp, 15 predicted proteins | sample 5400271 | NCBI WGS metagenome assembly WNFM01 (sample SAMN13153352, study PRJNA577476) | soil metagenome | isolation source: 60 cm saprolite on Douglas fir-dominated hillslope | place: USA:California | collected 2013-09-17 | reverse complement strand
GCGATCCTCGTCGCGTGCATCAACACGATGCTGATGTCGATGCGGGAGCAGACGACCGACGTCGGCGTGATGAAGTCCCTCGGGTTCACCGACGGCTCGGTGTTCGGGCTGTTCATGGCCCAGGCGATGTTCCTCTGCTTCGTGGGCGGCGGCCTCGGCATCGTGATCGCCTGGTGGACGCAGCCGATGATCGCGCATGCGATCGAGATGATGTTTCCCGGCTACTCGATCACGCCGAAGACGTTCGTCCTCGCGGCGATCGTCACCGTCGTGCTGGGCGTGCTCGCGGGGGTGCTCCCCGCGGTGCGTGCACAGCGCCTGCGCTGCGTCGAAGCCCTGCGGGGAACGGACTGAGCTGCCCCATGTTCGTGCCGTTCACCTACAACCTCCGCAGCCTTTTCGTCCGCAAGAGCGCGACGCTGCTCACGGTCCTCGGGATCGGGGCGACGGTCGCGATCGTCTCGGGCGTCCTCGCGCTGCAACAAGGCTTCCGCACCATGTTCACGGCCGGCGGACGCGACGATCTCGCCGTGTTCCTGCGCCCCGGCGCCACGAACGAGGGAGACAGCCAGTTCAGCCGCGATCGCGGACTCAAGCTGATCAAGACCGTCGCCGAGATCGAGGTCGGGCCCAACGGGCCGATGGCCGCGATGGAGGCCTACCTCGCGGTGCTCCTCGCGCCGAAGCGCGGCGGGCTGACGAACGTGCCGCTCCGCGGCGTCCAGCCGATGACCTTCGAGATCCGGCAAGGGGAGCTCCCGATTGTCGCGGGGCGCAACTTCACGCCCGGCACGGACGAGCTGATCGTCGGCTCGCGACTCGTCGATCGCATCGAGAACTGCCGCCTCGACGACGTGATCGTCCTGAACAAGACGCCGTTCAAGGTCGTCGGGGTGTTCGAGCACTCCGGACAATTCGGCGGAGAGATCTGGGGCGACCTCGACCGTCTCGTCGCCACGATGCACCGATACGGTCCGAACCGCGTGATCGCCAAGCTCAAGCCCGGAACGGAGCTCGGCGCGCCGAACCCGATCGACGTCATGTTCAAGGACGAGCCGCCCGACCCGGTGCCCGGCTCGCTGGCCGCGCGACTCCTGAAGGACACCGAAGTCCCGGCGAAGGTCTACACGGAGAAGCAGTTCCTCGCGTCTCAGACCGTGATGCTCTCCTTCATGTTGTTCGGCCTGAGCATGGGGCTCGGCGTGATCATGGGACTCGCCGCGGTGTTCACGGCGACGAACACGATGCTCTCGGCGATCGCCGCGCGCACGCGCGAGATCGGGATCCTGCTCGCGATCGGCTACAGACCGATCCCGATCTTCCTCTCGTTTCTCTTCGAGGCGCTGCTCCTCGGCCTGATCGGCGGCTTGGCGGGTTGCCTGATGGCCCTGCCATTCAACGGATTGAAGGCCGGGACGATGAACTTCCAGACGTTCACCGAGATGGCCTTCGCCTTCCGCGTGACCCCCATGGTCCTCGGCATCGCCGTCCTCTTCTCGCTCGCCCTGGGCCTCATCGGCGGCGCCTGGCCGGCCTTCCGCGCAGCCCGGATGCGGCCGACCGTTGCGATGCGCCGCGAGTAGTACGGTACCTGGTTCACTTTTTCGCACCGCGCGGAAAGTACGGCTACGGAAAGCCGCTGCTCGGCGCCGCGGTGCGAGAAAGCGAACCAGGTACCGTACTTTCCGCGCGGTGCGAAAAAGTGAACCAGGTACCGTACTACTCCCCGCGCTCGGTCCGGGCCAGGAGCGCGGCGACGCGGGTGGGATCGGACGTCTCCGCGTAGCTGCCGCGGCCGCGGTGCACGTACGCTCGCGCCGGCTCGAACAGCGTCCTCGGTCCAGGTAGGCCGAAGCGCTCGAGCAGGTCCATGTCTTCGACCGGGTCGACGACCTGCACGACGCGGCTCGCGACGTAGGGCCGGAGCGCGGCGAGTCGCAGCGCGCGCGTCGCCTCGGAGCTCTTCGGGCCGATGATGGTCACGTGCACGGGCTCGTGGAGACCGAAATCGACCGCGCGCGCATAGCCCGCGACGAAGTGGCCGAAACGCTTGTAGTCGCCGGCGAACGAAGCCAGCGTCGCGCGCGCCGTGTCGGCGTAGTCGTCGTCGCGCAGGAGGTGCGAGAGTCGCAGGAGCGCCTCCGCCATCACCGAGTTCTCGAGGATCGAGATCTGACGCCGCCGCAGACCTCCGCGCGCGCCCGGGTCGTGGAGCACGTCGTAGAAACCGCCGCCCTCGCTCTTGTGGCTCTCGATCGTAAGGTCGGCGAGCCGGCGCGCGACGGGCAAGTACTTGTTCTCCCCGGCGAGCTGCACCGCGTCGATCAGCGCGCGCAGCACGTAGGCTTGGTCGGTGAGCAGCCCGGGGAGATGGAACGTGCCATCCCAGTAGTGGAAGACGCCTTGGCGCTCGTCGTGGAGCGCGTCGAGGACGAAGTCGAGCGTCGTGAGCGCTCGGTCGCGGTGGGACGGTTCGTCCAGCACGATCGCAGCTTTCAGCAAGGCGCTCACCGCCATCGCGTTCCAGTTCGCGAAGATCGTCGGGTCGCAGGCCGGCGGACCGAGCGCGCTCCGCGCGGCGATCGTCGGCAGGTGCGCGTAGGTCGGGCTCGCGTCTTGGCTGCCGCGGAACGCCCCGGTCGCGCGATCGAGGAGCGTCCCGTACATCCAGCCGAGGATGCCTCGCGCCGTGCCCTTGAACGAATCTTCGCCGAGCGCCTGGTACGCCTCGAGGTAGGCGTGCAGGCGCTGCGTGTTGTTGTCGAGCATCTTCTCGTGGTTCGGGCCGCTCCAGTCCGGCTGCGTCGCGTAGCGGTAGAACCCGCCCTCGATCTTGTCGTGGATCTCGCCCTCCTCCATCTTCCGCAGCGTCTTGCGGACGAGTCCGAGGATCGTTGCATCGCCGGTTTGCGACCAGCGGATGAGGAGGAAGTCGATCGCCTCGGGGTGGGGAAACTTGTGCTCGCGTCCCCATCCGCCCTGGACCGGATCGGAAGTCTCCATCAGGGTGTGCGTGACCTGCTCGACGATCTGCAGGGAGAGCGCGGGCTCGAGGGTAGGCACTCGAGCTCCCGACTCGCTCAAGATCCCGCGGCTCGCCGGCGGCGTCTCCGCGCGCGCGAGGCGGGCCCGGATCACGTCGCGCCTCTTCGTGTAGGTCTCCGAGACGAGCTCGAGTCGCAACGCGAGCTCGCGCGGCTCCAGGTAATTGTCCGCGCCGAGCAGCTCGCCCGAATCGTCGAGCCAGGCCAAGGTCGGCCAGCCGCCCTTCGAATACCGCGCGTCGATGTCCGGTCGGCGATCCTTGTCGACGCGCACCGCGACGAAGCGCTCCGCGACGAGCCGCGAGACACCCGGGTCGAGGAAGACTTTTCGCTCCATCTCCCGACTCCACCGACACCACGCCGCCCGAATAAACAGCAGGACCGGCACCCGGCGCTCCCGCGCGGCAGCGAACGCAGTCTCACCCCATTCCAACCACAACATCACGGATCCTGATAGCAAAAGAACGGAGGCCGGGGAAACGGCGCGACCGAACGGGAAGAGAATCTGGCCCACACCACTGTGCAGGAATCACGTGACCGGAAAGACCCTCCACGCACAGAGCTCCACCCCGCTCCACTTTTCCTGCTCGACGCCCAGCGCCATCGCCGGCGTGACTCGTGGCGCCTTGTTGGTGATCCCCCGCACGTAGTTGCGCCAGGTGGCCCAGATCCATGCGTGGTTCTCGAGTTGCTCTCGCAGCTTCGACGCCGCCCAGCTTCTGCGCACGAGCCTCGAGATCCCGTCTCGCATCATCGCCAAGGTGTGGTTGATCGGGAAGAGTGGGTTCTTGTAGTCGCGCTTCTCCTTCGAGGAGTAGCGCTGATGTGTGAGACTGCCCCCGAATCGTCTCTCGAATATCGGCGCAGGTCACCTTCCGGTCCGTCTGCATCCGGACCGGAGCCGAGGCAGCCATGACGCTCGCCAGGGTGTCGGCGCAGTGTTCGACCGCCCCTCGTGAACCGCTTCTCCGCCGTCCGAGCCCCCGCTCCCGCTCCTCCTTCCGCAGCCGATCACTCTCGGAAAGGCCTCCCCTGCAGGGCAGTGGTGCAGTTTTCAAGTCGAGAATGAAGTAGCTATGGCGCTCGATCAGCACCGGCATGGTGACAGGTGCAAGCCTTCGAGAATGTTCGAAGGTCTCGAGCTCGTCGAGCTGAAAGACTCTCGAAAAGCCGAGCTTGCCTGCGGCCTGGGAGAGTCGCCAGCGGTGGAAGCTCCGGCAGTGGTCCCCCAAGAGCCGAAGCCGGTGGGCAACGGTGCTACGCGTGCAGCCGAGGACTCGAGCGGCCTGTCGATGAGTGACCTTCGAGATGAAGGGACCGAAGAGGCTCGAATTGAGCTTGGGCTTCTTGAGTCGGTAGTCGACGCGAAAGGTCTGGGTCGAGAAGGTGCGGCGGCACTCGAGACAGAGGAAGCGCTGGACGGTTCGGCCGTCGCAAGCGCGATGGAAGCGGCCCTTGAGGCACCAGCGATGATGGTCGGAAGAGCGCGAGGGGCAGTCGGAACGAGGGCAGAAGCGAGGGTGGAAGCGCACGGAAGTCCTTTCTCCCCGGCGTGGCCGGAGATGGGTTCCTTCGTGCGACCTGCCGGATCGACTGCGGTTGCAGGGGAATGTGGGAAAAACCAGCGGCGGGCCCGAACGACTTGGACAGCCGTCGAGGCCAGATTCCCTACTCTGCCTTGGCGATCGGCATCGGCAGCGCGATCGAGCCGACGTCGAGCACGGGGCATTGCGCGTAGAGCTGGTCGAGGGCGTAGTACTGGCGCGCCTCCGGCTGGAGGACGTGGACGACGACGTCGAAGAAGTCGAGGAGCACCCACCAGCCGAGATCGGCTCCCTCGGGCTTCGCGTGTCGCTCGCCGTGCTCCTTGAGTCCGGCGTGGATCTCGCTCGTGATCGCCTTGACGTGCGGCCTCGAGAGACCGGTGGCGAGCACGAAGTACTTCGCGATCCGGATCTGCTCGGAGACGTCGTAGACCTTGATGTCGACGCCCTTCTTGGCTTCGGCGAGGTGGGCCGCGAGGGCGGCGATCTGCTGGGGGTCGATGGGGACGTGTCTCCTCGGACGGCGACGATTCTACTCGCTCATGGATTCGGCGGCGAGGTGTCCGGCGGCTTCGGGGCGGACCCGTCCCCGCGCTCGCGCTTGTTCCACCAGGCCCGCCAAGCCACGACGATGATGATCGCGACGAGGGAGAAGGCCAGGATGTGGTTCAGCTCCTTCACCTTGTGCTGGAGCTGTTCGATCGATTCCCCGAAGACCTTGCCGAGCCAGATCGACACGGGCACCGAGATCGCCACGCCGATGACGTCGAGGAGCAGGAAGCGCGGGAACCCCATCTTCAACGTCCCGGCGACGAAGTAGGCGGGGATGCGCAGCCCGGGCATGAATCGGCACGAGAAGACGACCCAGTTGCCGTGCGCGGAGAAGCGCCGCTCGAGCCTTGCGAAGCGCTCCGGATGGAGCACCTTCGCGATGATCGGCCTCTTGAGCGACGCGAGTCCCCAGTTGCGTCCGATCCAATACGGGATCGAGTCTCCGAGAAGGATCGCCGCCGAGCAGACGATGGTGATCGTCGAGAACTCGACCTTGCCCTGGTGCAGGAGGATCCCCGCGCCGACGAGGGCCACCTCTTCCGGCAGCGGGAAGCCGAGCCCGCACAGGAAGAGGATCGTGAATGGCGCGAGGTAGTTGTACCGCGCGATCAGCTCGGTCACATAGTCCGTGAGGCCGTTCGTGGCGAGGAACACGCGGGCGAGATCCTAGCCCCGCGATCGCGGGCCGCGAGGGAAAGCACGGAGATTCAGCGCACGGATCGCGGCTCGGATCGCCAAACGGTCGCGTGCTCTCGCGCGAGACGCGCCGCTTCGGCCGCGCGCAGGTGACCGTGAGCCGCCGCCCGATCGAACGCATCCGCGGCGAGCCTCCAGGCTTCCTCGCGGCTCGCGGGCCAGGCCCGATCTTCGTCGGCGAGGCAGCCCAGGAAGGCCAGGTCGACGCCTCGCTCGAAGAGGATCGCGCCGGGATCGCGCGAGACGCGGACGCCGCGATCGAGCGTGTCCAACCCGGCGTGGATCCATAGCGCGCGCTCGGCGGCGTCGGGCGCGCGCAGGAGCGAGCCGCGCTCGTAGAAGAGATGGTGGGCGAGGAAGATCCAGCCTCCAGCCTCCGAGGGGTCGATTCCGAGCGCGGTCTCGGCCATGGCGTAGGCGCGGGCTTCGTCGCCGCGGCGCAGCGCGAGGTCGACGCGTACCCACTGGGCGCTCGAGGCGAGGCTCGCGATCGGACCGAGCAGGCGCTCGAGCGTCGAGCCGGCGCGGGGTCGATCAGGTCCCGACCGCGCCGGAGCCAGCGACCAGGCGAAGAGCGCGGCGACGACGATCCATCCGAGGATCCACATCCGCAGACTCATCGGGCGGCTCAAGCGGAACCTCTCCAGCTCCTGAGTCCGACCGCGGCGAGGGCGAGGCCGACGAGCGCGAGCAGCGTTCCGACGGCGAAGGCGCGCGAATCGAGCGCGGCCGGCACGCGCCCCATCCCGACGATCGAGAGCGCGTCCCACAGGTCCGCTCCCGGGAGCCACCTCGGCGCGATGTCGCCGAGCCAGGCCGGGATCCACGCCGCGAGGATCGCGAGCGACGCGATCGAGGGACTCACCCACGCAGCGAGTCCGAGCGCGAGGGCGGTCCACGCCGCGAACGCGACGAGGATCCGGATCAGGATCTCGACGCCGGCGGCGCGGTCGCTCGCGCACGGGCTCCAGACTTCGACGGCGTCCGAGAGAACGACGGCCGTGGTCCCTGGAGACGCGCAAGAGAGCTCGAATCCGATCGCTCCGCTTCCCGGAGGGAGCTCGACCTCGATCGAGCCGTGCGAGGAGATCCGCGCGCGGCCTGTGCGTTCGTCTCGATCACGCTTCGCTCGGAACAGGATCTCGCCGGCCGAGCCCGCGCCCGAGACGAATCCGATCTGGACGCGCGCGCGCGCGCCGGCGATCGCCGAAGTGTCCGGTGCCGTCCAGGCGAGCGGACCGCGCGAACCGATCCGCGCCCTCGATGAGAACGCGCCCGAGGGCAGCGCGAGGTCCGGCCCGCGTCGGAGGCTCGGGGCCGCAGCACCCGCGCGGAGCTCGATCGCGAGGCAGGCGAGCGCGAGCAGCGTCGCGCCTCCCGCCCAGGTTCCGATCCACGTCGAGACGAGGATCGCGCCGCGGCCGACGCCTCGGCTCGCGAGCCATTCCGACTCTCCCGAACGCCACACGGAGACCGATCGAGCGGTGCGGAAGACGAGGAGCGGAAGGATCGAGATCGCGAGGATCGTCCACACGCCTTCGCGGAGCATCCCACGCGCAGCCGCGCCGGGATCGCCGCCTTCTCCCGCGGTTTGCAGGAGAGCGTTCGTTCCGGCCCAGTCGCGCGTGAGGCCGAAGAGCGCGAGCAGGATCCACGCACCGATCACCGCGGGCACCGCGGGCCCCGCGTGCACCGCGGGCGCGAGGGCTCGGCGGAAGGCGAGCCGCGCGAGGCCGCTGTTCACGTCCGCGCCCCGGGCTCGGCGGAGGGAGCGCGCTGCCCGCCGGCGCGGTAGAGGTCGAGCAGCGAGCGTCCTTCGAGCAGAACGCGTGGCCTTCCGCGCACCGCGATCGTCCCTCCGAGGAGGACCGCCAACTCGTCGCAGGAATCGCGGAGGTCGCCGATGAGGTGCGACGCGAGGACGACGGCGGCACCGCGCACGCGCGCTTCGGCGAGGAGGCTCGCGAGCACGTCGAAGCCCTGCGCATCGAGTCCGGCCGTCGGTTCGTCGAGCAGCAGGAGGTCCGGACGCCCGAGCGCGGCCTGCGCGAGGCCGAATCGGCGCAGCATGCCGCGCGAGAATCGTCCGAGTCGATGGCGCTCCTCTCCACGCAGACCGACGAGCTCGAGGAGTCGGGCGCCCTCGCTCTTCCGCTCGGCGCGCGAGAGCCCTTGCAGCGACCCGAGCAGATCGAGCGCGGAGCGAGCCGTGAGCTCGGGAGGAAAGGGCGATTCCTCGGAGAGGTAACCGACGCGCCGGCGGACCGAAGAATCGCGAGGACTACCGCCGAGGACGAGCAGCTCTCCCGAGAAAGCGCGATCGACGCCCGCGAGGATGCGCAGGAGCGTGCTCTTGCCCGAACCGTTCGGTCCGGCGAGTCCGAGCGTCGCTCCCGCCTCGAGGTCGAGGTCGATCCCGGTCAGGACCTCGCGCCTGGAGAATCCGAAACCGACGAGGAACGAGCGGCGGAGCTCGCGCAAGCGCAGTGCGGGCGTCAGGGGATCGCCTCCAGGAACGCGCGCACATCCGCCTTCCACTTCGGTTCCCGCAGGAAGCCGCGATCCTCGTGGAGTCCCCCGGTCGCGAGGAACTTCTTCGGCTCGCGCGCGGCCGCGAAGAGCTTCTCTCCGTGCGCGAAGGGGACGAGATCGTCCTCAGGGCTGTGGATCACGAGCACCGGCGCCTCGAGGCGGCCGATCTTCGCTGCCGAGTCATAGCGCGCCCGGACGAGGAGCCGCACGGGCAGCCACGGATAGAGTCCCGCGCCGATGTCGGCCATCGAAGTGAACGAGTCCTCGACGATGACCGCGCCGAGCTTGCGCCGCAGACCGAGCTCGATCGCCACCGCGCCGCCGAGCGACTCGCCGAAGGCGACGATCCGGCTCGGCGCGAATCCCTTCTCGCCCGCGAGCCGGTCGAAGGCGGCTTCGGCGTCGCGGTACGTGCCCTCCTCCGTCGGCTTGCCCGTGCTCGCGCCGTAGCCGCGGTAGTCGAAGAGCAGCGTCGCGAAGTTCATCTCGGCGAAGGCCTCGGCGAGCGGCAGGCGCAGCTCGATGTTCCCGGCGTTGCCGTGGCAGACGAGGACGACGCCGGCCGGCCCGGCCGTCTTGTCGTCGAGCCTCGCGCGCGGCACGGCGAGCCAGCCGTGCAGGCGCATCCCGTCGCGGGTCTCGATCCACTCCTCGCTCAGGGTGAGCCGCGTCGACTCCGGCGGCGGACCCGGGCGCGGCCCCGGGAAGTAGATGAGTCGCTCCTGGCCGAGCCAGAAGGCGAGCAGGACGAGCAGATAGACCGCGAGAGCGGCGATGAGCCAGGGGAGCACGCGTCGCTTCAACATACGGTGCGTGGGCGGATTGTCCCAGGAGGCGGACAGGACGAAGACTGTGTGACAGACTGCCGCTCCTGAGCATGCTCCAAAAGAAGGATGAATCGCTCCGGCTCGTCCTCTACACGCGGCCGGGCTGTCACCTCTGCGACGAGATGAAAGCCGAGATCGCGCGGGCCCGCCTCGGCAGCTCCTGCGCGCTCGCCGAGGTCGACGTCGATTCGGATCCAGCTCTCGCGAGCCGCTATGGGCTGTCGATCCCCGTGCTCGAGATCGACGGCCGACCGGCGTTCAAGATTCGGTGCACCGCCGCAAAGCTGAAGCGGAAGGTGGAGCGCGCTCGGCGCGCTCGCGAGACCGCGTAGGATCTCTGCGTCCATGCCGCGACTCTACATCCTCTCGGGCCCCGATCTCGGCAAGAGCGTCGACGTCGTGGACGGCGCGACGATCGGCCGGACGGTCGAGTGCGCGGTGTATCTGCGCGACGCTTCCGTGAGCCGCCACCACGCGCGCCTCGAGCGCGCCGCCGACGGCTGGAAGATCGTCGACACGCAGTCGCGCAACGGCGTCAGCGTCCGCGGCGAGCGCGTCCCCGCCGCGGCGCTCGGAGACGGCGACGAATTCCAGATCGGCGAAGTGCACCTGCGCTTCCGCCTCGGCCCGGGTGACCGGCCCGAGAAGCCGGAGATGGAGGAGATCGCCCTCGAGGAAGAATCGGTTCAGGCTCCGGCGCCTGCGCCGGAGAGAGTCGAACGCGTCGCGACGCCCCTCGAGCGGACGGTCACGTCGCAACCGCGGCCGGGCGAGCCCGAGCAGCGCGGCCCGCAGATCTTGCAGTACAAGAAGATCCAGAATCGCGAGGGCTTCTTCGCGTCGGACCTGGCCCAGCAGCCGCTGTGGATCAAGCTCGGAGCCGCGTTGCTCGCGCTCGCCCTCTTCGGCGCGATCTTCCTCTTCGCCTTCAAGGGAACTTCGTTCCTCAAGGCGCGCGCGAGCGGGGATTCCGCGGAGATCCCGGAAGAGCCGAGTCGCTAGTCCGTTTTCGCGACCGCTTCGCACCAAGCCTCGACGAGCGCTCGCGCCGAGCCCTGCCAGGTGAATCGCGCGGCGCGGGTGGCCGCGCGCTCGAGAGCTTCCTTCGGCGTCGCGAGAGCAGCGCGCAGCGCGCGAGCGCATTCCGCCGCGTCGTCGGGCGCGAACGCGGGCGGGTCGGATCCCGCGACCTCGAGCAAGGTCGGGGCCCTCGCGATCGCCACGGGCACGCCCGCACGCTGCGCCTCGAGCACGGGGATCCCGAAGCCTTCGATCCTCGACGGGAGGACGACACAGGCGGCGCGCGCATAGAGCCGCGGAAGCTCCGGCTCGTCGAACGCGCCGAGGATGTTCACGCGCGCTTCGACGCCGAGCTCGCGAGCGAGCGCCGCGAGCCGGTCCTCCTCGCCGTCCTTCGCCGCTCCCGCGAGCACGATCGGGGGGAGCGTCGCGTCGAGCTCCAGGGCGCGGAGGAGCACGTGGAGGTTCTTCCTCTTCTCGAGATGGCCGACGCAGAGGACGCCCGCGTCGCGCGCGGGCTCGCGCGGCAGAGGTTGGAAGTGGTCGGCGGCGTTCGAAACGACCTTCACGCGCGCGGGGTCGACGCGGAAGCGCTCGATCAAGTCGCTCCGGATCGTCTCGCTCACCGTGATCACCCGCGCGGCGCGCCGCACCGCCCGCGCGAGGAGCGTGCGCGCCGCCGTCCGTCTCCCGAGCGATGCGTGGCTGGGATCGAGGTGCCGCAGGTCGTGGATCGTGATCGTGAACGGAGTCTTCAGGCGGCCGGGTGCCGGAAGGTGCGCGGTGTGCACGAGGTCGAAGGGCATTCCGCGTCCGCGCGCGAGCGCGAGCTGCAGCTCCGCGGCCACGCCTTCCTGCTTCCACCGGAGGAGCGGCGGACGCGCCGCGACATCGGAGGCGATGCGCTCGATCGGAGCCGGCAGCGGAAACACCGCCGGCTCGCGCCCTTCCATCACGGCGAGGGACCCTCCGCCCTCGGCGAGCAGTCGGGCGGCGCGCGGCAGGAGCTCGGCGTTGTGGCGGCGCACGCCGCCCATCGGTTGGCCGAGGAGCGTGCCGAGGACGAGCACGCGCGGGAGGCCGGCTCCGCTCACGCGATCTCCTTCCAGATCGATTCGACCTGGGCCGCGCAGCGAGCCCAAGAGAACTCGCGCGCGCGTTGGACCAGGCGCGGGCGCAGGCTCTCGCGCTCCTCGAGCGCGCGCGCGAGGCCTCGGGCGACCGACACCGCATCCTCCGGATCGACGCGGATGCCCGCGTCGCCTGCGACTTCGGCTTGCGCGCTCTCTGCGGGCACGACGACCGGCGTCGCGCACGCGAGCGCCTCGAGGACCGGGAGCCCGAATCCCTCCGAGCGCGAGAGGACCGGGACGAGGCTCGCGAGGCGCAGCACCGAGGGCAAGTCGGCGTCGGCGAGCTCGTCGATCGTCGTCACGAAGCGCGCCAGGCCGAGGCGGCTGACGAGGCCGAGATCGCGGCGGAGCTGCGGCGTGTCGCCGCCGGTGACGACGAGCTGGAGCGTCGGGCCGCCACTTTTCTTGAGCTCCGCCATCCCGTGCAGGACGGCGGCGAGGTTCTTCTTCTCCCGCACGGCGCCGAGCGCCAGCGCGAACGCGCCTCCGGGGAGCCGATACTTGCCGAGCGCGACCTCGTCGACGACCTCGGGCGGCGATTCGCCTTGGAAGGGCGGCCCGACACCCCACGGGCAGACGCGGATCTTCGAACGACCGGGGAGCCAGCGGCGACGCAGATCGCGCGCGACGAACTCCGTCCCCGTGAGCACCGCGCCCGCGAACATCGGACCGAACGCGGCCCACGCGCGGTGACGGAGATCCGCGCCCTCGCGCGCTCCGTGGAGCCAGGGCAGTTCGTGGATCGTCTGGACGCGCGCTCCGCGGCCGCGGAAGGCGAACGCGGAGACGCACGAGTGGATTCCGGCGAGGTCCCTCTTGCGCGCGAGACGGGGGAGCTCGACCGCGCGCCAGCGACGAAGGTTTTCGCCGTCCGCGGGGGCGAGGCGGACGATCTCGAGGTTCCCGCGGCGCTCGAGGGCCTGGGCGAGCTCCGCGGTGACGCGTACGACGCCGCGCGGATGGGGTCGCTGGAGGGGAGAGACGTCGAACCCGATGCGCACGCGGAGTACCGCGCTGATTCTATTGGACCTGGCATCGAGATCCACCTTATGTATGGAGAGCCATGACGCGCACACTTCCGATCCTCGTCCTACTTCTCGCGCTCCTCTCTCCCTCTTGCTTCATCTCGCGCACGACGGTGAACGCGCCGGTCCACGGCGACGTGGTCGCGAGCTTCGTCCCCGGCAAGACGACCGCCAAAGAAATCGTCGAGAAGATCGGCGCTCCAGCCGAAGTCGTCCAGCTCGGGAGCCGCACGGCGTACCGCTACGACTTCACGGTCGAGAAGCGCTCGGGCTTCACGCTGATCCTCGTCTCGTTCCTGAACGAGGACACGCGCGCCGACCGCGTCTGGCTCTTCTTCGACGCGAAGGACGTGTTGACGCACGCGGGCGCGACGCTCCAAGCCGCGGACACGCGCTACGCGATGCCGTGGCAGGAGATCCACGCCAAGTGACGGCTGCGCGTGGAGTCGCCGTGCTGGCGACGCTGCTCCTCTCCGGCTGCGTCAGCTTCGTCTGGACGCGCGAGCGCCGGTTCGAGCCGATTCCCAAGGGAGCGCTCGAGGATCTCGAAGCCGGCCGCACGACCTTCACGCAGTGCCTGGAGCGTCTCGGCGCCCCGCTCTACGTCTGGGAGTACAAGGTCGACGGTGCGGCGATCGCGTGGGGCTCCTCGGACGAGGACGCGAAGACGATCGCCGTGAGCATTCCGATCGGAATTCGCTATCGGCCGTCGCTCACCTACGGCGACATCGACGCGGAGCTGCGCGGCGCGGTGCTCTTCTTCGACCGCGACCTCGTCCTCGAGAGAGTGCAGAAGGGCTGTCTCCGCGACCTCGCGAGGCAGATCGCGCGGAGCCGGCCTTACGCTCCACCCCCGAATCCTCAGGGGTTGTAGAAGGCGAGCCCGAGTCCGGAGAGCCGCGGAGAGCGATTCGTCGCCGCGTTCGAGAGGAAGCTCGCCCGCACTTGGACGAGGCGCGCGCCGTTCAGCGCCGCGATCGAGCTCTTCCACGTGGCGTCGTTGTGGAAGTAGGTCACGACGTTCGGCGGCGACGGATCGCCGTAGGCGTCGAGCTGGTCTGCATCCGCCGAGAGAACCGGGCTGGCCTGCGCCGCGCCGCGGAACGCGAGCACGACTTGGGTCCCCGCGGGGAGGTCCGCCGCGCCCGGCTCGACGACCGGAGGGGCGAAGGTCGTGTTCGCGCTGCGCGTGTCGATCCACAGGCTGTGCACCCGGCTCACGCGGACGACGAGGTCCATCTGTCCGATGACGAACACGTTGTCGACGGGCAGCGTCGCCGCCCCGGGCGGCGTCGAATTCGGGTTGAAGCCTCCCGTCGCGATCG
>WNFM01103976.1_pt7 | contig 13702 bp, 13 predicted proteins | sample 5400271 | NCBI WGS metagenome assembly WNFM01 (sample SAMN13153352, study PRJNA577476) | soil metagenome | isolation source: 60 cm saprolite on Douglas fir-dominated hillslope | place: USA:California | collected 2013-09-17 | reverse complement strand
TGTCCGCCAGACGGTACTGCGATACACCTCGCCCCGATAGAGATGCGCGAGCACGGTGAGCTCCGCCGGGCTGAACGTCGCGTTTGGCACGGTTTGATTGTGGCTCTCGCTCATCGCTTTCCTCCTCCCTGGTGATCAGGCGGCAGGCAACTTGCTTGCCAGGCCCGCTGGACGGGACGACCAGGCGTACCCGGCTCCTAGTCGAGACAAAGAGGATCGAGAGCCGGCTGGCCTTCTAATTGTCGCGGACCGCCCATTTCAATGTCGTCGCATAACCCGCTCGAAAGGAACGGCTGCGCCCACTACGCATGACAGACGTAGTAGTAGTTCTGGATATCGTGTTCGAGCTCGTGCACCTCGATCGAGCGGAAGCCGGCCTCGTGCATCAGCTCTTCGGCCTTCTCTCGCCCCCACATGGCGCCGAGTCCTTCGCCACCCTGTGCCAGAGACACGGTCATGCAATGCATGCACGAGACGGTGTAGAGCATCGTACCGAACGGATGGTCGCGGTTGTGATGGACCCTGCTCGAGCCTTTAATGTCCTGCGCCAAGTAGACGCCGCCCTCGGCGAGCGAGAGGCGGATGCCCCGTAGGACACTACGTGGTTTCGCTTGGTCGTGTATGGAATCGAACGTCGTAATCAAGTCGAAGTCCCGCGGTTGCTCCGCTGCCGCTTCGGCAAAGTTGCTCAGGTCTCGTTCCTCAAAGGTTACATTCGGGTGGCCCTCGTTCTCTGCTTGCTCGCGAGCGAAGGCGATCGCCTCCTCTGCAAGGTCGTAACCGACGAACCGGCTGTTTGGAAACCAGCCGGCCATCAGGTTGAGGGCCTTGCCGCGTCCGCAGCCGACGTCGAGGACGCGGATGCCTGATGCTAGGCGCTCGAGCAATCCGGGGACGAGGGGTAGAATGTGCTCGCGGAGCGCCGGCAGGACGGATTGGCCGCTGTCCTCGGCCATGACTTCGTGGAATCGCCGATAGCGAGCATATGGCACGCCGCCACCGTCTCGGAAGCAGTCGACGATATCGTCCTCGACCGACCCGAGGAGCGGGATAAACTGCGCGAAGACCGCGATGTTCGCCGGCGCTGCGCCGCGCGTAAGTCGGGCAGCATGTTCCGGCGGCAATCGATAGGAGTCCGTGCGCTCGTCATAGTCGACGACGCGGGCGGTGACCATTGCCCCCAGCCACTCGCGGACGTAGCGCTCATGCAGTCCCGCGCTTCGCGCTATTTCGGCGCTGCCCGCGGGCTGAGCCAAGTCGGCCATCGAATCGAAGAGACCCGTTCGATGCCCCACGGACATCATCAGGCACAGCGCTCCCCCATTGAGGGCGTCCACAAGGCGCTGCTCGAATGCCGTCACCTTCGCTTGATCTAACTGGTGGGCTGCGGACATGATGACCTCCCTGAAAGCCAAAAGCATCGCTGGCTGCAAGATCCTCGTTGTCGTCGCGGCAAAATCCCACCACTCATGTGGACGTTATCCGGAGAGAACCGAGCAAGCTCCCCGCTAACGCGAGGAATCACTGGCGCTGGTTCAAAGGATCACGTCGTAAGACGTGACTAGCGCCTCCACGCACGGGCCATAGGAGCGGCCAGAAGGTGCGCGATTTCAGCCATCCCGTCTCTCGGGGTGGGCGGCACCAACCTGAGAAGGGGCGCAGTCGGGCGATATCGCCCGATTCTAGCGCCTTTACAATTCGGCGTCCAAAAGCTCAGCTAAGCAACTGACCATGGCGGCTAGGTTTTTGATGACGCACGATCTGCAAATGCCGGAGTGCATTCGTCCCGCTGCGAGTTGCAACGCCGGCCGCTGCGGGCGATCGCAGCGGCCGACCATCCTAATTGTCGCGAGCCGCGACATGATAGTCGCCGTTGCAGATTCCCAGTTCGACTGAAGGTCAGCTCCGGGTCGATCGCGCCGCGGCGGCAGTCGGCGAGCATGTCCGCATCCTGGGGGTAACGCCTTGGGGGCAGAGCCCGGCCTCTATAAATAAAGACGAGAAAAGGGTTGCCGGAAATTCCTTTTTGGATATAATATCGCCCAGTTCGGTTGGATAAAGGGGTAGATTCATGACCGGGATGGGGTGGAGGCGGCGACGAGCGGATCGAAAGAAACACCCCTATGAGGTGTGCGACTGCAACCGTCCGCCTGTTTTTCCCCTGTTGTTTACAGGCGAGAGGTCGCCATGGCCGGGATTATGAGCAATGAGTTCCGCGTCGGCCTCACCCGGGACTGCCTCGGCAGGGACGGCAGGAATCCGATCTTCGACCCCGCCGCCTTCGCCGTGCTGCGGGCGGAAAAATCCCTTGTCTTCGAATATCTCGCCGAGTCCGGCGACGAGGTGACGCCGGACCAGGCTTCACGCTACGACGCGCTCGTCGTGCTGATGCCGCGCGTCACCGAGCGGACGCTGGGCGACGCCGACCGCCGGCTCCGCCTCGTCGCCCGTTTCGGCGTCGGCTACGACACGATCGACACCGCCGCCTGCACGCGCGCCGGGGTGGCGCTGACGATCACCCCCGACGGCGTCCGCCGGCCGGTGGCGACGATCATCCTCGCCTTCGTGCTGGCGCTGTCGCACCGGCTCCTCGCCAAGGACCGCCTGACCAAATCGGGACGATGGAGCGAGCGCACCGACCATATGGGCGTCGGCTTGACCGGCAAGGTCTTCGGCTCGATCGGCTTCGGCAATATCGGCCGCGAGGCGTTCCGCCTGCTGCGGCCGCTCGACATGGTGCATATCGCCTGCGATCCGGTGGCGCAGCCCGAGGAAGCCGCCGCCTTGGGCGTCCGCCTCGTCGATTTCGACACCGTGCTGCGCGAGGCGGATTTCGTCAGCGTCAATTGCCCGCTCTCGCCGGCGACGCGCCACCTCGTCGGCGCCGCCGCGCTCGCCGAGATGAAGCCGAGCGCCTTTCTCATCAACACGGCGCGCGGCCCGATCGTCGACGAGGCGGCGCTGACCGAAGCGCTCGCCGCCGGGCGCATCGCCGGTGCCGCGCTCGACGTCTTCGAGCAGGAGCCGACCCCGGCGGACAACCCGCTCCTCGCCCTCGACAACGTCATCACCACGCCGCATTCGCTGTGCTGGACCGACGAGTGCTTTCGCCGCATCGCCGAGGACGCCTTCGCCTCGGTCGTCGCGGTGGCGCGCGGCGTCGCGCCGGTCAACCTCGTCAACCGCGCGGTGCTCGACAATGCCGCTTTCACGGCCGCGCTCGCCGCGCGCCGCAACCTTCTGGCCGGAGGACAGTCATGAGCCGCAGGCGCGTCGCCATCATCGGGCTCGGCATGGCGGTGGCGCCGCATGCCAAGAGCCTGCTCGACCTCGCCGAGCGCGTCGAGATCGCCGCCGCCTTCAGCCGCTCGCCGGCGCGCACCGACGCCTTCGCCAAAGCGTTTCCAATCCCGACGACGAACGATCTCGACGCCATCGTCGCCGATAAGTCGATCACCGCCGTGCTCGTGCTGACGCCGCCCTGGACGCATCTCGATCTCGTGCGCCGCTTCGCCGGCGCCGGCAAGCACATCCTGCTGGAAAAGCCGGTCGAGGCGACGACGGCGCGGGCGACCGAGCTCGTCGATATCGCCCGCCGCGCCGGGGTGACCCTGGCGATGATGCTGCAGCATCGCTTCCGCCCGGCCTCGCTGGGACTCGCCGAGCTGTGCGCCGCCGGCGGAATCGGCCAGCTCGCCGCCGCCTCGGTGGCGATACGCTGGTGGCGGCCGCAGAGCTATTACGACGAGCCCGGGCGCGGCACGCTGGCGCGCGACGGCGGCGGCGTCCTCCTGACCCAGGCGATCCACACGCTCGACCTTTTTCTCAACCTCGTCGGCCCGGTCAGCGAGGTCGCCGCCTTCGCCGGCACGACGTCGCTCCATCGCATGGAGACCGAGGACATCGTCGGCGCCGGCTTGCGCTTCGCCAATGGCGCGATCGGCACGCTCGATGCGACGACGGCGAGCTATCCCGGCTTTCCCGAGCGCATCGAGATCGTCGGCGGCAAGGGCACGGCAGTGCTCACCGGCAGCGCGCTCGAGCTATTCTTTCAGGACGGCAGGCGCGAGAGAATCGGCGAGGGCCAGGCGACCGGCGGCGGCGCCGATCCCATGGCCTTCGGCCACGAGCACCATCGCGCCGCCATCGTCGATTTCCTCGACGCCGTCGACAAGGGGCGCTCGCCGCGCGTTTCCGGCGCGGCGGCGCTCGCCGTCCATCGCCTGATCGACGCGCTGCTGCGCTCGGCACGCGAGGGCCGCATCGTGGCGGTCGCGTCGTGACGAGTAGGGAGAGCACGATGTTCCCTCTTATCCCCGACCTCGCCGACAAAGTCTTTCTCGTCACCGGCGCCTCGAGCGGCATCGGCGCCGCGCTGGCGCGCGCCCTCGGCGCGCAGCGCGCCCGCGTCGCCGTGCATTATTTCCGCGGCGAGGCGGCGGCGCGCGCGCTCATCGCCGAGATCGAGACTGCCGGCGGCCAGGCGGTCGCCTTGCGCCAGGATCTCGGCCAGGTCGGCGCCGGCGAGCAGCTCGTCGCCACCGCCGTCGAGCATTTCGGCCGCCTCGACTGCCTGGTCAACAATGCCGGCAACGTCTTCCAGCGCCTGCCCGTCGCCGAGCAGAGCGAGGAATTCTTCGAGGCGATGATGAATCTCAACATGCGCGCCGTCGTCGCGGCGAGCCGGGCCGCCATCCCGCATCTGCGCCGCCAGGGAGGCGGCAGCATCATCAGCACCAGCTCGGTCGCCGCGCGCACCGGCGGCGGGCCGGGCGCGACGCTCTACGGCGCGACCAAGGGGTTCGTGTCGACCTTCACCCGCGGCCTTGCCAAGGAGCTCGCGGCCGACCGCATCCGCGTCAACGCGGTGGCGCCGGGCGTCATCCTGACGCCGCTGCACGAGCGGCTGTCGAGCGAGGCGCAGCTGCGCCAGATGCTGGCGCCGGTGCCGCTCGGCCGCGCCGGCACCAGCGAGGAATGCGTCGGCGCCTATCTCTACCTCGCCTCCGAGACGCTGAGCAGCTACGTCACCGGCCAGATCATCGAGGTCAATGGCGGGGTGCTGACGCCGTGAGGGTCGTGCCGTCTATTGATGGAGGACGAGGATGCCGCCGCCGATCAGCAGGATGCCGGCGATCTGCTGCAGGCCGAACGGCTCGTTCCACATGACATGCGCGATGATGCCGACGATGACGTAGCCGATCGAGACGCTCGGATAGGCCAGCGAAATCGGGATCTTCTTGATCGCGATCATGTAGAGCACGGCGGCCGCGACATAGATGCCGAAGCCGATGATGGTCGCCGGATGGAGGAATTGCAGGGCGATCGTCTTGGTGCCGTCGGCGCCCAATTTGAGCGCCACCTGGCCGGCGACGCCGAGGACGATGCCGGCGACCAGTGCGACGTAGTAAGGAAGCATTCAGGCGCCCCTCGTTGCTCAGGCTCTGCGGGAGGCGAGGCGCTCGATGCCGACACCCGCCGGAGGCGGCGCCGGCGCCTGCGCCGCGCTGGCACGCTCGACCGTCGCGACGATCGATTGTGGCTTGCCGTTGATCGTCAGGTACAGCCGGCCGAGATACTCGCCGACGATGCCGAGGATGAGGAGCTGCACGCCCGACAGCAAGAGCACGGCGGCCATGATCGAGCCCCAGCCCGGCGGCGTGTTGTAGTACATCGCCTCGATGAAGACCAGAACCGTGGCGATGCCGCCGAAGACGCTGATGGCGATGCCGGTCAGCGTGCTCAGGCGCAGCGGCATCACCGAGAAATTGACGAACATGTTGAGCCACAGCCGGACCAGCCGGCGCAGCGTGTAGTTGCTGCGCCCCTCGGCGCGCGGCAGATGCTTGACCTCGACGCGGTCGATGCTTTGGGTCACCTGGAGGACGAGGCCGTCGATATAGGGGAACGGTCCGGCATAGCGGATGACATGCGCGACGACGAAGGCGCTGAGGCAGCGGAAGCTCGAGAGGTAAAGGCCCTGCGGCTTGTCGAGCAGCACGTCGGCGACCTTGTTGGTGAAGCGGCTGCCGAGATTGCGCCAGGCGGCGTGCTCCTTGCTGCCGTACCAGGTGTAGATCGCCTCCTTGCCGCTCGCCTGCGCGTATTCGAGGAGGCGGACGACCTCGCTCGGCGGGTTCTGCAGATCGTCGTCCATGGTGATGACCCAGGCGCCGCGCGCCTCGCGCAGCCCGGCCATGACGGCGTTGTGCTCGCCGAAATTGCGCGCCAGGTTGACGACGGTAAGCGGCACCGCGCAGCTGCGCATGAGATCGCGGCAGACGGCGAGGCTGTTGTCCGGGCTGCCGTCATTGACGAGGATGATCTCGTGCCCGCCCTTGATGCTGAGGGCGGCAAGCGCGCCGACCAGCTCGGCGACTGTCTTTGCGCCGTTATAGACCGGGATGACGATGCTGAGGGTGAAGTCGGGTCGGGTCATGACTTGATCGCCGTTGCCAGAAGGGAGCCGCCGAAGGGCAGGCGAATGCCGTGCCCGAGCAGCCGGTTCTCGATCCGCATGATACCGCGAAATGCCAGTTCGAGGGGGGCCGGGAAAGGCATCACGTCGCTGACCTCGCGCTGCGCGCCGAGCCGGCGCAGCACCATGAGGGGAAAGAGGATGGTGTTCCAGTATGTCATGCGGATCCTGGCAAATCCGGCGCCCTGCAGCAGGGCGCGGACACGCCGTTGCGTATAGCGGCGGACATTATGCACCGCGTGATCATGCGCCGAGAGCAGCCATTGATAGGATGGCAGGTTCATCACCAAGAGGCCGCCGCCGGCGAGGCAGCGGTGGAAATCGGCGAGCGCCCGGACCTCGTCGACATTGCGATGGCAAAGCACGTCGGCGCTGAAGATCGCGGCCAGCGAGCCATCGGCGAAGGGCATCGCATTGGCCGAGCCGGCGCAGACCGGCCGGCCGCTTTTCGTCCGCGCGATGGCGCATGCCATGGCGTCGGCATCGAGCCCGATCGGCCGTCCTTCCGGCAGCTCGCGCGCCAGCTTCGCAAGCAGGCCGCCAGTGCCGCAGCCGGCGTCGAGCAGGGGACCGGAAGGCAGGCGCCCGGCGTAGCCGCGGAACGCCGTCAGCAGATTGGCGTGGCTGCCGCGGAACCACCACATCTCGTCCTCGACGGCGTTGAGCTTGTCGTATTCCCTGCGCTCCAAAACGGCATCCCTCGAGCTGGGCTCCGGTCACGCGCGGAGCCGTCGCGCCGTTCGTCCGGAGCCTTATTTCGATTTCGCCGCGTTCGGCAGACGGACGGCCGCGGTAACCGGCGCCGCCCGCTTGGCGGCGGCGACGATCTCGCGGCGGTCGAGCACGACCGAGAGCAGTGCGCCCATGCGCTCGACGCGATACACCTCGGTGCCGGGCAGCGATTTGTGGCAATCGTCCTTGGTGAAGGCGATGAAGAAATCCGCGTGCTCGCGATCTTCCGAGAAGGTGAAATTCTTGGGAAAGAAATAATCCGCCGAGATCGGCGGCCCGCAGACGGCGACGGTGAAGTCGCGGTCCATGAAGTCGAGGCCGTATTGCGCCTCGAGGTGATCTTCCAGCCCGTCCACCGCCTCGGCGTAGGAATTGGCCCAGTAATCGAGCTTGAACAGCCCCTGCGCGCCTTCGACGCCGCCGACAAGACCGTTGTAATAGACGTACTCGTTGGGGTGCAGCATCGCCATCATGATGAGATGCCCGATGCCGTAGAGGGTGAGCGCGGCATAGACCGGACGGCGGTACTCGAACCGCGCCAGCCGATCGAGCAGGCGATCGGCGACCAGCGCCGCGGCGACGGCGATGAGCGGCAGCAAGAAGATGAAATGGCGCATGCCGTCGAAGAGCACCGCCTTGATCTCCACCGCATAGGTGACCGGGAAGACGATGGCGAAGGCGACGAGGCCGTGGCGCAGCAGCCAGTCGCGCCGCTCGCCGGCCGGCAGGCGGCGCAGCATCAGCACGGCGCCGACCGGAGCGGCGAGCACGAGGGCGAGGACGAGCTCGGGCAGGGCGAGCGCGATATAGGTCGGCAGATACGCCCAGGGCAGGTCGGTCGCGGCGAAATACTGGCCGGCAAACAGGGTGCGGTAAGGGAACGTCTCGTGCGAGAAGAAGATCAGGGCGCGCAGCGGATTGCCGATCGGGCTTTCCTGCGCCCAGGGCCAGAACAGCAGCATGACGGGATAGGCGACGATGACGGTCGGCAGCAGGACGCGCCAGAATGCGCTGAAGCTGTCGCCGAAGACGCGGCGCGCGCTCGGCGCCTCGGCGGTGCGCCAGATGACGAAAGAGAGCAGCAGCAGGCCGAGATAGCAGAACACCAGCAAGCCGCCGACGCGCACGCCGAGCGCCATGCCGCCGGCGACGCCGAGCTTGGCGACCAGCGACCATTTGGGGCGCGGCAACAGTGGGATGATGCGCACCATGTAGTAGATCGACCAGACCATGCCGACCGCGAAGGGTATGTCCTTCGGGTTGTTGAACATCTGGCCGTAATAATTGGGGATCGCCAGCAGCAGCAGCGCGGCGATGAAGCCGGCGCGCGGGCCGCCGAGACAGCGCCCGAGCTTCCAGCCGCCGATGATGCCGAAGATGCCGAAGGCGCCGTTGAGGAGATGGCGCGTCTCATAGGTGCCGAAGGGCGAGATGTGGTTCAGCGCGGCGGCGATGGTGTCGAAGGCGGCGCCGTAATTGTAGAGATTGAGCCAGTTGAGGCAGCGGCTATCCTTGAACAGGGTGAGGTAGTAGTCGAGGACGAAGACGCCGTACCAATTGTGCACGTCTTCGTCCCACGTCACCCCGTAATCGGCGAAGGTGGCGATGACGACGACGGCGAGAAGGACGAAGAGCCCGAGGGCCGCGCGATTCCACGACAGGCGCGGCGTCAGCCAGGCGACGGCGTCGCGCCAGGTCTTGGCCAGCTGCTTCGCCACGGCGATGTCGGCAGCCGCGGTGTCCTCGCGCGGGCCGCTATCCATGCCCTGTGGGCCGGTTGGCGCTGTCATTGTCATTGTTTAGCGGTCCATCGCCGGGCCGTGGCGCATGAGCGGTTATTGTCTAGGCAAAACATAGTGTCAAGTTGGGTTTTCCGGGCGCTCGTCATAGGCCCGCCGCGGTCAGCAACCGGGAAACAACGCCATCGCTGGCGAAATATTCCATCGCCAGCGCGCGTGCTGCCCGGCTGTGCTTGGGATAGTCTGTCGCGATGGCGTCGAGCGCCGCGAGTACTTCGTCCATGGTGGAGAATTCGAAAAGCCCGGCGCCGACCGGGTAGAATTTGCTGAATCCGGTCCGCATCGTGACGACGGGCCGGCCGGCGGCCAGATAGCAGACGCTGCGATCGCTGAACCAGCCGCTATTGGGGCGGACATAGATGTCCTTCGCCACGGTGAACTCGCCGCGCGAGAAGCGGATGAAATCGGCATAGACGGTCATGCCGGCCGAGATCGGCCGCGGGTCGGTGAGCCGCCAGCCTTGCCCCGTCACCTCGGCTTCCACGGTGAGGTCGGGCGGCAGCATCGCCATCATGAAGCACTGGCCGCTGCGCTTCGGCGCGTCGAGAAAGCGCAGGAAATTGACGTGCTTCGACCACACGTAGCTGGCGCCTTCGAACTCGATGTTCTTGCCCTTGTTCTCCCAGGTCGCGATCGTCGTGAAACATTCCGGCTCACCCGGGGCAACCGGCCAGAGCTCGGGAATGACCGGCGGGCGGGTCGGTTGCCAGGCGATGCCGGCGAGCGGCACCGGGCAATCGGCGGCGCCGATATTCTCGCCATAGGTGAAGAAATGCGTATGGGCCTCGAGATAGTCCCGCGCGGCGGGATCGGCCTTGGCGTATTTGATCTGCTCGTAGACCGGGTCGGTGTCGATCATGATGCGCACCGGGCAGGCCATGTGCTCGTCGCGCAGCCGCGTCGCGCCGCACAGGTTGATCAGCGCGTCGGCCTCGCGGTAGAGCGCCCGCACCCGCTCGCGCGACAACCCGTGATAGACGTCGTTGATGGCGTCCCAATAGGCCCAGCGATCGCCCAGCCCATACGCCTCCATCATCGTCTTGACGTAGCCGACATTGTACTCGCATTCCATCACGACGCTGTTGGCGCGCGGATCGTAGGGGTTGGCGCCGCCATCCTCGATGTACCAGGCCTCGTAGCCCAGCCGCTCCAGCCCGAGGACGTAGTGCATGGCCTGCCAGGCGATGCCGGCGAGCGGCATCTGGCCGACGAAATGCAGGACGATGACCTTTCCGCGCGACGTCACCTGATCAGGGCTCCCTCGATGCTGAGCGCCGCACCAGAACGGCGGGCTTTGCCATGTTATTCACTAATTCGTAACCAGGCGTAAACATCGCCGGAATTATCGTCGGCGGGCAGCGCGGCGAGCCGGTCGGCGATCGCTGCCGCCGAGCACCAATCGGCAGCGAAACGCATGCTCTCGCCCGGCGAGAGGTTGAACCGATAGGGGCCCATTGCCGCCAACCGGGTCACCGCCTGGAGCGCGATCTCGAGCGCCGGCCTGACATATTCGATCGACAAGGCGGGCAGCGGCCGCGTCAGCCCCTTCAGCACCTCATGCTCGAACCCCTCGACATCGATCTTGCAGAAGGACGGTACCCCGTGCTGCGCGATCAGCGCATCCAATGTCGTAACTGCGACAATCGGCCGCTCGCGCCAGCGTAGGCCGCGAAAGCCTGGGCTGCGCGACACCGTCTCGACCCAGCCGGGCGACAGCGAGGCGACGGTCGGATTGGCCGTCGGGGCGAGGAGCGGGGCGGCGCCTGGCGTCGCCCCGGCAGCGGCCTCGATCAGCGTCACCGCCGTGTCGCCGCCATAGAGACGGCGTAGGATCCGCATCAGCCGCGGCTGCGGCTCGAGGGCGACGACGCGGGCGCCGAGGGCGCGGAAATGGCCGATGCGGTCGCCGAGATGGGCGCCTATATCAAAGCAGAGAGCGCCCGGCTGCACGAATTGGCGGTAGAGGGTGCGGGCGCGGCGCCGCTTCAGCGGATTGCCGTAATAGATGACGGCCGACCGCCCGATTCCGTACCAGCGCCGCAGCGCCTCCGCTGCGCGACTCGGCTCGCCGACCGTCGATGCCATCGCCCAATCTAGCCGGCGGGTTGCCGGTGAACAAGCCGAGGGCAGGGGCGAAAACCCCACCCCGGCAAGGGTTGAAGCGGAAAGGGACGCATGATACGCAGAACGATGCTCGACGAGATCAAGGCATGGCTCGAAAGCGGCGGGAAATCATCGGCGCGGGGCGGCACCGACGAGGTACAGCTCGCCGCGGCTGCGCTCCTCATCGAGGCCGCCCATATCGACGATCATGTCGACCCGCGCGAGCGTGCCGTCATCGATCGCATCCTCGAGCGCCGCTTCAAGCTGTCGCCGGCGGCGGCGCGCCAGCTCGTCGTCGCGGCGGAGCAGGCTAGCGAGCGGTCGACCCAGCTCTTCCGTTTCGCCCGAATCATCAACGACCGCTTCTCCCTCGAGCAGCGCATCGAACTGATGGAGATGCTCTGGGAGGTCGTCCAGGCCGATGGCACGGTGGACGCGCTCGAGGATACGCTCTTGCGCCGGATAGGCGGATTGCTCTATGTCCCCGACCGCGAGCGAGGCGCGGCGCGGCAGCGCGTGCTGCAGCGCCGGGAGGGTGGCGCGCCTGCAAAGACGCCAGGGAATGACGTCAACTGAGCGTCCGCGACAGCGCGGTCGCTCGTACTGCCGGAAGAGTTGCGCATCATGACTTATGTCGTCACCGAAGCCTGCATCAAGTGCAAGTACCTGGATTGCGTCGAGGTCTGCCCGGTCGATTGCTTCTACGAGGGCGAGAACATGCTCGTCATCCATCCCGACGAATGCATCGATTGCGGGGTGTGCGAGCCGGAATGCCCGGCCGAGGCGATCGTCCCGGACAGCGAGGCGGTCGCCGAGAAATGGCTCGACCTCAACCGTCAATACGCGGCGTCTTGGCCCAATATCACGCGCAAGGGCGAGCCGCCGGCGGACGCCGACGAGTGGAAGGGCGTGGAGGGCAAGTTCGAGAAGTTTTTCAGCCCGGAGCCCGGCAAGCGCTAGAGAGGTTCTCTAGTAAAAGTAGAGACTTAAACGGCTGGCTCTAGCATTGGAGAGTGGCTTGCGTTTGGCGCATGGCAGCAATGCTGGCCTTCAGCGCGAAATTTTGCTATTCTCACAAAGAGTAAGAACCCCTTTTCACTCTTGGGGCTCGCCTCCTGGGGAATGAGGACGCACCGGCGCGAGACGCCTCGCTCCGCGTGCTGCGACTGCAGCCGCCAACGGCCGTTGGGCGGACGCATCTCGGTTTCTGCCATGTGATTGAGAGCAAGACATGCCGGATAAAACGATCTTTGGGACAGGCGATTTTGTCGTGTATCCGACCCATGGGGTCGGCAAGATCCTGGGCATCGAGACGCAGGAGATCGCCGGCCACACGCTGAGCGTCTTCGTCGTCCATTTCGACAAGGACCGCATGACGCTGCGGGTTCCCCTCGGCAAGGCGAAAGTTTCGGGATTGCGCAAGCTGTCGAGTCGCAAGGAGATGGATGTCGCCCTCACCAAGCTGAAGGGACGCTCCAAGGCGAAGCGGACGATGTGGAGCCGGCGCGCCCAGGAATACGAGGCCAAGATCAATTCCGGCGATCCGGCGTCGATCGCCGAGGTCGTGCGCGACCTCTACCGCAATGTCGGCCAGCCGGAACAATCCTACAGCGAGCGGCAGATCTATCAGGCGGCGCTCGACCGTCTTGTCCGCGAATTCGCCGCGGTCGAGCGGATCGACGAGCCGACGGCGATTCGCCGCGTCGAACAGATTCTGAACGCCGCCTGACCGTTTCCGCGCCAACGCCGGATGCCGGCGGCGGGATGCGATGAGACCCACCGATCCGCCTGCAGCGTCCTCTCCGGCGGAGCCGCGCGCCCGGGAACGTTTCGCCAAGCTGCATGGCGCGCGGCGTATCTGGGCGGTCGCCGCCATTCACGGCGAAGGCGGGCGGGTCGCCGCACTGCACGATCGCATGGGGCGTGCCTGGCAGCCGGGCGACCGTCTCGTCTATCTCGGCAACTATCTCGGCCGCGGCGCCGCGGTGCGCCAGACCATCGACGATATTCTCGGTTTCCGCCTGGCGGTGATGGCCCAGCCGGGCGGCTTCGCCTGCGATGTCGCCTTCCTGCGCGGCGCTCAGGAGGAGATGTGGCAGAAGCTCCTGCAGCTGCAATTCGCCGTTAGTCCCGGCACGGTGCTGCAATGGATGCTCGACCAGGGGGTCGGCACCACCCTTGCCGCCTATGGTGGCGACGCCCAGCAGGGTTTTGCCGCCTGCCGCGAGGGGCCGCGCGCCATCACGCGCTGGACCAGCGCTTTGCGCGCCGCGCTCAACGCGACACCCGGCCATAGCCAGTTTCTCAGCGCGCTGCGCCGTGCCGCCGTGACCGATGCCGTCGCCGATGACCGCGGCGCGCTGCTCTTCGTCCATGCCGGTGTCGACACGACGCGGCCGCTCGATGCCCAGGGCGACGCCTTCTGGTGGGGCGGCAACCGCCTGCTCGAGATCGCCGAGCCCTATGCCGGGTTCCGCCGCGTCATCCGCGGCTTCGACCGCAAGCATGGCGGGCTGATCGAGGCGGCCCATGTCCCCTCGCTCGATGCCGGTTGCGGCTTCGGCGGTGAGCTCCTGGCCGTCTGCTTCAC
>WNFM01251176.1_pt1 | contig 13703 bp, 16 predicted proteins | sample 5400271 | NCBI WGS metagenome assembly WNFM01 (sample SAMN13153352, study PRJNA577476) | soil metagenome | isolation source: 60 cm saprolite on Douglas fir-dominated hillslope | place: USA:California | collected 2013-09-17 | reverse complement strand
GAGCCGCGCCAGGTGCGAGAGCCCGTCGATCACCGTCCGGGGAAACGAAACCAGCACCGGCAACCCGAGGCGCGCCAGCTCCTCGAGATGAACGCGCGAGTTCTCCTCCTGGTTGGCGAGGATCAGATCCGGTTCCAGCCGCGCCACCGCCGCGACGTCGACGTCTTTGGTTCCGCCGACGACCGGCGCGTCTCCTTCGCAATACCGCGTGCGGCCCACGAGCGTCCCGCCGAGCGCCTGCACATTCAGCGTATCGCTCGGCACCAGCGAGACGATGCGCCGCGGTGGCCGGATGAACAGAAGCTCGCGCTGCCTGTCGTCGAGAACCCGAAAAACCGCCATAGGATGCTCCGCGCTCTTCTCTCCGCGAGGTATACAACGACCATGCGCGCCATCGTGGTGAAGAGCGGGCAGATGGAGTTGGCCCACGTCGACGACCCGGAGCTTCGCGAGGGCGACCTCCTGGTGGAAGTGCGGGCCGCCGGAGTGAACCGCGCCGACCTCCTGCAGCGAATCGGCAAGTACGCGCCTCCGCCGGGAGAGCCGGAGACCATCGGGCTGGAGATCGCCGGCGAGGTGCTCGAGGGCGCAGGCCCCTTCGAGCGCGGCGATCGGGGGATGGCGCTCCTGCGCGTGCCGGCGGCGCAGGCCATGCGAATTCCCGCCGGGCTCTCCTTCGAGCAGGCCGCGGCCATCCCGGAGGCCTTCCTGACCGCCTGGCTGAACCTCTTCATGCTGGGCGGGCTCCGGCAAGGCGAGGTGGTGGTGGTGCACGCTGCCGCAAGCGGAGTGGGCAGCGCCGCGCTCCAACTTTGCCGCGGGGTCGCCAGCGTGATCGTGGGGACAGCGTCGCCCGCGAAGCACGAGGCCTGCCGCGCCTTGGGCGCCACCCACGTCCTCGCGCGCGACGAGGTGGCTTCGCGGCTGGCCCAGGCCGTTCTGGTGGCGTCCTCCGGGCGTGCGGCGGACCTGATCTTCGACATGGTGGGTGCCTCATATTTGGAGGCGAACATCGCCGCGCTGGCTCTTCAGGGGAGGCTCTGCTGCATTTCCACCATTTCCGGCGCCAAGGGCACGCTGGATCTCGGCGCCCTGCTCCACAAGCGGCTCACCGTGATGGGCTCCGCCGTGCGCACGCGGACACCTTCCCAGAAGGCCCGCCTGGTGCGCGACTTCACCGACAAGGCGATGCCACGGTTCGGGCGCGGCGAGTTGATCCCTGTGGTGGGACAGACCTTGCCGCTGGCGCAGGCGCAGGCCGGGCACGAGATCCTTGAGCGCAACGAGGTGGTCGGCAAGGTCGTCCTCGTCGTATAGCTGCCGCCATGATCGAGGTCGAACACCTGCGCAAGTGGTACCGCGTCCACCGCCGCGAACCGGGGCTCAAGGCAGCGCTCCGATCGCTCTTCTCCCGCCCGTACGAGGACGTGAAGGCGGTGGAGGACATCAGCTTCGCCGTCTCCGCGGGCGAGCGCGTCGGATTTCTCGGACCCAACGGCGCCGGCAAGACGACGACGCTGAAAGTTCTCTCGGGCCTTCTGCATCCCACCGAAGGCCGCGTCGCAGTTGCGGGCTTCCGGCCGCAGGATCGGGAGCGCGGCTTTCTACGGCAGATCACGCTGGTGATGGGGCAGAAGCAGCAGATCCTCTGGGATCTGCCGCCCTCGGAAACCTTTCTGCTCAATCGCGCCATCTACGACATTCCGCGCAAGGAATACGAGGCGACGGTGGCGGAGCTGACCGAGCTGCTCGAGCTCGCGCCTCTGCTGGGCAAGCCCGCGCGCCAACTCTCGTTGGGCGAGCGGATGAAGTGCGAGCTTGCGGTGGCACTGTTGCATCGGCCAAAGGTGCTCTTTCTCGACGAGCCGACCATCGGGCTCGACGTCTCGATGCAGGCCACCGTTCGCGGCTTCGTGCGCGCATATAACGAGCGGTTTGGAGCGACGGTATTGCTGACCAGCCACTACATGGAGGACGTGGCCGCGCTCTGCCCGCGCGTGATGGTGATCGACAAGGGCCGGATGATCTTCGACGGCGCGCTGCCCGATTTGATCCGGCGCGTGCGCCCGGACAAGCGCGTCCTGCTGCGATTGTCGAAGCCCGTCGAGCGCCGCGATCTGGAGGCGCTCGGGCGCGTGGTCGAGCATGGCGACGCCGAGGCCATCGTGCAGGTCACGCAGGAGCTGCTGCAGGCGGCGGTCGCGCGCGCTCTCTCGACGCTGCCGCTGCGCGATCTGACCGTCGAAGATCCGCCGCTCGAGGAAGTGATGCGCGATCTCTTTGCGCAGGGGCGCGCCGCGTGACCTTCCGGGCTGGGATCAAGGCGTATCCGCAGATGCTCAAGACCGGCTTCGCCGCGGCGGTCGCCTATCGCACCGAGTTCCTCATCTGGATGTTCTCCACCAACATGCCGCTCGTCATGCTGGCCATCTGGGCGGCGGCGGCGCGCTCGGGGCCGGTGGCCGGATATTCGCAGAACGCATTTACCGCTTATTACCTGTGCGCTTTGCTGGTTCGATTGATGACCGGCGCCTGGGTGGTGTGGGAAATGACCATGGAGATCCGCGGGGGCACCTTCTCCATGCGCTTGCTGCGGCCCGTTCATCCTTTGTTCCAATGGTCAGCGGAGAATGTCGCCGCCATTCCCATGCGCGGCGTCGTTGCATTGCCGGTGATTGGAATCCTCCTCTGGTTTGCGCGCGGGCAGCTCTCGCACGATCCGGTTCATTGGCTTCTGCTCATCCCGGCTCTGGCGGGCGCATGGCTGCTCTATTTTCTGGTGCAGGCGATCATCGGCACGCTCGCGCTCCGCTGGGAGAGCGCGGCCAGCCTGTTCGAAGCCTGGCTGGGATTCTCCAATATCCTCTCGGGATATTTGATTCCTCTGGACCTCTTTCCCAGAGCCATTCGCAGCGTTTCATTGGCATTGCCATTTCGATTCCAGCTCTCCTATCCCATCGAGTTGATGCTGGGCCGCTGGTCGCGCGGAGAGGCATTGGAGCTCTTGCTCGCGCAATGGCTCTATGTCGCGCTCTTCTTTGCTTTGACGAGGGTCGCGTGGCGGTCGGGTCTGCGCCACTACGCGGCGTACGGCGGATGATGCGCCTCTTGCGGGTGGTGCGCGCGCAGCTTCGCGCTTCGCTCTCGCTCTCGCTGCAGTATCGTCTCGAGTTCGTCATCGAGGGCCTGCTCGCGCTGCTCTGGATGGCGGTGACGCTGGTGCCGCTCCTCGTCGTCTTCGGGACCCGCGCATCGGTCGCCGGCTGGACGTTCGCGGAGATGCTGGTTGTGCTCGGGTGGTTCGTCGCATTGAAGGGAGTCCTCGAGGGGACGCTGAGCCCGTCGCTCTTGCAAGTCGTCGAACACGTGCGCAAGGGCACGCTCGATTTCGTCCTGCTCAAACCGGCGGACGCACAACTTCTGGTTTCGCTGGCGAAGATCGAGCCGTGGCGGGTCATCGATCTCGCAGGTGCCGGGGTCATCTTTGCCTACGCATTCCGCGAGATCGGCCACCCTCCCGCGCCCGCCGACGTGCTCCTCGCCGCGGGCCTGCTCTTCGCGGCCGTGCTGGTGTTGTATTCGATCGCGATATTGGTCGTGTCGATCGCCTTCATTGCAGTCCGCGTCGATAACCTGCTCTATCTCTTTCAATCCGTCTTCGACGTCGCGCGCTGGCCGAGCAGCGTCTTCCGCGGAACGCTCGCGATCGTCTTCACCTATGTCTTGCCACTCGCTCTCATGACGACCTATCCCGCGCTCGCGCTGCTGGGAAAGCTGACGACGCAGACGGCAATCGGCGCTTTGCTGGGCTCCGTCGCCTTCGCAGCCGCAGCCCGCCTCATCTGGCTCGCCTCCATCCGCCGCTACACCTCGGCCAGTTCATGATGCTCCATTGGTTCGTAATCATTTTCGCTGTTGCGCCCGGCCAAAGCGCTCCTCGGCAGTTCCCTCCGGAGATCCTCGAGACTCCCTTGCCACCGCCGTCGATTGACGACTGGCAGGCCGGCCCACCTTGCAAGTCGCAAGCAGATTGCAGTGCGCCGCGTGCTTGCGTTCCGCATCTGAGTCAGCGGGATCTCGTCATGACCCGGACCTGCGAAGTGTCGTGCGCTCCAGGTCAGGCTTCCGGAGTTTGCCCAGCAACGACTGAGTGCGTCGCTCTTACGGAACTGTTCGGCGGTCCCAAGACGGCAGGCGGCGGGGTATGCCTGTCCGAAAGCGCGGATGGGCACGCGCGTCGGTTGGTGATCAGCGCGGATAGCAAATTGCGCACGCGTGATTTTCAAGGCGCCGTGGACGACGCTCGCGCAGCGCTCGCTCAGCACCCTGCCCGCCGGGCAATTCAATGTCAGGCATACCGGGCGCTGGGTTACGGCTACGCTTATCTGAATGACAAAACGCGCGCGGTGGAATGGCTGGGTCGTTACCAGTCGTGCATTTCCGGCACTCAGTAGTGGCGTCCTCATTGAAAGAAGTGCTGCCCATCGATGCGGTGTTGCCGCAGATCCTGGCTGCGCTGCGAGCCGGGCCGGCGGTGGTGCTGGAAGCGCCGCCTGGAGCGGGAAAGACCACGCGCGTCCCGCCCGCGCTGCTCGAGCTCGTGCAAGGCGAAGTCGTCGTGCTCGAGCCGCGGCGGATTGCGGCGCGTGCTGCCGCGCGGCGGGTCGCGTCGGAAATGGGCGAGCGCGTCGGAGAGACGGTCGGGTACCAGGTTCGCTTCGAGGACGTTTCTGGCCCGAAGACGCGGCTGCGCTACGTGACCGAGGGCATCCTCGCGCGGCGGCTGCTCGGCGACCCGGAGCTTCGCGGCGTCGGCGAGGTCGTGCTCGACGAATTCCACGAGCGCCACCTGCCCGGCGATCTCGCGCTCGCGCTCGTGCAGCGGCTCGCGCCGCTCGCGGAGCACCTCGCGGCGCCGGTGGTGCGCAGCGAAGGCCGGCGCTTTCCCGTCGAGATCGAGCATCTGGAAAAGGCGGACAAACGGAGGATCGGCGATCAGGTCGCGGCCGCCGTGCGCAAGCTGACCGTGCCGGGAACCTCCGGCGACGTGCTCGTCTTCCTGCCTGGGGTAGGCGAGATCCGGCAATGCGCCGACGCCTGCGCCGAGATCGCCCGCCACCGCGAGTTCCAGCTTCTGCCGCTGCACGGAGAGTTGCCCGGCGACGAGCAGGACCGCGCGCTCACGCCGGGCCGTCAGCGCAAGGTGATCTTGTCCACCAACGTCGCCGAGACCAGCGTGACGGTGCCGGGCGTGACCGCGGTCGTCGACTCGGGGCTGGCGCGCATCGCGGCCCACTCGCCCTGGTCGGGGCTTTCGTCGCTCGCACTCGCGAGCATCAGCCGCGCTTCTGCGGACCAGCGCGCCGGACGCGCGGGACGCACCGCACCGGGGCTCGCACTGCGCCTTTACACAAAGCACGACTACGATTCGCGGCCGCAACACCACGCACCGGAGATCGAGCGGCTCGAACTCGCCTCGACGCTGCTGGACCTGCGCGCGGCCGGCATCGATCCCGATCGCCTGCCCTGGCTCGACCCGCCGCCGCCCGGCGCGATGCAGAACGCCAACGCACTGCTGCGGCGCCTCGATCTCCTCGACGCGCGCGGCGAGGCAACCGCGCTCGGACGCGAGTGCGCCCGCATGCCACTGCACCCACGGCTCTCGCGGCTCGCCGTCGAGGCAGCGCGGCGTGGATTCGGCAAGGACGGCTGCGCCGCTGCGGCGCTCCTCAACGAGCGCGATCCGCGGCGCGACGCCAACGCGCCCACCGGGCCCTCCGACGTGCTGGAGCTTCTTGACGTGCTCCAGGACCGGCGCAACGTCGATGCAAACGCGGCTCGCCGCATCGAGCAGGCGCGGGCGCAGCTCCAGCGGCTGGCGCCCGCGGACGGGAAGCGCACCGGCTCGCGGGACGAGGCAATCCTGTTCGCGGTGCTGGCGGGTTTTCCCGATCGGGTCGCGAAGCGCCGGGCGCCCGGCAGCAGCGAGGTTCTGCTCGCGTCGGGTGGTGCCGCGCAACTCTCTCCCGCGTCGGCGGTACGCGAGGCGGCGCTGATGGTCGCGGTCGACGCGGAGGAGCGGCGGACGGCGGGCCGGTCGCGCGCGATGGTGCGGCTCGCCAGCGCCATCGAGCCCGAGTGGCTGCTCGACCTGCACGCGAACGCGCTGCGTGAGGAGACCGAGCTCGTCTGGGAGCCGTCGCGCGAGCGCGTCGAGGTGGTGAGCCGGCTGCGCTACGACGCCATTGCGCTCGAGGAGAGCCGTCGCGCTCCGCGTGAGGAGGAAGCCGTGGAGGCGGCGCGCATCCTGCTCGAACATGGAACGGGTATTCCGGATCCGGAACGCGTCGTCTCGCTGAAGGCACGCACGGCGCTGGTTGCGAAGCACTGTCCTGAGGCAGGCATCGTCGCGCTGAAGGACGCGGACATCGAGGCAGCATTGCGCGGAGCCGCGACCGGCCTCAGCTCGCTGAAAGAGTTGCGCGAGGCGCACCTGCCGCTGCTCCCGCCGCAGACCGCCGCAGCGCTCGATCGACTCGCCCCCGAAGATGTCGCGCTGCCGGGCGGCCGCAAGTTGCGCGTCGAGTACGCAGAAGGTCAGCCGCCGGCCGTCCGCTCGCGCATGCAGGACTTCTTCGGCCTCGCGCGCGGGCCCGCCATCTGCAACGGCCGCCTGCCGCTCGTGCTGCACCTGCTCGCGCCCAACGGCCGCGTCCAACAGATTTCGCAGGATCTCTCCGGCTTCTGGGAGCGGCACTATCCGGCCGTGCGCCGCGAGCTGATGCGGAAATATCCGCGCCACGCCTGGCCGGAGAACGGCGCCTCCGCGACTCCTCCGGCGCCGAAGCACCGTCAGTGAATCGCTGCCCGCAGCGGCAGCTCGCGCACGAGGCGCGCTTCGACCAGCAGGAGCTCCTCAAGCCGCGCCTGGAATTCAACGCCCGTGGACTTCCGGGCCAGCCGCAGAAAGAGCTGGAAGTGCCCCTCCTCCGACTCCGCCAGCCGCGCGTAGAACCCGCGCAGCTCCGCATCCGGCAGCGCTTCGCTGAGCAGCCGTAGGCGCTCCTCGCTCCGCGCTTCGATCAGGGCCGAGATGAGCAGGCGGTCGAGAAGCCGCTCGCGCGCCGGCTGGCGCACTTGCGCTTGCAGCCCCTGCGCATAGGGATCGCCCGGGTCGCGCCCGAGGCTGAGCCCGCGCTTCTCCATCAACGCCAGCACCTGGCCGAGATGACCCGCCTCCTCGCGAGCCAGGCGCGCCATCGCCCGCGGCAGGCCCGGTACGTTGGGAAACGCCGCCAGCATCGAGAGCGCGTGGGCGGCCGCCTTCTTCTCGCAGTGCGCGTGATCGACCAGCACTTCGTCGAAATGTTGGACCGCGTGCGCGGCCCAGGCGCGCGGAGTTGCGACGAGAAGCATGGCGCGCCTTATACTCGAAGCATGCGCATCGGAGTGATCTCGGATACGCACGGCATCCTCCGCCCCGAGGTGTTCGACGCATTCCGGGGCGTCGACCACATCCTGCACTCGGGCGACATCGGCGGCGAGGACGTGCTCGACGAGCTGCGCGCAGTCGCGCCGGTCACCGCCTGCGCCGGCAACGTCGACGGCTTCCGCTGCGGACCTGCCGGCGAGATGGCGCGCGTCGAGCTCGACGGGCTGCGATTTCTCCTCGTGCACATCCTCGATCGGCCGCACCAGCCGCGCCGCGAAGTGCTCGACGAATTGAAGCGCGTGCCCGCGGACGTCGTGCTCTTCGGCCACAGCCACCTTCCGCACGACGAGCGCGTGCAGGGCGTCTGGTACTTCAACGCCGCCAGCGCGGGGCCGCAGCGCTTCGATTATCCCGTCAGCGTCGGCCTCTTCGAGAAGGCGCGCGGCAAGTGGAGCGCGCGCCACGTCCCCCTCGACGCGCGGTCGAAGGGCGCGCTCGCCGCGCGCATGAACCAGCTCAGTAATAGATGATCGAGAGCTGCAGGCCGATGACCTGGTACGCCTGGGAGACTCCCTGCGTGCTCAGCTGGGAGCCGCGATAGTAGAACTCCGGCGCGAGGTAGAGTCCCTGCGTGAGGCGGATCTCGACGCCCAGTCCGCCCGCTTCGGCGAATCCGGCCGCCGTCGAGCCGTCGATGACTTTGCCGCTGAGCCCGAGGCCCACGCCGCCGCGGGCGAAGATCATCACGGCCGGCCTTACCAGCAGGTGGTACTGCAGGAAGACCGCGATCTGCTCGGCGTTGAAGGTCGGCCCGTCGCCGGAAGCAGCATCGTCGAAAGCGCCCGAGAGGTAGATTTGATACTGGGGGCTGAAGCTGTATCCGAGCTTCGCTTCGAGTCCGTAGCCGAAGTAGGCGTTGCCGGCGAACGCCAGGAACTCTCCGCCACCTCCGACGCCCGCGTAGATCCCTTCCAGCGATCCCGTTCCCTGATTCTCATCGGAGTACGGGCGGGAAGAGAGGCCTGCCGCGAACGACGGTGCGGCGAGCAAGAGCATTGCGGCGAAGAGCGTTCGCATGCGGCCTCCGGGATGACGGCGACAGAGCGAGAATCCTATCATCGGCGCAGAAGGAAGAGGTCGCCGGCGTGGGCGCCCGTGTGGCGCGACGGGATGAGGAGGCCCAGTGCGCCGAGCACGCGGGCCGCGTCGAATCGCGCGAGGGCGTCCTCGGGATTCAGCCCGCGCCGCTCCGCCTCGTCCCAGGTCGCGCCATTGACGGTGGCGCCCGCGCTCTCGGTGGGACCGTCGCGGCCGTCGGTGCCCGCGGCGAGAAATGCCGCTTGCGTGCCGCGCAGCCTCTTCGCCATCAGCAGTGCGAGGTGCTGATCGCGGCCACCGGCTGGAGCGCCGGGAGGAATCCGGATCTCCAGCTCTCCGCTGGCGGCGAAGGCTCCTTGCAGCGGCGCAAGTCGATCGGCGAAAGCCTCGACGCCTCCCCGCACTGGTGACTCCAGCAGCGCGAAGCCGCGCCGGGTCGCTTCCAGCGCGGGAGAGCGCAGATCGCAGAGCGCTTCGTGCGCGACGAAATCTGCGGGCTCGCCCGGCTTGAGCGTCTCGTGCACGCGCTCCGCAACAGCCGGCAGCGCGTACTTGCGCACGAGGTGGAGCGCGTCGCCGCACGTCGTCGGGTCCGACGCGGCAGGTCCGCTCGAGACGGCAGCGACGCCGCCCGCCGGCACGTCGACCAGCACCAACGCGCGCGCCCGCGACACGCCCGCCTCGTGAAGCGCCCGCGCCAGCCCGCCACCCTTGAGTCGCGAGAGATGCGCGCGAACGCAATTCATCTCCTCGATGGGCGCGCCGCTGCGCAGGAGTGCATCGTTGATCGCGCGCAGTTCGTCGAGCGAGATTCCGGGGCGAGGAGCTTCGGCGAGCGCGGACCCGCCGCCCGAGATCAGGAGCAGCGCCGCGTCCTGCGGCTTCAACGCGCGCGCGGCAGCCAGCAGCGCTTCGCCCGCGTCGATCGAACTCTGATCCGGAAGCGGATGCCCGCCGCGCAGCACCAGCGCACCGGCAGGCGACGGAGCGTCGCGCGGCACCGCCAGCATTGCGCCGCCGGCAACTCCCGCGGCCCGCGCGCCTTCGAACATCTCCGCCGCCGCTTTGCCAAGCCCGAACAGAAAGAGCTTGCCGCCCGCGGCCGGCTCGGGCACGCGCGCCGCGGCAGCGCGGACCAGCGCGCGGGCATCGAGCGCGGACAAGATCTCTTGGTAGACGGCGACGAGATCGCGCACGCCGGAAGAGTACCGCTTCAGGGAGCAAACAACGTCGGCAAGAGCTCGCCCGCGCGGCCGAGGCGGCACTCGTCGAAGGAGTGCGCGTTCTCCGGCTTCTCGAGGCCGACGTAGACGCAGCGAGCCCAACGCCCTTCGACGTTCGGCACGTTTCTCAGATGTGAGACGAATCCCGCAGCCGGATAGACGGCCCCCGAGCTGCCCACGGTGACGAAGAGATCGCAGGCGGAGAGCGCTTCGAAGATGCGATCCATGCCGAAGGGGATCTCGCCGAACCAGACCACGTTCGGACGCAAAAGGCCGCCGCAGTGGCAGCGCGGCAGCGCGTCGGGATATTGCGCTTCGTCGTGGAACGGCTCGCGATCGCACTCAGCGCAGCGCGACTTGAGCAACTCGCCATGCATGTGCCACACCCGCGAGCCCGCCCGCTCGTGGAGCGCGTCGACGTTCTGCGTGCAGACAAAGAGGCGTTCGCCGAGCCGCTCTTGCAGCTGCGCCAGCGCGAGGTGCGCCGGGTTGGGCTTCACGGTGCCTGCCTTCTTGCGCCGCTCCGAGTAGAAGCGCCAGACCAGCACCGGATCGCGCGCGAATCCTTCGGGCGTGGCCACGTCCTCGACGCGGTGCTGCTCCCAGAGGCCGCCCGCGTCGCGGAAAGTCGGCACCCCGCTCTCGGCGCTGATGCCCGCGCCGGTGAGCACGAAGACGCGCTGGCCTGGCTCGATCCGAAGCGGATCGAAATCTCCGCCGGGTCCGATCTTCGTCAGCGGCACCATTTCAACCGGAATGGTTGCGCACACGGCCGCCCGCAGGCAAGGATCTCCGCATGGCGGCAAGTGAGCTGCGGCGGGCGCTCTCCCGGAAGGTCTACGTGCGGACCCGCATGGCGCGCACGCTGGCGCTGCGCATGGCGTATATGGCGTATACAAAGCTTCTCCTGCGCTGGAGCGATCCGCCGGCGCCGGAAGCCGCGGCCTCGCTGCGCACGCGCATCGAAAGCCTCTTCGAGGAGGATTGGGCCGACGCCGAGGCGGGGATCTACCCGCGCGAGCTGATCGAGGCGCAGAACGTATGGGAGTACGCGCAGGCGGTGCCGCGCCTGCTCGCCGATTTGCCGCGCACGCGCGCGCGCATCGGCCGCGGAGATTTCGAGGACGTGCCGGAGGCGGAACGCTACCCGCGCTACTACGCGCGCAACTTCCATTTCCAGAGCGAGGGCTATCTCGGGCACACCAGCGCTCTGCTCTACGACCTGCAAGTGGAGCTGCTCTTCGGCGGCACCGCGGACGCCATGCGGCGCCGGCTGATTCCGCCGGTGGTCCGCTTCGCGCGCGCGTCGGGCGCGTCGAGAGCGCGGCCGCTCAAGCTGCTCGACGTGGCCTGCGGCACCGGACATCTGCTGCGCATGCTGGGCGCTACGCTGCCGGACGAGGCGAAGTTCTACGGCGTCGATCTGTCGCCGCATTACATCGCTCGCGCCCGCGAGGTGCTGCCCCGCGAGCTGGACGTCTCGCTGGTCTGCGACAACGCGGAGAAGCTGCCCTTCCTCGACGGCTCGTTCGACGCGGCCACCAGCGTCTTTTTGATGCACGAAATTCCGGGCGACGTGCGCGCGCGCGTGCTCGGCGAGATGGCGCGCGTGGTACGCCCGGGTGGGCTGGTGGTGGTCGCGGACAGCGTGCAACTCGCCGACGCGCCCGAGCTGGAGCGCGAGATCCTGGGCTTTCCGAATCGATTCCACGAGCCGTATTACCTCGGCTATGTGAAAGACGATCTGGCGAAGCGCCTCGGTGAGGCAGGCCTCCGCGTCACTGAAACGAAGCTGGCGTTTCTGACAAAGCTTGTCGCAGCGGAAAAGCCAAACAGCAAAATCTGACGCAAAGGCGCAGAGGCGCAAAGGTTGGTTGGTTACAAAACCCAAACCCCAACCATTGCGCCGTTGCGTCGGCTCTTGTCTTTCAGGCTTTGGCTGCTTCGTCGAGGGCGCGGGCTCGCTTGGCCCAGGTGCGGGCGATGAGCGCGATCGACACCAGCAGCGGCACGATGAAAGCGAGCAGCACCAGAACCCCGAGCTTCGCGGCGTGCACCTGCTCGGAGTTCTCGGCGCCGAAGCAGTAAGGGCAGGCGAGCAGCAGGGCCGTCATCACAGGAAGCTCTCGTTCTTCAGCTTGCGCAGGAACCAGAATCCGTAGAACACCAGCGCCGCGGCCGCCGCGAAGCCGAGGATGCCGAGCGCCAGCACCGAGCCTTTCCCGGTTCTCTCGTAGTCCGCTAGCGACCACGCGCCGAAACCCAGCGCGCAGAGGACGGAGACGGCGACGAAGAAGACGTGGAAGGCCTTGAGCGACATCAGACGCCTGTCATGTGTTCGTAGACCGTCAGGTTCGGCAGCAGCAGAACCAGGGCGAAGAAAGCCACGGTCAGGATGAGGACCGCCAAGATCACTTTCTTCTCCGAGATGAGGTGCATGAAGACGCCGGCCACGAGGCCCGCCTTCACCGTGGCGATGATCAGCGCGACGGTGATGGCGGTCAGGCAGAGCAGCGCCACGAAGACGACGTAGTACTTGCTGAGGTGCTTCTTGAACTCCTCAGGGCTCTCGTCGTGCGCGGTTTCCAGAGTCTCGGCCATGGGTCCTCAGAGCAGATACAGGCAGGGGAACAAGAAAATCCAGACGAGGTCGACGAAGTGCCAGTAGAGGCCGGCGTTCTCGACGCGGTTGGTGAAGTGCTCGGGGTCGGTCGCCCACAGCTTGCTGCCGGGGCCGAGCAGGTACGAGTTGACGACGATGCCGCCGACGATGTGCACCCCGTGCAGCCCCGTCAGGGTGAAGTAGATGGCGTAGAAGTTGTCGTGCGAGGGGTAGTGCCCCAGCTCGAACTTGTGCTTGTACTCGAAGTACTTCACGAACAAGAAGACGAAGGCCAAAAAGACGGTCGCGGCCATCCACATCTTGAAGCGCGGAAGGTTCTTCAATTTGCAGGAGGCCCAGGCCAGCACCATGGTGATCGAGCTGGTGATCAGCACCGCCGTGTTGAGCGTGGCGAGCGGGACGTTCAAGACCTCGCTGGAGAGCTTGTAGGCTTCGCCGGGCTCGATGGGCGGCCAGTACGGAACGCCGGTGCGCAAGAGCACGTAGCTCGAGAAGAGCGCGCCGAAGAGCATCACTTCGCTGGCGAGGAAGAGCCAGATGGCGAACTTCCCGTTGGGGATGCCCGTCACCGGATGCGGCTTCACCATGTAGGGAATCACGGTCTCGGACATCTCAGCCCTCCGCCACGAACTGCGGCGAGTAATCGTTGGCCTTGCCGGGAACGCTGTACTCATACGGCTCGCGATACACCACCGGCTCGGTGAGGAAGTTGCCGTGTCCCGGAGGCGAGGGCGCCGCCCACTCCAGCGTGGTGGCGTGCCAGGGATTCTCGGCCACCTTGGCGCCGTTCTTCAGGCTCATGAAGAAATTGATGATGAAGAAGATCTGAGAGAGGCCGAGTCCCCACGCGCCGTAGGAGATCACCACGTTGAGCGCCTGCACGCCGCGTCCGTGCGCGTACACCGTCGGGTCATAGAGCCGTCGCGAGAGTCCGGCCATGCCCTGGAAGAACATCGGCATGAAGATGAAGTTGATGGCGACGAAGCTGAACCAGAAGTGCAGCTTGCCGAGCGTCGGGTTCATCTGCCGGCCGGTGGCCTTCGGGTACCAGTAGTAGATGCCCGCGAACAAAGCGAACAGCGTCCCGGGCGCGACCACGTAGTGGAAGTGGCCGATCACGTAGAACGTGTCGTGCAGGTAGATGTCGCTCGCCGTCAGACCGAGCGGCAGTCCGGTGAGCCCGCCGATGGCGAACATCGGCAAGAACGCAGTGGCAAAGAGCATCGGCGTGGTGAAGCGGATCGACCCGCCGTAGAGCGACATCAGGAAACACGTCAGGATGATCACCGAAGGAATGCTGATGATCATCGTCGTCGTCTGGAAGAAC
>WNFM01074803.1_pt2 | contig 13703 bp, 16 predicted proteins | sample 5400271 | NCBI WGS metagenome assembly WNFM01 (sample SAMN13153352, study PRJNA577476) | soil metagenome | isolation source: 60 cm saprolite on Douglas fir-dominated hillslope | place: USA:California | collected 2013-09-17 | reverse complement strand
GTCGAGCGGATGTTGACCACGCCGGGCGTCGGGTAGAGCCCGACTTCCATCGGGATGGTGTAGTATTTCTCCATCTCTTCGGCGGAGAGACCGGCGGCTTGCGCGGTGATTTCGAGAATAACCGGCGCCGGATTCGGATAGGCCTCGATATTCAGTTTGGTGAACGCCACCAATCCCGCCGAGCAAAACACGACGAGACCCAGCACGATGATCGCGCTGCGCGTCAGGCCAAATTCGAGGACGGATTTGATCAAGGGAATCTACCGGTGCTTGTCGAATGGGCGCTTAGAGGGGCTTAACCGTCGGCTCCCAGCAGAAGCTTGTTGTTGAGAAAGACCGCGCCATCGGTGACCACCAGTTCGCCCGCCTCGAGACCCTCCGTGATCTGGCTAAAGCCGCGCGGTCGCTGGATGCCGACCTTGACGGTCCGCTTCACAAAGCGCCGGCGGTCGGCGGTCGCCCACACCGTCATCGCGCCGTCGCCCTCTCGGACCACCGCCTCGGCCGGTACCGCGAGAGAACGGGTCGGATCCCCGATCCGGATCACAAAACTTGCGAACATCCCCGATCTCAGGAGGTGTTGCGGATCGGCGATCTCGGAGCGAACCAATTGCCGATGGGTATTTGGGTCGATCATCGATCCGACCGTGGTGACGCGCCCTTTGAAAACCGTGTCGGGATATGCGGGCACCCTCACCTCGACTTCCTGCCCCACTTTGTAAGCCGGCGCGTCGGTCTCGATGACATTGGCGATCATCCACATCGTGGACAAATCCGCGACCGTATAAGGCGCCGGCGCATTGCCCGGCTGGGTCAAAAACCCTGGAGCCGCATTGCGTGTGACGATCCTTCCTGAGATCGGACAAGGCACCAGCAGCGTCGAATCGACCTTTCGTTCCGCGAGGATTTGATCGATCTCAGCGTCGGTCTTTCCGAAGATCCGGACCGCGTTCTTGGCTGCTTTAAAATTCCCCTCCGCGGTCTGCTGGTCGGAGGTCGCCTGATCGACATCCTTCTGCGAGCTGCCTCCCGTTTTGAGAAGGTCGCTAAGACGGGTCAGCGTCCGGGTCTGCAATTCGAGCACGCCGGCGGTGGCGAGCAGGTTCGATTCAGCCTGCAGCAGGTCAGGGCTGTCGATCGTAAACAGGATGTCGCCCTGCTTGACCTCATCCCCGAGATTGTAAAACGCTCTGAGGATTTTGCCCGGATACTGGGAAAATACCTGGACCAGCACGTGCTCGTTGAAGTCGATGGTGCCGACGGAGCTCTTCAACACCTCAAAATTGCGCCATTCGACCGGCCCGATCTTGAGCGATCCGGTTTGCTTTTCGGTCAGTTCGACGGATTGCGCATCCTCACCGTTTGCGGCGGTCTGAGCCCGCGAATTGGTCGCGGCGTCGACGTTGGCGGTAGGCGCGAAATAACGGCCGCCGAAAATCGCCGCAGCACCGATCACCAATAATACGGATGCGATTTTCGACAGCGTCTGCGTCGAAAACGCGCCAGGTAATTTCACGTCGATGTTCCCAGTCGGCAACCTGCGGACGACACCCCGTGGCCAGGCGTTCACGGCCGCCGTTCGTCGTCCGAGAGAAAAATCTCAGCCGATCTAGACCCGCCCCACTTACAGAAACCTTACAAAGCGCTCCCATCATGCTAAATTCAAGTGCAAGTGATGAGATTATCAGCAATAGTTAATTGACTGCGACAACTCGTCCGCTGGCGCCGGATCGAGCTCTCCCGGCAGGTTTTTGATGCCCGTCATCAGCATCCCAAGACTCGGGGAGCGCTTGCTTACACCAGCATTTCAGATCATGTGGTCAGGCCGGCCGCTGCTTTCCGTGGTTCCCTGAAGCATCTCAGGGCCCGGCACTGCCGCAACTGTCAGGTAATCGAATATGCGTTTGTTGGTCGTCGAGGACAACGAGCAGCTCGCCGAGCTTCTGACAAAAGGCCTGCAAACGGCGGGCTATGAAATCGACGTGCTGTCCACGCTTGAGGAAGCAAGCGCAGTGCTTCGAACCACGTTCTACGCCGGCCTCATTTTGGACCTCGGACTGCCGGACGGAGATGGCCTGACCTTGCTGCGCGACCTGCGGCACCGAAACAATCCAATTCCCATCCTGGTCTTGACCGCGCGCGGCGGCCTCAACGATCGCGTCCAGGGCTTGCGCAGCGGCGCGGACGATTACCTGGTAAAACCGTTCGCGCTCGAGGAGCTGCTGGCGCGGCTGGAAGCTCAATTGCGGCGGCCCGGCAGTCTGGTCGGCAGCTCGCTGCGCATCGCCAATCTCGAATTCGATACGCAAAACCGGCAAGCCTCGATCGACGACCAGCCGCAGGTGCTGTCGGCCCGCGAAACCGCGGTGCTTGAACTATTGATGCGCAGCAAGGGGCGCGTGGTGTCCAAGAAGCAGGTCGAAGACCATATCTTCGGACATTCGGGCGAGGTCGCCTCCAACGCGATCGAGGTGTACGTGCACCGTCTGCGCAAGCAGCTCTCGGAGCGTGGCGCCAAGGTCCAGGTTCATACCATCCGCGGCGTCGGATACCTGATCGCAGAGGAAAAATAGGGTGTTCCGGTTCAAGTCGATCCTCTCGCGCATCGTCTTCCTGCATGTCGTTGCTGTTGTCATCACCTCCATTCTCATGTCGCTCGCCCTGTCGTGGTTGTTGAGCTATGCGACCAACAACATTCACGACAAGGCGATGCAGGAACAGGCGGTTTCAGTCGGTGAACATCTGCGGGCGCTGCCCGACGGCAGCCTGGAGCTAAAACTTCCGCAAGACCTGCTCGGGCTCTATTCGCAGCCGTATGGGCGATATTCCTATGCGGTGATCGATGGCAAGGGTCGCGTTTTGTTTTCGTCGCTCGGCGATCACGCCGCGCTGTTCCCGGCCGACACCGGATCCAGCGATGTCGAGTTCTTGCAGCAGCGGCGGGGCGATGCCACCGTGTCCGGCGCCAGCATCAAGAAGACCGTCGGCGACCAGATCGTATGGATCCAGGCCGGCGAGGATCTCGCCAATCGCGATGTGCTGATCGACGATATCGTCGCGGATTTCTACAGGAATGTCGGATGGATTACGCTGCCGATCCTGTTGGTGCTCTTGATCGCCGATATTGCGATCTTCCGCCGCGCGCTGCGGCCGCTTCGACAGGCCTCCGAGATCGCCAGCAAAATCGGACCGACGCGCACCGACCTTCGCTTGCCGACCGAAGAGATTCCGCAAGAGGTACGCTCGCTTGTTTCGGCCGTGAACCGCGCGCTCGACCGGCTCGAGGAGGGTTTTAGGATTCAGCGCGATTTCACCGCGGATGCCGCGCACGAACTGCGCACGCCCTTGAGTATCCTCCGAACCCGTCTGGACCTTTTGAAAGACGAGAAAATGAGCGAGGCCTTGCGTCAGGACGTTGATGGCATGGCGCATATCATCAGCCAATTGCTCGACATCGCGGAACTGGATTCGTTCGTGATCGATCCAAGCGAAAAAGCCGATCTTCGATCGGTCGCCGCCGAGGTCGCGGAGTTTGTGGCGCCGCTGGCGTTGGCGCAAGGCAAGGACGTCGCGCTGTTGGGCGTGGACCAGCCGGTCTGGGTCAAAGGCAGTCCGGAGATGCTGAACCGCGCCATCCGCAATCTTGCCGAAAACGCCATCAACCACACCGCCCCCGGAACGACGGTAGAATTCGTCGTCGAGGACAACGGCACGGTCAGCGTCGCCGATCACGGGCCGGGCGTCGCCGATGAGGAGAAAAACCTGATTTTCCAGCGCTTCTGGCGGCGCGATCGCCGGAAGCCCGGCAGCACGGGTCTCGGGCTATCGATCGTCCAACGCATCGCCGAACTACATTCCGCGACCATCACGCTGGAAAATCGCCGCCCCAAGGGCGCGCGCTTTTCGCTCAGGTTCATGCCGCTGCGGACCTAAACGCGCGCAGCTACAGCCGCGTAGGATGGGTTGAGCCCTTGCGAAACCCATCACCTTGCCGCGAATGCATGGAGACCTGATGGGTATCGCTGCGCTCAACCCATCCTACGCCATTGCGATCCAAATCCTCATTTCTTGCTTCGCTTTCGCGGGCTTCCAAAGATCACCGGCGGCACCGCGCGGTTCACAACCTCGCGCATCGCAAAGCTCGATTGAATCCGCGCCACCCGCGGCAGACGCGATAGCTCAGTGCGGTGAATGCGCTCGAAATCCTCGATGTCGCGCGCCATCACGATGACGATATAGTCGTCGCTGCCCGACATCAGGAAACATCGCACCACCGATGGACAGTCGATCACGGCTGCTTCGAACGATCTCAACGCGTCCTCGTTCTGGCTTTCGAGCGTGACCCTGACCAGAACGGTGGTGGTGAGGCCAAAGCGCGACAGATCCAGCACGGCCTGATAGCCGCGGATAAAACCTTCTTCCTCCAGCACCTTCTGCCGCCGTGCGATCGCCGTGCTCGACAGCCCGACGCGCTCGGCGAGCTCCACCTGGCTGGCGCGGGCGTTGACCGTGAGTTCCGACAGGATGGTGGTATCGATGTGATCGAGGCTCATTGGTTCTGATTCCTGCGCAAAACTTGAAAATCGTGAAGATTTCCAACGCTAATGGGCCGATTAATGCACCAAATCCGCAAGGATTCAAACCCGAATCGTCCTTACATATGGGTCGGGATCGGCAAACCAGGGAGTGTCCAGCGATGCGCGTCGGTGTGCCAAAGGAAATCAAAGTCCATGAATACCGCGTCGGCCTGACCCCCGGCGCCGTTCGCGAATATGTCGAGCACGGTCACAGCGTGGTGGTCGAGACCAACGCCGGTGCCGGCATCGGCGCGAGCGATGAGGTCTACCGCAAGGCCGGAGCCGGCATCGCGGAAACCGTTGCCGAGATTTTCGCCAATGCCGACATGATCGTGAAGGTGAAGGAGCCGCAGCCGCGCGAATGGCCGCAACTGCGCGAGGGCCAGATCCTCTTCACTTATTTGCATCTGGCGCCCGATCCGGAGCAGGCCAAAGGCCTGATGGAATCCGGCTGCACCGCAATCGCCTATGAGACGGTCACCGATGCCAAAGGACACCTGCCGCTGCTCGCGCCGATGAGCGAGGTCGCGGGACGACTTTCGATCGAAGCCGCGGGTGCCGCGCTGAAGCGCAGCGCCGGCGGCCGGGGCATCCTTCTCGGCGGTGTGCCGGGTGTCGCGCCGGCTCGTGTGGTCGTGATCGGCGGCGGGGTGGTCGGCACCCATGCGGCACGGATGGCCGTCGGGCTCGGCGCGGAGGTCACGGTGCTGGACCGGTCGATCGCGCGTTTGCGCGAGCTCGACGAGATGTTTGCCGGAAGAGTGCGCACTCGCTTTCCGACCATCGAGGCGATCGAGCAGGAAGTGTTTTCAGCCGATGCCGTGATCGGCGCCGTTCTCGTCCCCGGCGCCAGCGCGCCAAAACTGGTCACGCGAAAGATGCTGAAATCGATGCAGCAGGGTTCGGTGCTGGTGGACGTCGCGATCGATCAGGGCGGCTGCTTTGAGACCTCTCACGCCACCACCCACGCCGATCCGACCTATCAGGTCGACGGCATCATCCATTACTGCGTTGCCAATATGCCCGGCGCAGTCCCCCTCACCTCGAGCCAGGCGCTGAACAACGCAACGCTGCCGTTCGGTTTGGCGCTCGCCCGCGATGGCCTCAAAGCCGTGAGGCAAGATCCGCATCTCGCGGCAGGTCTGAACGTTCACCGCGGCCGCATCACCAACAAGGCGGTCGCCGACAGCCTCGGTCTCTCATGCCAGCCGATCGATGGAGCGATTGCGGCGTGAAAGCGCGCGCCCGATTATCGGACACTGTGACGATTGCACGTCGTTACCTTGACGGCGCCAGCACGCAATCCGTACTGATGAACAGGCGCTGGCCATTCGCAGTGATCTCCTTCAGCGCCGGCTGGGTCGTTTCGATGTGACCGGCGTGGAGTGCGTCGCGGACGCCAGGACAGTTCGCGTTGGCGACACGGCCGAGATAGCTCCAGCTCGCGTCGGCAAGCCCCTTCTTGAAGGCCGCGGCAACACCGTTCGGAGAATTGAAGAGCAGGATTTCCGGCTGTCCATCCCCGTCAAGATCAGTGAGGACCGCTTCACACCAGATGTCTGAGATGAGGCACTGCGGAAGTTTCCATCGCGGCTGAAAGGCATTCCAGTCCTGCTGCACAAAGTCTTCCGGCAACGTCGCGCCGTTCGAGGGGATCACCGTGATGTGGAGCGCGCGCTGGGCCGGCGTCGTTGGCTGCGGCGCCGACCGCCCTATCTCCCAAGAGTTTTTGGCGTGCAGCGCTTGATCGGCGCGCTCGGCGATGACAGAGGCCTGCGGAACTTCCGTTTGGGCCGCGAGTTGCTCGAGGGCCTGCACGCCGTAGCGCCCGGCCCGAAAGCGCAGAAAGCCGAAATCGAAATCCGCCGGCTTCACCGTGCCGGCCTTCAGCCGGCTTAGCTGATCCGCCACCGAGATTCTCGCTGGCCGGCAGCATCCCCCGCAACAGCAACCGAATTGCGAAAGATGTCATAGACCGCGAGCCCGGCGCACAGCAGCGTCGCGACCACCGCCCAGGCCAAAAGCGCGCGCCACCGAACGTGGCCGAGAGCGGATATGACGATCAACGCGACAAAGGTCGCAATCGTGGCGAGCGGCGCGAAAACAAAGGCGTCGGTGGCCGGCCATGTCTTGTGCTCGGACGCCTGATAGAGCATCAGCAGCGCCACGCCCTGTAGCAACCCGATGGCGAGGCGTATCAACGGCGTCATTGTCCCCACTGTAGCCAAATCCTGCCTCCATGTGCTCGCGATCGCGGCCGACAGACGCGACGCAGATCGCCGCGCTACATAGACGATCGGGACAGGCTGGCTCTGAGGACTTTTTGAGGATTTATTTTTGAAAGACTCTGCAAATGACCGACTTCGGGCCTCACCAACAAGAAGGTCGCAGACAGCCTCGGGGTGTTGTGGCAATCGATCGAGGGGCCGATTGCGGCTTGAGCTAGCTCAAAGCAGCTTAGGCGCCGGCCGCAGGCAGGCTGGCGGCGGCAATGGCAACGATCACGGCGAGTTGCCGTCCGATCCGGGACCGCGTGGAGCGCAGCAATGAGCCCAACTGTCGCATATCGCCAATTCCTCTCGTGCCGGCGGAACAATCGGTCCGCGAACAAGGGCGCGCGACCAGTACATGGTCCCGCCTAAGGGGGCGTGTCGAGATCGCCGCGAAAATAGCAATGCGGCCATCGTCCGGGCACTTGATGGCAGTGGTTTTTTTGCCTTAACAAGTTCGGCGGCGGTCGAAATCTTCTCCGCCAAAGGCGTGCCGCGCGCCTATCCCGGCGCGAACCCAAACGTCCGTTCAAAACGCCTGGCGTAGTCGGGCCAGACCTCGGGGTTGATGATACGCGGCGGCCGCTTGCCGTCCAACGCGTCGAGCATCTGCTCGGCGGCAATCCGGCCCATATTTGCCCGCGCTTCCGTCGTGACCCCTGCGGTATGCGGGCTCGCCAGCACATTGTCGAACTGCAACAGCGGATGGTCCGGCGGCGGCGGCTCCTTGGCCCAGACGTCGAGCCCTGCGCCGGCGATGCGCTTGTCGCGCAGCGCCTCAGTCAGCGCCGCTTCGTCGTGGATGAAGCCGCGCGCGGTGGTGATGAAATAGGCGTGCCTCTGCATCAGCGCGAATTCACGCGCGCCGATCATGCCGCGGCTCTCTTTTGTCAGCGGACAGGAGATCGACACGTAGTCCGAGCGGCGCAGCAATTCGTCGAGCTCGACCTTGTCGCCGCCGCGGGCCGCCATCTCAGGGGCCGACAGATAGGGATCATAAGCCAGCACCTTCATGCCGAGCAGGCCGTTGCAGAGCGCGGCGATGCGGCGGCCGACATTGCCGAGCCCGACAATGCCGATGGTCTTGCCCTGCACCTCGGTGCCTATCAGGGCGTTGCGGTTGACATCGGCCTCGCGCCGCAAGGTGCGGTCGGCCTGGATGATACGCTTTGAAAGCGTCAGCAGCATCGCAAGCGCGTGTTCGGCGACCGAATGCGCATTGCCGCCGGATTGATTGACCACCAGCACGCCGGCCGCGGTGCAAGCCTCGACATCGACGGGATCGTAGCCCGCGCCGTTGCTGGAGACGATCAGGAGGTTCGGCGCCCGCCGCAGCAAGTCGGCATCGACGTGGAAATGCTTTGCCAGTTCATCGCGCGCCGCGCCGATCTGATAGGCATGCGCGGCGGCCAGGATCGGGGCCGAAACATCCTCGGGGCTTTCGTTCTCGAGCCGGTCGAGCCGCACGTCGGGACGCGCCCGCAGGATGTCGGCATAGACCTCGTTCGCCAGATATTTGACGTAGAACACGCGCTTGTTGTTGACGGACATTTTTCGATGCGACTTTCAGTTCGAAAAACCATAGAGCTTTGCAGGATTGGTGACGAGGATGCGGTGCTGGACCGTGCGGTCCGGGGTCCACGCCTGGAACAATTCGAACAGATGCCCAGCGTCGGGCATCTCGCCTTCGACGCGCGGATGCGGCCAGTCGCCGCCCCAGACCAGCCGTTCCGGATTGGCCAGCACCAGCGCTTCATGAAACGGCCGCGCATCAGGATAATCGGGCGCGTCGCGGCTCAAGCGATGGGCGCCCGACAATTTCGCCCAGCACCAGCCGTCACCGACCGCGCGCAGCAGCGACTGAAAGCCTGCCGTCGCCGTGCCGGCTCGGGCATCGGTGCGGCCCATATGATCGATCACGACGGGCAGGCCCAGCGCTTTCAGCGCCGGGATCGTCTCGGGCAAATCCTTGACGTCGATCCAGAGCTGAAGATGCCATCCGAGTTCGGCCATGAGAGGCGCGAGCGCTTGCGCCGCGGTCAGCGGCACGCCGCCGCGGTAATGCAATTGTCCGTCGCGGAAGAAATGATTGAAGCGCAAGCCGCGGACGCCGAGACGGTCCCATTCTCGCAAGGTCGCCGGCGAGATGTCGGCTTCCGCGACCGCGACGCCGCGGAGGCGATCGGGCTGGCGCGCCAGCGCATCGAGCATCGCGGAATTGTCGCGGCCGTGGGCGCTGCCTTGCACCAGCACGCCGCGCGCAAAGCCGACAGCGTCGAGCATGCCCAGATATTTTTCGAGCGGCGCGTCCGGTGGCGTATAGCTGCGGTCGTCCGCGTAAGGAAACTGCACTGCGGGCCCGAACACATGGGCATGCGTGTCGCAGGCATCAGGCGGCGGCGGCAGTTTGGGCTTACTGACATCGCGCGGCGGCAGGCAGGCGGGGATCATTTGTCTCATTCCGCCTTCATGCCGGCGGCCTTGATGATCGGCCCCCATTTCTCATAATCGGCATGAATCTTTTCGTCGAATTGCCGCGATGTGCTGCCGATCGGCGAGGCGCCGAGTTTTGTCAGCCGCTGCTTTACGGAATCAGTATTCAAGGCCGCGACAAAATCATGCGCGAGTTTTTCCACGAGGTCGGCCGGCATGCCGGCCGGTCCGAGCAATCCCCACCAAACTTCAGTGTCGTAGCCCGGCACGGTCTCGGCCATGCTCGGCACATCTGGCAGAAACGACGCGCGCGTGCCGGTGGTGACGGCGAGCGCACGGACGGTGCCCGCCTCAAGCTGCCCGACCGATTCCGGACCGTTGTTGAATGACATCGCAATTTGCCCGCCCAAGAGATCGTTGATCGCAGGCGCGCCGCCCTTATAGGGGATCGCCTCGAGATCGATCTTGGCGAGATTCTTCAAGAGCTCGCCGGCGAGATGCGTCGAGGTCCCGTTCCCGGCATGGGCAAAGGACAGGCTCCCCGGTTTTAAGCGCGCCTGCGCGATCACGTCAGCCACCGTCTTGAACGGGGAATCCGCACGCACCAAAAGGATATTGGGCGACGAGGCCAACAGCGAGATCGGAGTAAAATCCTTGAACGTGTCGTAGGGCAGTTTGGGGTACAGGAACGGGTTGGTGGCGTGGCCGCTGGCGACGACAATCAGGGTGTATCCGTCCGGCGCCGATTTCGCGAGCGCCTGCGACGCGACCATGCCGCCCGCACCGGGACGGTTCTCAACGACGACGCCCTGCCCCCATTGCCGAGAGACTACCTCGCCCAGCGTGCGGGCAAGAATATCGACGCCGCCGCCGGCGGCATAGGGCACGAAAATATGCACGGGTCTTGATGGAAATCCGCTCTGCGCCGACGCAGCGCCTGAGATCAGCACCGCCGCCGCGACAACCGCACACATCTTGAACCATTTGCCCATGATCCCACTCCCTTACTGTCTTATTATTGATTATGCCGTCTGTATCTTGTCCCGGTTTGCAACCGTTCGCCCGGAGTTCCCGCCCCTCATACCATTCCTGCATTCAGCGCGATCGCCTGTTTCAGCGCTGCAATCACGCCGTCCATGTGCCGCAGCATCGCGGCTTCGGCGGCCGTCTCGTCACCAGCACAGATCGCTGCAACGATTGCGACATGCTCCCGTACCGAAGCCTTGGCCCTGCCCGGCAGCAGGATGGCGCGATATTGCTGTCGAACGATCTGCGATTTCAACGTCTCCAGCAATCTCGCCACCGTCTTATTGCCGGCGATGCGTTGAATCTCCGCATGCAGCTGCCCGTTCAGCCGCGACACCTGGATGAAGTCTGAGGCGGCGTACGCCTTCCGCATGCCGGTGACGATCCTGCGCAGACTAATGGCATCCGCTTTGCCGGCACACGCAGCAGCCTGCCGTGCGACGACGCCTTCGAGCGCACGTCGCGCATCGGCGATTTCCATCGCTTCGACATCGGACACCAGGCGGACCCGCGCACCGCGGTTGCGCTCGCGAATGACGAGACCCTCCTGGTCCAGCATCGCCAGCGCGATCCGGACGTTGGCACGGTTGGTTTGCAGCGCCGTCGCAAGGTCCGCCTCGACCAAACGCTCGTTGGGCACGAACCGTCCGGTCGCAATGAACTCGCGCAGGCGCACCGCTACATCGCCCTGGTCACCCTGCTTGGCTACGTGCGTCTCCATCAACCACCGCTTACGAAATTGCCAACCTGACACCCCAGCGGGGTCAGATATTTAATGTCCAATATTGTTGACAATTTTGTTGATCAGGTCAAGGCTGACTGCTACGGCTACGAACGTCAGCGATGACGTACTGCGACGCTGAACGCCTATCGGAGGGAGTGATCGATGACGGCCGCCGAGGAACAAACCTCGACCCGAAGCTGGCACGAGGTGGTGCTGCAAACGCTCAAGCGCAACGACATTCGCCTGGTGCCTTATGTGCCCGATCGGGTGCTGACGACGCTGATCAAGAATATTCACGCCGATCCGTTCTTCACGACCTTCCCCACCGCGCGCGAGGAAGAGGCGGTCGGCATCGTTTCCGGGGCGTGGATGGGCGGCCTGAAGGGCGCCGTGCTGATGCAGACCTCCGGTTTTGCGACCCTGGCGAATGTGCTGGCGTCGCTCGCGATCCCCTATCAGATCCCGCTGATCATGTTCGTCTCCGAACGCGGCACGCTCGGCGAATTCAACTACGGGCAGTCGCTGGTTTGTCGCACCATGCGGCCGGTGCTCGATTCACTGGCGATGGAGCATCACACCATCACCCGGCTCGACGAGTTCGAGTTCATCATCGATCGATCGATCAAGCAGGCCATCACCACGCAAGCGCCGGTGGCGCTGATCCTGTCGCCGCTTTTGACCGGCGGCAAAGTCTTCGACAAGTGAGCGAGCAGATGAGCACAGCAAGCAGCACCCCTGCCCGCAACACCAAGGTGATGAACCGCTTCGACCTCACGTCGCGGCTGGTCGCGAAATTGAAGAACGAGGAAGCCGTGGTCGGCGGCATCGGCAACACCAATTTCGACCTTTGGGCCGCCGGCCATCGCCCGCAGAATTTTTATATGCTCGGCAGCATGGGGCTCGCCTTCCCGATTGCGCTCGGCGTCGCGCTGGCGCAGCCGAAGCGCCGCGTGTTTGCGCTGGAGGGCGATGGCTCGCTGTTGATGCAGATGGGGTGCCTGTCGACGATTGCGACGCTCAAGCCGCAAAACCTCACCATGATTCTTATGGATAACGGCGTTTACCAGATCACCGGTGCGCAGCCGACCCCTGCCGCGTCGGTGTCGGATCTCGTCGCGGTTGCGATCGGCTGCGGTCTTTCCAACAGCGCCTGGGCCGCCGACGAAGACGACTTCGAGCGCCTGGTCGATCAATCCCTGTCGGCCTCCGGGCCGACGTTGATCGGGGTGCGCATCGACGACAAGCCGGGGGTCGGAACCACCCGCCGGGATCCCGTGCAGATCAGAGAGCGCTTTATGATTGGCCTCGGCGCACGGCAGGCGCTGTGACGTGGCTACATTAACTAAGCCGGCATCGCTGTTAACTACACGAGCAACGCGCATTCACGTGACTGGATATCGACGCGATGAATCGTGTTATCGGAGCACGATGACAACCATCTTGAGAATTCTCGCCTGGCTTTTGGCCGCCGCCGTCACCTTCGCTACGCTAGGACCGCCGAGCGCCCGGCCGCATTCCGACCTCGGTCAAAATGGCGAGCACACGCTCGCATTCGTGCTGATCGGTCTCGCATTTGGTTTTGCGTATTCGCGAAATCGGCTGCTCACCTCGATAACATCGGTCGTCATGATCGGTGTACTCGAGGTTCTGCAGCTCTGGGTGCCGGGAAGGCATGCAAGATTTGAGGATTTTGTCGTCGATGCGCTGGCGGCCTGTGCCGGCCTCACCGTCACGGCCGGCATCGACCGGGTCATGCAACGCACGCGCCGCGCCAACGCCGTCTGATCTGATAAATTCCCCGCGGGAGCAAGTCCCGCGAGGAATGACGTATCATCCGATCACTCAATGATCTTGATGATCTTGCGTGTCCGCGGCTCGACGATCACGCGCCGGTCATTGACGACCGCGTAGCGATATTGGGTGTAATTCGGGACCCGCCGCAGCTCGACCGTTGGCGGCAATGGCTCGCCCACCACGACACGCTCTCGCACCGTCACAGAGGGGGCGCGCTCGCCCTGAATCGACGTGATCACGGCGTTCGGGATTTCCAGACCGGCGCCGACGGCAGCACCAACCGTGCCGCCGACGATCTCGCCGACCGGACCGCCGACTTCGCCGCCGGCACGCGCGCCGTTCGCGGCGCCCGTCGCCGTGGTGGATTGAGCGAACGCAGCGCTGGATCCAAACAGCGACGCCGCAATCAGTGAGACAGCAATGTGGTTCTTCATGTTTCCTCCAGTCAATTGTTGACATCGGTCAACAACGAGACCGAACGAAGGTTTCGCGCCCGAACAGTTCCAAAAATCGAACTCGGGCGGAACAAGTTATCAACTGACGGCGGATTACCCTGGAACGTTGCGGCTCTCCCTTGCCGGCGCGGAGCTCTTTCCAATTTCGTGGTTCGCCAGCATCTCCAGCGCCCTCACCATCGCGGAATGATCCCAGGCCTTGCCGCCGTGCGCCGCGCAGGAGGAGAACAATTGCTGAGCCACAGCGGTATTGGGCAACGAAAGGCCGAGGGCGCGGGCGCCCTCCAGCGCCAGGTTGAGATCCTTCTGGTGCAGTTCGATGCGAAAGCCAGGATCAAAATTCCGCTTCACCATGCGTTCGCCGTGCACCTCAAGGATGCGCGAGGATGCGAAGCCCCCCATCAGCGCCTGCCGCACGAGGTTC
>WNFM01017614.1_pt3 | contig 13704 bp, 12 predicted proteins | sample 5400271 | NCBI WGS metagenome assembly WNFM01 (sample SAMN13153352, study PRJNA577476) | soil metagenome | isolation source: 60 cm saprolite on Douglas fir-dominated hillslope | place: USA:California | collected 2013-09-17 | reverse complement strand
ACGTCCCGCCGATCCCGCCGCCCGGCGCCGCGGGCGCGAGGGCCGATCAAAGCCCGAGCTTGCGTCAGCCCTCCCGGCTTGCATAGACTCGCCGCTCTTCCGTGGAGAGGGCGTGGAGAAGACCGAGACGGTCGGGACCTCCGGGCTGCGTCAGTCGATGGGGTTCCGGGACGTCGTCCTGTTCTTCATCACCGCCGGGGTCAACCTGCAATGGGTCGCGACCGCCGCCGCCGCCGGTCCCAGCTCCATCACCATCTGGGTCATCGCCTGTTTCACGATGGCCCTGCCGCTGGCCCTTTGCGTCATCGAGATGTCGTCGCGCTACCCTCAGGAAGGCGGCATTTACGTCTGGAGCAAGCACGCTTTCGGCGACTTCGCCGCCTTCATGACCGGCTGGACCTACTGGATGAGCAACCTGCCCTATTTCCCCGGAGTCCTCTACTTCACGGCCGGCAACGCTCTCTTCCTTGGCGGAGTGCGCTTCAGCCACCTGTCCTCGAGCCCGGCCTACTTCATGATCGCTTCGTGCGCGGGGCTGGCGATCGGAACCGGTCTGAACCTGGTCGGCCTCGGCGTCGGCAAGTGGCTCACCAACATCGGGGCGATCGCCCGCTGGCTGGCGGCCGCGACGCTGATCGGGGTCGGCGCGGTCGCCTGGTGGCGCTTCGGATCGGCGACATCGTTCACCCGGACCTCCCTCACCCCCGGCATGCAGATCCGGGATCTGATCTTCTGGGCCACCATCGCCTTCGCCCTGACCGGATACGAGGCGGCGTCGTTCATGGGAGAGGAGATCCGCGATGCACGGCGGACGATCCCCCGGGCGATTCTGGTCTCGGTGCCGCTGATCGCCCTGATCTACATCCTGGGCACGGCCTCGGTCCTGGTGGCGCTGCCGATCGGGGAGGTCGGCAGCCTGCAGGGGATCATGGACGCCTTCGCGAGCGCGTCGCGGCGGCTGCACTGCGAACCGCTCATCCCGATCGCCGCCGGACTGATCGGCATCAGCGCGCTCGGAAGCGTCGGGTGCTGGCTCGGCTCGACCGCCCGGCTGCCGTTCGTCGCGGGTCTGGACAATTTCCTGCCCAAGGGGTTCGCGCGGTTGCACCCGCGCTGGCGGACCCCCTACGTGGCCCTGCTCACCCAGGCCGGGGTGACCGTGATCTGCGTCCTGCTCGGGCAGGCCGGCACCAGCGTCGGCGGGGCGTACAACATCCTGGTCAGCATGTCGGTGATCACTTTCATGCTTCCCTATCTGTTCCTGTTCGCTTCGGCGATTCGACTGCAGTGGACGCCGGCCGGAGCGGAGGTGATCCGGGTTCCCGGCGGACGGCCGGCGGCGTTGTTGATGGGGGCGCTCGGTTTCTGCACCACCTCGGCGGCGATCGTCTTGTCGACCTTCCCCGCGCCGGACGAAACGCACAAGGCGCTGGCGGTCGTGAAGGTGACCGGTCTGGCGGTCGCGGTTCTCGTCAGCGGCGCCGCGGTGTACGCCCTCGGCCGCCGCCGCCAGCGATCCTAGAGGGTCGCTTCGATCTCGCGCTTGCGGCGGGCGACGAACTCCTGAAGCTCGGCGTCGATGCCGGCGTCGATCGGAGGCTTCCGGTAGGTCGCCAGGAGCTGCTTGTACCGCTCGCTCGCCCTGGCGTAGACATCCTTGGAGCCCTTCTTCACCCAGGCCTCGTATGCCTCGGTGTCGGCCAGGACCGGGAAGTAGAACTCGCTCTTGAACCGCTTGCGGGTGTGCTCCTCCCCGAGAAAGTGCCCGCCGGCTCCGACGTGCGCCATGACGTCGAGGGCGAGCGTCCCCTCGTCGACCACGACACCCGAAAAGAACCGTCCCATCATCTCGAGCAGCTCGGCATCGAGCACCATCTGCTCGAACGAAGCGGTCAGCCCGCCGTCCGACCAGCCGGCGCCGTGCAGGACGTAATGCACCCCGCCGAGGATGATCGGCCAGAGCATCATCATCTTTTAGCTGGTAGCGCCGCGCCATCTGCGCCGAGCCAAGGATCCCGAGCGCCGCCTCGGGCCGGCCGAACGCGGGAGCACCGGTGCGCATCTCGAGACCTGTGAGAAACGACCCGTACATCACCGGGGCCCCGGACCGGACCAGCTGCGCGAGCACCACCGCCGACAGCGCCTCGGCGTTCTGCTGCGCCACCGCCGCGGCGAGGGTCACCGGGCTGGTCGCCCCGGCCATGATGAACGGGGTGATGATGTTGACCTGGCCGGCGGCGGCATATTCGATCAGCCCCTCCGCCATGTTGGAGTCGTAGCGCAGCGGGCTGTTCGAGTTGATGATTCCGACCAGCACCGGCTTGTCGAGGATCGCCTCGCGCCCGCCGAAGACGATCGCCATCATGTCGATATGGTCGCGGGATCGCAGCGTGCTCCAGGCGTCGCCGATCATCCCCTTGGCGCTCATCGTCACCTGGTCGTAGAGGATGTCGAGATGGCGGGTTTCGACCGGCAGGTCCTTCACCGCGACCTCGGGGCAGCCGTGGTGCATCACCTCGATCACCTCGGACAGCCGGATCAGATCCCTCTGGTCCTTCATCGTGCCGTCGCGCCGCCCGCCGTCGCGATCGGCGACGAACGGTGGACCGCTCACCGGCGCGAAGATCAGGTTGTCGCCACCGATGATGACGTCGTTTTTGGAATCCCTCGCATGCAGGGTGAACTGCGACGGAGCCTTGCGGATCTGCTCCTCGACGAACTCCGGCGGAAAGAAGACACGTCCCTCCGCCTCGTCGATCCTGACCCGCGCCTTGCGGAACAGCTCGATCGCCCGCGGCTCCTCGAACACCACCCCCTGATCGCGCAGGATCGCCAGGGTGGCCCGATGGACCTTCTCCTCGGCCTCCGGCGTCATGATCGTGATCGGCTTGAGCGTATTCTTGAAACCGCGCATTCCGTGGCCCCTCCGGGCGGGCGTGCCAGACTGCAGGGTAGCAAACGCGCCGCCGGGCGACAAGCTGAGCGCGCAACATGGGCCCGCATCGCGAAACAAGCCCCCCCGCGCGACACCCGACGATCGCCGCACCTCGGGCTCAGCGCGGCAGGAGCGGAGTCAGCAGAAGGAGGCCTCCCCAGACCACGAGGAGCGACGTCAGATCGAGCAGGAGCCCCGAGCGGATCATCCTGTGCAGCGGGACGAGACCGGTGCCGTAGACGATGGCGTTGGGCGGCGTCGAAACCGGGAAGATGAAACCACACGTCGCAGCCAGTCCGACCCCGAGCGCCGGCCGGACCGGGTCGAGACCGGAGGCCTGGGCCGCCGCGATCACCATCGGCACCAGCAGCGTCGCGGCGGCGGTGTTCGAGGCGAACTCGCTGACGAAGATGGTCAGCGCGACCGCGCAGAAGAGGAGGCCGGGCCCGCTGCGGGCAAGGCCGAGCGTGCGCAGCCCCTCCCCGACCCAACGCGCCACGCCGGTTGATTCGGCCAGAGTCCCGAGCGACAACCCGCCGCCGAAGAGAAGGATGATCCCCCAGTTGACGCGGCGTCCCTCCTCCCACGACAACGCGAACCGGCGCCGGCGCCAGTCGACGGGGGTCACGAAGAGGAGCGTCGAGCAGAGCAGGGCGACGCCCGCCTCGGGAAGATGCCCTTCGAGCGTCCGGACGAGAGGATGCTCCCGGCCGAGGGCGAGGCCCGCGATCGACGGGAGGCTCCAGAGCAGCCCGGCCAGCGCGAAAACGGCGACGGTGACCGCGGCGCCGCGCGCCATCCAGCGGGCCGTCGCGGGTTCTCCGGCCGCCATCCCTCCGTCCTGTTCGCGGGCAGGCGGTCCTTCCAGGGACCGCGGCGCCGCGCCACGCCGCTTCACGACAAGGTGGGTCCAGAGGATTGCGGCGACGAACAGGACGCAGGCGATCGGCGCCCCGAACAGCAGCCAGGGCACGAACCCGACACGCACGCCGCAGAGCCTTTCGAGGTAGCCTGCGACCAGAAGGTTGGGCGGCGTGCCGATCAGCGTCGCCATGCCGCCGACCGAGGCGCCGTACGCCACCATCAGCAGCATTCCGGATGCCTCGGCCGTCGGCCTGCCGGCTTGCGTCCCGCCCGGCGCGATCGCTCCGTCGCGCCGGGCGGCCCCGACGGCGATCGGGGTCATCAGCGCTGCGGTCGCGGTGTTCGACAGACAGGTTGAAACAAGGGCGGAGGCGCCGCCGATCCCGAGCAACCGCCCCATCAGGGAGCGGGCGAACCGGCCGGTTCCGAGCAGGCGCGACGCGACACGGTGATCGAGGCCGTACTTCTGGAACGCCTCGGCCATCAGGAAGCTGCCGACGAAAAGAAAAATGACCGGGTCGGCGTAGGGGGCCAGGACGGCGCGCGCGGGCGCGACGCCGAGGACGATGCAAAGGGACGACGCGAGAAGAGCGGTCGCGGGGAGCGGGATCGCTTCGGTCACCCAGAAGGAGACCGTCAGGCCCAGGACGGCGAGGAGTCGGCGGGCCTCGGGAGGATGCCCACCCGGGTTCAGACCGTACAGGAGAAGAGCCGCGGCCGGGCCCGCAAAAAGACCGGCCGTGCGGAGACGATCCTCGAAACGCTCCGCCACCGCGGAGCTCGGATCGTGCGCCGGGCGGCTCATCCGACCCGTCGGGCGAACGGCCGGTTCAGGCGGGTCCGGCGAACCGGAGGACCTTGTCGGCGATCTGCGCCCCGGTGAAGCCGAACTTCTCCGCCAGGACCTTCGCCGGGGCCGAGGCGCCGAACCGTTCGATGCCGAGCAGGAGCGCCTCGCTGCCGGCCACCCGCTCCCAGCCGGTCAACCGGGCCGCCTCGATGACGACCCGTTTGGCCCCGCGCGGAAGAACGGCGAGCCGGTATTCCTCCGTCTGCTCCATAAAGAGATCCGGACAGGGCATCGAAACCACGCGGCAGCCGAGCCCCCGTGCCGCGAGCAGGGTCTGCGCCTCGAGCGCCCCCCCGACCTCTGAGCCGCTGGCGATCAAGATGACGCGTCCCGCCGGACCGCCGCTCGCCGCGGGCACGCTGCCGGTCGCCGCCGGCGCGGTTCCGCTCGCGCCCGGGGCGGCGTCGGTGACGACGTACCCGCCGCGGAATATCGTTTTCATGTCGAATCCGGCGGGGCGGGGCAGCGGCGGCAGATCCTGCCGCGTCAGGACCAGGGCGGTCGGCGCCCCCTTCCTCTGCAGGGCGAGCGCCCAGGCCATGGCGGTCTCGGGGCCGTCGGCCGGACGCACGACCAGCAGATGCGGCACCGTCCGCAGGCTGGCGATCTGCTCGATCGACTGGTGCGTCGGGCCATCCTCGCCCAGGAAGATGCTGTCGTGCGTGAAGACGTAGATCGTCTGGAGCCCCATCAGGGCCGCGAGCCTGATCGGCGGCCGCATATAGTCTGAGAAGATCAGGAAGGTACCGCCGAACGGGATCGGTCCGCCATGCAGGGCGAGTCCGTTCAGGACCGATCCCATCGCATGCTCGCGAACCCCGAAGTAGAGATTGCTCCCGGCGAAGCTCTCGCGGCGGACCACCGGGCTCGATTTGATGTGGGTCTTGGTCGAGCTCTCCAGGTCCGCGCTGCCGCCGCAGAACGAGGGCACCAGGGAGGCAATCGTCTGGATCAACCGCCCCGAGAGATTGCGGGTCGCCTCGGCCTTGGCCGGCTGCGGGAGGCTCGCGAGGAGCCTTTCGAACAGATCGTCCGGGATCGCGCGGCTGCGGTATCGATCCCAGAGGAGTCGCTTGTCGGGGTTGGCGGCGCTCCAGGCCTCGAAGCGGGCGCGCCACTCCTGGTGCACCCGGCGCCCTTCCTCGGCCCGGCCGGCGAACAGCCGGCGGACCTCGTCGGGGATCAGGAAGGTCGGCTCGAGCGGCCAGCCGATATTCTTCTTCGTGGCGGCCGTCTCCTCCGGCCCCAGGGGCGAACCATGCGCCTCGGATGAATCGTGCTTCCCGGGGCTCCCCTGTCCGATATGAGTATGGGCGACGATCAACCGGGGCCGGGCGGTTTCGCGTCCTGCTTCCGTCAGCGCCGCTTCGATCTGCGCATGATCATGCCCGTCGATTCGCTGCACCGCCCAGCCGTACGCCTCGAACCGCTTCCCGACGTCTTCCGAGAAGGAAAGACTCGCTTCGCCGTCGAGGGTGATCCGGTTGTCGTCGTACAGGACGGTCAGGTTGCCGAGGGAGAGATGACCGGCGAGAGAGGCCGCCTCGGAAGCGACCCCTTCCATCAGATCGCCGTCGCTGGCAATGGCCCAGATCCGGTGATCCACGATGCGGTGCTCGGGCGTATTGAAGCGCTCCGCCAGCATCTTCGCGGCGATCGCCATGCCGACGCTGTTGCCGAAACCCTGCCCGAGCGGGCCGGTGGTCGTCTCGACCCCGGGGGCGCAGCCATGCTCGGGGTGCCCCGGCGTCATGCTCTCCCACTGGCGGAACCGCTTGAGCTGCTCCAGCGGCAGGGCAAAGCCGGAAAGATGCAGCAAGGCGTAGAGCAGCATCGAGCCGTGCCCTGCCGACAGGACAAACCGGTCCCGGTTCGCCCAGTCGGGGGCCTGCGGATCGAAACGCAGATGCCGTGTCCAGAGGAGAAAGGCGTAATCGGCCGCGCCCATCGGCAGACCGGGATGTCCCGATTTGGCCTGCTCGACGGCGTCGACGGCGAGCATTTTGATCGTGTTGACGGCCAGACGATTCAGATCCATCGAGGTCGCGGTCGGCGGCATCGCAGGTCGTCTCCGAGGTCGATGACGAGGTCGGGAGGCGCTCCGCGCTCAGGCCGTTCCGGCGGCGAGGGCGGCCTCGAGATCGGCGGTGAAGCTCCGGACCACCTCGTCGTGGTGCGGCTGCGGCGGCCTCTTGTGCATGACGACATCCTTCATGCCGCGCGCGTACGACGAGTGCGAGATCAGCCGACCCCCCTCGAACAATCCGAACGTGTCGGTGACTTTCTTGCCGATCTGGAAGATCTCCGAGGTCGAGAAACGCATCCGCTTGATGATCTCGTCGGTCAGGATCTGGTATTCGCCTCCCAGGATCTGATTCCCCGGCATGGCGAAGCTCTCGAACACCGGCCGGGCTTCTTCGAGCGTCGCCTTGCGATCGGTCTCGAGATGCTGCCGCACCACCCCTTCGTACCAGTGAAAGTGCCGCCATTCATCGGCGATGATCTTGGTCAGCAGCTCGTTGAGGAGCGGCTCCTGCACCGTGCGCCGGAACATCTGGTAGAAGAAGGCGGTCAGCAGCTCCTGACAGTAGGTGAAGACGTTGGCCTGCAGGGGCGTGGTCACGTACGGGACCTCGAACTTCCGGGTCCGCGGGCGCTCGAGCGAGATTCGCAGCTCGTCCGGATGCAGCCCGACCAGATGGAGATAGGCCACCAGCTTGTCGGCGTGGTTCTGCTCCTCCCTCTCCCAGAGCTGGAAGAAGGTCGACATCGTGTCGTTGGTGCAGAACTTGTCGAGAAGCAGCGCCGTGTAGACATCGGCGTACGACTCGACGAAGGTGACCAGCTTCACCACCAGCAGGTTGTCGAGGGTCAGCTTGCTGCGGTCGAAGGTTGACCAGTCGACCTTCACCGGGCCGGCGTTGTCCCACCGTATCTTGCGGGCGCCAAGCTCGAACTTTTCGAAGCGCGCCGCCATCTGCCCATCGTCGATCTTGATGGTCGCCCGCGCCGGTACGTAGTGCCGGCCGCCCGGGGCGGTCTGGCCACCGGGGGTGTCGATCGTGGGGTTCATGTTCATTTTCGGTGATACCTCGCTGGGATATTAGGTCCTGTGACGCTCGACGGCCACCTTCTGCGTTTTCTCCTCCTCCGGAAACGGCACCGGATAGGAGTTCGTGTAGCACGACGTGCATAACGAGCGCGACTCGCCGACGGCCCGGAACATCCCTTCCAGCGACAAGTACCCGAGGGAGTCGGCCCGGACATAACGACGGATCTCGTCCACCGTGTGGGAGGAGGCGATCAGCTCCGCTCGGCGCGGCGTGTCGACCCCATAGTAGCAGGGACCGACCGTCGGCGCGGAGGAAATGCGCAGATGAACCTCGCTCGCTCCAGCCGCCCGGACCATCGAGACGATCTTCCGGCTGGTGGTGCCGCGCACGATCGAGTCGTCGATCAGGACGACCCGCTTCCCCTGGATCAGCGACCGCACCGGATTGAGCTTCAGCTTGACACCGAAATGGCGGATCGACTGGCGCGGCTCGATGAAGGTGCGCCCGACGTAGTGATTGCGCACCAGGCCGAATTCGAGCGGCAGACCCGTCGCCTCCGAGAAACCGAGCGCCGCGGAGACCCCCGAGTCGGGGATCGGCACGACGATGTCGGCCGCGACCGGCTGCTCGCGGCCGAGCTCGTGGCCGAGACGCTTGCGGACATCATGCACCCCGCGGCCGAAGACGACCGAGTCGGGTCGGGAGAAATAGACATATTCGAAGATGCACTGGGTCACCGGCTCGGCCGGGAACGGACGGTACGACCGGACTCCGGCCGGCCCGATGACGACCATCTCCCCCGGCTCGATGTCGCGCACCAGGGTGGCGTCGATCAGGTCGAGGGCGCAGGACTCCGAGGTCAGGATCTGCGCATCTCCCAGCCGCCCCAGCGACAGAGGCCGGAAGCCGCGCGGGTCGCGAACGCCGATGATCCGATCGGGTGTGATGAAGAGCAGCGAGTAGGCGCCCCGGACCTGCTTCAGCGCATCGACGATCGCCGCCTCGACGTCGGCATGGGACGAGCGGGCGATCAGGTGCAGGATCACTTCGGTATCGGACGATGTCCTGAAGATCGAGCCGGCCTTCTCGAGATCGGCGCGGATCTGGGTGGCGTTCACCAGATTGCCGTTGTGCGCGATGGCGATCTCGCCCTTCGATGATTCGATCCGGAACGGCTGGGCGTTGACCAGGTTGCTCTTCCCGGCCGTCGAGTACCGGACATGGCCGACCGCCAGGGCGCCCTTGAGCCGGCGGAGCTGCTGCTTCTTGAAGATGCGGGCGACATGCCCCATCCCCTTCTCCTCGAGCAGCCGCCCCGCGGTGGAGGAGACCAGACCGGCCGATTCCTGGCCACGGTGCTGCAGGCCATGCAGCCCCAGATAGGTCAGGTTGGCCGCCTCCGGGTGGCCGTAGACGCCAAAGACCCCACATTCTTCGTGGAATCGATCGTCGTCCTGCAACCGTGCGAGGGACACGTATCCTCCACAGACCCGCTCATTATACAACCGATGGGCTCCGAAGCTCCGGCGACCTCAATCCCATGAGTCCAGGAGCCATGGCGCCCCCTTCTTGGCCAGGCGGACGGTGCGCACCTGGCCGTCGAGCGGCGTCGGGCGGTGGGCGTTGCTCTCGAACAGCTTGATCCGGGCCACGGAGGTCGCGGGCCCATCTTGTTTCATCTCGAGGATCTGGTAGGCGGCGTGGCGCGGGTCGGGCCCTCCCACGACCAGGTCCCGGAGGGCCTGGTCGCGTCCGTTGAACTTCTTCAGGAAGGCGGGGGTCATCGTGGCGCGGGCCGCCTGCATGTCGCCCCGCGTCCAGGCACGGAGCAGCAGGCGAAGCGAGGTCACGCCCGGGACCGCATCGCGAAATCGGAGCGGGTCGGCCCGTAGGCGGTCGAGCGAGGCGATCCGCCAGAGGCCATCCTCGCGCCGCGCCAGACGGACCGTCTCGGTGCGCATCTCGGTCGCCTCCCCCTGCTCCTCCCAGAGGCTGCGGACGGTGGCGATGTACGCTGCGGCGCCGCTCGGGGAGGCGACCGCACCGGGAGGCTTCGCGCCGGCGGCGGCCCGGACGACCGGCGTGACAGGTTTCAGATCCTTCTCGGCGAAATCGAACGCCGCGATCCGACCGCCCCGCTTGCCGTTGAAGGGGGCCGAATCGTGATCGAATCGGGCCTGCAGCTCGGGGGTCATCACCGCCTTCAGCTCCCGGATCGCCAGATAGTGCCGCAACCCCATGAAGGAGGCGAGGGCGCCACCCGCGGTGCGCGTCGGATCGTCCGGAGCGGCAGCGCTCTCCCCCTGTTCCGAAGCCGCCTCATCCGGCGTCGCCTGCTGCGCGGACGGAGCCTGCACATACGCGAGCGCCAGCGCGATCAGCCCTGCGGCCGGCACGAATCGGAGTGGAAGGTTCAATCGGAAGTGGCGCACGGCGTCTCCTCGCGGCGTCTCCCCCGCGCATGACCCCCGCGCGGAAGAAAGACGACGGTATCGTGCTGCTGCCGCCGCGTCAAGAGCCCTTCGTCGGCCGGCGGGATGGGGGTGCGGCTGGCTCGGATCGGCGGGCGCGGGTCCGGCTCGCTGCGCGAGCCTCCCCTCACCGCGCCTCGCGCCGCCTCCCACCCGTGGATGCGTTAAAGAAGAATGACGAGCGCCGAAGGAGCGACAAGACTGCCTGCCCAGCTTGAGTCGCAGCCTTCGCTCTTGCATCAAGAAATGTTCCATGGATTCCCCGCGCGGGGACACCTTACTGTCGTTCGTGGGTGATAAAAGGCTTCAGCCGCCGCTCGACCGCGCCGCGCATCTCGGCCGGGAAGCAGAGCCGCTGCAGCTTGCGCGGCTCGTTGCGGATCGAATCGATGAGGGGCGAGACGGCCCGGTCCGACATGTAGCCGACGATGGTGCCGCGCGCCGCGAGCCCGATGTCCTCGGGAGCGGTCCCCATCTTGTCCGAGTAGACCAGATCGCGGTACGGCAGGTCGCTGGCGTCGTCCTCGAGCAGGTAGTAGCGCGGATCGTAGCCGCGCTTCCGGAACTGCCCGGTCAGCTCCTCGATCGCCTGTCCGAACGGCCGCGGCTTGGCGTCCGCGGCGACGCGCACCGTCTTGAACAGGCGGCGCCTCGTGATCCGCTCGCAGAGATCCTTCAGGATCGGGTCGACCGCGCCGGCGGGCGCCTGGGCCCATTCCTGGAACGCCGACAGGAATAGCCAGTCGTCGAGACGCAGGTAATCCTCGACCGATAGATCGCCCCGGGTCTCGACCAGCCGGCGGATCGGCGCCGGGCAGGGCTCCGGCAGGGAGCCGCTCTCCTTCTCGGCGTCGACCAGCCGCTGCAGGGCGGTCCGGATCATCTGCTCCGCCGCCCGGCTGGTCTTGTGGTAATACACCTGTTGATACATGAGGTAACGACCGATCACGAACTGCTCGGCCGCGTGGTACCCCTTGGCGGCGTTGATCGCGAGCCTCAGGCTGCGGTCGCCGCGGCGCCTCGCGAGACGCAGGTTGGTCAGGATCCACTCGAGGTCGTACCGGCCGTAGGCGACGCCGGTCATGAACGAGTCGCGCAGCAGGTAGTCGAAGCGGTCGGCATCCAGCTGCGAGGAGACGATGTCGCTGACATAGGTGTGACGGTAGGTCCTGTCGTAGACCGCGACGATCTCGTCGGCCAGCCCCGCGCGCTTCAGCAGCCGCCCCACCTCGCCGCGCTGGTTCCTGACGATGAGCCGGGTCCATTCCTCGTGACGCCGATCGTTGAACACCTTCTCGTACAGATGCGAGAACGGCCCGTGACCGATGTCGTGCAGCAGGGCCGCCGCGATGCTCACCAGGCGCGTGCGCGCCACTCCGGCGCCGCGCCCGGGGATCTGGCCGCCGGCCCGCAGGGCGTCGAAGACCCGCTTCGCCATGAACGCGGCGCCGAGCGAGTGGGTGAAGCGGGTGTGCTCCGCTCCGTGGAAGGTCAGGAAGAGCGCGCCGAGCTGCCGGATGCGCCGCAGACGCTGGAACTCGCGGGTGTCGATCAGATCGAGGATCAGCTTCTCGTGATCCTTGTCGAAGCTGATCGAGCCGTGGATCGGGTCGCGCAGATACTTGTCGGCCATGCGGTCGCAAGAATACAGGAGCGACGGCGGCGGCACAACGCCGGTCGGCGGACCGGGAGAGGGCTCGGACAGGCTCCTAGCGGGGCACGATCGGGAGCACCACCCGGGAGGGATGGCCGGAATCGTGGTAGATCGTCTGCCGGGCTGCGACGCCGCCGACCGCCCGTTCCGGCCGCTGGCCGGTGTTGGGGTTCCGGTCGAAGCTCGGGAAGCGGCTCGAGGTGACCTGGATCCGGATCCGGTGTCCGGCGCGGAACAGGTTGCTCGTCACCATTCCCCCGATGGTGAACTCGGTCGGAGCTCCCGGTGTCAGCATCTCGGGACGCGACTCGGAGTTCCGATAGCGGGCCCGCAGATATCCGGACTCGAGCGGCGTGAGGTTGTACGCCTTGCCGTCGGGATAGACGTCGCACAGCGTCACGGCGAAGTCGGTGTCGACGGCGCTCGACGCCGCCCAGAGATGAACGGTGATCGGACCGGTCACCTCGAGCTCGCTCTCGAGCGGCGGGGTGGTATAGACCAGCATGTCTCTCCGGGCCTGCAGCGGCGCATGATCGAACGGGCCCGGGGTCTCGAAATTCTGGATGACCACCGGGCGGCCCGGATCGTAGGTGTAATGGTCCTCCGGCTCGGCGGCCGGCGCCTCGGTCGACAGGCGCCCGTCGCCGGCGGCCGTGTTGGCCTGCCCGGCGCCGCGGAAGAAATAGTCGGTGGGGCGGGCCCGGGCCAGGGGCCACTCGTTCTCCTCGCGCCAGACGTTCTCACCCATCACGAAGATGCGCACCGGCGCCCCCTCGTCGATGCCGTTGCGGATTCCCTTCAGCCAGCGATCGTGCCAGGCGAGGATCAGACCGTAGTAATCCATCGTGGCGCCCGGACCCATTTCGATCTCGCCGACCTTGGTGCGCGATTCGCTCGGGTCGCCGTGCACCCAGGGACCGAGAATCAGCCGCTGGCCGCGGCGCGCCTCGGCGGTGGCGGCGCGCTCCCGCATGCCGTTGAAGTTCGCGATGGCGCCGAGCGGGCCGTACGCGCTGTCATACCATTCATGCGGGAGTGGGCGCGGGTCACGTCGGCGAACTCCCAGTACGGACCGTCGTCCGGGTGCTGCAGCCATTCGTAGTACCAGGGTGCGACCTCCTTGAGCAAGGGAAGCTCGAGGAGCGGCTGATACCGTTCCCAGTCCCACTTGCGCCGGTCCCACTCCTTCGTCGCCGCCTCCTCCGTCCGGGCGCCCGGAAGATCCTTGCGCCGGCGCACGTCCGGCGCGATGTAGAGGGCAATCCAGCGCATCCAGTCGTGGTTCCAGGCGCCGCCGAAATGGAAGAAGTGCCGCGCGGTCGCGAAGGTCATGGCCGGAAAGATCGCCACCAGATGCGGCGGCGCCTCCATCGCCAGAAGCCACTGCACGGCTCCCGGGTAGGAGAGACCGAAGGTGCCGACGCGCCCGTTGCTCCAGGGCTGGGCCGCCGCCCACTCCACGGTGTCGTAGCCGTCGCGCCCTTCCTGCTGGTACGGGTGGAACTCCCCGTCCGAATTGTATCGACCGCGCACATCCTGGACGACGACCGCGTAGCCTGCATGGGCGGCCCGGCTGAGCGTCGGCTCCGAGCCGCTCGTCAGGAGATCGTCCTTGCCGTAGGGCGTGCGATAAACGAGCGTCGGGAACCGCCCGCCCCCGGCGGGCCGGTAGAGATCGGCGCGCAGGAGCACACCGTCCCGCATCGGGACCGCGAGATTCTTTTCGACGACGATGTTGAAGAAGGTCCCGGAAGGACTCGGGCGCGCCGTCCCGGCCGGGGATTCGGCCGCGGCGGGAGGAGGGCCGGCCGGTTTCGCGGCGGCTCCCTCGCCCCGCGTCACGGCCGGTGCGCCGGGGGTCGAGACCGTCGCCGGTC
>WNFM01051303.1_pt1 | contig 13706 bp, 14 predicted proteins | sample 5400271 | NCBI WGS metagenome assembly WNFM01 (sample SAMN13153352, study PRJNA577476) | soil metagenome | isolation source: 60 cm saprolite on Douglas fir-dominated hillslope | place: USA:California | collected 2013-09-17 | reverse complement strand
CGAAGTGATGGGCGTGACCAACGTGCTCGCCAAGTGCATCGGCTCGACCAATCCCTACAACGTGGTTCGCGCGACGCTCGACGGCTTGAAGAGGATGAATACTCCAGCGCAGATCGCGGCCAAGCGCGGCAAGTCGGTCGAGGAAATCACGAGCTGAGGCGATGACGCATATGGCCGACAAGAAAATTCGCGTGACGCTCGTCAAAAGCACCAACGGCTGCAGGAAAGAACATCGCGCCACGGTGCGCGGCCTGGGGCTGCGGCGATTGCGTCAAACCGTGGAGCTCGAGGACACGCCGCAAGTGCGCGGCATGATCAACAGCGTAATTTACCTGGTGCACCTCGAGGGATAAATGGAGCTCAATACGCTGAAACCCGCTCCCGGTTCGAAGCACGTGCGCAAGCGCGTTGCCCGCGGTATCGGGTCGGGGACGGGCAAGACGGGGGGCCGCGGGCACAAGGGCCAGAGGGCGCGCTCGGGAGGCTTTCACAAAGTGGGCTTCGAGGGCGGGCAGATGCCGCTGCAGCGCAGGCTGCCCAAGCGCGGCTTCAACTCACCGACCCGCGAGGACACCGCCGAAGTGCTGCTATCGGATCTCGAGCGCATCAAGGCCGAGAAAATCGATCTCGCCGCGTTGAAGGAGGCGGGCGTCGTTCCGGGATCGGCCAAGGGAGCCAAGGTGATCGTCTCCGGCAAACTCACGCGCAAAGTGACGCTTACTGGTGTCGCGGTGAGCAAGGGTGCGCGCGCCGCAATCGAAGCGGCGGGCGGCAGCACCGATGCACCCATTCCTCAACCCAAGCCCAAACGCGAGCCCAAGGCCGTGCCGGCGCCCCAGCCGCAGGCCGAAGTCAAAGCGGGCAAGAAGGAAGCCGGGCTTGAAAAGCGCGCAGGCGATGCCAAGGAAGCGAGCGAATCAAAAGGCGAACGCGGCGCGAAGGACACGGGCGAAGGGAAAGACAAGCGCGAAGCGAAAGACAGGCGCGAAGCAAAGGAACCTCGGCCTGGGCCGGAGGGCAAGAAAGGCGGCAAAGCCTAGATGGCCACCCCGCAGCTCGGCAAGACCGGCAAGTTCGGCGATCTGAAGAAGCGCCTGACGTTTCTGCTTCTGGCGTTGGTCGTTTTCCGCGTCGGCGCGCATATTCCGGTGCCGGGCATCGATCCGATCCGGCTCGCCGAGCTGTTCCAGTCGCAGCAAGGGGGGATTCTCGGCCTGTTCAACATGTTCTCGGGCGGAGCGCTTTCGCGCTTCACTATCTTTGCGCTCGGCATCATGCCCTACATCTCGTCCTCGATCATCATGCAGCTCATGACCGCGGTGTCCCCGCAACTGGAGCAGCTCAGGAAAGAGGGCCAGGCGGGCCAGCGCAAGATCACCCAGTACACACGCTACGGGACGGTATTTCTCGCTCTTTTCCAGGCGACCGGCATCTCTGTCGCGCTCGAGTCGCAGCCCGGACTTGTGATCGACCCGGGCCTGATGTTCCGCTTCACCACCGTGGTCACGCTGGTGACGGGCACCATGTTCCTGATGTGGCTCGGCGAGCAGGTGACCGAGCGCGGTTTGGGCAACGGCATCTCGATCATCATCTTCGCCGGAATCGCGGCGGGACTCCCGAACGCCATCGCCGGGATGCTGGAGTTGGTGCGCACCGGTGCGATGCATCCGCTTACTGCGCTCTTGATCTCGGCGGGAGTCGTGGTGGTCACCTGGGCCGTGTGCTTCGTCGAGCGCGGTCAGAGGAAGATCTTGGTGAACTACGCCAAACGCCAGATCGGCAACAAGGTCTACGGCGGACAGGCCTCGCATCTCCCCTTCAAGCTCAACATGTCAGGCGTCATACCGCCGATCTTCGCCTCATCGATCATCTTGTTCCCCGCGACCATTGCCGGCTGGTTTACGAGCGGTGTCGCAGGCAGCAACACCTGGGAACTGCTGTCGAGGGGACAGGTCGGCGCGGCATTCAGCCTGATGATCAGGGACCTCGCATCCACGCTCACGCCGGGCCAGCCCGTGTACGTCATGCTCTATGCAAGCGCGATCGTGTTCTTTTGCTTTTTCTACACGGCGCTGCAATACAACCCCAAGGAGACGGCGGACAATCTGAAGAAATCAGGGGCCTTCGTTCCCGGCATCCGGCCCGGCGAGCAGACGGCGAAGTATCTCGAGAAGATCCTCTTGAGACTGACCTTGGCAGGCGCCATTTACGTGACCCTGGTTTGCCTGCTGCCCGAGTTCCTGATCCTGAGGTGGAACGTGCCGTTCTATTTCGGCGGCACCTCGCTCTTGATTATCGTCGTGGTGACCATGGACTTCATGGCGCAGGTGCAGGCCTACATCATGACGCACCAGTACGAGAGCCTGCTCAAAAAGGGGGGGTTCGGGGGTGGAGGATAATTCCCGACGACCCTGTGACGAGCATGGGAGCAAGGGGCAAGGCGCCTCAAGATCGCCCATTTGAGAGGGAAGAAAAACAGTAACAAACATGGCAAAAGAAGACGTGATCCAGATGCAGGGAGAGATCATGGAAACCCTGCCCAACGCGACGTTCCGCGTCAAGCTGGAAAACGGACACGTAATACTGGGGCACATCTCCGGAAAGATGCGCATGCACTACATCCGGATTCTCCCCGGAGACAAGGTGACGGTCGAGCTGACTCCCTACGACCTGACTCGCGGACGCATCATATTCCGCGCGAAGTGAATCGATCGAAAGGAAAACTCATGAAAGTGCTTGCCTCGGTGAAAAAGATTTGCCGCAACTGCAAGATCGTGCGCCGCAGGGGGGTGGTGCGCGTCATCTGCAAGGAACCCCGCCACAAGCAGAGGCAGGGGTAGCAAATTGGTAGTTAACGGACGGATTTCACGTTATAATTTCGGGTTTCCTTTTCGGCGAATAAACGGAGCAGGAGTATGGCCCGCATAGCGGGAGTCAACATTGCGAATCACCAACATGCGGAGATCGCCCTGCAGGCGATCTTTGGCATCGGTCGCTCGCGCGCGCAGGCGATCTGCCTCGCAGCCAAAGTCAATAAGTATTCTAAAATCAAAGACTTGTCTGAAACTGACATGGAGCGTCTGCGCGAACAGGTCGCAAGATTTACCGTCGAGGGCGACTTGCGTCGCGAGGTGTCGATGAATATCAAGCGGCTGATAGACCTCGGCTGCTATCGCGGCACCCGTCATCGCAAGGGACTGCCGGTTCGCGGCCAGCGTACCCGCACCAACGCGCGCACCCGGAAGGGTCCGCGCAAGGCCGCAGTCAAGATTACCGCCGCGGCTCCGAAGGCCGGCTGAGCGAGCGAGGACCCCGTACATGGCAAAACCGCCTGTCGCACCGACCGCTGCAGCACGCGTTCGCAAGAAGGTGAAAAAAAACGTGGCCGAAGGCATTGCCCACATTCACGCCTCGTTCAACAACACCATCATCACCATTACCGATCGCCAAGGCAACGCCTTGGCGTGGGCGACCTCGGGCGCCGCAGGCTTCAAGGGCTCGAGGAAATCGACGCCGTTCGCTGCCCAAGTTGCAGCCGAGCAGGCCGGCCGCGCGGCACAAGAGTGCGGCGTGAAGAATCTCGAAGTGCGCATCAAGGGGCCCGGACCCGGACGAGAATCGGCCGTGCGCGCCCTCAATGCACTGGGTCTCAAGATCAGCAGCATCGCAGATGTGACGCCCGTGCCGCACAACGGTTGCAGGCCGCCGAAAAAGCGGCGCATATAGAGGAATACGCATGGCCCGAGATCTGGACGCGAAATGCCGCCAGTGCCGCCGCGAAGGGGAGAAGCTCTTCCTCAAGGGCGAGAAATGCTTCACCGACAAATGCGCGATCGAGCGCCGCAGCTATGCGCCGGGACAGCACGGCCAGAAAAGCGGCGGCCGCATGTCCGATTTCGGCAAGCAGCTGCGGGAGAAGCAGAAGCTGCGCCGCATATACGGGCTGCTCGAGCGCCAGTTCCGCAAGACCTACGCAGAGGCCTCGCGCAGCAAAGGCGTGACGGGCGAGCGTCTGCTGCAGCTGCTGGAGTCGCGACTGGATACCGTCTCCTACCGCATGGGGTTCGGTGCGAGCCGCACCGAGGCGCGCCAGATCGTGCGCCATAACGGCATCCTCGTAAACGGCAAGCGCGTCAACATGCCTTCCTACCAGGTACGCCCCGGCGACACCGTAGAAGTTGCGCCCAAGGCGAGGGAGCAGCTTCGAGTCAAGGGCGCAGTCGCTGCCGCCGAAACGCGCGGCTTCCCGGAATGGATCGAGGTCAACGCCAAGGAAATGAAGGGCACGTTCAAGGCGCTTCCGGCTCGTTCCGACCTGCCTTCCACGATCAACGAAAGCCTGGTGGTCGAGCTGTATTCGAAATAACGCTGCGCGAAGTATCCGGCGCAAGCCAACTCGTATCGAGGGTCTTACATGCAAACCAGTGGATTTCTGAAACCGCGCATCATCGAGGTCCAGGGCATTGCCCCCAATCACGCCAAAGTCGTGATGGAGCCGTTCGAGCGCGGGTATGGCCATACGCTCGGCAATGCGCTGCGCCGCGTCCTGCTCTCTTCAATGCCCGGATTCGCAGCGACCGAAGTGCAGATCGCCGGAGTGCTTCATGAATACTCGACGATCGAGGGTGTCCAGGAAGACGTCGTCGATATCTTGCTCAACCTCAAGGGCGTAGTGCTCAAGCTTCACAACCGCGAGGACGCGCTGCTCAGCCTGAAGAAAAAAGGTGAGGGCCCCGTGACCGCGGCCGACATCGAGGTCACTCACGATGTCGAAATCATCAATCCTGAGCATGTGATCGCGCATCTTTCCCCCGGAGGCAAGATCGAGATGCAGATCAAGGTCGAGAACGGCCGTGGGTACATCCCCGGGAATCTCCGTGTCGTCCCCGAGGAATCCAAGGGCATCGGAAAGATCATACTGGATGCCTCGTTCTCGCCCGTGAGACGTGTGTCCTATGCGGTCGAATCGGCGCGCGTCGAGCAGCGCACCGACCTCGACAAGCTCATCATTGACATCGAGACGAACGGCGTGATCGAGCCCGAGGAGGCGATCCGTTACGCAGCGAGGATTCTGGTCGATCAGCTTTCTGTTTTCGCGGCGCTCGAAGGCACGGCTCCGGCGGTCGAGGAAAAGAAGGCCCCGCAGGTCGACCCGATCCTGCTGCGTCCGGTGGACGATCTCGAGCTCACCGTGCGCTCGGCGAATTGCCTCAAGGCGGAGAACATCTACTACATCGGCGACCTGATCCAGCGCACCGAGACCGAGCTTCTCAAGACACCCAATCTAGGCCGAAAATCGCTCAACGAGATCAAGGAAGTGCTGGCCTCGCGCGGGCTGACGCTCGGCATGAAGCTCGAGAACTGGCCGCCGGCCGGGCTGGAGACCGCACGCACCTCGTGATCGAGGCGAAGGGACAAGAAGATGCGCCACCGCCACGGACTCAGGAAGCTCAACCGCACCAGCAGCCATCGCCTGGCGATGCTGCGCAACATGACCGTCTCGCTGCTGAAACACGAGGTCATCCAAACGACCCTTCCCAAGGCAAAGGAGCTGCGCCGCGTGGTCGAGCCGATGATCACGCTCGGCAAGCAAGCCACGCTCGCCAACCGACGCCTCGCGTTCAACCGCCTGCGCGACCGCGGCATCGTGACGAAGCTGTTCGCCGAGCTCGGGCCCCGCTACGCCAAACGAAACGGAGGGTATCTGCGCATCCTGAAATACGGGTTCAGAAAGGGAGACAATGCCCCGATGGCGCTGGTCGAGTTGCTCGACCGGCCTGAGCCGAAGGAAGGGCCCAAGGCAGAGGCCGCCAAAGAGTAGTCGTTTCGCCTACGCAAAGAAAAAGGCCGGATCGCTCCGGCCTTTTTTGTTGCACTCTCCGCGGTATGCGGAGGACTGTCCGCCTCAGGCAGCCATCAACATCGGCACGCCGAGCCGAGCGTCATTTACTGCCCGGATGCGAGCACCGGACGCCGCTGCGTTTGCGGCGCGGATGCGGGCGCCGGACGCCGCTGCGTTTGCACCCCGGATGCGAGCACCGGAGGCTGCCGCGTTTGTGGCCCGGATGCGGGCGCCGGACGCCGCTGCGTTTGTGGCCCGGATGCGAGCACCGGAGGCTGCCGCGGTTGTGGCCCGGATGCGAGCACCGGAGGCTGCCGCGGTTGTGGCCCGGATGCGAGCACCGGAGGCTGCCGCGTTTGTGGCCCGGATGCGAGCACCGGAGGCTGCCGCGGTTGTGGCCTGGATGCGAGCACCGGACGCCGCTGCGTTTGTGGCCTGGATGCGAGCACCGGACGCCGCCGCCTTCGTGCCTTGAATACGAGCACCGGATGCTGCTGCGGTTTCAGCCTTGATGACATCCCCGGACCAGGCTGCATCCTGTCCGCCCCCAAACTCCCGTTCATAGAGGCGTCGGGTCTTCTCGGCTTGCACTTCCCTTTCTTCGACGTCCGCGGAAGTGAACTCGCCGATATGAGGAGCATGATGCAGGTAGTTGCCGAACACTTCCTGGCAGTCCTCGGAGTACTTGATGGTCTGCAGGATGTGCGTATGCCAGAACTCGTCCACGTCCTCGCTCAAGAGGATGTCTTCGGCGTCGTCGGGGTATTTCGCCAGCATGGTCAGATAGGTCTTGTACGCAACTTCGATGCTGTCGGCGTATTCGCGCGTCCAGCCTTCTCCCCGCACGGGGTCCATCACTCTGATTTTGACGGTTTCAAGATCAAGCGCTTGTATTGCGGCAGTGACTTGCCCTACTGGTCTTGCGGTCAATTGTGCCTTCACTTCGTTGCCTCCTGTAACACTGAATGAATAAAACGGGGCGGAATCGGCGATCGCGTTAGGCCAGCTCAACTCTTCCCCGCGGCTCAACAACGTCTGGATTCGATTTGTCATGGTGCTCTCATCATGAGTGGGGTCAGGGCCGTTCGGAATTGGGCGATTTCCTAGCTCGCGCTCGAAATACCCTAGGGATCCCCTAAGGCATGCCCTGTCAGGTTTACCCGACATGGCCCGCCGGCCTACGCCTGGTCGGCCCGAGGCCCTGCGAACAAAACCGAGGGGAAGGGCGCGAAAACCTGGCCGTCGCCGTAAGAAACGACAAAGGCCGGGACTGCTCCGGCCTTTGTCTAGGGTTACCCCTGCGATTGCTGAAAAGCCAGCGCTTAGCCGCCCGGTTCAGGCCTCGTTCTTGCGGGCGGCGTTGCGGCCTGGATTTGGCGCCGAGGTCGGGGTCGGCCACGGCGTCAGGCCGAGCTCAGGCTCTTCTCCGCGGTTCTACGACATTCAAATTCGGTTTCTGAGAGTGGTTTTTCAGTAGTGCTGTCACCTCCTCAGCGGGGAGCGGCTTGCTGAACAGATAACCCTGCATCTCATCGCAGTCGTTGCTCCGCAGGAAATCCTGCTGCTCCACCGTCTCGACGCCTTCGGCCACCACTTTCAGCCGCAGGCTGTGCCCGAGAGCGATCACGCCCTTGGTGATCGCCATGTCGTCGGCTTCAGTCGGAATGTCCTTGATGAAGGAGCGGTCGATCTTGACGCAGTCGATCGGGAATCGCTTCAAATACGCGAGCGAGGAATACCCGGTGCCGAAATCGTCGATCGAGAGGGTGATCCCCATGGCCTTCAGCTTGTGCAGCGTCTCGGCCGCACCCTCGGGGTTGTGCATTACCAGGCTTTCGGTGATTTCCAGCTCGAGGCAGTCCGGGGTCAGACCGCTCTGAGCGATGGTCCTGGCGACGTCGCTCACCAGGGTCTTTTGGCTAAACTGGCGCGCGGAGAGATTCACGGCAACACGCATCGGCGGGATGCCCTGGTCCCGCCACTCCCTGCTCTGATCGCAGGCGGTCTTCAGGACCCATTCCCCGATCTGGACGATCAGCCCGGTCTCTTCGGCAAGCGGAATGAACTGCGCCGGCGAGACCATGCCCCAGTCGGGGTGCTTCCAGCGTATCAGCGCTTCAACGCCCGCAATCGCCCCGGTGCGCAGATCGAGTTTGGGCTGGTAGTGCAGCAGGAACTCGTTGCGCTCGATCGCGCGGCGCAGGCTGGACTCCATCGCCAGGCGTTCAAACGTGTGCTTGTTCATCTGCGCCGAGTAGAACTGGTAGTTGTTGCGTCCCTGGTCCTTGGCCCGGTACATCGCTATGTCGGCGTTCTTGAGCAGCGTCTCGGCGTCTTTCCCGTCCTCTGGGAAGGTGCTGATGCCGATGCTTGCGGACATGAGGAACTCCTGTCCGTCGAGGAAGAACGGCCTTGCCAGGCCGGCGAGTACCTTTTGGGCGACAGCGATCGCATCCTTCGGCGCCGTGAAGTTTTCGACCATGACCACGAACTCGTCACCCCCGAGGCGTGCGACGGTATCGCTCTCGCGCAGGCATTCGGTGAGCCGCTTGGCGCTGTCCTGAAGCAGGCGGTCCCCGGCGCTGTGCCCGAGAGAGTCGTTGACGACCTTGAAGCGGTCGATATCGATGAACATCACCGCGATGCCGCGGCTGTAGCGCGTGCCTTGATGCAGCGCGTGGCGCAGCCGCTCGTTGAACATGGTGCGATTGGGCAAGTCGGTCAGCGAATCGTGGGTGGCGATGTACCGCAGCTGGTCTTCGGCAAGCTTGCGCTGGAAGGACTGCCCGACCTGCGCGCTGAGGGAGTGCAGCAAATGAATCAGCGCCTCGTCGGCGCGGATCGCCTGCGTGCTGAACAGCTCGATGACCCCGAAGGTTTTGCCCGCCGATGTAATCGGGAGAGCGAGCACCCCATGCAGCCCCGCCTGAAGGGCGGCCTGCATCCGGCTGAATCCCAGCTCGGAGCCGATGTCCTCGACAAAAAGCGGTCCGCCCTTCGCCCAAGCGCGCCCGGGCAGATCCACGCCCGACGGCGCCGACATCTTCTTGGTGAGCGCGAGAAATTCCCAGATCGCGGGGCTGCTTTCACCCCAGGAGGAGGTGCACCGCAGCAGCGCACCTTCCTTGTCCGGGCCCCAGTAGGCGCCGCACTCCCAATTCAGCCCCGCGCACACGGTTTCGATGATCCGCGGCATGACTTCTTCCGGATCGGTGGCGCCCGCGATCAGCTGGGCGACGCCGTGCTCGACCTGCAGGCGAACGGCGGCAAGCTTGCCCTCCGTGATATCCCGCATGGTGCCGTGCAGTAGTGTTTTTTGATCGTGCTGCTGGGGTTGGGCGATGGTGTGTACCCAGCGGATTTCTCCCTTGCCCGAAGAAATGCGATGATCGATTCCGCATTCCCGTCCGGTCTCGGTCGCGCCTTGCAGCGCCTGCTCCAGGGCCGCTCGGTCCTTTTCGTGCACCCGGCCGACGAGGTCGTCGTACTGCGGAGATGCGGACGACGGTTGCAGGCCGAGGATCCGGTAAGTTTCCTCTGACCACGTCATGACCCGGGAGGCCGGATCCAGCGACCAGTTGCCCAGCTGAGCTATGCGCTGTGCTTGCGCGAGGCTCGCTTCGCTTTCGCGCAGATCCTTCGTGATCACGTTAGCCATCTCGACCGCGCGGCTGCGCGACGACGCCATCGAGTAGAACACCGCGAACAGGAGCAAGCTCGACAGCAATCCGCCTGCGAGTACCAGCCAGGGGAGAGCCGCGTCGACGCTGCCGATTACCGTTTTGGTTGGGGCGCTGAAATGAACCTCCCAAACCCGCCCCGCCACTTCTATCGGGAGCACCGTCATGAAAGAGGAATCTTCGCTGCCAGAATCGGCAACGATATCCGCGGTTTTGAACAGGTCCCTGCTGTCGAATAAGAGGCGATCGGCGCTAGCGGTATGCCTTGCGGCCACATAACTCTCCGCCGGACCCGCTTCGTAAAGCTTGAAGCGCATGAATTCCAGCGCGTGCTCGTCCAGCACGCCTTGCATCAGTTCCTTGACTCGGAATCCCGCGCCGACCGAACCGAGATAGGCTGCGCGCCGCTGTTCCACGGTCTCCACAGGCATGCCGGACCGGTACACCGGTAGCCGCATGGAGAGGCCCTTGGAGCCCTCTTTCCCCTTGATGCGGAGCAATTGGCCCGAAGACGTCAGCTTGCCGCTGTCACGGGCAGAGGCCAGGGCATCTGCGATGCTCCGCGGATTGGCCGCCGAGGGATTGTTGGAGATGTCCAGGCCGAAGACGGATTCGTTTCCCGCCATCGGTTCGACAAAGGTCAGGACGTAGTACTCCGGCCGGTTGCCGGGAGGAATGACCGCGAATTTCGGGTAGCCGCGCGGATCGAGGCTGGTGTCCTTCCTTACGCGCGCCTCTAATCTTGCCTTGGCTTCGTGAGGAACCCATTCTGCATAGTTAAAGGTCCAGAACCCGGGGTAGCGGTGCGCCAGTTCGAGGCCCGTTACATAGCGGTGAAACTCCGTGCGCGAGACCGAAGACGCGCTGAACATCGCCCTGAGTCCGTACATGACGTCGGCGTAGGAGTGGATCCGCGCCTCGATCACATGCTGCGCATCGCTTGCCTGGCGCTCGAAGCGTAGCTTTGCTTCACGCTCGATGTTGTCCCGTATCACGAAGAACAGCACGGCCGAAACCGCGATGCCGACTACCAGGGCCACAGCCGGAACAAGCGCCTTCCCGCGTTGCAACCGTCTTTCTTTTATCCGCTGCACGAACCTCCTGAAACATTGGGTGATTTCAGAGATTCTGCCTCAAAATACCCTGCAGCCATCTAGGGGACTCCCTGAAAGGTTTACCCGATCGGGTTTACCCGCCTTGGTCCCTGACAGAATCCATGAAATTACATATAATTCATAAGCTTACGTATACAAGCCGCGTGGGCCCAGTGAAGATGGCTATCGGCGACGGCACACGCCCCGCTCAGCGGATGAGGATCGCCCGGTAGTCATTGACGTTCGTACGAGTCGGTCCGGTTACCACAAGGTCTTCGAGCGGTGAGAAAAACCCGTATGCGTCATTGTCGGCGAGCAGTTTCTTGGCGTCGAGCCCGAGACGAGCGCTGCGCATGAGCGACTCGGGCAAGAGTACCGCCCCCGCATTGTCTTCCGAGCCGTCGATGCCGTCCGTGTCGCAGGCGATTGCGTAGACGTTCCGGGTGCCCGCGAGGTCTATTCCGAGGGACAGCAGGAATTCGGTGCAGCGTCCGCCGCGCCCGTTGCCGCGCACGGTGACCGTGCATTCGCCCCCGGAAATAAGCGCGACCGGCGGCTTCATCGGGTCACCATGCTGTGCGACCTGGCGCGCAAGCGCCGCGTACGCTTTCGCCACCTCGGACGCCTCGCCCGTCACGCTGTCGCCGAGGTTCATGGTGCGAATCCCGTGCGCTTGGAAAAATTCCTGCGCCGCCTGCAGCGCCTGCCGCGCGGCGGCGATGACGCGGTTTTCGACGCGTGCAAAAATCCTGTCACCCGGTTTGGGTGTTTCAGAAACCCGGCCGCCCGCGCCCCGCTCCAGGTGCTCCCTGACCGCCGGAGGCGCGTTGACGCCGTAGCGATGGAGAACTTCCAGCGCGTCGCTGTACGTCGTCGGGTCCGGCGCGCACGGACCCGAGGCGATGTGGGTGGGATCGTCGCCCGTGACATCCGAGATGATCAGTGCGAGCACGGGTGCCTTGCATGCCGCGGCGAGCCGGCCTCCCTGGATCGCGGAGAGGTGTTTTCGCACGGTGTTCATGTCCTGAATCGGCGCGCCGCTGCGAAGCAGTTCCCTCGTCGTTGCTTTCAGCGCTTCCATGCCGACGGCTTCGACGGGAAGGCCGAGCAGCGCCGAGCCGCCGCCTGATATGAGGGCGAGCAGCAGGTCGTCCGGCGCCAGGCTTCTGACCCGTTGCAGAATCTCTTTCGCGGCGGACTCGCCGGTCTCGTCGGGAATAGGGTGTCCGGCTTCGATCACCTTGACGCGGCGTGTCGGCAGCCCGTGGCGGTAGCGGGTGATGACCAGACCTTCCAGCGCAGCGTCATGGGGCCAATGCCGTTCGACCGCAAGCGCCATCGAGGCGGCGGCCTTGCCCGCGCCGATGACGAGCGTCCTGCCCGACGGCGGATGGGGCAGGTGGCCCGGGAGGATCTTGAGCGGGTCGGCGGCGGCGACGGCGGCTTGAAAGCTTTGTATGAGCAGCTGCTTGGGTTCCATGCGTGGACTCTAGCCGTTTTGGCGGCGGCCCGGCCGCTCTATACGGCCACAATTTCGAGCATGGCCTTGAACAAACCGCTATCGGTGTCGCAGACCTGGTCGAGCACCGTGAAATGATTTTTCCCCGGACAAGGTATGTCCCTTCTGTGCACCCTGCCCCATTTTTCCGCGATAAGCCTGTTCTGGATGTGGAATCCCTCGTTTTCCTCCCCGCCCACCGCGGTGTAGAGCGGTGCGTCGGTGGCGGGCGGGAGGAATGCCGGGCTCACTTTCTGTGCGGACCTCTCGTCGAGGCGCACGTCGCAATTCACCGAGGGCACCTTGACGATCTCCGTCAGGTCGTACAAGCCGCTGATCGACATCGCGGCGCTGACGACCTTCTTCGGCAAGTCCGGCGAGTAGTCCGGCCAGCGGCAGGAGAGCATCATGGCCGCGAGATGCCCGCCTGCGGAATGTCCGAACAGGGTGAGTCGGTTCGCGGGCGCGCCGAAATTTCCGCCGTTACGGTACAGCCACGCGCACGCCTGAACCATCTGCATCACGATGTCTTCGACTTTCACCGCGGGGCAAAGAGCGTAGTCTGGCACCGCGACCGTGATCCCGGCCTCGGCGAGGGCCGGCGCGACGAATGAGAAGCGCTTCTTGTCGAGCGAACGCCAATATCCGCCGTGGATGTACATCAAAAGCCCCCGGCTCTTTCCGTGTGCGCGGAAGACGTCCATCTTTTCCGCTTCGCTCGAGCCGTAAGGCACGTTCAAATAGCAGTCGAGGCTGGCGCGGGCCCGCTCCGATTGTCTTTCCCAGCGATCGAAGACCTCCTGATAGTTCTCGACTACGAGCCGCGGATTGTAAAGGAGATCGTAATTTGTTTTGTCCGCGTTCATCGTGTTGTTCCGGAGACGGTCTCGCCGTGGTTCGGGCGCGCAGAGACGCCGCCGCCCTAGGGGAACGGAAAGGGCGTGGGCCTCGCTACGTCGGGAGGATTAGAACGCCTCGCGCCAAAGATCGAACGCCTGTTGCACCGGGCGGTCCGAAAAACTGAAAAGCACCGCCTGTTCGTCGGCTTCGAGCCCGTAGCGCAGCCAGGACGGGCAGACGAACACGTCCCTCGGCCCAAAGGCGAGCGTCTCGCCCGCGAAACGGCAGCGCCCCTTGCCCTCTACGACTGCATACACCGTGGAATCGGTCGAGCGATAGTCCTTGCCCTTGAATCCCTTCGGGAGAAGTTGCATGAAGGTACCGATGGTCGGCATCGCCCAATCGCCTGTCACGGGGTTCGTATATTGCAGCTTGTGGCCCCAGCAGGGGTGCGCGTCGTGAGCCTTCCCAAGCGTCTGGAGCGCTTCGCAGGTGCGCTCGTACGGATACCAGAAAAGCGGCGAGGTGCGGCTCTTCGCCCTGTACTCGACCGGTTTCATGGTGTTGCCGAATTGCGCGAGGTTGTCGCCTTCGGTGCGGCCGGTATGCTGAGCTTCCTGCGGTCCCTTTTCCATGAACTGGGCATCGAGGAGTTCGACGAGCGGGACGTCGAGGCCGTCCAGCCAGACCATCGGTTCTTCCGAAGGGTTGCCGTGGTCGTGGAAAGTCCACGACGGCGTGATGACGAAATC
>WNFM01199563.1_pt1 | contig 13707 bp, 10 predicted proteins | sample 5400271 | NCBI WGS metagenome assembly WNFM01 (sample SAMN13153352, study PRJNA577476) | soil metagenome | isolation source: 60 cm saprolite on Douglas fir-dominated hillslope | place: USA:California | collected 2013-09-17 | reverse complement strand
CGGCAATCGCCATGCCAATGCCGCTGCCGCAGACCAGAATGCCCCAGTCAGCGCGCTGTTCGCTCACATCGTGCGCTACCGCACGCGCGTAATCAGGGTAATCCACCGATTCAGATGATGATGTACCTTCATCAATGACGTCGATACGCCGTTGCTGCAGATGCTGCTTGATCTGGTCTTTCAACTCGTAACCAGCATGGTCGGCGCCCAATGCGATTTTCATAGATTCATTTTACTGAAGGCGGCAGCACCCAGGCCGCCACAGAACGAGAAAGCCGGGCCAATCAGCCGGCTCCTCTGTTCAAAGGCGGACCTCAGGCCCTGAAAACTCTTTCGTTTCCGACTGCGGTACGAAATTAGTCCCGCGAAAGCCGCAATGTCAACCGCAGGTCCGCGCCATCCGAAAGGCCAAGACCTTTCGGGGAGTACCGCGTTTGCATCGGGAATATGCACTTGCGATTGCACTTAAGGCGAATGTCCGCTTGTGTTTAGGCGGCTTTTCATCGGATAATCACGCTCGCATCTTCCCCCGCAAATTGATAGAGGTGACTAATGGCCACTCGGCCCGCGCATGAGACGGAAACAGACCTGACAGGCGATAGCAGAACACCGGCGCCGGCGTACAAATACATTCAGTTCAGCGTGGTTGACTCCATCGCGCGGCTTACGTTGAACCACGCCCCGCACAACGTGCTGACCGTGCCCATGATGAAAGAAATGGCGGAAGCCATTGAGAGCCTTAACGGCCGCGCTGACGTGAAGGCCATTCTGCTGAGGTCCGGCCAGCAGGCATTTTCCGCGGGCATTTCGCTGGAAGACTCGCGGCCTGACCGCGTTTTTCAAACGCTGGACGCCTTCACCCGCGTGTTTCAAGCCATGGTCGACATCTCCAAGCCGGTCGTGGTCGTGGTGAATGGCCCAGCGATCGGCGCAGGCTCAGAGCTGGTGGGATTTGCCGACGTCGTACTGGCCACCCCCAAAGCCAAATTCGCGCAGCCGGAAGTCAAGCTGGGCGTCTTTCCCCCGTTTGCCGCGGTGATGCTGCCCCAGCTCATCGGCACAAAGAAAACTTACGAGCTGATCCTTACCGGTGAAGCGCTCTCCGCTGAGGAAGCCCTCAACTTCGGTTTTGTGAACAAGGTGGTGCCGGAAGCGGAGCTGGAAAAGCATGTGGAGTCCCTGATCGCCAGGATCTCCGAATTCAGCGGCCCGGTGCTGGAAGTCACCAAGCGCGTAATCGGCAGCTGCATCGGGAGGCCGCTCAAAGAGGCCATGAAGACCTCACAAGACCTTTACCTCAATGAACTGATGAACCTTGAAGACGTGCAGGAAGGCCTGCGTGCCGTGATAGAAAAACGCAAACCGGTGTGGAAGAACAAATAGCTTCCAGGCACCAGAATATGAAGATGACATTATGAAGAATTCCGTTACTGGCAGAGTAACAATCGTGTTGCTGCTCTGTTCGCTCCTGCATGTCCCGGCGTTTGCCGCCGATGTGAAAGAGGTCATCACCAACGCCAGAGGCTCTTACTATGCGCTCCAGGCCCAGGGCCTTAAAACATTTGAGTGCAACGCGGAACCCAACTGGCAGAAGTTTCTTGAAGTCGTGAGCAAGAAACCAATCCCCGCGGACGATGCGAAACTCAAACGTTTCAAAGACCTGCGCTTCTCCGTTGCGATCAACGAACGTGGGGAATCGACCATCACGCCTTATATGGCTAGTGGCGGCAACATTGACCCGAGCCTGAACGAGATGATTGATGGTTTTAAGCAAATGCTCTCCGGTTTTTACCAGACCTGGACAGCACTGGTGCTCACCAATCCGTTTCCTGAAGCTTACGGCGACATGACTCTCAAGCAGGAAGGCGATAACATCCGCCTTCTGGGCAAAGATGGCGGCTCAGACGTTGAGATCCTGCTGAACAAGGATTACGCCATTATCGAGATGAGAGTAATGTCAACCGGCTCGAAGATCATCATGTTTCCCAAGTTTGCAAAAACTGAGAAAGGGCTGTTGCTGACAGGTGTCGATTCCGACATTAACGATGGCCAGCAGAAAGTCCAGCTTGGAATTACTTATCAGAACGTGCAAGGCCTCAACCTGCCTGATCATGCTTCGTTCAAAGTCACGCTTCCAGAGCAGGTTGTTGCAGTCGAGGTTACATTCAGCAAGTACCGGGTAGTGAAGCAGTAATCGCAGCTGCTGGCGCCTTGCAGCTCTACAGGTTCTTCACCAGGAATTTCACCATGTGGTATCCGTCCAGGTATTTGAACGGGGTCTCGCCGGTGGTGTAGTGGCCGCAGGGGAGAATCACGGTCTTCAAATCGGCGCCGTACCTGCGAAAGCCGGCTTCCGCCTCTCTGGAGAGCTCAGGCAGGAACGTCAAATCATAGCGCGCGTAGATCAGCAGGCTCTTCTTGGGGAAGCGGGCAAACTTGTCAAAGTATGCCATGGGGCTCACGCTCCGCCACGATTGCCGCAGGCTCTCCAGCGTGATGCCGTCGCGCTCCAGTCCTTCGCGCACGTGCCGCGTCGACTGTCCTGTCCATACCACATCCGCCATATAGGTTGAGGCATGGTTAAAGACATTCACTTTAAGGCGCGGGTCATGCGCGGCGGCAAGGAATGCGTAGCACGATCCCAGGCTGGTGCCCACAATGCCTACGCTGTCTTTGCCCTGCTTCTCAAGCCAATCAATGGAAGCGCGAACGTCAAGGACTGCCTGCCGCGCTGCATCGAGCGTGCGGCAGATGTTGGGCGAGACCGCATAGTCGGACCGCTCAGTCTCCTGCGGACGGCGAATGTCATGGTAGGGCTTGCTCAGCCGCAACATGGAGATGCCAAAGCGGTTCAGTATCGGTCCCAGCGCGTTGTAGGCAATGCCGTTCGCGTTCCAGTGCGGCAGCACGATCACTGCCCGCTTGCCATCCGCCGGAAACCAGCGCGCGTTCACCAAATCATTCTCTGGGTGGGGTGTTGGCGCCGGCGAGGTGAACCGCAAAAACAGGCCGTCGCCTTTCGGGGCTTTTTCGTTGGCGTTGCTGCCGGTGGGAAACAGCTCGACCTTGCGCTTCTCCACCCGGAAATCCTCCGGCGTTTTGTAGGCAAAGAACTCGTCGCTGTTAGCCACAATGTGGTCGTTCAGCTGGTGGAGATAGCTCTCAAACTGATCCTCGGAGCTGGGAAAATTTCCGTTCACCAGCGGCCACCGCCGTGCCCACTCCATCCCCCATTCCAGCGGACGCACCACACGGTTGGTGTCGCGGGTGGTAAGCCGCGTCTCCCACGCATACATCCATTTTCGATAAAGGCTAGCCATGAAATTTATAAATGAGCTCTCTTAAGATTCTAAACGATGCAGAGTACTTTTCCGGCGCCTGACTGCAATGTGCGAAGGAAATCCCGTACACTGTGTTTTCCGGAGCGAGAGGCACTTGATCCCCACAAAGATTGACCACATTGCCCAGATGATTGATGGCGAGTTGATTGCCGTTTCTTCATCGCTCGTGGTCGACCGTGTCTGCACCGACTCCCGCGGCGCTTCTCCGGGCGCGCTCTTTATTGCTTTGCAGGGGCAGCATACTGACGGGCATCGCTTCCTGGCCGACGCCTTCCGCAATGGCGCCACCGCGGCACTTATCTCTCAGGCCCGATTCTCCAGCCTGACTCTGGACCCGGCATGGCCGGTCATCGTCGTGCCTGACCCGCTGCGCGGATTGCAAGGTCTGGCGCGCTGGCACCGGCGTACATACTTTGAGCGCGTACTGGCGATAACCGGCAGCAACGGCAAAACCATCGTCAAGGACGCTCTCAAGGCTCTGCTCGCTGGCCGGCCAGTGCTGGCTTCGCCGGGGAGTTACAACAGCCAGTTGGGACTGCCCCTGGCAATCCTCTCGGCGGAGAAGCCGGAGCCGCTCGCCATTCTTGAAGTTGGCGTCTCCGCCCCGGGGGAAATGTCTCCTCTCGAAGAGATCGCCCTCCCCAATTACGGTGTCCTCACCAACATCGGGCTGGCCCATTTCGCTTCGTTCGGCAGCCGCGAAGCCATAGCGCGCGAAAAGATGAAACTTTTCGAACGCATTCCGCAAGATGGCTGGCTACTCCTTCCTGCTGCCGAGCCCACGCTGGACGCTCCCGCGAAAGCAATCAAGTGCCCCATCTACCGCGTTGGCGATAAAAACCAGCTGCTCTCGCTCACTACGGTCTCTCTTAGTGACGATGGCCAACTGCTGGAGCTGGACATTCCGTCACAAGGCACGCGCAGCGTGCGGGTAAAAACGCGCTCGCCTGAGATCATCGCCGACCTGCATTTCGCCGCCTTTGCTGCGCATCTCTTAGGTGTACCGCTTGAGGAGATCTCTGCAGCTCTGGATAACTATGCTCCCACGGCAACGCGAATGGAGCTGTGGTCGTCGCCGCAGGGCATTCGCATCATCAATGACGGCTCTACCTCTGACCCAATCTCCGTGCATGCTGCTTTGCGTTCGGCCACGCTCGGCGCGTCGCGCAATGGCAGAATGATGTTTGCCTTTGCCGGCATGCGCGAGCTCGGCGCCAACTCTGCCCGCGAGCACGCCCAAGTAGGCGCGCAGGCTGCCGAGTGCGGTTTCAGCCATCTTTTTCTCATCGGCAACGGCGAACTGGAAACTACCGCCGACGGCTACAGGTCCGTGCGGCCCCAGGGCAGCGTCCTGCAGGTCAAGACTGCCGACGAGCTCAAAGACCGTCTGCTTCCACTGCTGCGCCCCGGCGATACCGTTCTCTTCAAAGGCCCGCGCAATGCCGGCATGGTAAAGGCCGTTCGCGACCTCTCCGGCGCGATCGCCCAACGCTGCTTGTGGGTCAACCTTGCCGCCATTGAAGGCAACATTGCGCGCTTTCGCCGCTACTGTGGCGCCTCCGTCCATATATTGCCCATGCTTAAGGCAATGGCTTACGGAACGGAGCTGGTGCAGCTTGCCTCGTGGATGTCGCAGCTTGGCATTCACCACCTTGGCGTATCCTCCGCGAATGAAGGTGTGGCCGTACGTAAAACCGGCGCCGACCAGGAGATTTTCGTCTTCCTCTCTGAACGTGAGGACGTCGATAACCTGCTGCGCTACCGCCTCACGCCCGTGATCTACTCTGCTGAACTCGTCGATGCATTCTCCGCAGATCTGGCCGGCAGCGGTCGCCTGCTCGATGTCCACTTGAAAGTCGATACCGGCATGCACCGCCTGGGCGTTCCTCCAGCCATCGCTGTGGAGCTGGCGAAACACATCCGCGGTAGCAAGGTCATGCGGCTTACCGGAGTCTGCACCCATTTTGCCTCCGCTGACGATCCCGGCTCTGACGACTTCACCCGGCAGCAGATCGCAACATTCAACCAGGTCGTCGCCGGACTTCAGGCCAGCGGTTTCGATCATCTGCAGATTCACGCCGCCAACACTGCCGGCGCAATCCGTTTTCCGGAAGCGCACTATAATATGGTGCGCATCGGCCTGGGACTTTACGGAATCCATCCCTCTGAAGCCTCCCGGCGGGCGCTCGATCTGGAACTTGCCATTGGCCTCACCAGCCGTATCACCAGCATCCAGGAGTTCGCTCCCGGAGACACCCTTGGTTACAACCGGACTTTCACCGCCACGCGCCCGAGCAAAGTCGGCATTGTCCCCTTTGGCTATGACGATGGCCTTCCCTGGCGTCTCTCCGGCTCCGGACAAGTCCTGGTCGAGGGCCGGCCAGCTCCCATTGTAGGCCGCATCAGCATGGACCAGATGCAGGTGGACTTAACTGACATACCGGGCGCCGGCATAGGAGCCGAAGTCCTGCTTTACGGAACTCGCAACGGCCACACGCTGCGTCCTGAGAAGGTCGCGGAAGATGCCGGAACCATCCCTTACGAGCTCCTCACCCGCCTGGGTGAGCGTGTGCACCGCATTTACATCGAGCCATAAGGTTCCTCGTTTTGCCATGAAGAAGAGAGCTGCCGCGCTGCCCAACCCGCTACGCGCCATCCCGAACTCCCGAAGCTGGCCGAGGCGAGCGGGTGAGGGATCTGCTCCGCTGCCGTGTCGCGTGAGCCAGCACTGCACATCAGCGTCAAGCCTTGGTCACGAGAACACGCCAGCAGGCATGATCTCCCTAGGGTATTGAGGTCTTGTACTTCAGTGGGGGTTTTTAAGAGGGCTCTACCTTCTGAAAATATCTCGCCCGAAATGCCGGGGCCTTTCCTTTGGCGAAGAGTTGAAGAACTGAGATCGTGACCTGCATTCCGGTCATATCAATGGCGGCCAAACCGACGCGGTCCCAGACCTCCACCACGATTCCCTTTTCCATGACCCGGTCCAGCAGATCGGTCTCGCTGGCAAATTCCTTGCTCAAGTGGATGCGCACATTACTCCCGTCGAATCTTCAGAGTTGGTGGAAGCGGCGCAAGGCTGGCCGGGCTTACAGCCAGTTAAATCCAAACCTTGCCAAGAGTATACGCCAGATGAACGCGAGTAGCAGGAAAGTTGAGGGTCTCTGACCTAACGTTCTGGTTGCCTCGCAGCCCTACGCACCGTTAGTGACGGTTCAACGTGTCTTTGCCGAAGGGGTCGCAACAGAAAACGACTCGGCCGTTTGTCGAGACCGTGAGCGATCTCTAGAGCAACATGCCGGTGCGGCTCCAGCGGGTGTGGGAAAAGAAATTCTCCGCAATTGAGGCGTAAAAAGAAATTCTGTGCGCCGGATTCTCATCCAGCCACCGCGACGTAGGCGCGTCATACGACCAGTAAACAAACAGAGGTTCGCCAATCACATTCTGGATGGGCACAAAGCCCCAGTCGCGGCTGTCACTGGAGTTGTCGCGATTGTCACCCATAACGAACAGCTTGCCTTCCGGGACTACCGTGGGCCCCCAACTCTCCTGCGGATTGTGTACCGGCGCGTGGTGTACAGCATAAGGCTCGCGCACCGGCATGGAGTTAACGTAGAGAAAGCCGTTGCGGATCTCAAGCTGGTCGCCGCCCACCGCGGTCACGCGTTTCAGAAACGTTTCTGAAGGATCTTTCGGGTAGCGGAAAACTACGATGTCGCCCCGGCGGATGGTCTTCAGCATCGGCAGCCGCCAGTGCACCAGCGGAATTTCCGGTCCATAGAGCATCTTGTCCATGAATAAATGATCGCCCACCAGGATCGTGCCTTCCATCGAGGCGGTCGGAACCACAGAGGCTTCGCCCACAAAGATCCGCGTTCCCAGGACTATGGCCGCCAAAATGATCAGACGGCGGGTCGAGATATGCCAGAAACGGCGTACGGGTGTGGCCGGAGTGGCAGGGCACGGACCGGGGCCGAACGCTGCGGCCGGCGGCGGCTCAGGCGCCAACCCATGCTCGCTTGGAAGAGCGGCCGGAACAAGCCTTTCGCATAACTCAAGTGAGAGCATATAGACGAAGGGGGGAATGCCTTATTTTGTCCGCAGTCCGGTAATCCACAATCAGGTGAATACCTGCACTCGACGGACAATCGGCCATGGCCCCGCGGTTGCAATAAAGCACATTCAGCTGCGAGTACTCTGCCGTTTGCGCTTCCGACGTTCGCGCCCCAGGCGAGGAACCGGATCACCGCAGCTTGGCATGTGCGGTGCTGGCTCTTAAGCAGAAAGCATTTCCAGGGGAACATTTTAGGGGATCTAGGGGGAACATTTCCTAGGGAAAGACAGACTTGAGGGAAGTATGATTCAGGACGATTTCACGTGAAACATCGGAGGATTAGGCGGAGCATATGTCTGGTATAATCAAGCCCTACTGTCTCCGCCTTTTCTGAGGCGGGTTCTTGCGCGTTCGGGGAGTGGCTCAGCCTGGTAGAGCACCTGGTTCGGGACCAGGGGGTCGGAGGTTCAAATCCTCTCTCCCCGACCAATTCTTTCAATAACTTACCTTTAATTTCTGGTTTTCCGTCCACAACGGTGTTGTCCCTATCGAAAACTCCAACCGGTCCGAATTTGTGGGCATAACGGTTTGCCGGAGCAGGAAGAAACTGGAGCGCGGGCTGATACGAGAAACAGTCGTCTGATTTAACTGAGGATTTCTGGGAAACAAAAGTAGGGATTGCCCTCGGGGTGCACACGAGTGCGCTTGAGTGGTTCTGCTTTCATGCAGCCAAAGACCTCTAGGCTACCCTTCGCTCGTAGCGATGGTGCAAACCACCGACCTGCGGTATTTCGATCACTCTTCCAAACTGCGGCGGCTGGACAGGACGAGGAACCGGAGCGTCTTTCTCTAAGGACAGGTGAGTTCGGGATGTCTCGTAGTAGTCGAAGTAAGACTTCAGAACACGGCGGAGATTGCGCTCATTGAAGACGAGCACATGGTCGAGACAATCGCGGCGGATAGAACCGATCAGCCTCTCGACATAAGCATTCTGCCAAGGCGAGCGAGGAGCTGTGAGAACCTCTTGAATCCCCACTGCTCTGCCCGTTTGCCTAAACGCTCCTCCATAACTTCCGTCTCGGTCGCGAAGCAGATATCGAGGTGCGGTCTCCCAAGGGAACGCATCGATCAGTTGTTGAGCAGTCCATGCGGCCGTGGGATGTGCTGTCACCGCGAAGTGCATGACCCGCCGACGCTCATGGGAGAGGACAAGAAACACAAACAGCAGCCGGAAAGTTGCCGTTGGAACAACGAAGAAGTCGGTTGAGACCATATCCTGCATGTGGTTCTTCAGGAAGGTCTTCCAGGTCTGAGAGCTGGGTCTGCGCGGACGCATCATGTACTTGGCTACAGTAGTCTCACCAATGTCGATGCCAAGCTTCATGAGTTCGCCATGAATCCGCGGAGCGCCCCAACGCGGATTTGCCAGGCTCATCTTTCGTATCAGAAAGCGAATCTCGTGATTTGTTGGCGGCCGGCCATCCTGAGCTCGACTTTTCCATGTCCAGTACAGCCGGAATCCCCTGCGATTCCAAGCGATAACCGTCTCCGGCTTCACAACTTTCACTGCCGAACGCCAGCCCTTCCACAGGCGAGACAACCAGACCCAAAATACCCGATCGGCCGATTTCAACCGAAGCCGACGGCCGCGTGTGGAACGCTGCAACACCAGAAGCTGATGGCGCAGAGCCAGAATCTCAGCTTGCAAGGCAGCACGTGAGCGCAGCGAGCTGCGAAGGGAGGAAAACAAAACCCAGAAGATGGTAAACATGGAATGGGACAGCCTACAGACCCGGACCGGTAAGGTCAATCGCGTCAATCAGAACGGAGTTTTCACTAGGCACAACCTTGCTGTCGGGACTTTGTTCCAAAAGCATCTCGAAGCCGAGACTTTTAGGTTTGCTGATTTCAAAGGCGCAAGATTCATATCCAAGCATCTTTCAGAACCACATGATTTCCAAACCGTCGTAAGGATTCACAGCCGCCGGCCTTTGACAGAGACACTTCCTATGCCTCGGTAAAATTTCAGTTGACATTGGAGCAAACGTTCATATAATGCCACATCGTGCCACATTCTAAGACAGCGGCCAAGTCTCCCTACCAGGTCCAGGTGCTGGATCGGGCGCTGGCAATTCTTGACGTGCTTTCCGGTGAAGGGCCCGGTCTGTCGTTGGGTGAGATCTCGGACAAGCTCGATCTCCACAAGAGTACGGCGCATCGCTTAACCATGGTGCTGGAGCGGCATAAGTTGATCGAACGGAATTCAGTCAGTGGCCGTTATCGCCTTGGCCTGAAGCTGTTCGAATTAGGGAGCAGAGCGATTTCTCAGTTGGATCTGCGGGAGCGCGCGCGTCCTGTCCTCGATCAGTTGGTACTGGAAACGGGAGAGACTGTTCACCTCGGCATTCTTGACGATACTGAGATCCTTTACCTGGACAAGATCGAACCGACGCGTTCCGTGCGCATGGCATCCAGTGTCGGACGACGGAATCCAGCCTACTGTACGGCGATGGGGAAGGCAATTCTGGCGTATTTGACGGATGTGCAGGTGGAGGCGATTGTCCGGAAGCACGGGCTCAAGGCCATGACCTCCAATACCATCACAAGTTTTCTTGACCTGAAGACTGAACTCAAAACAATTCGCGAGCGCGGCTATGCCATCGACAACGAGGAAATCGAAGAGGGCGTTCGCTGCATAGGCTGTGTAGTGCGTAATTTTTCCGGAGTACCTGTGGCGGCGATCAGCGTTTCAGGGCCGGCATTCCGGGTGACAAGGGAAAAAGTGAAAGGCCTTTCTCAACCCGTGATCTTCGCCGCAAGCATTCTCTCCGGCGAACTGGGATTCAAGCAAGAACAGGAACAAGTTGCCGTCGCAGGAAACGGTAGGGCAACAGCAACCGTTAGAGTTTAGGCAGTACAAAATCGGCGCAAGCCGGTTTTTTTTGCGTTCGATAGAAAATGAAACTACGTCTCATATTGTGGTACAACGCAAAGGAGCTTCTATGAAATTCCGATCCTACTTCCGGGCCCTGAGCTTGTTGCTTTTTGCACCGCTGGCCCTTATGGCGCAGACAACCACGGCCGTCGTTGTGGGTACAGTTACGGATCCCAGTGGCGCAGCCATGCCGGCAGTACAAATTACGGCCATCAACACGGGGACGGCGTTAACTCGCTCGGTCCAGACAAATGGCCAAGGCGAGTATCGCATCGAGTTCTTGCCTGTGGGTGAGTATTCGCTGGAGGTCAATGCAACCGGCTTCAGAAAACTGTTGCGCAAAAATATTGTGTTGCAGGTGAACCAGGTCGCTCGTGTCGATCTATCTCTGGCCCTCGGCCCGGCGGCTGAGACCATCGAGGTCACGGGTGCTCCACCGCTGGTGAACACCAGCAATGTTGAACTCGGACGCACGGTCGGCAACGCTGAAATCGTTGATTTACCAATCGTAAATCGGAACCTTTACACGCTCCTGGATCTAACGCCGGGGGTGCAAAGAAATGACAATAGCATTGTTCTTGGCTATCCCGAGCAGCGCACGTTGATCAACGGCGGCGTGGACGGCGGCGCCGGTTCCGTCAATTACTATCTGGACGGTGGAATCAACATTACGGGCCTGCGCAATACCGGCAACATACTTCCAAATCCGGACGCTGTGCAGGAATTCAGGGTCCAGACCAACAACTACAATGCCGAGTACGGCCGCTTCTCGAGTGGGGTAGTTAACGTACTTACAAAGTCAGGAACGAACCAGTTCCACGGCTCATTGTTTGAGTTCGTACAGAACACCGTGCTCAACGCCAACGACTGGGGCAATACGTTTGATACTCCGCCCTTGCACCGCAATCGGTTTGGCGGAGCATTCGGTGGACCGATTCGTAAAGACAAGACCTTCTTCTTTGGTTCTTATGCCGGTCTCCGCCAGGTTACCAACACGTTTCTAAACGGAGCCGTGGTGCCCACAGCGCTCGAGCGTAATGGCAACTTTTCCCAGTCGGCTGTGAAGCCTGTCGACCCTGTTACTGGAATCGCCTTCGCGGGTGGTTTAATTCCCGTAGGTCGCCGCGATACCGTAGCTATGAACATTATCAACAATCTAATTCCCACGGCCAACGTCGGAACCAACAAATGGCAGGGATTCGTTCCCAGTCCCTACAACACAGACGAGTTTCTGGCCAAAGTGGACCATAACCTTAACGACAATCATCGGCTGACCCTCAGTTACTTCCAGACCAACGGAACCAACACGGTTAAGTCCGGCGGTACCGCCCAGGCCTTGCCCTGGTCACAGCAGGAGTTTGACTGGCGTCAACAGGATGCGAACGTAAGCGAAACCTGGGTCATCAGTCCGCAAAAAATCAACCAGATCTGGCTTACATACACCCGCAATTTCGGCGGACGGCTCAATGTGCCGCAGACATCTCTCGGAACTTTGGGCTCGCTCTTCACGGCTCAGGGAACTCCTTCACTGCCGCAGATTTCAATCACCAACTTCTTCACTCTTGGCCAGGCCATCGCCGGTCCGTTGGCGGGCACCAACTTTTATTCCACGCGCGACACTTTCAGTTACACTCGCGGCCGGCACGCGTTCAAGTTTGGGGGCGAGCTTTCGCTCGATAAGGACATACAGCAGACATTACTCAACAACTACGGTGTCTTCACTTTCAACGGCGTGGTCAGCAAAAACGCATTGGCCGATTTCGAACTTGGACTTCCCAGTTCTCTCTCCCAGGACGCTCCCGTGACGGGCTACACCAATAGCTGGTACACCGCGGTTTTCGCGCAGGATGATTTCCGTATTCATCCCCGCCTGACGTTGAACCTTGGAGTGCGCTGGGATGTGCAGACCGCGCCCACCGATCCGCAGAACAAGGAATCCACTTACATCGCGGGCGCACATTCCACCGTAAACCCCTCGGCCCCGGCTGGCATACTCTTCCCCGGAGATCCCGGAATTACGCGCGGCATAGTTCCGGTACGCTGGAACCACATTTCGCCTCGGATTGGTTTCGCCTGGGACCCATTCGGTGACGGAAAAACTGCAATCCGCGCCGGTGCGGGGATCTTTTACGGTAGCGTTTCCGGTAATGAATGGAACACCACGTCAAATTTCGAGCCATTTGCCATCCGGCTTAACTTCACCAACAATAACAGTGCCACCAATCACGGCGCCGGCGCGACCTTGACCAACCCCTATAAAGGACTGGTGGGTGGCAATCCTTTCCCTTACAACGGCCAGTTCGTGAATGGTGGTTCTATCTTCGGTGCATCGCCAAATTTTCAGTGGCCCTATAGCTATCAACTTAATTTCACGGTGCAACGGCAGGTTACACAGAACTTAAGCGTGATGGCATCTTATGTCGGTTCACTCAGTCATGACCTCCCCTTCGCGCTCGACGCGAATTACCCGACTTTCGTTGGCGCGACAGCGAACAACGTGCAAGCCAGGCGGCTCAACCCCGCGTTTGGTTCCGTGCTTTCCATGCAATCGGGCCAGACTGCGTCGTACAACGGATTGCAAATCAGCGCTGTACAACGGTTGTCGCACCACCTGACGTTCAACGCTTTCTATACTTACAGCAAGACATTTGACAGCGTGCAACTGCAAAACAGCACCAGCCAGGGCGGTGTCCAGAATTTCGCCAATATAGGGGAAGACCGCGGACGAGCCGATACCGACCTGCGCCACCAGGCGGTAGTTTCCATGATATGGCAACCCGACTACTACAGCGGCGGAAACCCTGTGCTGCGACACCTGATAAGCGGCTGGTCTATCTCACCGATTCTGAAAGTGCACAGCGGTCTTCCGTTCACCGTGTTGAACGGCGCGGACGCCAATCTGGATGGGAACGGCGGGGACCGGGCTCGGCTGGTGGGCGATCCCTTCAGCGGCAACTGTCTGAACGGGGCTCCGGTCGGGTCGGCCGCCTGCTGGTTCAATAACACTGCGCTGGTCAGGAATACTCCGACGAGCGGTGCTCCAGTGGACGGCAACTCCGCGCGCAACCTCATTGATCAACCGGGCTACAAAGACGTGGACCTGGCAATCTTCCGCACATTCAAGATCAGGGAGGGTTTCAGTTTGCAGGCCCGAGGCGAAGCAATGAATGTATTCAACATGGTCAACCTGAATGCGCCCAACGCCACAGCTCCGGCCACGCCCCTGCCGCCACCTCCCGCACAGGGAATCACTTTTGGACAGATCACAAGTGCTGGGGCCATGCGGCAACTCCAGCTCGGTATGCGCTTGATTTTCTAGTGTTGGCCAATGAACGAAATGGGACCCATGTATAGCTTTGTAGTTAGAGACAGATCGA
>WNFM01003116.1_pt1 | contig 13711 bp, 10 predicted proteins | sample 5400271 | NCBI WGS metagenome assembly WNFM01 (sample SAMN13153352, study PRJNA577476) | soil metagenome | isolation source: 60 cm saprolite on Douglas fir-dominated hillslope | place: USA:California | collected 2013-09-17 | reverse complement strand
GCCAGGGCCGAGGCCCCGAGGCGGCGGACTACTACGCCCAGGCGCTCGCCGAGAACCCGGTCCACCGGACGGCGCTCTACAACTGGGGCAACCTGCTCGCCGCCGCCGGCCGGTTCGAGGAGGCGGCCGCGAAATACGCCGCGGCCGCGCGACTCGACCCGGATGACGGGGACGTGGCGAACAACCTCGGCATGGCGCTCGTTCTCCAGGGGCGCGCCGAAGCAGCCGTCCAGGGCTTGTCGGAGGCGGTGGACTTCGATCCCGAGAACGGGCTGCTGCGCACGAGCCTGGGGCGGGCTCTTTCTGCCCAGGGCCGCGGCGCCCAAGCGGCCGCCCAGTTCCGCGAGGCCCTTCGCCTGGATCCCGGGAACGCCGAGGCCCGCTCCGCCCTCCAGGCCCTCGAGCCACCTCAGCCCTGAGATGGACGAGCCCCAGGCCCCCCGCTTCGATCCCCGGCGCCGCAGCGCCGTCCTGATCGCACTCCTGCTCGTTACCTCGGTGGCCGCCTTCGAGGGCACGGTGGTCTCGACCGCGATGCCGACGATCATCGGGGACCTCTCGGGGCTGTCGCTCTACTCGTGGGTCTTCTCGATCTACCTGCTCACGAGCACGGTGACCATGCCACTCTACGGCCGCTTGGCCGACCTGCACGGCCGGCGGCGCGTCCTGCTCGTGGCCATCGTCCTCTTCCTGATCGGGGCAGGGGCCTGCGCCTTCGCGCGGTCGATGCCCCAGCTGATCGCGGCCCGGGGCCTGCAGGGCCTCGGCGCCGGCGGCCTGATCCCGATCGCCCTGACCGTCTCGGGCGATCTGTTCTCCCTGCGCGAGCGGGCGCGCGTGCAGGGCCTGTTCAGCGGGGTCTGGGGCGCCTCGGCCCTCGTCGGGCCCCTCCTCGGGGCCGCGCTCACCCTCACCTTCGGCTGGCGCTCCATCTTCTCGATCAACCTCCCGCTGGGCGCGCTGGCCTTCGTCCTGGTGCTGACCCAGATGCGGGAGTTGCGTCCGGGCCGGGCCGAGCCCTTCGATTGGGCGGGCGGCCTCACCCTGGCCCTGGGGATCACGGCCCTTCTGTTCGCGACGTTGCAGAAGACGGGCGCTTCGAACCTGTCGGCGGGCGCCCGCGGCGTCCTGCTCATCGGGGGCCTCGCCACCCTGGCCCTCTTCGTGCACCGACAGGCGCGCGCCGAGCACCCCCTCATCCCCCCGGCGCTCTTCGCCCGGCGCGAAACCGCCGCCCCCTACGTGGCGGGTGCGCTGCTCGGGACCACGATCTTCGGCGTGGACACGTTCGTGCCGCTCTTCGTCCAGGGGGCGCGCGGGGGCACGGCCGCGGCGGCCGGGGCGGTGGTCACCCCGGTCCTCCTGTTCTGGGCGCTGTCCGCCACGGTCGCGGCCCGGGCCATCGTGCCCTTCGGCTTCCGACGCACCGCCCGCTTCGGGGCGTCGCTCATCCTGCTCGGCTTCGTCGGCCTCCTGGCCGCAGCGCTTCTCGATGCCGGCGTCGCCTGGATCAGCGCGGCCTGCGTGCTCCTCGGCGCCGGCCTGGGACCGTCGTCGATCGCTCAGGTGCTGGCCATCCAGCACGCCACCCACGAGCGCGAGCGCGGAGTGGCCACGGCCCTCGTCCCGTTCTTCCGGGCGCTGGGCGGGGCCCTCGGGGTCGGCGCCCTCGGGGCCCTGCTGGCCACGGGACTCAGCCTTCGCCTGGGCCCGGCCGCCGAGACTGCGGGACGGCTTCTCGCAGGCCACCGTGACAGCGCGTCCGTCGCCGCTCCCGCGCTGCGCGCGGCCCTCGAGCAGTCGCTCCTGCCGGTCTTCGCGCTGCTGCTGGTCCTCTCTTCCGTCCATCTTGCCGTGACCGGGTGGTTTCCCGGCCGGGCCGATGCGGCGGGCCGGCCCGCGTCCGCGCCCGCGGAGCAGCGGGCCGAGGTCGGAGTGGGGGAGCGATGAAGAGGAACCGGCGGACCTTCATGCAGACGGCAGGTGGGGGCGCGCTGGGCGCGCTGCTGGTGCCGGCCCGGACGCGAGCCCAGCCGTCTCGGCCATCCTCGACGCAGCCTGCCTACGACGTGGCGGTCGTCGGGGCCGGCGTCTTCGGCGCCTGGATCGCCTATCAGCTCCAACAGGCAGGCGGAATGCCCGCTCCAGCTCGGGCGGCCAGACCCGCGTGATCCGAATGGGATACGGCGACAAGGAGATCTACACCCGCTGGTCGATGCGCTCGCTCGATCTCTGGAAATCGCTCCTGGGCCAATCGGGCCGTTCGACGCTCTTCCAGCCGGCCGGCGTCCTCTGGATGGCCCGCGGCGAGGACCCGCTGACGACCACGACCCTGGCGACGCTCGGTCGGCTCGGCGTCCGACACGAGCGCTTGATGCGGCCGGAGCTCGAGGCCCGCTGGCCCCAGATCGACTTCGGCCCCATCACCTGGGCGATCCACGAGCCCGAGAGCGGCTTTCTGATGGCGTTCCAGGCCGCGCAAGAGGTGGCCCGGCGGGCCATGGCGTCGGGGGCCCGGTACCTGCAGGAAGCGGTCCTGGCGCCTTCGGGCAAGCTGGGGCTGACATCGGTGACGACGCGCTCGGGCACGTCGCTTCGCGCCGCCACCTTTGTGTTCGCCTGCGGACCGTGGCTGCCGAAGCTCTTTCCCGACCTGCTCGGCGAGCGGATCTTTCCGACTCGCCAGGAGGTGTTCTACTTCGGCCCGCCGGCCGGCGAGGAGCGCTTCAGACCGCCCGCGATGCCGGTCTGGGTGGACTTCGCCGAGGAGATCTACGGCCTGCCGGACGTCGAGGGGCGCGGCTTCAAGGTGGCTCCGGACCGCCATGGACCGCCCGTGGACCCGGACTCCCTCGTGCGCGTCGTCGATCCCCAAGCCCTGGCCCGCGTCCAGGAGTACGTGGGCCGGCGCTTCCCGGCGCTGAAAGGCGCACCGATCGTAGGCAGTGAGGTCTGCCAGTACGAAAACACCTCGAACGGCGACTTCCTGATCGACCGCCACCCCGATCTCGAGAACGTCTGGCTGGTCGGCGGGGGCTCAGGCCACGGCTTCAAGCATGGGCCCGCCGTCGGCGAGTACGTGGCGGCGCGAGTTCTGGACGGCAAACCGGTGGAGCCGGTGTTCAGCCTCGCCACCAAGGCGCGGGCCCAGAAACGGACCGTGTTCTAGCGCCTCAGAAGGTGACGCGGACGTTGATGCCGAAGGTGCGCGGCTGGTTGGTCAGGTAACCGATGCGGGCCCGGGTTCCACGCTCCCGGTCCAGCGCCAGCAGGGCCCTCTCGTCGGTCAGGTTGTTGCCGAACAACGCCACGTCCAACTTGCCGTGGACGACGCCGAGCCGCAGGTTCACGATGTCGTAGGCCGGCAGCTCCGGGGTGTAGGTGAAGGTGCTGGCCGTCAACGGGGCGCCGATCGTGTTCTTGCCGAAGGACAGCAGGTCCAGGGTACCGAGGAGCTGATCGCCGACCTGCGTGAAGCGCGAGCCAACGTGCTGGTAACTCCCGGTCGCGTAGCCGAGGGTGCGCCCCTTCATCTGCCACTGGTAGGTGGCGGTGGCCGAGGCCTGGAACTTGGGAACGCTCGGCAGGCGGGCCCCCGACTGGATGCCCGACACCACGCTGACGGTTCCGTCGGGCGCGGTGGAGGTCAGGGTGGACCGGAGCTCGGCGCTGTTGTAGCTCGCCGACACGGCAAAGTCGAAGTTCGTGTTGGGCGCCGCCTGAAGCTCCACCTCGGCGCCCGCGCTGCGGGACTTCGGTACGTTGAAGACGACCCGCGACGAGCAGGAGCCCGCGGTCACGGTTGCCTGGAGGTCGTGGATGTCCATGTAGAACGCCGAGACGTTGAACGAGCCGCGGCCCCCGATGATCCGGGACTTCGAGCCGATCTCGTAGTTCCAGGCGGTCTCGTCCTTCCAGCTGTCGTGCCCCCCGAAGGTCGAGAGGTCGGCCGGCGTGCACAGGGGCACGTTCAGGGGATCGTTGATCCCTCCCAGCCGGAAGCCCTTGGAGACCTGGGCGTTCAGGTTCGTGGTGTCGCTCGCCTTGTAGGAGGCGATGAGCCGCGGGGCCACCCCGTTGGCCTTCGTGGAGCCGGGTTGCGACACCAGGGACGTCCCGTTGTTGTCGTTGCCGAAGATGCCGTCGAAGATCTGCGCCTTGTCCTCGCTGAAATGGTAGTAACGGAGGCCGCCGGTCAGGCTGAGCCGGTCGACCGACCAGGTCCCCTCCCCGAACGCCGCGAACTGGTCGAGCTTGTAGTCGAGGTCCGACCAGAACAGGCTGTTCTTGGGCGCGCGAAGCCCCTTGGTGGGGATGCCCGTGAGCTCCTCGAACCCGGCCACCAGCAGGTTCTGGGCGTAGTGGCGCTTGGAGTGGGCGTAGAAGCCCCCCGCCACCCAGCGGAAGCTCCCCGCGGAGCCGGCCAAACGGAGCTCCTGGGTGAACAGGTTCGCCGGCTTGGTGGCATCGTCGAGCGGCGCGTTGAGCGAGTAGGCCTTCTCCGGCAGGCCGATGCTGCCCCCGGTGATGCTGGCGGTCAGGGCACCCGCATCGCGCACCACGTCGACGTCGCGATGGGTATAGGAGGTGATGGAGGTCAGGCTGACGCTGCCGAAGTTGTAGCCGATGTTCAGGTCGCCGAGGGCGAGCTTGTCCTTGAAGGGCTCCCCGATCTGGGTGAACTGTTCGCGTGGTCCGAGGGTCACCGCCGGCCGGGTGGTGGTGTATGGATTGGCCAGGATGTTGAAGACGTCGATGCGGTTCCAGCCATCCGTCTTCAATTCCTGGTAGATGAACCGGGGCGTGATGGTCAGGTTCTGGTTGGGGGCGATCTTGAGCGCCACCCGCACGCCCGTCCGGTCACCGGTGTTGACGTCCGTCCTGGTGCTGGCCGGGTCGGGCCTCACCGCCCCCGCCGGAGTCAGGGCGATGCCGGGCGTGTCGATGTAGCCGGCGAGCCGGTTGTAGTAGCCGGCGACGCGCAGTGCTGCCTTGTCGCCCAGGGGCGCGTTGAAGCCGAACTTGACGTTGCCCCCCTGGTTTCCCCCGTCGATGGTGTTGCCCCCGACCTCGCCGAACACCTTGGCCTTGCCGCCGAGCTCGGGCTGGTTGGTGATGTAGCGCACCGTGCCCGACTCCGAGCCGGAGCCGAAGAGGGTGCCCTGCGGGCCACGCAGCACCTCGACGCGGGACATGTCGAAGAGGTCGATGTCGGGAGTGAAGAGGGAAAGGGAGATGACCGATTCATCGAGATAGGCGCCGACCTGCTCCTTGACCCCCGGCTGGTCGCGCGCGATCTGGCCGGACGAGACCCCGCGCATGGCGACCTGGCTCTGGCCCGGGCCCAGGTTCTGCACGCTGAAGCCGGCCACGTTCCGAGCCACGCCCTCGATGTCGTCGACCCCGCGCGAGCGCAGCTGGGCCTCGGTCGGCGCGGCCACGGAGACGGGGGTGTTCTGCACCGTCTCCTCGCGCTTCATGGCCGTGACCGTGATCTCCTCCTCCCGCTTGGTCTGGAGCGTGAAGTCGGCGGTCAGGGCGGCGCCGGCGGCGAGCTTCAGGTCCTTCCGGACCTGCGTGCCGAAGCCCTTGAGGGAAGCCGTCACGGAGTACACGCCGGAGGCGAGGCTGGCGGAGTAGCTCCCGTCGGCGGACGCGGTCACGGTCTGGGTGGCGCTCGTGGCCTGGTTGGTGATGGTGAGCGTGGCCCCCGGGACCCCGGTGCCGCTGGCGTCGCGCACGACACCGCTGAGCCGTCCCTCCGTGGACTGCGGGTATGCCGGGACGCCGTATCCAACGGCGGCCAGCACGACGGACATCAAGAACCGGTTGCGGGTGGAAATCATGGGAGCCTCCTCGCTCAAAAGCGTCGGCCCCTGCCCCGTTTCGGGCCGCCCTTCGGAGCCGTCATATGGCGCGGCCCCGCGATTGTCAAGCGCCGAGGGCCCACCCGACGTAATGAAGAAAGCAGAACCCTGGGCGTGCGGCGCGCGTAAAGCAATGTGAAACGGCCCGGCGAGCGGGGCGGAAGGAGTGTTCAATCCAATGAAGACAAACGTCCTGATCGGTGCGGGCCTGCTGGCCCTCTGCGTGGCGCCAGGCGCACGGCTGGCCGCCCAGACCCCGAGTCCCTGGCTTCACGTGCGCGTCGAGGAGCCGGCCAAAGGGTCCCGCGTCCACGTCAACCTTCCCTTGAACGTGGTCGAGGTGGCGCTCAAGGCGGCGCCCGACGCGATCGCGTCGCACGGGCGCATCCACTTCGGCCGGCAGGGGCACGGCATGTCCCTGGCCGACTGCCGGCGCGTCTGGAGCGAGTTGAAGTCGGCGGGCGACACCGAGCTCGTGACCGTCGAAGAGAAGGACGAGAACGTCACGGTCGCGCGGAAGGGCGGCCTGGTCGAGGTGCGGGTCGAGCGAAAGGGCAAGGAAGAAGTCAAGGTCGAGGTCCCGGTGGAGGTGGTGGACGCGCTCTTCTCCGGCGAGGGCGAGGAGCTGAATGTGAAGGCGGCGCTCGCCCAGCTCCAGAAGCGGCGCGGTGACATCGTGCGGGTCAACGACAAGGACAGCACGGTCCGCGTCTGGATCGACGAGAAGAGCTAGCCATGGTGAAGCTGCTGGCGGTCCTATCGGTTCCGGCGGCCCTCGTGGCGGGCGTCGCCAGTCTGGGAATCGTCGTCGTGGACGTGCGGGAAGGCGGCCCCGCGGGGACCCACATCGTGGTCCCCGTCCCTCTCGTCCTCGCCCAGGCCGGGCTCCTCTTCGTCCCCGAGGAGAAGGTCCGCGTGAAGCTGGACCGCGCGGAGAAGTACCTGCCCCTGGCCCGCGAGGTGCTCGACGCCCTCGCGCAGGGGCCGGACGGAGAGCTGGTGCGGGTGGAGGAGCGGGGGGAGCAGGTCGTCATCACAAAGGAAGGCGACACCCTCCACGTGCGCGTCCGGGACAAGAACGACGACGTGACGGTGAACGTCCCCCTGCGGCTCGCAATGGCCGCGGTGCCCGACGCCCACGGACGCATCCGGATGGCCGACGTCGCGGGCGCCCTCGGCGGCACCCGCTTCACGGACCTCGTGGACGTGCGCAGCGGGGGGGATCACGTCACGGTGTCCGTCTGGTAGGCGGGCGTTTCCTCGTCATTGAGTCAGGGGGTGCTGCGCCGCACCCCCAGGGTATTCCGATCGCCATGGTGCATGGCGTGAAATGCGAGGCGCGATCGGAATACCCTGCCCTGAAACCCCCGCTCGCTCCGCCGAAGTGAATTCGGCTCCGCTCGCAGCCCGTTGCCATCAGCCTGGGTTGCGACGAGGCCCTCCCCCGAAACCCCCGCTCGCTCCAACCCCGGGCGCGGACCTCCTATGGCCGGAGCGCGAACTACACTGCCCGGGTCATGCCCGCCTACCAGCTCCGCCTCGACCCCTGGGCGGCCGAATACGACGGGGCGATCCAGATTCCGGAGGGCGGGGACGAGCCTTCGGTGCGGGTCGACGTGGCAGTGGAATCCCGGTCGTGGGCGCCGGTGCGTCCCGCCCCGGCCGCCCTGCCGCGACGGGCGTTCTTCGTGGACGGCGTGCGACGGATCGAGCAGCGCCTGCTGATCGACGACGACCGGCGAACGGTGTTCGGACTGTTCGCGTCCTTCGGCGTCGGCGCCGTCGAGGTCGGGAGCGCGGCCCGCGTCGGCCATGAGCGCGTCGGCCGCCTCCTGGTGGCCGGTGGGGGGTTGGCCCTCGAGCCGTTCGAGATCGCCATCGGGCGCCGGGCGCTGGTCTTCCTGCCCGAGACCGTGGCCGACAACACCCCGGCCGCTCCCGTACAGGGCCTGCAGAACGCGATGCGCCGCAGCGAGACCGGCCTGGCCGAGCGGCTGGCGCCGGAGGCCGACGTGGTCTTCCTCGACGGGCCCCTGCAGGTCCGCCCGTATCTCGATGCCGGCCCGGCCGCGCTCCTGCCTCGCCTGGACGTGGGCGAGCGCACGCCGCTCTTCCTGATCCAGCCGGCGCGCGAGCCGCGCTACTCGTGGTACCTGCGGATCGGCGCCCCGCGGGCGGTCGATTCGTCCCTCGCCGGCCTCCTGCGTCTGGAAACCTCGGCCTCGCTCGACCTGGCGGCGGTGCGGGCGCTCGCCGACACCAGCGCGCGCTACCTTCCCCGCTTTGCCTCCGATCCGGTCCGCGACCCGCGCGCCCCCCAGAACCTCCACCCGGTGGGCGCCCTCGAGGCGCGCCTGCGCCACCGGCTGGGCGACTCGCTCCTCATAAGGCGGGCCACCCTGGCCCACTTGCACGAGGAGGTGACGCGCGGAGCCGGACATGGAACAGCGTTCCCCTCCCCCGACGTGGGGAGGGATAGGGTGGGGGGTCGATGAAGGACGTCGGCCGCGTCCTGGGCACGCTCGACGCCATGCCGCTCGAGTTCTGGGTGGGGGTGGAGGACGGCCAGTTCCTCCAGCTCGACGACGTCGTGGTGGTGGAGACGCCCCTGCCCGACGGCCGACAGGTCCGCCTCTTCGGCGTGGTGGACCTCGTGCGGGCCCGCCACGAGGGGGCGACCTTCGATTCCGACGTTTTCCTGATCGAGAAGGGCGTGCTGCCCGCCCAGGTGTCGCAGGCCGCCCACGTGCGGGTGACCCGGGTGGAGCCCGAGATCTTCGTGCCGCCGCTCCCGGGACAGCCGGTGGAGAGGGCGACGGGGCTCCTCCGCGACCAGGCCCTCTTCTTCGATTCGATGGAGCGCCGGGTGCCCATCGGCCTCTCCCGCGACGGCGAGCCCGTCTTCGCCAACCTCGATTTCCTGGACGGCACCCGGGGCGCCCACGTCAACATCTCGGGGATCTCGGGGGTGGCCACCAAAACCACCTACGCGACGTTCCTGCTGCACGGCCTGTTCACCAGCGGGGCCCTCCAGGGGCGCGCCTCCTACGGGATCATCTTCAACGTCAAGGGCGAGGACCTGCTGTTCCTCGACCAGCCGAACGCGGGCCTGCGGGACGAGGTCCGGGCCGAGTACCTGAAGCTGGGCCTCCCCGTCTCGCCGTTCGACGGCGTGCAGATCCTGGCCCCCGTGCGGCGGGGATCGCGCGAGCGCCTCCCGGCCACCGGCAGCCGGCAGGAGGGCGTCGCGGCCTTCTTCTGGACCATCCGGGAGTTCGTGAACGAGCGGCTCCTGGGTTTCCTGTTTGCCGAGGCCGACGACGCGAACAGCCAGCTTTCGTTCGTGATCGACCGCGTGGCGGCGAAGCTGGCGCAGGTGGCGACCCTCACGGGCGGTCCGAACGATCCCTGGATCGAGATCGCGGGCCATCGGATCGAGACCTTCGACGCGCTCGTCGAGGTTCTGACCGACCGCGGGCCCGATGGCGAGAGCGCTTCGCTCGTCGAGCAGTGGACGAAGGCCGTCTTCGGCACCGTCTCCGCCTTCGAGCGCCGTCTGATGGGCGCGGCGGCCCACATGGGCCACCTGATCCGCGGCAGGGACGTGGGGAAGCGGGACCAGCACCGGCTGGAGTGGCGGCGGGCCCAGACCACGGTCATCGACATCCACGCCCTGCACGACCGGGCCAAGCGCTTCGTGGTGGGCGCGACCTTGAAGCGGATGTTCGAGGAGAAGGAAAGCCTGGGCACCGCCGAGCCCCTCGTCTTCGTGGTGCTCGACGAGCTGAACAAGTACGCTCCCCGCGAGGGCCACGGGCCGATCAAGGAAGTGCTGCTCGACATCTCGGAGCGCGGCCGCAGCCTGGGCATCGTCCTCATCGGCGCGCAGCAGACGGCCAGCGAGGTGGAGGGGCGGATCGTGGCCAACGCCGCCCTGCGCGTGGTCGGTCGCCTGGACCTGGCCGAGGCGGAGCGCCCCGAGTACGGCTTCCTGACCGCCGCCGGGCGCGGGCGCGCCGGCATCCTCAAGCCGGGGACGATGATCGTCCAGCAGCCCGAGATTCCGACCCCGCTGCTGGTGCGCTTCCCGTTCCCGGCCTGGGCCACGCGGAAGAGCGAGGTCCGGACCAGCGCCCTGAGCGAGGCCGAGGTATTCCGGGGCTTCACCTCATGAGGTTCCTGCACACCGCCGATTGGCACATCGGCAAGCCCCTGCGCGGCCGATCGAGGATGGACGAGTACGCGGCCGCTCTCGAGGAGGTCGCGCGGACGGCGATCGCCGCGCGGGTCGACGCCGTCCTTCTCGCGGGCGACGTCTTCGACTCGCCCGCGCCGCCCCCCGAGGCCGAGCAGCTCGTCTACGACTTCCTGGCCCGGCTGATCCCGGAGCGCATCGCCTGTGTCGTGATCGCCGGGAACCACGACCACCCGCGGAGGCTCGGCGCCCTGGCGCGGCTCGTCGAAGGGCTGGGCATCCACATACGGGCCCAGGTCCGGCCGGCGGCCGAGGGCGGGGTGGTCGCCCTGCGCAGCCGCGACGGCCAGGAGGAGGCGCGGGTCGCCGTCCTGCCGTTCGTCCCCGAGGGAAAGATCGTCGACGTCTGCCAGGTCATGGGCCCGGAGGACGGTTGGTACAAGGCCTACGCGGCGCGCATCGAGCAGATGCTCGAGCGACTGACCAGCGGTTTGACCTCGTCCACCGTCAACCTGGTGCTGGCCCACCTTCTGGTCGACGGCGCGCGGGTGGGGGCGGGCGAGCGGCCGCTCCACCTCGGCCAGATCTACGGCGTGAACCCACAGCAGCTCCCGTCACGCGTCCAGTACATCGGCCTCGGCCACCTGCACCGCCCGCAGGAGATCCTGGCCCCTGCCCGGACGCTCTATTCGGGCTCGCTCATCTCCCTCGACTTCGGCGAGGTCGAGCAGGAGAAGCGCGTCGTGATCGTGGAGGCGAAGCCGGGCCGTGCGGCTGCCATCGAGTCGGTGCCTCTCACCGCCGGCCGCCCGCTGCGCGACGTGTCGGGCACGTTCGAGGAGCTGGCCCTGCGTGTGGACGAGCTGCGGTCCGCCTTCCTGCGCGTGGCGGTGCGCGTGGATGGGCCCGTTCCCGGCCTGGCCGAGCAGGTCAAGGAGCTGCTGCCGGACGCGGTGGAGGTGACGCTCGACTACGCCCGCAAGGCCGCCGCGCCCGACCCCGGCCGGACGCGCACCATGGCGCCCGCCGAGCTGTTCGGGGAGTTCTACCGCCTGCGCAACGGCGCCGAGGCGAGCGACGATCTGCGGAAGCTCTTCGAAGCGGTCTACGAGGAGGCCCACGGAGGCGCGCCCACGGAGACGGAGACGAAGACGGAGACGAAGACGGAGACGAAGACGGAGGCTCGACCGGGCCGACCGAGCGAGGAGGTCTTTCTCTCCGGTGCCCGCTCATGAGACCGCTCAAGCTGGAAGTCGAGGGCTTCACCTCTTTCCGCGAAAGGCTGGTCCTCGACCTCTCCGGGCTCGACCTCTTTGCCATCACCGGCCCCACGGGCGCCGGCAAGTCTTCGCTCATCGATGCGCTGGTCTTCGCCCTCTACGGCCAGGTGCCCCGCGTGGGCAAGGAATACCGCCAGCTCATCAGCCACCAGGCCGAGCGGCTGTCCGTGCTCCTCGAGTTCGAGGTGGGGGGCCGCGGCTATCGCATCGCCCGCAGCGCCCGGGCGAACAACGGGCCCGTGCAGGTCCGGTTGGAGCACCGGAACGGGAAAGGCTGGGAGCCTTCGGCGGACCGCGTGAAGGAGATCGAGGCCGAGGTCGTGAAGATCGTCGGTCTCGACTACGACGCCTTCACGCGCTCGGTGGTGCTGCCCCAGGGCCAGTTCGACGCGTTCCTGAAGGGGGAGCCCAAGGAGCGCCGCAAGATCCTGGTCGCGCTCCTGAACCTCGGCGTGTACGAGGACATGCACCGGATCGCCAACGCCCGCGCGGCCGAGGCCCGGCGCGAGGCCGAGTTCATCGCCGGCCAGCTCGCGGTGGACTTCAAGGATGCCACGGAGGAGGCCCTGGCGGCCCGGGTGCTTTGTCTGGCCGAAGCGGAGAAGGCGGCCTCCGGGCTCGAAACCGCGCAGGCAGCCCTGGCGGAGGGCCTGGACATGGCCGGCCGCGTGCGCGCCGCACGGCGCGAGACGGCGACGCTGGCCCGCGACCTCGAAGGCGAGCAGGCGAAGGTGAGAAAAGCCGAAGGCCTGCTCGCCGATGCCGACCGCAAACGCGAAGGCCTGGGGCGGGAGGCGAAGGAGGTGGCCGAGGCGCTCGCCGCATGCGGCTTCGATGCGGAGCGGCTCGGGACCCTTCTTGGGGCGCGGCCGCGGGTGGAGAGCCTGGCCGACCTCGCCCCGAAAGCCGCCCGGCTCGGCCGTTCGGTATCGGACAAGCGGGCCGCTCTCGAGCAGGCGCGCGCGGCGCTCGCCGAAGCCGAGCGGGTCGGGCCGGGAGCCGAGTCTGCCCTGGCGGGGGCGCGGGCGGCCCTCGAAGCGGCGCGCGCCGAGCGCGACGGGCTGCGCCGGCGGCACTCGGCGATCGAGCTGCGCCGTCACCTGAAGGCCGGCGGCTCCTGTCCGGTCTGCGAGCAGACGGTGAAGGCGGTTCCCCGCGGAACGCCCTCGGGCCTCGATGCCGCCGAGGCGGCAGTGGCGGAGACCGAGTCGGCGGAGCGGGCCGCGGTCGATGCGCTCGGCCAGGCGCGGGTGGGCGTGGAGCGGGCCCGTGGAGAGTCGGCCGGCCTGGAGAAGGAGCTGGCCCAGGTCGAGGCGCAGCGGAAGGAGACGGCCGAGGCGTGCGACGCGCTCCGCTCCGCGCTCGGCGGCGCGGCGTGGAGCGCCGCTGACCTGGCCGATCCCAAGGCGCTGCTCGCCGCTCTGGTCCGCGAGCTCCTCGCTTTGGAAGCCGCCCGCACCGAGCGCGACCGCCTCGAAGGCCGCCGGAGCGCGCTGGAGAACGAACGGGCCGGGCTGGCGGCGTCGTCGGCGGCGGCGCGGGCCGAGGCCGAGTCGGCCCGGACGCGGGCGGCCGAGCTGTTGGGCCGCCGCAACGAGGCTCAGCGGGCTCTCGACTCCGCGCTCACCGCCCTCGCGGCCCTGGCGGAGCGGGCGGGCTGGGACAGCCTGGGTGCTCCCGCGGGCCGCGACGAGGTCGACGCGCTCGAATCTCGCCGGGCGGCCGTTCAGAGGGAAGTGGCCGCCCTGGCCGGCACCATTGCGCGCCTCCACGCCGAGGCCCGGCAGATCGAACAGAAGGTGGCGCGGGCGGCCGAGCTTCAGCAGAAGAAGCAGGCCCTCGAGGCGAACGGGGGGCTCGCCCAGACCCTGGCCCATCACCTGCGGGCCGACCAGTTCCTGGCCTACGTCCAGGAGGAGGCGCTTCGCCTGTTGGCCGAGGACGGCTCGCGCCACCTGCGCATGCTCTCGCAAGGGCGGTACTCGCTCGTGTGCGAGGAGCAGGAGTTCGCGGTGCTCGACCACTGGAACGCCGACAGCCGGCGGTCGGTGAAGACGCTTTCCGGAGGCGAGACCTTCCTGGCCTCGCTCGCGCTGGCCCTGGCCCTCGCCGAGAGCCTGGCGCGTCTCTCTGCGGAAGGCCGGGCCGGGGAGGCGCTGGAGAGCCTCTTCCTCGACGAGGGATTCGGCGCCCTCGATGCCGAGACCCTCGACGTCGTCGTGCAGGCCATCGAGGCCCTCCAGGGCGGCCAACGGATGGTCGGCATCGTCACCCACATCCCGGAGCTGGCCGAGCGGATGCCCGCGAGGCTGGAGGTGCGGCGCGGCGCGCAGTCCGCGACCGTTGCCATCGTGTGACGCTTCCAATTG
>WNFM01234574.1_pt1 | contig 13713 bp, 12 predicted proteins | sample 5400271 | NCBI WGS metagenome assembly WNFM01 (sample SAMN13153352, study PRJNA577476) | soil metagenome | isolation source: 60 cm saprolite on Douglas fir-dominated hillslope | place: USA:California | collected 2013-09-17 | reverse complement strand
GAGAGGTTAGAGCTGGGGCTCGTGCGGGTGGCCGCCCTGTCGCAGTTGTGCATGAACTGTGCTCAGGCAGGAGAGTGGGAAGCAGCCTTCCGGTATGCGATGAAGGCCATGGCTCTGCGCAGGAGCCACGAGGTGAAATTGATCGCGCTGGATTTCTATAGTCAGTATGAAACGGAGGCGTTGCTGCGTGGGGGGGAAGAGAGGCAGGCGAGAGCAGAAGTGCAGCGACTGGGGAACCGTCTGGGGTCTTACCGGCGCTTCCGCATTCCCTACCTGAGGTCGAGGGCTATGCTGGCGGCGTGGGATGGGCACAGTGAGCAGGTGATCGAGCACTTGCGGGAGGCAGCAGGGCTGGCAGCAGACATCGGGGTGCCAGCAGAAGGCTGGCAGATCCAGGCGATGTTAGGGAGGTTGTACGCAGCAGGAGGCGAAGCTGAGCAAGCGGGCGCTGCCTGGGCAGCGGCGGCGACGCTCATCGGTGGCTTGGCGGAGGGCATCGGGAATGAGACGCTGCGGACGCGCTTTCTGGCTGCGCCGCAGATTCAACAGGTGTTGCAGCAAGCCCAAGGTGAGACCTCCCCAATTCGGAAAGATCATGCGGAGCAGAGCGGACGTTGACGTAAGCGAACTAGAAACGAGAAAGGAGTCGGACAACGATGAATTACACTAGTGTTCAGGTCGGTAGTAGAGTATATGTGATCGCTTCCGGTCCCTTCAAGGGCCTGCGAGGGACTGTGCAAAGCGTTGATGCCATTCCTTCCTTCGACGAATCGTGTTATTTCTATCTGGTAAAGTTAGAAAGGTCATATATTCCGGACCCGGTGTGGTTTCAACATGAAGAAGTCGAGGTCATTGCTGGAGAGGCGATCGCCTCCTCTTTTGGAGTTGTACCAGTTCAAGTGCATGAATGATACCCCGAGATATCAGGTAGGAGATTGACTGGGTGAAGGCAAGTGGCATGTAAGGCACAAAAGAGGGCCCGCTCTCTAGTGTAGCGATGGAGAAAAAGGTGCGGACATGCCTCGTGCATGACCACCGACTTGAGAAATGATACTGTCATGCCTATAAGCGGCCAAGAGTTAACGGAGTGTATGCTCACTATGAGCTGTTTCTCTGGCCTCTTTGCCTACTGACCAGTGCAGCTCCTCAGGAATCACAATCGTGTATGCCACCCACGCTTTCCCTTGTTGGCTTTCCTGGTTAAAATGCAAGCTTGGTATGTCAGCCACTTGCACCTGCTGAGAGTCTCGATGCCTCAACCGCAAGTTCCTCGCATCAACATTCCGTAGTCCTCGTCCCATTGGCCCAGGACGAGTCGTCCTGGGCCAATCTTTCATAAATGTAGTCTCGCGCGGAGACGCTTCCCGTTTATGACGATGCTCATGACGCTTTCATGGCGCACCTTCATCATACTAGCAGCAGAGAGGACGAGGTGCTGCCTCCACAGCTCAGAGATTGCAGGTTGGACAGACAGCGTGGTCGCCAACCTGCAACTGCGGGCGTAGAGAATTACGAAACAGTCAAATCGAGAAAGGAGCGGCATTCCCCCTGTGCTTGAAAGCAGGGGACTCCTGCCGCAGCTAGTTGAACAATGTCAAAGAGCATTTCTTTGCAACGTCACCGGTTCACGATTGTGCATGTTTTGCGCTACCCGATCGTGTGGCTGGGCTTGATTGTCGTGCTGGCAACACCTGCTCTCGTTCTGGGAACCATTTGGGCTTTCTATGCCATCACTCCTGATCCCGCTGATGTGTTTATGCAATCAGTGGCAAAGCGCGATGGTGGGCTAGGCTGGCACCAGCTCTGTCCGGCACTACAGGCACAGGTACCACTCTTGGAACTCGCTAGCCAGGCAGAGAAGCAGCGCATCGCTGAGTCCAGACAAGGCATGATGTTTACGGTAGACTTTGTTGGGGCCGATGCGCGACCGCAGGGTGGGCAAATCCGCGTGTACGACCTCACGATGCACCAACCCCATAGGCCGGTTGAGCAGCGAACGTACATCGTGTATACGCAGACCAGCGGCTGTGTCGAGGATGTCAAGAACGTTTAGTTCCTGGCAAGTGGACATAATGATGTGATTACATCAGGATGTATGTCCCACAACTATGACACCGTTTCCTTAGAAATAGAAAGGAACCGTTCCCTCATCTGCACCTGTGAGCGCAGGACGTTGTGAGTGAGCGTATGAAGCGATGGCACACCTAGAGTACAACGACAACAACATCACGCATGCACCAGGGAGGACACCTTCCTTGACAGGATCAAGCCAGCATGGCAATAGCATGCCCATCACAAGCTGTTCTTCTGCGCTTCCAGGCAGCATGTGGCGGCTTGGACACTGTGTACGCGCCAGGCTTAGTAGATTGAGCAAATTTCTGGTGGTAGGTGGGACAGGGGTGCTGGTGAACAGCCTTGCTCTGCTCATCCTTTTCCAGTGGGCGCATCTGCCCCTGGTGGTCGCCTCGGCTCTGGCGACAGAGCTGGCGATCGTCAACAACTTCTGCTGGAATGACCACTGGACGTTCAGGCGCACACAGCTCTCCTTGAGCCGCTTCGCCAAGTTCAACCTGCTGTCGCTGGCTGGCCTGGCCATCACCGTCTGTATCCTGTGGATCCTGGTCAATCACCTGGGCCTCTACTACCTGGCAGCAAACCTGCTGAGCATGGCCCTGGCGACTGCCTGGAACTTCGCGGCGAACTCGTTCTGGACATGGGGGGGTGCACGATGAACGTGGGCTTAGCCGTGCTTGCTGTCAGTCATGCGGTGGTGACGTTTCTGCTCTTCTGTGCGGTGGCGCTGTCCATCCTGCTGACTATCCAGTCGGTCTATACCCTCTACATCATGTTGTATACGTGGGATCGACCAGAAGCCTCACGGAGGGCTAAAGCGCCCACACGCTTTCTGCCGCCTCGGAAGTCTTTCAGCGTGATGCTGCCAGCCCGCCACGAAGAGGAGGTGATCCAGACGACCATCGAGCGGGTGGTGCGAGCAAACTACCCCCTGTCCCTGTTGGAGGTAGTGGTGATCTGCTCAATCGACGATACCGGCACGATCGCCAAGGCTCAGAAGAAGATCGCGCAGTTGCGCCGCCAGGGAGTAGAGAACGTGCGCGTGGTCGCCTTCAAGACCCAACCCATCAACAAGCCGCACGGCCTTAACGTGGGCCTGCAGACCACCCGCAACGAGGTCGTGACCATTTTCGATGCAGAAGACGACATTCACCCGGAGATCTTCAATGTGGTCAACACCGTGCTGCTGGACGATCCGGTCGCTGTCGTCCAGTGCGGGGTGCAGCTCATGAACTACCAGTCCAACTGGTACTCGGCGCTCAACGTGCTGGAATACTTCTTCTGGTTCAAGAGCCGTCTGCACTACCATGCCAGGCTGGGCATGACCCCACTGGGAGGGAACACCGTGTTCTTCACGCGTGAGGTGCTCCAGCGCGTGGGCGGCTGGGATCAGCGGAACCTGACAGAAGACGCTGACATCGGCATCCGCATCAGTCGCCTGGGCGAGCCGATCCGTGTCGTCTACGACGACCGCTACGTCACACGCGAAGAGACGCCGCCCACGCTGACTGGAGCCAGGGGTTCTTGCAGACACTGCTCAAAGGAGAGTGGAAGCAGCTATCCACGCCGGGGCAGCGGCTGATGGCTGTCTACACGCTGGGGTTTCCTGCCGCCCAGGCTGTGCTCGGGTTCTACATCATCGTCTCGGTGCTCATGATGTTCACCTTGAAAACACCGGTGCTCATCGCCATCACGCTGGACCTGCCTTTCTACTTGCTGGCGGCCCACTTCACCATGAGTGTCATCGGCCTCTACGAGTTCACCGCTGCACACGGAATGAAGCCGACCTGGAAGACCCCGCTGGTGATGGCTCTGGGCTATCTACCTTATCAGTGGGTCCTGGCTTATGCCTCAATGCGCGCGACAATACGACATTTACGAGGCGTGAATAACTGGGAGAAGACCCAGCATGTGGGAGCACACCGCCAGGCTGGCGAGACCGGAGCGACAGCGTCGCCTCAAGAACGTGCTGGCGACGAAACTACGCAATTTGCACACCGCCAGGCTGGAGAAATCGAAGCGACAGCCTCGCGCAAGTAAGGAGGAAGAGATGCACGTCATGCAGGATGAAACAATGTCAGTCCAACAACCGAGAGGTGTAGGCCAGAAAGAACGCCTCAAGCAGGAGTTGTCAGCACAAATGGGCGATCACCTGACCGTGTTTGGCCGCGTCCTGCTGCTGGTCTCGCTGCTCATGGGGGCGATCTCTCATGGCTATCACCTGTTCCTCTACCCGCTCTACATTACGGATGAGGGCATCTACATGCAGCAGGCATGGTCGATTTTGCGCGAGGGTACGCTCTCCCCCTATACCTATTCCTATGACCATGCTCCTGCGGGCTGGCTGGTCATTGCTGGCTGGGTGAGCATCCTACCTCGCCAGTTCCACGGGTCGTGTCCTGATGCTGCTGGTACACTTGGCAAGTGTCTTCTTGCTCTTCCAGGTTACACGTCGCCTCTCGGGAGGTCTCACCGCAGCAGTGGTGGCCTGCTTCCTCTTCAATCTCTCACCACTGGCCGTCTACTACCAGCGCCAGGTGCTCCTGGATAACCTGATGGTCTTCTGGCTGCTGCTGAGCATCTACCTGGCGACCAGCGAGGATCAACGCATTCTCACCCCACTGCTCAGCGGTCTGGCCCTGGGGGTCAGTGTGGTGACGAAAGAAAACGCCATCTTCTTCACGCCTGTCATCGGTTACCTGCTCTACAGCAAGGTGCGACCACGGGTCAATTATCGCTTTGCCTTGAGCTTCTGGCTCTTCACCGGGCTCTCGACCATTTCTTTATACTTCTTATACGCCGTACTCAAAAACGAATTGCTGCCCAGCCATTTCAACTTCAATCTCAACGCCGCGCCCGCCGACCACGTGTCTCTGCTCTACACCATCTGGTGGCAACTTCACCGCAACCAGGGCGGTCTTCTGGACCTGCATAGTAACTTTTGGACGTTTTCCCTGGGAGCATGGCTGCCCAAGGACACCTTCATCCTGGTGGGTGGTGCTATTTCTATGCTCATCAACCTTGTGCTGGGCCTGCGCGACCGGGTACGCTCCCGTGGAGAGCTTGTCGCTTCGCTGCTCGCTTTGAGCTATACCTTCTACCTGGTGCGAGGCAGTGTGATGCTGGAGTTCTACGTCGTGCCCCTGGTACCCTTTATGGCCATGAACATCGGCCTGCTGGTAAGCCGACTGCTACCCATAATACCTGAGAGGCGCTTCCTGCGCTACTTCTCTGGCAGTGCTCGTACTATGATTCTGGCCGCCTTCTTCGCCGTGCTGGTCCTGCCCATTGGGCACTATGTACTGGTCCGTGACGAATTCGGCAAGGTAGTACCACACGACCTGTACAAGCTCCCGCTGACACCGCTGCAAGCGCAGCAACTGGCGTTCATACGAGCGCACATCCCGCCAGACGCCCGCATCGTCATGGACGACGACTTGTGGGTGGAATTGCATGATGTGCGCCCTTATTACCCGAAGGCACACTCTCACTGGAAGGCGTCGGGTGATCCCGCAGTGCGCGACAAGCTCTTCGCCAGAGATTGGCACAACATCGACTATATTGTGATGTCTAACAAGATGCTCATTGCTATGCGGCAAAACAATACGGATGGCGGTGAGAACTATATCCTGGAGGCGCTCAGCCACGCGAAGCCGATCTGGCAACTGACACACGGCGGTATCAGTCTCGCAATTTATCAGGTTCAGAAATAAGCGCCTGGATTTCAGAAGGAGGATACGCTCATGAATGATGATCTACACAGACCAGTCAACGATAAGGAACCGCCTGTACAGGTGGAGTATGAGGAATTGCCTGTACCGGAGGAGTATGAGGAATTGCCCGTACTGGTAGAGGATGAGGAGCCACCTGGACCAATCAAGCACGAGGGACCGCATGGACCAGTCAAACACGAAGGGCCGCATGGACCAGTCAAGCAAGAAGAACCGCCGCTGCCCGTGATAAATCGGCCCCCGCGCAAGGCCCGGAGAAAGAGCCGCAAGCTGCTATTGGTGACGCTCGTAGCCCTTGCTGTGTTGGTTGCCGTGTCCTGGCTGCTCAACCAACCCATCGGTCAACAAGCCATAGACACGACGGGCCTGGGCAGCCACCAGGCAGCACCCACGACCAGTCCGCCCACGCCGACACCTGCTCCTGCCATTCCTACACCAATTGTGAAAGTGAGAGGCACGCCGGTGGGGCCAAATACCCTCGCTGCAGGCGCGCTGATCCTGCTCAACCCAGGCATCGTGCGACAGGGTACGAGCATGGGGGTGAACGGCAGTGGCTTTGATCCCAGAGCCACGGTCGACCTGGCCGTCAAGCAACGCAAGTCGGGCCCTGGGCAAGTGGTCGGTTTTGCCCGGACCGACAAGTATGGCAACTTCTATGAAAATCTCATCGTGCCTGCCACCTTGAGTTCTGGGACGTTCTTTGTCGAGGCGCGCGAGCGGGGCAGCACCAATGTGGCGCAGGCCGCGGGCGTGATCGCGGGCGGCGCTCCTCAACTCAAATTAGGCACGCAGGTGGGCAAGCCTGGCGACATGATCGTCGTCTCCGTTCACGGCTTTAGCCCAGATGAGACGATCAAGGTCTACTGGAATACGATGAGCGGCGATCCGGTCGCGACGCTGCAAGCGGACGGGGGTGGGAGCATCGGTCAGGCACCGGTGCAGGTACCCTACGGGGCAGCCGGAGTCAACACCTTCCTTTTTGTGGGAGCCAAAAGCCAGTCCATGGTGGCCGCCACGTTCTACTTGCTGTCGTTGTATCCGACAGTCAAACTCTCCAGCTATGCCATAAGGGCTGACCACCAGATGAACTTCTCTGGAGCAGGTTTTGGACCGGGAGAACGGGTGTTGGTCTTCCTGAATGGTGCGATTGGGCAGCCTATCGCGGTCATCCAAACCACGCAGCATGGCACGTTCATGAACGCCGGGGGCTTGGCCGTTCCCTTTGGCTTAAAAGGGAAGCAATCACTCATCTTTCTGGGTGAAGAAAGCAGGGCGTCGGTGGCAGTCAGCTGGACTGTGCTGCCCTACATGCCCACTGCGCAGGCAAGTACCTACGGGGGTCTGCCAGGAACGACCGTGTCGTTTTATGCCACCGGCTTTGCCCGCCAGGAGGTGGTGCATGTCTATGTAGGTCACACCCACGACAATGCAGGCAAGATGGTGAGTTGCTTCCTCACTGATGACAAAGGCAATGTGGCAGCAGCCGGTTCCTATGCCATCCCAGGCGATGCCCAGGGGAAACTAATGTTCACGTTGGTCGGGAGCAAGAGCGGAGGGACCGCCACGGCAGCGATGAATATACAGGCCCCTCCAGCACCTGTACAGGTGCCGGCGCAGCCGCCGTTCACCTGCCCGTTGGACACAACATCCTGAGGATCGACTATGACACCCAGGCCAGCGGCTAGCCTGAGAGAGCCACGATGAAAGGAGAGAGCCAACCATGAACCAGAGCAATCATCACCAGGCAGAGTTGCCCGGTGTGCTCATCAAAGCCACCTCGAAGCCTAAGGAAAAGGCGCAGCGGGAGAATCTCGTCATTCTCCCCACATACAATGAAGCTATAAACCTGCAACTGCTGGTGCCCAGCATCCTCCGGTGGGGGCCGTTTGACGTGCTGATTGTGGATGACAACTCGCTGGACGGCACCGGAGAGGTGGCTGAGAGCCTCGCGAAGCGCTTTCCTGGCCGAGTGGACGTGCTACACCGCCCTGGCAAGCTGGGCCTCGGCACCGCGTACCTCGCGGGCTTCCACTATGCCCTTGCGATGGGCTACCAGCGGGTCTTTACTATGGACGCAGACTTCTCGCATGAACCCAGCTACCTGCCGACCCTGCGAGAGGCTCTGGATGATGCCGATGTGGTGCTCGGCTCCCGCTACGTGCCTGGAGGGGGCACAATGCGCTGGTCGTTGAGGCGCCGCTTGCTGAGTCGCGGAGGCTCGACCTATGCCCGCCTAATGCTGGACCTGCCCATTCACGATCTGACCAGCGGCTTCAAGGGCTTTCGCCGGCAGGTCCTGGAGACCCTGATTCCAGAGCTGGACACAATGCTTTCTAATGGCTACGCCTTCCAGATCGAGATGACGTACCTCTGCTCCTGCCATGGCCTCCGGATGGTCGAGGTCCCCATCATCTTCGAAGAGCGCCTGGTGGGGAAGTCCAAGATGAACTGGCACATCATCGCAGAGGCGTTGTGGATCGTGTGGGTCCTGCGATTGAACAAGGGATCAGTGCGAAGCCTCCGAAACGCACATCCTCGCCCCCGGTTACCTCTAGGGCGCGCGATGGTAGCGACCATCGCTCTTGTCAGCCTCATTGTCTTAGTGATGGTCAATGTTGCTCCGGGACGGCTCTCTCACCTGGCCCTAGGGGCATCTAAGCAACCAGCAGCCCTCAGCCGTCTACGTCCCTCTCCGACCGTTGGCAGCAGATCGTTGCCCAGCAAGCATTCCGCCTTCCTCCAACTTCAAGGAACGGACTTGACATTTAATGTGCCGCTACGCTTCGCGGCCTCAGGATTTCTGCCAGGCGAAGGGTTGATGGTCACCATCCAGAATCAAAAGGGGCGGCCGGAGGCACAACTCAATCCCACCATCGCGGACAAGGCCGGGCAGATCAGCACAACGGTGGAGGCGATCCCGGCGAACCTTACTCCCGGTACCTATGTGCTGTTGGTAGAAGGGATGAAGAGCCACCGCAGGGCACAAGCCAACTTTCAGATGCATTGGATTCCGCCCACTGTGCTGTTGGACACGTACTCAGTCAAGCCCGAGCAGGGTTTCAGCTTCTCAGGTAGTGGTTTTATGCCCAACGAGGTCGTAGAGGTCCATCTGAACAGTCCAACGGGCGAGCGCCTGGCCACGACGAGCGCGAATGCCGTGGGTAATGTGAAAGGGCACGTCGTGGTGCCACTGCTGCCGGAAGGGAACTATTCCCTCTTCTTCGTGGGCCACCAGAGCAAGACTCCCGCGTCAGTCGGTCTGAACATCCAGGGCTTCCACCCCTGGGTCGTCCTGGACACCTACGCGCCAATCCCTCATGCACGTATGGGATTTCATGGAGAGGATTTTGCCCCTAATGAAGAAGTGTTGGTGTACCTGAATCAGCAAATGGGAGAGCCCATAGTGCGCATCCAGACTGATGCCAGCGGCCGGATTGTGGCGCCAGCGGCCTGGGAGGTGCCAAAGCTCAGCGGAGAGAACACATTGAGCTTCGTAGGTCAAAAGAGCGGAGTTATGGTTGTTACCAACTTTACTATAGCCCCCAAAGCTGTGGGAAGTACGCCTCAAAGCTCATCAGTCCTCCTGCCGACTGGTACGGCAGGAGAGAGACAAGATGATCCGACAGTACATGCGATATGACAACACCTGTGGCATCGAATGCGAAGGGACAGTGCTCTGTGAGCCATCGCCCAAAGGAAGGAAGAAGAGCCAATGAGTACGTTTAGCTTCATTTTAGAGATGCGAAAGGTTTACCCGGCACCCGGTAGGAGCCCCATGGCCTGGCATCCTTTACTGTCCGCTGTCGCCTCCCTGGCACTTCTTTTTGCCAGGGGATCACCATTCCAAACAGCAACTGCTCCAGGCGTAGAGGTGAGTGTTTTCCCTTTTCCTTCCCTGGTACTCTATCTCGCACTATTGGTGACCGGACTGATAATCCTGATAGTAGTGCTAGTGCTGATACGCCTTTCATGCGGAGGTGTGCAAGCGAAACGCCTCCGAGAGGGAGTACAAGATTCTACTTGTTCACCTACGCCACTTCCTACACTTTCACAGACAAATGCAGCGGCGGATGAACCAATGGTACAACTATCGCCAGGCCAGCTGGGGAGTGAGCAGGCGGAGGCGGCGCGGAACGTGTCTCCTTTCCAGGCTCAACCGCTGAGCAGCCATCTGAGCCTGGCAGTAGGAACCCTCTCGCATCCTGGCATCAAACGCCAACGGATGCCTAACGAGGACAGTCTCTTTGCAGTAAAAGGAATAAGACCCCAGATCTCACAATCACAACCCTTTGGGTTGTTTATCGTGGCAGACGGTATGGGTGGGCACATGTATGGTCAAGAAGCAAGCCGCCTGGGAATTCAAATCATGATTGATCAGGTGTTGCCGAAGATATCTGGGAGTGGCGAGTTGAACGAGGCCGATTTCAGGAGACACCTGATCGACGGAGCGCAAGCGGCTAACCATGCTATCTATCAAAGGAATAAGGTGCAGCGCACGGAAATGGGAACAACCATCACTGCTGTCTTGATCGTAGACGCTACCGCTCTAGTTGTTAACGTTGGTGATAGCCGCACCTACCTGTATCGAAAAGACGTTGGACTGCGTAAGGTCACGAAAGACCATTCACTGGTGGCATACCTTGTAGAAGCTGGCATCATCCAACCCGATGACATCTATAACCATCCCCAGCGGAACCAGATTTATCGCAGCCTGGGTGCAGAAGAAGTAATACCAGTCGATTCATTCAGAGAGCGAATTCAGCCGGGTGATACCTTGTTGCTCTGTTCTGATGGCTTGTGGGAGATGGTCCGTGATTCCCTCATTCAGCAGATCTTGAGGAAGGGAACTGACCCGTCTCAGACGAGTAGTACATTGCTTCAAGCTGCTCTGAATGGGGGGGGTACAGACAATGTAAGCGTGATTGTGATCCAGGTCACTCAGGCGACAGGGTCTAGAAATATAACAGGAATGCAGTTGCTCGTCAAGCCAGAGACTATTGAGATGCCCAACATGTCGCAACGTCAGCCGAACAAGTCATCGCAATAGGGAGGAGGAAAGAGTGACGAGTGTTAACTCAACAATTCCGGTCCTTTACATTACCAGGGGTGTTGCCAGAAGGGCATGTGTTGGTATTGAATACCCATCCGTATAGTCTGACCACCTTCGTTCTCACTCAGTTATCAGCAGAGATGCATGGTCTGGTGGCGCAAGAAGTGTTGACGGAACTCGAGATGTATGTACTGGTAGCCTTGCTTGAGGACTATCCCCACTATTCTCCGTATGAGGTGCTGCAGGCTGCCATCACTGATGAGGTGCTCACTCACGCGCGAGAAACCGTGCATCGAGCGGTCGAGTACAAGACACTTGACAGCTCGATGAAGCCAGTCAGAAATATCCTTTCGCGTTGCAGGGCAAAGATGCATACATTCAACATTGATATTCGCTCGATCCATGGAGAGGGCTATATCCTCACGGCCTTGAGATGGCCGTCTTAAGCTGCGGGCATCCCCCACCTGGCCCAGCAGGTCAGCCCGGCATATATCCTCACGGCCTTGAGATGGCCGTCTTAAGCCTGTAAGGCGTTTTTCCAGCAAGCAAGAGGTAAAACTGTGTATACTTGCTGGCAGTGTTATGTTCCTTCACGATGGATCAAACACCTGGTAATGCATTCCATGGCGACCCAAAGTATATTTACCAAGGAATCTCAGCAGTACCCCCGTTGGGTGCTTGCAGTTCTAGAAGATGACTTTTGGCTCTGAAGGTGAGCACCGAGAGCGTATCGAACGATCGCCCGAGATGAACACAATCTCGGCTCTCGAAACGGCCCTTGCTCCTGAAAGAAGGCCAGAGGAGGCAGTGGTACTCGTCCTACTTCATAGGGTTCTCTCAGTGCCAATGCTAAGGGATTGGATGCCCTAAACGCAAACAACGGACTCCATCTCATTGCATCGCTATCGATGACTCGGTATGTGGCAACAGTTCCAACCCGAGAGTCGATATTTCTGCATGCCTCCTTGATCATCTTTCCAAGTATATAAAACACTTCCTGGTGGAAAGGAAAAGTGATTATGAAATGTTCCTGCATGACAGGTTTTCTGGGGAGGAGCTTGCTGCCTCCCTTTGTATTTATTGTAGGAATGATGATCCTGTCATCCTGTGTGCCTGCTACCGCACCTACTACCGTACCTACTACCCTTCCTGATTCGGTGCAATCCTTCGCGCAATGCCAAACTGGCCGTTCAGTAGGGTTTCTCAAGGCCGTACATAGTGAGCTGGTGGATACGTCGGGGTGTCAAGTGCAGCTCACAGGGGTCAACTGGTTTGGGTTTGAGACCAGCACCTTTGCCCCGCATGGGCTGTGGGCGCGCAACTTGCAGGACATGCTGAAGCAGATCGCACACATAGGCTTCAACACCATTCGCCTGCCCTTCACCAATCAGCTCTTTGACCCCGCGAGCAAGCCGAATGGCATCAACTACCAGCTGAACCCTGACCTCAAAGGCCTCAAGGGGCTGGCACTCATGGATCGTATTGTCCAGGGTGCTCGTAACGTTGGCTTGAAGATTATCCTGGACCGTCATGATCCCACGGCCGATCAGCGGCCCGCATTGTGGTACACCGATCGTATGCCCCAGGCGCGTTGGATCCAGGATTGGGTCATGCTGGCCCAACACTACCGGGGCAATGATACCATCATCGGGGCAGACCTGGCCAATGAGCCGCATGGTCCAGCGACCTGGGGTGATGGCAACCCCAGCACCGATTGGCGCCTGGCTGCTGAGCAGGCAGGCAACGCCATCCTGGCCGTCAGCCCGGATTGGCTGATTATCGTCGAAGGCATCGAGCAGTACCACGGTGACGCCTACTGGTGGGGTGGGAACCTCGAAGGGGCCGGGCAGTACCCCGTGCGCCTGTCGGTACCAGATAAGCTGGTGTATTCCGCCCATGATTACGGACCTGAGGTCTACAAGCAGTCATGGCTCAAAGCATCAAACTTTCCGAACAACCTGCCGGGAGTCTGGCAGAAGCATTGGGCCTACCTGCAAAAAGCCGGGACTGCCCCGGTGTTCATGGGGGAGTTCGGGGGGGGCTCTATGGGTCAGGATGCTGAGGGTGTGTGGCAGCGCTCCCTGGTGACATTTCTGAAAACGAACAACATTAGCTATGCCTATTGGGCATGGAATCCGGACTCGGGCGATACCGGCGGTATCTTGCAGAACGATTGGAAGACGGTCAACCAGAGCAAGCTTGATGTGTTGAACGCATACCAATGGCCAATGCTTGGTCGGTCGCAAACTTCCACAAAAGGCCAATCGGGGAACGTTGGTGCTATCCTGAACGCCTATCGATGACTACCGTCGAAATGAACGAAGTTCGCGTTACCGGTCCATGACGATTTGAGGCGCAAGCAGTGTTGGACATGGTTATAGAGTGTGTTGACCTGGTTTGAAGAACCTGGGAATGAGGTCACCCCTCGGGTGATACGCCAATTGGCGAGGTGAACCAGAAGGACGCATCATGACCAGGACCGCTCTCGACCCCAACACTGCCCTGATGTTCCCATACAAGAACTAGCGGGATCCCGTCGAGAGCAGTAAGCCATAGATATTCAAACGCGTTTGTGTTCCCACAAACACCTCGCCATTGGCAATGGTCGGCACGCTGAATTTCACATAACTATCGAGCCGGTCCCGTGCGGAGTTCTGCTCACTGTTGTATAGTTCTACCCTAATATTTGTGGCATCATAGGCGCGGAGAACACCTGGTCCACTCGGTGCACATCCAGGTCCACCACAACTGGCAGGACTTATCACCCATACTATGCCGCTACCAGGAACGCTCTCGTTACTAGAAATCGAGGGTGTTACGCCGGGGAAAGTGAAGGTTTCCGGGGTCTCAGCGGTTGCT
>WNFM01197845.1_pt1 | contig 13713 bp, 15 predicted proteins | sample 5400271 | NCBI WGS metagenome assembly WNFM01 (sample SAMN13153352, study PRJNA577476) | soil metagenome | isolation source: 60 cm saprolite on Douglas fir-dominated hillslope | place: USA:California | collected 2013-09-17 | reverse complement strand
GGCTATGAGCCGGCGAAGATCAACACAGCGTTGGGTAGAATTGGGGCGGTTGCGGCGGAGCTGGCGGGAGCGGCTTCAACGGCGGCGTTAGGCTAACAGGAAAGTCTCCAGCGTAGAAGACGCAAAGGAACTCAGACCCAAAGCACATGATGCCTGACCTGCATTCCCATCAAGAGCGGAGAATCACATTGTCTGGAAAAAATAGTTCAGTTCTCACTGCGCGCGACGGTAAGGTCTTTTCCGTTACCATCAACCGGCCGGAAGTGCGCAACGCCGTCGACTCCGTCACTGCCAGCGCGCTGGCGAATGCATTTCGGCAGTTCGAAGGTGATCCGGAGCTCTGCGTTGCCGTTCTTACTGGCGCGCAAGGAACGTTCTGCGCCGGCTTCGATCTGCGCGAAGTAGCGGAAGGACGCCGCGCTACTGTCGATGAAAGCGGATCAGGCCCGATGGGACCAACCTGGATGCAGATGTCGAAGCCAGTGCTTGCGGCCATTGAAGGCCACGCTGTTGCCGGAGGGCTGGAGCTGGCGCTCTGGTGCGACCTGCGCATCGCTGCGCGTGACGCGGTGATGGGCGTTTTCAACCGCCGCTTCGGTGTTCCGCTCATCGATCTTGGGACCGTCCGCCTGCCGCGGCTGATTGGGCATGGCCGCGCGCTCGACCTGATCTTGACCGGACGCGCTGTCTCCGCTGAGGAAGCGCTGCAGATGGGATTGGTGAACCGCATCGTCGAACGGGGCCAGGCGCTCTCTGCTGCGCTGGAACTCGCGCACAAACTTGCCGAATTTCCTCAACAGGGGTTGCGCGCTGATCGCATGTCAGTTTATGAGCAGTGGTCCCTTTCGTGGGAACAAGCGCGGCAAAACGAGCTGCGTCACGGTTTAGGAGTGCTGGCTTCAGGAGAATCAAAAACTGGTGCACAAAAATTTACTTCGGGCGCCGGACGGCATGGCAGATTCGAGAAGGAAGTCTAGCGGCCCATTACAAATTTTCCGCTGCTCGCCCGGCAAGCATCGCAAAGGTGGTCAGCCCTTTTTTGCCGGCTCCAGTTCGATCTTCTTTGCCGCGGGATCAAGCCTGGCGATGCGAAAACTCCGAATCTGTCCCGCCTGCGCACCCTGCCTCTCGCCGCTTGCGGGAGCCGCTCCGCTTTTCCAGCGCGATTGCAGCATGGAACTCAACGACGACAGGTCGGCTGCCTTCGCCGCAGGTGACTTCTCTTCTTGTGCCGGCGCGTCTTCAACTATCCGGCACGTGCCCACAACGCCTTCGCCCAGTTCCACTCGCGCAAGCCCGCCGGATACTTCTTTCATGCGTCCTGTGACCACGTCGCCTTCTTTATGTTCGGCAATGTACTCATCCAGGCTGGAAGGGACCATTTGCTTGATGCTGAGACGCACGTTGCGCTTTGCGCCGTCCACGTCGAGCACCTGCGCTTTCACCGTCTGCCCGACCTTCAGCACGTCCTGGGGATGATTGATCCGTTTTTCCGCGCTGATTTCGCTGACGTGAATCATTCCCTCCACGCCCTCGGCAATCTGCACGAACGCGCCGAACTTGGTGATGCTCACCACCGGCCCTTCGATCACCGAGCCAATCGCCAGGTTCCTGGCCGCTTCAGCCCACGGATCACCCAGCGCCTGTTTCAGTCCGAGCGAAATACGCCGCTCACCGGCGTTCACTCCCAGAATGACCGCTTCCACGGTCTCGCCGGATTTCACTGCGTCACTCGGCTTCCTGACCTTTCTTGCCCACGACATTTCGGAGACATGTATCAGTCCCTCGATGCCGGGCTCGAGTTCCACAAACGCGCCAAAGTCTGTGAGCCGCGTTACCGTGCCGCGCACGCGTTCGCCGGCCTTATACTTTTCCGCTGCGGCGTCCCACGGATGCGGCTGAAGCTGCTTCATGCCCAGCGATATCCGGCGCTTGTCGGAATCAATTTTGAGTACCTTGACTTCAATCTCCTGCCCCACGGCCAGCACATCCGCCGGTTTGCTGATGCGGCTCCAGGAAATGTCGCTTACGTGCAGCAAACCATCAACTTCGCCAATGTCGACAAAGGCCCCGTAATCAGCCAGGCTGCGCACCACGCCGCTGACGGTTTCGCCTTCTCTGATCTCAGAGTAGCGGCGCTCTTTGTTTGCGCGCTCTTCTTCTTCGGCAATCACGCGGCGGTCCACGACAACGTCCTCATCGGTGACATCAAGTTTTGTTATGCGGCAGCGAACTTCCTGCCCGATGAGCTTCTCCATCTCGGCCGCGTCGCGCACACCGCTGCGTGAAGCCGGCATGAATGCGCGTACGCCCACATCCACACTTAAACCGCCTTTTACTGCGGCAATCACCGTGCCCACGATGGTGGTCTTGTCGGCAAAAGCCTTCTCCAGTTGCGCCCAGTCGGTTGGCCGCGCTACCCTGCCTCGCGCCAGTTCGTAGTAGCCTTCCGGATCGCGTCCCTTGACCGTCACCAGAAGCTTGTCTCCAGGCTTCACCGTTTCGCCGGCGCGGAACACCGTCAGCGGCAAAATGCCTTCGGTCTTGAAGCCGATATCGAGCAGCACTGAGTCCGCGGTCACGGTAATCACCGTGCCTTCCAGCGCCTTGCTGCCCTCTTCCGGCTTGCGCGCATGGCTCTGCTCGTACTGCGAGAGCATGTCTTTGAAAGATTCGGCCGGTTCAGCGGCAGAGTCGTTGGCTGGCTTTGGTTCTTGAGCGTCTGGGTTGGACATGGGAAATCGGGTTCTCGATATGAAACTGCAACAGCACCGCCTACTGCGGCGGCCGGCTTGCGCACCCAGCCGGAGACACTAGCTCTAGCGAAGCTCTCCAGCGGGTTTGGAGCGCAGCGACATCGCGTAACAAGTCGCCATCAGCAGCGAGCCCGACTTGCGATCTCAGCTCGAGCAAATCTCTCCGGCGGTTTGGAGCGCAGCGGCAAAAACAAATGGTGAGCGCGGCTGGATTCGAACCAGCGACCCACGCCTTAAAAGGGCGTTGCTCTACCAACTGAGCTACGCGCCCACACTCTTACTAATCTAACACAGCTCAATCGGCGCGAATCGCCACGCGCTCGCCAATCGCTCGCACTTTCGCGCGAATTCGCTGAGGCGCAGCTTCAGCCGTTTTCATTCGCTTGTCAAAAGAAATCATTTCGCACTTTTGTCCGAGGCTCCGCACCTACCAGGACAAATCGACAAGGAAGCAGCTCGAAGTTCATCCGAGCTGCCTCTTGTGTTTCCTTATGAATACGAATGGGCCTAAAAACGGATTTGCGGTCCGGCCGTAGCGCGGAAGTTATTCGAGGTGCCGCGGTTCAGGAACATAATTTCGTCACCTGCTTCCACACGGAACCCCAACCAGCCGACGTTGAACTCCACGCCACCACCCGGATAAAACACTCCGTTGGTGTCGCCGTCAACAATTTGGTTGATCTGGTTGTTGATGGTGCCCGCGGTCACCGGACCACCCACGCCAAAGTTCACGAACCCGCCTTTCGCCAACGCGAAAATCCGCACTGGCCCCGTGCTTTGGATCTTGAGTCCAAAAAGGCCGTGCAGCAAGCGCAGGTGGGAGCGGACTGTGGTGGTGGTTAAGCCGCCGGTAATGGTTTGGGTTTTGTTGCGTTCAAAGTCATACGCCATTTCGCCCTCAAGAACAACATGGGGGCGAAGGTTGACTCCAAGCCGCGCGCCCACACCGAACATATTCAGGTCGGCGGGCTGGAGTCTGGTAAAGTCGGCATACACGCCAAGATTCCCGTGGTTTTTGTCGTCACTGCTCTGGGCTGAGGCTGCGGGTGCAATTACCGCAAGACCCAGCGTCAAAGCAACCAAAATTGCGATACGTTTCATGTTGTAGCTTCTCCGTCTTTCCCTGAAGATAGGTTTCAGAACCGTATTTGTGGACCACCCATAAATTTAAAGTTATGGGTGGCGCCGTTGTCAAAGTACATCTCATCACCGGCTTCCAACCGGATTCCGATAAAGCCAGCATTGAATTCTACGCCGCCGCCCGGATAAAACACGCCATTGGTATCTCCGTCGCGAATGTTGCCGAACTGATTGGCTACGTTACCCGCGGTGACGCCGTTGCGCGCTACAGTGAAATTCAGCAGTCCGCCTTTCAGAACAGCAAAGACCCGGATCGGCCCGGTCGTCTGAATCTTGGGGCCAAAAAGACCGTGAATCAGGCGCAAGTTCGAGCGGACCGTGGTGGTATTGTTGCTCAGGTCGGTGATGGTCGCTGTCGCGTTTCGTTCGAAGTCATAGGCCATCTCGCCTTCCAGAACTATGTGCGGATGCACGTTGACCCCGAGGCGTCCACCAACTCCGAAGAAGTTCTGTTTGGCAAACTGCAGCCTGAAGTAATCAAAATACACGCCAAAATTCCCGTGGTTTTTGTCATCACTCACCTGGGCTGAGGCTGCGGGCGCGATCACCGCGATACACAGAGCCAAGGCACACAATAGTGCGATGCGTTTCATGTTGTAGCTTCTCCCGTTATAAGTTTGCGTAAGCTCCATCCCGTACCAGAGCACCACAGCTTTTGGGAACGGAAAAGCGTCAGCACGGTGGATTATCTGATTCGATGCCCCTGCCCTACGCGAGGTGGGCTGCTCAGGGCTGCTCTTTCCGAAGGGAAAAATCCTTTTTTTCCACCGTCGCCGTTTACATCACCTTAATCCCCGCATTAGACTCAAGGCGTCAATATGCTATTACCCGGGACGCTAAAAACATGGCGCATCCCGGCGCTTCCAGCGGAGGAACCAGTCATGCCGAACGGGACCCTTGATCTGATGAAACTCGATGGCCAACCTTCAACCTACCAGATCATGTTTGAACAAAATGCCGGCGGCACATTTGTCGCCCGTGTTGAATCCGACGAACTTGTTCCCTTTCTCCATGAAGAAATGCGGGTTGAGCTGCCCACCGCTGAATCCGCCGCCCAACGCCTGCAGAAGGAGAACCGCGTTCGCCTGCAAAACATCTTCCTGGAAGAAAACAATCTCCATGCCGTCATGGACTACATGGAAGAAGACATCTGATTTCTGTCGCTTCGCTCCACACCGCTGAGAGTTACGCCCGAACAAACAGCCATCAGCTCCTGTCATGGCGGCTCGGCGCGCAAGTCGGCCTCGCCTTAATCACGCTCGTTAAGCCGCGAAGCCCGTGTGGCGCCGAGCGGCCAGCAACAGGAGCATAATCACACATTGCCAAAACCACGACCAGCAAGCGGTTTGGAGCGAAGCGACAGAGATTGATCCGCGTCAATCCGCGGTCAGCTTTGCCTTCAGATCTCCCGATCTTCCGATCTCCGGATCTCCCGATCTGTTCTCTCCCATTTTTACTTTCAGGTCGGCCGCAATCTGTTTGCCGTGAAACCGTCCGTTCTCGATAAAGATCTCGCTCGTCCGTGCGCCGGCCACAATCACTCCAGCCACATAAATACCGGGCACGTTGCTTTCAAAGGTCTTGGGATCGCACACCGGCCGCATCTCCGGATGCGTCAACTCAATCCCCAGCGACTGCAGGAATTCGTAGTCCGGATGGTACCCGGTCAGGGCAAACACAAAATCGTTCTTCAGCGTGCGCTCGCCTTCCGGAGTCTTGATCCGCACTGTCTCCGCCTTGATCTCCACCACGCAGCTGTTGAAGTACGCTGTGACCTCGCCATTCTTGATCCGGTTCTCGATGTCCGGCTTGATCCAGTACTTCACGTTGCGGTGGATCTCCGGCCCGCGATGTACCATGGTTACCCGCGCTCCGCGCCGCCACAGCTCCAGCGCCGCAATGGAAGCTGAGTTCTTGGCCCCGATAATCAGCACGTCCATATCAAAATACGGATGCGGCTCTTTGTAATAGTGCAGCACCTTGCCCAGCTCTTCACCGGGGATGCCCAGATAGTTCGGCAGATCGTAATATCCCGTGGCCGCGATGATCTTTCGCGCCGTGTATTCATGCTCATGCCCGTTGCTATCGCGGGCCAGCGCGCGGAAGGCGCCATCATAGCCGGTCACGGTCAGTACGCGCTGGTATTGGCGCACATCCAGCCGGTAGTGCTGGGCCACGTTGCGGTAATACTCCAGCGCCTCGTGCCGGTTCGGCTTCTGGTTGGCGGTGGTAAATGGTATGTCGCCAATTTCCAGCAACTCCGGCGTGGTAAAGAAGACCATGTTGGCCGGATAGTGAAATAGCGAGTTCACCAGGCAGCCTTTGTCCAGCAGCGCCACGGTAAAACCGGCCCGTTGCGCCTCAATCGCCGATGCCATGCCGGTAGGCCCGGCGCCGATCACCAACACGTCAAAGCTGTAGCCGCGGTGCTCCATGCCTTCTCATTTTACAGAGCCGACCTTGGCTACAGAGCGTTCCGGGTTCCCATCTCCTGATCGCCGGATCACCCGATCTGCTGGTGGCCGTCTGCCTGCGTCGTTGTGGGGATCTCTCGATACCCTTCCCCCCTCCTGGATCCCCATTTCTAAAGGACTTACGCGCTGGATCCCCATTGATCCCCATCAACCGATAGTGATAACAAACGGTCTACGCCATTCATCCCCATCACATCCCCATTTTGCGGTAGTGATACATGGGGTTTGTGGCCTCTGGCTTCGCTTCCGGGGTTGTCTTTGGCTAATTGCCGGTTGCCAATTGCTATTTGCTTAATTTTCAAAGACCCATCCCATCGCACCCCTGAGGCGCTGGCAGAGTATAGGCGATTTAATGAGGCGAAACAAGTACGAAATAGGACATCGAGTCGGCTCCGTGCTGTTCCGATCACCCGATCACCCGATCTTGGGATTCACATGAGGTCTTTCTAATACTCTTTTGGCCGATATCGGCGCTCTTCCACCCCCGCAAACAGGCTTATCTTTGTGGAGCAGAGATCTTCTCTGGCGAGGTGCGCATGTCCCCTACCATTCTCTCCGTCGGCCATGATCCCAAACTGCTCACGCAGTGGATCGAACCCCTGGTCGCGGCTGGATACAAAGTGGTCTGCGCCGCAGATTTAGCCGAGACAATTGACAATATCTTCAAACGCGATTTTGACCTGGTGCTGCTGTGCGGTTCGCTTACAGAGGATGAGCGGCGCAGGCTTATCCTGATCCTGCGTATTCACAGTCCCGCCACGCCGGTGCTGATGATCGGTGGCCATAAAGATGTGGACTACCAGTCTGGAGTGCGCGCCGTTTCCGGCGGCCCGGAACAGATCGTTGACGCCGTGCAGAACTCTCTCTCTTAGCCGGGCGTTACTTCCCCTTGCTGCGTACAGTTTTCTTTTTCGCCGGCTTTCTTTTACCTGCCTGCCCGCCGTTGCTGTCCGCGCCTTGTGGACCCGTCTGTCCTTTGCGAGGGAAGGCCTTGTTCTGTTCCACGACGTGAAAAATCACGATCGTCCCGCTCCCTGTCGCTCCCGACGAGAGAGGCGTGAAATGGATGTCCGTCATGCCGTCAAACCGGTTGGTTATGAAGTGGCAATTTCGGATGTGCGACGCCTTGCCGCTCTGGAGAACAGAATGGTGGCGCCGCAGCATCGCCAGCCGGGTATTGTTGTCCAGGGGCAATTCCTTCAGGCGGATGCCCTTGTCCGACGGGTTGGCAAACCCGAACAGCTGCTGCGCCGCCGAATTGAACATATAGACCACCGTGTCATCGTTCACCAGCAGGACCGGCCACGGCATGCGCTCGATCATTTCCAGGTAGCGTGCGTTTACCTCATCCAGCTCCCGCGTGCGCGACGTGAGCTCTTCGTTGGTAGTCTCCAGCTCTTCGTTCAGTGATTGCAGCTCTTCGTTGGTGGTCTCCAGCTCCTCGTTGGTGGATTGCAGCTCCTCATTCGTGGTTTCCAGCTCTTCGTTGGTGGATTGCAGCTCTTCATTCGTGGTTTCCAGCTCTTCATTGGTGGACTGCAATTCTTCCGCGGTGGTCTCCAGTTCTTCAATGGTGCTTTGCAGGGTCACCCGAGAAGTCACGTTCTCCATGTAGATCAGGGTGCCCACGCTGCCTGCTCCGGATTGGGACGTGATCGGCTTGATCGTGACCGCCACCGCCGTATTGGCGCTCGGGGCGCAGTCAAACCGGACCGTATGCGGCCGGGGGGTGCGGCTCTCCTCCAGATAACCCTCCAGCTCCGGACACCGCTGCCACAACTGCGTCTCTTGCAGCTTCCTGCCCACCAGCTTTTCGCTGAGCTCCCACAGCTTCAGGATTTTCTCGTTTTCCGTGATAACGGTATCGCCTGAGTCCATCACCAGCACGCCCGGCTCCAGCGTGGTGAGAAGCGACTCGTAGTAAAGCTTGAACTGCTCCAGCTCCTGGTGGGCTTTGTCTCTCAGGTCCGGCGGCATGTCATTGGTCCTGGTCGTTTCGGCATTGTCAGACTTCCCGGAATCGTCAGGCTTGGTCTTGCGCTGGAAAATTCTCCAGCGCGCATCAATGGGAACAAAGTCAGAGTCGCGCCTGAGTTGCGATTCTGATTTTCCCAGAAAAAGGATGCCGCCATCATTTAGGGCGTACTTCAGCTTGTCCAGAATACGCTTCTGGGCGGCGGCGTCAAAATAGATAAGCACATTGCGGCAGACCAGGAGATCTACATGTGAGATGGGTGCGTCTGCCAGCAAGTTGCTTTTTCCAAAGATCACCATGCGGCGAACGTCGCGCGCCACCCGCATCGGCCCAACCCCGGTGAAATACTTTGCCCTGATTTCCGATGGCACCCCGCGCAGCGCCTCCTCAGGGTATTGCGCCCGGCGTGCTGTGTTCAGCGCGTCCTCATCATTGTCAGTGGCGTAAACCTTGATCTCGTACTCCTTGATGCGCGGTCCCAGCAGCTCGCTTAACAGAATGGCTATTGAATAGGCTTCTTCACCGGTGGCACAGCCGGCGCACCACGCCCGCAATGATCGGCCGGCCCGGTCATGCAACAACGCCTTCCGGACGTGTTTCTCCAGCCCCTCCCATGCCGGCGTGTCGCGAAAAAAACGGGTGACGTTGATCAGGACCGTGTCCAGAAGCTTGGCTGTCTCATCCTGGTCTCGCCGGACATAATTCAGGTAGTCCTCGTACGTTCCCAGGCTGAGCTGGTGCATTCGCCGCCGGACGCGCCGCTCCAGCGTAGTGGTCTTATAGCCGCGCAGGTCGATTCCGCGCTCCTCCGCCAGTTCGCGTACCAGGTCTTTTAACGTTTGCTGTTCAGCCATGGCCTCACTCAGGAGCAAAGCCCTACCAGGGTCTCGCTTATCTTCTCTAAAGCAAGTGTGAAATCTACGCAACCGGTGTCCACTGCGGCTTCGGGCATGTGCCGAAACTCAGCTTCCTCCGGCTTCTGCGCAATCGTGATCCCGCCCGCCTCTTTGATGGTGCGAATGCCCGCCGAGCCGTCCTTGCCGGAACCGCTCAGCACTACCGCGATGGAGCGCGACCCGTACGTACCCGCGACCGACTCAAAGAGCAGATCAATCGATGGCCGCGAGAAATGCACCAACTGCGAATGCGCCAGCTGGATTTTCCCCGGCCCCACCAGCAGGTGCTCATCCGGCGGCGCCGTGTACACTGTGCCCGGCAGCAGGATTTCGCCGTGCTCTGCCTGTTTTACCTTCATCTCGGTCGATCGCCCCAGAAGGTTGGCCATCCAGCTCTTATGCCCCGGAGCCAGGTGCTGCACGATCACAATGCTGCTGGGAAAAGTCTTAGGCAGCCTCTTTAGCACCTGCGAAAGCGCGTTCAGCCCCCCCGCTGACGCCCCCATCGCCACTATGTCATAGTTCCGCCGCGCATAGGGTGGGCCCACGGTCGGCGGCTTCGACTGGCGTGGCATGTTGGCAGCCTAAGCATAGTGGAACCTCGCCTTAGATTGGAGCTTATTTAAAAGGAGAGCTCAATTTGCCGTCTTTAATCCACAACCCCGCAGGGATATGATGGACTCAAAGTCTTTATGGGGGTGACCAAGTTCAAACCGGCCAGGACACCACGCACGCTTGATGCGGTGCAGTCTCAGCGCCATGCTGAGCAAAAGAAAACAGTGCAGAATGCGCAGTCCACCGTGCGCCGTTCAAAAGAATTGGTGGCCGAATCCGTGCAGATTGTAGCGGACGTCAAACGACGTACCGGGTCCTGATCTGCGCTGGCGTTCGTAAAATGACGTTGGGCTGAGATCCGCCGCGCATGGTCAGGAGACGCGTTTTTTCGCTAGTGGGTCAGTTTGAACTTTTCGTGCAGGCTTTATTCGGGAAATCCTCGTGATAATGCCCTAGCAGCACCACGACGGGGACTTCGGAGATGTTCTCTTTGAGCCACCGGACCATTTTCGTGCGAACTGCGTGGGCGGCGGAGAAACCTACGACGATCAAGTCAAAGTGCCCAGCCGAGGCCAATGCCATTCCTTCATCGTTTCCGAGCACAGAGGTCACGACGTAGCCATCTTCTTCCAGCATGCGGTCGCGGATTTCCAGAAGACTGGGGTAATAAGCGATTTGCAGAATAGATAAGCCCATCTCCGCCTTTCCCCGTTCGATAGTACCCCTTTTCTGCTAAGCTCAAAACGCCAATATACGCCACCGTCTCCCGCCATTTCAAACCGACACACTACCCAAATCTGGGATTGCGTTGGTAAATGACGCCCGCGAAGATCCGCCGCGCATGCTCAGGAGACGCGCTTTTCCGCTGCCACCGGTCCAGTCTTGCTTTCAACAATCAGGTTGCGCAGCAGTTCAGCCTGCTCCATCTTGCCTTCTGCCCGGTCGCGATATTGCTTCGCCAGGCGCGGATGTTTGCCGAGTTCGGCTCTCTCCGCCATGCGCCGCGCCAGCGCGGCTGCTTCCTCCATTCCCCTCATTGCCGCCCACAGCGCCCTTTCCACCTCGTCAGATTGTTCCAACCCCAGGCTGCTGGCCGTATATGCATGGCCCACCCGGCAACGGAACCGCACCATCTGCTCCCCGTCCAGCTCCCACAGCACGCCGCCGCATTCCGGACAGCCAAAAGTCGAGGGTTTCCCAGGCCGGTTTTCATCCTCGATGGTATCCATGTCGAGCCTGGCAATTTTGTTTTCCTTCGTCAGCCGCGACGACTTGCCTGTCCCGTTCTCCGCTACCTGTTCCCCGACTAGTTCCTGCAACAACCCCGGCATGCGATCGAGGGGCGCCACATGATCGACCTCCACCGCTTCCAGCGCGCTGCGTGGCATGTCGGCACAAATGGCATCCTCCGGGTCTTGCACAATGGCAACGCCGCCGCGTTTCTTCACGCTCAGCAGCCCGGCCGTGCCATCGTCCATCGCCCCCGTCAGCACCACGCCGATTACCCGCGGACCATACCAGGCCGCCGCGCTGCGGAACAGCGGATCGATCGCCGGCCGATGCCGGTTCTCCTTGGGGCCGTGCATTACCCGCACCCGTCCGTCTTCTATCAAAAGGTGATTGCCAGGAGGCGCAACATAGATGTGGCCTGTGCGGATGGAGTCGCCATCCCGGGGATGGCTGGCCGGAAGCTCCCCGGCGCGCTTGAGAATCTCCGGCAGCACGCTTGCGCCTTCCGACGGCACGTGCAGCACCACGAACATCGCCGCCGGAAAATCCTTGGGCAGTCCGGACACCAGCCGTTGCAGGGCGTCCACGCCGCCCACTGACGCTCCAATGACGATGATATTGCGCTGTGCCAAGCTTTTCCGGCCTCTTACGGAATATAGATGCTGGATCGGAAGTGGCTGATGCCGCGCGGGTTCCGTGGGGTCAATCCTGGCGGCAGGAAACGGGCAAAAAGAACGCCATCCGAGGGGAGATGGCGCTCTTTTTAGGGTTGGGCTCTGGACCAGGAATATTGATTATTCCTTTTACTTCTTGCCAAGTCAGACTAGAATTATCCCTGTAGAGGCATCATTAGAAAAGCGTCAAGAAACGCCATGTTCGGCCTTTCAGTAAAGTGCATCTAAGGTTGTGAGTGGCTGGTTGCAAATGGCAACGAACCCGGACGTCCTTAATTCGTGGAAAGAGGTAGCGGCATACCTGGGCCGTGGAGTTCGGACCGTGCAGCGATGGGAGCGTGAACTCAGCCTTCCGGTGCGGCGGCCGCGCGGCAAGTCCCGCAGCGCCGTAATCGCGTTCAAGACCGAGTTGGACCGCTGGCTCCGCCAATCGGCCGCGGAGGTTCAATTGCTTGCCGAGCCCCAGGCAGTGCCGGGCGCGCGCAACGGGCACCATAAGCTTCGTGAAAGCACCACCATATTGATCGGCCACACCAACAACCTGCTCTCCCGCTCAACCTACCTGTGCGAACGATCCAAGCAGTTGTGTGAACAGGTAAATCGCGCCGTCGCCCTAACCGCCGATTTTCTCGGCAAGAGCAGAAGCAACGGTGCGCGTAACAACAGCGTGGAAACCTTCCGTAAAGATCAGGTCCTCGCAAGCTAAGCCTTTTTGAATCCACAAATTTTTTGGTGCAGCCTTAGTTCTCCCGAACTAGACCATCAAAAATCCCGCATCTACTCTGGATCTCTGTAAACTTCACAAAATCACTCGCCACTTGGAAAGTAGTTCCCTTGAATGAAGATGCTTAAAAAATTGCTATGCCTGATTCCTGTCTTTTTAACATTCGCGGTCCTTGGCGGATGCGGTGGACACTCGGCCGCCCCGCCTGCGGACGCTGCCAATCCCGGAGGGCCTCCGCCTCCGGGCGCCGGCTCCACGCCGAGCAACGCCAAGGTAATTCCCGACATACAGAAGCTCGGCGGCTGGCAGAACTGCACCGCTTCCTGCACTGGAACTCCGGCGGCGATTTTTTCCATGGCGCAGGGCATCGCCTCACCTTCGCAGAGTGGCGCCTCAGCCCGGTTCCAGTTGCTTGCCGGAACTCGGCCCTTCGGCGGCGCCCTGTGGTTTAAATTCCTGGGCGCGGCCAACAGCGCCACCCACTTTGTCTACGATCTCTCCTTCTTTATGGACAATCCATCAGCCCCGCAGGCGCTTGAATTTAACGTGAGCCAGAGCGCGGGCGGCAGCCATTATGATTTCTCCACGCAATGCGATCTGGCCGGCGGGCGCGTATGGCGCGTATGGGATCCGGTGGCGAAACAGTGGGCCGCTTCAGCCGTGCCGTGCGTTCAGCCTCCGCCCAGCACCTGGAACCATCTCACCTGGGAATTTGAGCGCGACAGCGCGGGCCACGTGATTTTCACCGCCGTGACACTCCTGACAGCCAGAGCGGAATCGACGTCGCTTTCCAGGCCGACGCCAACAATGTCGCAACGCCGTATTCCGTCTGGGTGGATAAAATCAGCCTGACCTACTGGTAGAGGCGCGGGTGGGGGTTCGGCAATGAAGCTCTCAATCAATCAAAGGGCTCGATCTCCTGAACGTCGTGGGCTTCAATCCGGGCCAGCACTTTTCTGAACGCGTCATCGATAACCGCCATCGGTGTTGTGCATTCACTGTGCAAGCGCACGTCCGCGTCATATTTGTACTCGCCTTCGATGGGAGTGGGAAAATCGATGATGCGGATACGCACGCCTGGAAACGGCTTGCTGCCAACATAGTCGCCGTACCAGTAGCTGTCTCCCATATACCAGTGCCACCCGCCGAGCGCGTTCAGCCGCACGCATAGCCGGTCCGTGGAACTCTCCTTGCAGATAAATTCATACGCGCCGGTCATGCGCCCACCCCTGCATCGCGCGCGATTCGCGCCTTCATCTCAGCGTCTCCAGCGCCTGCTCCACGTCGGC
>WNFM01007794.1_pt6 | contig 13713 bp, 16 predicted proteins | sample 5400271 | NCBI WGS metagenome assembly WNFM01 (sample SAMN13153352, study PRJNA577476) | soil metagenome | isolation source: 60 cm saprolite on Douglas fir-dominated hillslope | place: USA:California | collected 2013-09-17 | reverse complement strand
GAGCGAGTCGATGCGCTGGTCGGCGCCGGCGTCGACGTGGTCGACGTCGATACGTCGCATGGGCCTTCGAAGGGCGTGCTCGATCGCGTCCAATGGATCCGGAAGAGATATCCGCAGGTGCAGATCGTTGGCGGCAACGTCGCGACGGCGGACGGCGCCCGCGCACTAGCAGACGCCGGCGCCGACGCGGTGAAGGTCGGCATCGGCCCCGGTTCGATTTGCACGACGCGAATTGTCGCGGGTGTCGGTGTGCCGCAGATTTCGGCCATCCAGTTTGCCATCGAGGGCGTCGCCAAAGCCGGCATTCCCGCGATCGCCGACGGCGGCATCCGCTACTCGGGGGACGTCGCAAAAGCGATTGCAGCGGGGGCAACCTGCGTCATGCTGGGGAGCCTTCTCGCCGGCACCGAGGAAGCCCCCGGCGAGATCGAGCTCTACCAGGGTCGCTCGTACAAGATCGCTGGGCGCGATGCAGGAAGGGAGTGCGGACCGCTATTTCCAGGACACCGAAGGCGAGGGCGACGCCGAGAAGCTCGTGCCCGAAGGCATCGAAGGCCGGGTGCCGTACAAGGGCGTGCTCTCGTCGGTGATCCACCAGTTGATGGGCGGCCTGCGTGCTGCGATGGGCTACTGCGGCTGCGCGACCATCGAGGAATTGTCCACGCGCGCCGAGTTCGTGGAGATCACGTCGGCCGGCATCCGCGAATCGCACGTGCACGACGTGCAGATCGTGAAGGAAGCTCCCAACTACCGGGTGCAGTGACCCAAAAGTTACCTTGACGGCACCGGCTTTACATTTGAATCATCAACCAGCGTAGCGATGGCCGCTTCTTCGCATTCGAAAATCCTGATTCTCGACTTTGGCGCGCAGTACACGCAGCTCATCGCGCGCAGGCTGCGCGAACTGAACGTGTATTGCGAGATCCACCCGTTCGACGTGGACGACGCGTTCGTTCGCGAATTTGCGCCGCGAGGCATCATCCTGTCGGGCGGCCCGAACAGCGTGACCGATGGCGACACGCCGCGGGCCCCGGCCGCCGTATGGACCGCGGGGGTGCCGGTATTGGGCATCTGTTACGGCATGCAAACGATGGCGGCGCAATTGGGTGGGGTGGTCGAGACCGGCAAGGTGCGCGAGTTCGGGTACGCGCAAGTGCGCGCGCACGGTCACTCCGCACTCTTCCGCGACATCCAGGACCACGCCAACTCCGACGGACACGGTCTCCTCGATGTGTGGATGAGCCACGGCGACAAGGTCACGGTACTGCCTGCCGGATTCAAATTGATCGGGTCGTCGGATGCGTGCGCCTTCGCCGCAATGGCCGACGAGACGCGCGGGTTCTACGCGGTCCAGTTCCACCCGGAGGTCACTCACACCAAGCAGGGGAAGGCGATTCTCGCGCGTTTCGCGCATGAGATCTGCGGCTGTGGCGACGACTGGAACATGCGCGATTACGCAGGCGAGGCGGTCGCGTCGGTGCGGGCGCAAACGCACGGCGAGGACGTCTTGCTGGGGCTCTCCGGCGGCGTGGATTCGTCGGTCGCCGCCGCGCTCATTCATCGGGCGATCGGCGATCGCCTCACCTGCGTATTCGTCGACCATGGCCTCCTGCGCCTGAACGAGGCCGAGCAGGTGATGCATACATTCGCGCAGAACCTCGGCGTGAAAGTGATCCACGTCGATGCGAGCCATGAATTCCTGTCGGCGCTGGCGGGCGTTTCCGATCCGGAGGAGAAGCGCAAGATCATCGGCAGGGTCTTCGTCGACGTCTTCCAGCGCGAAGCGGCGAAGCTCTCCAACGTGAAGTGGCTGGCGCAGGGAACGATCTACCCGGACGTCATCGAATCGGCCGGGGCGAAAACGAAGAAGGCGCACACGATCAAATCGCACCACAACGTGGGCGGACTGCCCGAGTCGCTGCACTTGAAGCTGCTGGAGCCGCTGCGCGAGCTCTTCAAGGACGAAGTGCGGGAACTGGGACTCGAACTCGGACTGCCGCGCGAGATGGTCTTCCGGCATCCGTTCCCCGGCCCCGGTTTGGGCGTGCGCGTACTGGGCGAGGTCACGCGCGAGCGCGCCGAGCTTTTGCGCCGCGCCGACTCGATCTTCATCGAGGAAATGCGCGCCGCCCGCGATGCCGAGGGTGCGTCCTGGTACGACAAGACGGCGCAGGCCTTCGCGGTTTTTCTGCCCGTGAACACCGTGGGCGTCATGGGGGACGGCCGAACTTACGAAAATGCCGTGGCGCTGCGTGCGGTGCAAACGACGGACTTCATGACGGCGCATTGGGCGCCGCTGCCGCACGATTTGCTTGCGCGGATCTCCACGCGCATCACCAACGAGGTGCGCGGCTTCAACCGCGTCGTCTACGACATTTCGGGCAAGCCACCCGCAACCATCGAATGGGAATGACCATGGCACGTGCCGACACGATGAACACCGCTTCGGCCATCGCGCGCTTTTCCGTGCTGGCCGTGAGGCGAGGCCTTTCAATGGGCGCCTTGAGTTCGGGCAATCCGGACGACTTTGCCTTGGTGCTGGCCGCGGCGGCGGCGGCGTTTCATTCGAATCGGGCCTATGCGGAGCGCGAGGTGGCTTGCCCATTCGGGCGTGATGCTCGACGTCGATCACGTCGAGCTCCGGCGCTGGCTCGTCGACAATCGCCTGCTCGGCCGCGACGGATTCGGGCGGGCCTATACGCGCGGATCGCCCGCGTCCGAAGCCGGTGCCCTCGCTGCGGTGCTGGAGGGGGTCGATCTGACGGAGGTCGCGCACGACGCGCGGGCGCGCAACGCCGCGGCGCGCGAACAGCGCAAGCGGCAATGGGAACAGCGGAACAGGACCGCCGATGCCTGACACCGATGTCACGCGCCGGAATATTTCCTCGGGCGCGCCCTGGGAGCCCATCGTCGGCTATTCGCGCGCCGTGCGCATCGGCAATCAGATTTACCTGTCCGGCACGACGGCGACCGATGCCGAGGGCAACATCGTCGGCATTGGCGATCCTTACGCGCAGACCCGGCAGATCCTCGCGAACATCGCGTCGGCGCTGAAGCGCGCGGGAGCGACGCTCAACGATGTCGTGCGCACGCGCATTTTCGTGACCGACATCGCGCAATGGGAAGCCATCGGCCGCGCGCATGGTGAGGTGTTCGGCAAGATCCGACCGGCGTGCACGATGGTGCAGGTGGCAAAGCTCATCGCGCCCGAGCTCTTGGTCGAGATCGAGGCCGACGCGGTCGTTGCGGACGGCCGGTGATCGACCTCCACGGCCGTGGTCCCGGCGTCGCGTTTGCGCGCGCACATGCTCATGTCTTCGCCATTGACTGATGATGCCTGGATGGACGAGGCGCTCGCGCTCGCGCGCGAAGCGGGCGCGCGCGGCGAAGTGCCGGTGGGCGCGATCGTCGTCCGCGACGGCGTCATCGTCGGCCGCGGCGGCAATGCGCCCATCGCCGCCAACGACCCGACCGCGCACGCGGAAATCGCAGCGCTGCGCGAAGCCGCGAAAGTCGTCGGCAACTATCGGCTGCCGGACTGCGAGCTGTACGTGACGCTGGAACCGTGCCCGATGTGCGCCGGCGCGATCATGCACGCGCGCATCTCGCGCCTGGTGTTTGGCGCAAGCGACCCTAAGACCGGCGCGTGCGGATCGGTCATCGACCTCTTTGCGCAAGCCAAACTCAACCACCACGCCACGGTGACGCGCGGCACCCGCGCCGACGAATGCGGCAGGCTCCTGTCCGAATTCTTCGCCGCGCTGCGCTGACACGGTGCGCAATTGACGCCTTCGCGCAGCTACGGTATCGGCCTGTATGCGCCGTCGGGCTTTGTGCAAGAGCCGGCAGCGCTCGAGCGCGCAATCGGGAGGCTCGAGGCGATGGGCCACCGCGTCATTGTCGATCCGACGTGCCGTACGCGCTGGCAGCGTTTTGCGGCCTCGGACGACGAGCGCCTGGCTGCGGTAATGCGCATGGTGGCGGATCCGCGCGTCGAACTGGCGATAACGTTGCGCGGCGGCTACGGCTGGACCCGCCTGCTGCCGCGCCTTGATTTCGAGATGATCGCGAACGCGGGCAAGCGTTGGCTGGGATACAGCGACTTCACCGCCTTCCAGCTGGCGGCGCTGGCACGCACGGGAATGAAGACCTTTGCCGGGCCTTCCGCTGCCGGCGATTTCGGCGCGCTCGAACCTTCGGCGTTCACGATCGAACATTGCTTCGGGTTGCTGGACGCGCCAACGCATCGCGTGGAGTGCGAGCTCGATGGACCGGCGGCGTTTGCCGCGTCGGGAACGCTTTGGGGCGGCAACCTCGCGCTGGTGGCTCACTTGGTCGGCACACGGTACTTTCCGAGCGTCGACGGCGGCATCCTCTTCCTGGAGGACGTGGGCGAGCATCCGTACCGGGTCGAACGCATGCTCTATCAGTTGCTCCATGCCGGCGTGCTCGAGCGGCAGCGCGCGATCCTCCTCGGTCGATTCACCGAGTACGAACTCAATGGCAATGACGACGGCTACGATCTGGCCGCGGTGGTGATGCAGCTGCGTTCGTTGCTGCCGATCCCCGTCTTCACCGGCTTTCCGTTCGGACACGTCGCTGACAAGCTGACGTTGCCGGTCGGCGGCCACTGCGAGCTCGCTGTCGGCAATGGACGCGCGCAGTTGGCGTTCTCGGACTATGGCGGTTGACTTAGCCCCCGATCGATTCACGGTGCGCGTGGCCGCCTGGTCGGATCGCATCGATGCCCTGCGCGCGGTACGCCGCGCCGTGTTCATCATCGAGCAATCGATCCCCGAAGAATTGGAGTGGGACGAGTTCGACGACGTCAGCCTTCATGCGGTCGCGGAGGACTCTTCCGGAACGGCGATAGGGTGTGGACGTTTGCTGCCCGACGGCCATATCGGGCGCATGGCGGTAATGTCGGCGTGGCGCGGCCGCGGTGNNNNCTGGTGAAGCTCGCCCGGGCCGCCGGTCATTCGCGCGCCATCCTCAATGCACAAACGCGCGTCATGCCGTTCTACGCACAGCACGGATTCGCTGCGGCAGGAGACGAATACATGGAAGCCGGGATTCCGCACACGACGATGGCGCGGACCTTGCGCTGATTTTGCTTAGCGAAGCAGTTCGAAATCGAATGCGACCTCGCCGGTCGCATCCCCGCGCGCGTCGAACGAGCGCTCGACGAACGTGGCTTCGCCGTTACGCGTGATGGCCAGCACCGTTGAGCAACGCGTTCCATAGTCTTCGCTGACGATGAACGGCGCTGAAAGGAGCCGCTCCCATTCGATGGGGACTCCCGTCGCCGGCAACTCCGCGTCGGCTGCGATTGTCCGGTCCGAAAGCGCGGCGAATAAAGGCGACAGGTCGCCGTTGTCACGTGTTGCCCACGCCGACACCGCGTTCCGGGTGCGCAACAGCTTCGGCCACGGCGTGTCGAGCAGCGCGTTCGATAGGCCGTGCACACCGGCTGCCAAAAGTTTCGTTCCCGAAGCGCGATTGGACGCCCACGTCGCACGGTGCGGATCGCCTGCCAATAGGTTGAATCCGTTGTAGCGCTGCCAGTCGCGGGCCTGCGCCACCAGCGCCGCGGGCGGGTCCGCATCGCCGTTGAGGATCGCCGGCACGAGGCCGCCCCGCGACGGGGCTTGTCTGTCGTAGCCTTGACCCTTGCGAACGTTGGTGACCAGCGCCCAGCGTCCGTCGTGCCGCACACCAAGCCAGGTTCCGCCGGCCACGAGGTCGCGCCCCGCGAGGACGCCCGCGAAGGGCGGGGACTCGCCCCATTGCGCGGGGAGAGTGGCGCGCGCGTGGAATTCGTCGCGGTTGGCGGCGATCACCAGCGAGTAGCGCGGATGCGCATCGAGCGCAATGACAACCAGGCACATCGGCGCTGCTACAGTTTCGGACGGTTGGGCGATGCCGGCGCTGGAATCGCATAGGGAAGCGGCAGGGCCGCGAGCACGGGACCGTCCGGCGACCCGACGCGAAGCAGTCCGTCGAGAGCGCTCAGTTGCACGACCGCCAGCCCGTCACTGCCGCCACCGGGTGCCGGCGCGGCGTCGACCAAGGTGCCGCACGCCTGCTCGCCAAAAACGTCGCCGTAGATCTTTGTCGCGGGTGGCGGCGGGGGTCCGTCGATGTGGAATAGATGCATGCGCTCCTTGAGCCTTCCCAGGTATTGGGCGCGCGCAACGATCTCCTGCCCGGGATAGCAACCTTTTTGAAAGCTCACGCCGCCGAGCAGATCGAAGTTCGCTGTTTGCGGGACGAAGAGGTCCTGCGTCGCCGCGCCGACGACGGGCACGCCGGCGCGTATTCCCAGCCAGCGCCAGACTTCCGGCGGAACCTCGTGTGCTTTGACAACGAGCTTCATCCGCAGCGCTTCTGCGCCGGCCGTCGCCACGACGACAATGCGGCCATCCTGCAATCCGACGACGGTTGCAGTGTCGACGATGACAACATGACCCGGATCGGGCGCCGTACCCAGCGCGTCGCGGACCGCGCTTGCGGGGTCTGCACCGCCGACGCCGAACAACGCGTGCGACGGCGAAACGTCGGTTACCGCCACCTTGGCCCGCAAAACATACATCGACAGGCGCTTGCGCAACGCCTCGGCCACGTCCGCTGCGACCAGCGCGCGAAACTTGCCGCCGCCGTCGCGCCAAAGATCCAGGGTGGCCAGCATCCGTCCCTTGGCCGAATTGAAGCTCGATCGCTGCATTGCGCCTGGCGCCAAAGCTGTGACGTCGTTCGAGAGCTGCCCCTGCAAAAAGGCTTCTGCATCGGGCCCGTCGATGGCCAGCAGACCGAGCTCCGGGGCGGTGCACAAGACAGCCCGGTCCAGCGGGAGGATGGAGGGATCGGGCATTCTGTGGAGGGTGGGGGCGCACAACGATCTGCGCAAGACCGCAGGTTACGCCCGGGTGGCGTTCGAGGTCGAATCCGTGCTAGAATAACGAGTTAGCTCGGTGCGTTCGCTGGAAATCGTCCGGCAGGCGGTCACCGGCTTCAATCCACACACCTGCGGTCTTTGGGGTGTCCCGAAGGCCTGCGCGCCAAGCGAGGCGACGAGGGATCACACACCGTGGGTGGCGGGTGGCTGCACATTGTATGTGCCGTCACGCCAACCCTGAAGGAGTCTCACGCAATGTCGGTCACGATGCGTCAAATGCTGGAAGCCGGGGTCCATTTCGGCCACCAGACCCGTTACTGGAATCCGAAGATGGCGGACTATATCTTCGGCCAGCGCAACAAGATTCACATCGTCAACCTCGAGAAGACGATGCAAAACTACCAGGACGCGATGAAATACGTGCGTCAACTGGCAGCCAACCGCGGCACCATCCTGTTCGTCGGCACCAAGCGCCAGGCGCGCGAAATCATCGCCGACGAGGCCAAGCGCTGCGGCATGCCCTTTGTCGACCACCGCTGGCTGGGCGGCATGCTCACCAACTTCAAGACCGTCAAGGTGTCGATCAAGCGCCTGAAGGATCTGGAGCAGATGGCCGAGGATGGCACGTTCGACCGCATGTCGAAGCGCGAGGCGCTGTCGTTGAAGCGCGAGCTCGACAAGCTCAACAAGAGCCTGGGCGGGATCAAGGACATGAACGCGTTGCCCGATGCGATCTTCGTCATCGATGTCGGCTATCACAAAATCGCGGTGACCGAAGCGAAGAAGCTCGGCATCCCGCTGGTGGCCGTCGTTGATACGAACCACTCGCCGGAAGGCATCGCCCACGTGATCCCGGGCAACGACGACTCGAGTCGCGCGATTCGCCTGTACGCGCGCGGCGCGGCCGACGCCATCCTCGAAGGCAAGAGCACGGTGATCCAGGAAATCGTGCAGGGCGGCGACGAATTCGTCGAAGTCGCGGAAGAAGCGTCCACCTGACGCATATTACATACGGACAAGGGGGCCGCGGCCCCCTTGTTTTTACCGGCCGGGTGCGCGATGCGCGCGCGGATTCGGGTGCGAAGCGGTCGCGAATGTACACCGCATCGACCGTGATGGAACTGCGCCAGCGCACCGGGCTGGGCATGATGGAATGCAAGAAGGCGCTGACGGAAGCCGCAGGCGACCTGGTCAAGGCCGAGGAGCTGCTGCGCATCAGGAGCGGCGCGAAGGCGTCCAAGGCAGCGGGCCGGGTGGCTTCCGAAGGTATCGTCGGCGCGTACCTGGCACACGACGGCAAGCTCGCGGCCATGGTCGAGGTCAACTGCGAGACCGATTTCGTGTCGCGCAACGACGACTTCGTCGCGTTCGCGAAGGAACTCGCGCGCCTGGTCGCTGAGAAGAACCCCGCGAATGTCGAGGCGCTGGCCGCGCTGCCGATGGCGGACGGGACGGTGGAATCGGTTCGCCAGGCGCTGGTGCAGAAAATCGGCGAAAACCTGTCGATCCGCCGCTTCACGCGCATTGCCACGCCCGCCCGCCTGGTGCAATACCTGCACGGCGGCGGCCGCGTCGGCGTCACCGTTGAATTCGAAGGCGGCGACGACGCTGTTGGCAAGGACGTCGCGATGCATATTGCGGCATCGACGGCGGCAGGCAACATCCGACCGGTATGCGTCTCACGCCCCGAAGTTCCTGCCGACCTGATCGAGCGGGAACGTGCCATCTTCGCCGCTCAAGTCGCAGCTGATGGCAAGACCGGTGACATGGCAGCCAAGATCGTCGAGGGCAAGGTGAACAAGTTTCTCGCCGGCGTGACCCTTCACGGGCAATCGTTCGTCAAGAATGACAAGATAACCGTGGAGAAGCACCTGGATGCTACCGGGGTCAAGGTCAAGTCGTTTGCGCTGTTCGTCGTCGGCGAAGGCATCGAGAAAAAAAAAGATGACTTCGCAGCCGAAGTGGCGGCGATGGCCAAGGTGTAACGCTTTAGCGCAGGTCTCGTGCGCGCTTAATACCGTGGCGCGCGGGACCGAAGTGGGCAACGACCGGCTTTCACGAAGCCGGTCATCGATGAGGGAGATCGCATGAACCCGCCGACCGCCGCCGTACCGCTCGCCTCGGTTCCCTCGCCGGTTTCATCCACTGCCGCTGCGCTTGCCAAGCCCGCGGCGGAACCGATGTACAAGCGCATCCTGCTCAAGCTTTCGGGCGAGGCGTTGATGGGCGACGACGCCTACGGCATCAAGCGCGAGACCATCGACCGGATTGTCGCGGAAATATCGGACGTCCAGCAGCTGGGCGTGGAAATCGCCATCGTCATCGGCGGCGGGAATATTTTCCGTGGCGTGGCTCCCGGCGCCGCCGGCATGGATCGCGCTACGGCAGATTACATGGGCATGCTCGCCACGCTGATGAATGCGCTTGCGCTGCAGGACGCATTGCGCCGCGCGGGCGCGGAATCACGCGTGCAATCGGCGCTGCGCATCGACCAAGTCGCCGAGCCCTACATCCGCGGGCGCGCGCTGCGCCACCTCGAGGAACACAAGGTCGTGATCTTCGCCGCCGGTACCGGCAATCCGTTTTTCACGACCGATACTGCCGCCGCGCTGCGCGGCCGCGAAATGAACGTCGATATCGTCCTCAAGGCCACCAAAGTGGATGGCGTGTATACCGCCGACCCGCTCAAGGACGCGGCCGCCACGCGCTACCTGACGCTCACCTTCGATGAGGCCATCGTCAAGAACCTGAAGGTCATGGACGCGACCGCGCTGGCGCTTTGCCGCGACCAGAATATGCTGCTCAAGGTATTTTCGATCTTCGTCCCGGGCGCCCTGAAGCGCGTCGTGTTGGGCGCCGACGAAGGCACGCTGGTGCATTGCTAGCGGATGAGCAAGGAGGACGCATGATCAGCGACGTCAAGAAATCCGCCGAGCAGAAGATGATGAAGTCGGTCGATGCCCTGAAGGCGGACCTGGGCAAGGTGCGCACCGGTCGCGCCCACACGGGATTGCTCGACCACATCCACGTCGATTACTACGGCTCGATGATGCCGCTCACCCAGGTCGCAAACGTCACGTTGGCCGATGCGCGCACGATCGGCGTGCAGCCCTGGGAAAAAAAGATGATCCCAGTCGTGGAAAAGGCAATCCGCGACTCTGACCTGGGATTGAATCCCGCCACCAGCGGCGATCTCATCCGCATCCCGATGCCGGCCCTCACCGAGGAGCGTCGCCGCGAGCTCACGAAGGTCGTCCACAAGGAGGCCGAGGCCGCGCGCATCGCCGTGCGCAATATCCGCCGCGACGCCAACGAACACCTGAAGAAGCTCCTGAAGGACAAGCAATGTTCCGAGGACGACGAGCGCCATGCGCAAGTCGACGTGCAAAAACTCACCGACCGCTTCATCGCCGACATCGACAAGATCCTGCATGCGAAGGAAGCGGACCTGATGGCGGTCTGACCGCAAGGCCAGCGAAGGCGACCGGCGCGATTTTAGGCGCCGTTCGTCGGCCCGGCGTCAAAGCACACTTCCCGCACCAGCCCAGCGATTTTCTCGTCGTGTTCAAGAGCTCCACGCGCGATATTCCCGACACGTTGGCCGTGCCACGCCACGTCGCGATCATCATGGACGGCAACGGGCGCTGGTCGAAGCAGCGCCTGCTGCCGCGGGTTGCGGGCCATCGGCGAGGCGTGGAGGCTGTGCGCAGCACGGTCCGCGCGGCCATCGAGCGCGGGATCGAATTCCTGACGTTGTTTGCCTTCTCGAGCGAGAACTGGCGCCGGCCGGCCGACGAAGTGTCGATCCTGATGGAACTCTTCCTGCGCTCGCTCGAGCAGGAGGTGGCGAAACTTCACGAGAACGCCATTCGCTTCAAGACGATCGGGGACCTCACGCCTTTCGATTCGCGCATCCGCGAGCTCATCGCCGCCGGCGAGACGATGACCGCCGGCAATACGCGCTTGACGCTGACCATCGCCGCAAACTATGGCGGACGCTGGGATATCGCGCAGGCAGCGCAGCGATTCTTCGCGGCGGACCCGGACCGCGCGACCGGCGGGCCGATTCCGCCCGAGGCGCTGGAGCCGTACCTTGCATTGAATTACGCGCCCGAACCCGACCTTTTCATCCGCACCGGCGGCGAGCAGCGGGTCTCCAATTTCCTGCTTTGGCAGCTTGCGTACACGGAACTCTACTTCACGGATCTCTTGTGGCCCGACTTCGATGCCGTCGCGCTCGACACGGCGATTGCGTCCTATCGCCAGCGCGAGCGACGCTTCGGCCGCACGAGCGAGCAGGTGCAGGCTGCGCGCCAATGAAGACTGCGTCGTTGCCTCCGGATTTCCTCTCACGATGTTGAGAACACGTCTCGTGACTGCGCTCGTCCTCATTGCGCTGGTCGTCGCGGCACTCTTCCTGCTGCCGCCTCGCGGCTGGGGCGTCGCGGCCTTGGCCGTGATTGTCGTCGCCGCACACGAATGGGCGCGACTTTCCGGATTCGCGCCGCGCACGCATCTGCTCTTCATCATCGGTATCGTTGGCGTCGGCATGGGCCTCCTCTATGCGCCTGCATCGGGGTTCGCCCGCGGCTGGCCCGCCGGAATCGTTCTTGCAACGTGCGGCGCGGGCGCGCTCTTCTGGTTGTTGGCCGCGCCGTTGTGGCTCCAGCGCCGCTGGCCGACAATGCGGTCGTTGCCGATGGTCGCGTCCGGCTGGATCGTGCTGATCGGAGCGTGGATGGCATTGGTCGAGTTGCAGTCGCGTTCGCCATGGCTCGTACTCGCGGCGATGGCCGTCGTGTGGATTGCCGATTCCGCGGCGTATTTTTCGGGACGTGCATTCGGCCGGAGGAAACTTGCGCCGGAAATCAGTCCGGGAAAGACCTGGGAAGGCGTCTATGGCGCGCTGGCGGGAGTGATGGTGTACGCAGTTTGTCTGCTGCCCTTTGCACGCGATGGCGGGTTTACCCCTGCTTTGGATGCCGTCACGGTCGCCCTGTGGTTGGGCTTTGTGCTGATCGTTGCGGCCGTCTCGATCCTGGGCGATCTCTTCGAATCGCTGCAAAAGCGAAACGCAGGCGTCAAGGACAGTGGAAATCTGCTTCCGGGGCACGGCGGGGTGCTCGATCGTATCGATGCACTGCTCGCGGCGATGCCTCTGTCGGCGCTCGCGGCGCAACTCTTCCTGGCGAAGAACTGATGCGCACGCTCACGCTCCTTGGCGCAACGGGGTCCATCGGCGCGTCGACTCTCGATGTCGTGGCACGGCATCCGGATCGCTTCCGCGTCGCGGCCCTCGCGGCGAATACAGACTGGCAAAGGCTCGCGATGTTGTGCGGCAAGCATCGCCCCCGGTTTGCAGCAATGCAGGACGGTGTGGCGGCACGGGCGCTCGCGCAGGCGCTTGCGGCGGAGGGCATTGCAACACGTGTGCTGGCGGGTTCCGCCGGACTCGCCGAGATTGCCGCGTTGCCGGAGGTCGACACCGTGCTCGCCGCCATCGTCGGCGCCGCCGGCCTGCCTTCGACACTCGCCGCGGTGCGGGCCGGAAAGCGCATCCTGCTCGCGAACAAGGAAGCGCTCGTCATCGGTGGAAGCCTCTTCATGCGCGCCGTTCACGACGGCGGCGCGACGCTGTTGCCGATCGACAGCGAACACAACGCGATTTTTCAGTGCCTGCCGGCGGCCTACGACCGCCACCCCGGGCGCTCGGGCATTCGCCGCCTGCTGCTTACCGCGTCCGGCGGGCCGTTCCGCACGCGCGCGCTCGCCGAATTGCCGCACGTGTCGCCCGATGAAGCGTGCGCCCATCCGAACTGGCGCATGGGACGCAAGATTTCCGTCGACTCGGCGACGATGATGAACAAGGGCCTCGAGGTCATCGAGGCGCATTGGCTGTTTGGCGTGCCGGCGTCGGCGATCGAAGTCGTGATCCATCCGCAAAGCGTCATCCATTCACTGGTCGAATACGTTGACGGCTCTGTGCTGGCCGAACTGGGACATCCCGACATGCGCACGCCGATTGCCCAGGCGTTGGCACTGCCGGAGCGCGTCGAGTCCGGCGTCCCGAGTCTCGATCTGCCCAAGCTGGCCGGCCTGTCCTTCGAAGCGCCGGACCACGACCGGTTCCCGGCGCTCGCCTTGGCGTACGAAGCGCTGGCCGAAGGAGGCACGGCGCCGGCCTGCCTCAACGCGGCGAACGAGGTGGCGGTCGCCGCTTTCCTCGACGGCGCGATCCGCTTCACAGATATCGCCGCCGCGTGTGCGGCCACACTCGCCCGCGTACCGACGCGCGCGGCGGATTCGTTCGACGACGCGCTCGCAGCCGATGGCGAAGCGCGCCGCATCGCGTCGCAGTGGCTCAAGCTGCCTCAAGAATCTGCGAAAATCGCGACATGATCGATCTCGCCTACAAGGTCGCGGCTTTTCTGTTCACGCTCGGCGTGCTGGTCGTGTTCCACGAATTGGGCCACTTTGTCGTCGCCCGATGGTGCGGAGTCAAGGTGCTGCGCTTTTCCGTCGGTTTCGGGCGAATCATCGTCTCGCGCCGCGTTGGTCCGGATAAGACCGAATGGGCGCTTTCGGCGATCCCGCTTGGCGGTTATCTCAAAATGGCTGACGAACGCGAAGGCGACGTTGCTCCCGTCGATTTGCCGCGCGCGTTCAATCGCCAGAGCGTCTGGAAGCGCATTGCGATCGTAGCGGCAGGACCGGTGGCCAACCTCCTGCTGGCCGTCGTGCTTTTCGCGGGCACGTACATCGTGGGCATTCCCGGTCAACGCGCGTTGCTTGCCGAGCCCGCGGCGGGCACCGCGGCC
>WNFM01017914.1_pt1 | contig 13714 bp, 15 predicted proteins | sample 5400271 | NCBI WGS metagenome assembly WNFM01 (sample SAMN13153352, study PRJNA577476) | soil metagenome | isolation source: 60 cm saprolite on Douglas fir-dominated hillslope | place: USA:California | collected 2013-09-17 | reverse complement strand
CGTCTGCGCGGCGCATGCCGCGGCGAGAGCGATGGCGGGCATCGCGGTCATCTGATAGCGCGGGATGTTCAGGCTGCAGAGGGCGTAAAAGAGCAGATTGAACACCCCCGTCGACAACAGGAGCAGGCGCAACCCGTCCCTTTGTCGCGTCGCCATCCACAGCGCGAGGAGCAGCGCCGGCAGGCCGATCACGATGAACTCGTCGATCCAGATGCCGCGATAGAAGAGCGGGATCGTCGTCAGGATATGCTTGACCGGCCGCTCCAGGATCTCGTCGACGAGCTGGCGATCGACGATCTTCGTCGCCTGCGCGCGATCGACCTGTCTTGTCCGCATGGTCTCCGCCACAAGCGGCCCATAGCCGTTCTGGCCGCGATCGTAGAACCCGCCCGGCTGCTCGAGATCGAAGGCGGCGACGGCCGCGGGACTGAACCAGCGCCGTGCCAGGCCATTGCCGGGCCCGCGGGTCCAGTAGACGAAGGCGGCCGCATATTGCTCCGCCGTCATGTCGTCGAACACCACGCGCGTGTTCAGCACGATGCCGCTGCGCGCATCGGTCAAGCGGAACTCCCCGGAGATCGTCTCGTTCCGCAACATCCAGCCGCCGACCAGCGCCACATAGACGACGGCGCCCGCAGCGAGGCCGGCGAGAATGCGCGTTCGGACTCCCGATCCGACGAGCGCGACCGCTATCGCGCAACCGGCCACGGCGATGCCGTAGAAGAGAAAGACGGCCTTCGTCAGGGTCAGCGCCGCGAGGGCGAGCCCGGCAAGCGACCAGCGCCATGTCCTATCGCCGCGCCAAGCCCATGCGATGGCAAGCATGCTCAGGCTGACCAGCCACATCGCCAGCCGGTCGGACATCGGGTCGACCCATCCCTTGTTCAGCTGCAGGTTCAAGAGCAGATAGCCGCCGCAAACGACGCCCATCGCAGCGCTGTGCAGGACCATGCGGGCGACCAGGGCCATCGTGACGCCGGTCAGCACGATCAACGCCAGATTTGCCCAGCTCGCGATGCGATAGATCCCAGCATCGCAGCTGGCGCCATCGCTCAGGCATTCCGGCTTGAATTGGGCGAAATCGGGATCCACCGCCATCAGCATCGCGAGAAAGAGTGCCTGTCCCGGTTCCCTCCCCACCGCGGGCGGCACCGCGCGCGATGTCGGCTGCTCGGAAAATGTCGCGTGATGGACGATATGATAGGCGGCGTCGAGATATTGCGGCGTGTCGCCCGCCGCGACGGTGAGACGACCGCCGTGAAGGCCGGTCACCAGCGTCGACAGCGCCAGCAGGATCAGGAAAACCACCGTCGCGGCATAGCGTCGCCTTTTCCCGGCGGGCAGCGACGGTTGATTTCCCGGCGGCGTCATGCGCGTCGCCCGCTTTCCGGACGGGTCATCGGGCGAGCGCGGGCTCGAGCGGCTTCCTGGGGATCGATCGCATTCTCTATATCGTCGGCAGCGCGGCGAAGCCGCTGCTCCCGTCATCGACATCCGGCTGCCGCTCGATGGCGCGGACCTGGGCGGGGCGCGGGCCGCGCGGGCAGGCGGCGATTACCGCCTCGACCGCGTCGTTCTCGCCGATGAGCAGCGCCTCGACGCTGCCGTCGCGCCGGTTGCGCACCCAGCCGCGCAGGCCGTGCGCCAGTGCCTCGTCCTCGAGCCAGGCGCGATAGCCGACGCCCTGGACGCGGCCGTGGATGCGCAAGCGGATCGCTTCGATCATCGGCGACTCAGGCGAATTCGAGGATGATCTCGTCGACCGCGAGGCTGTCGCCGATCCTGGCACGGATCTTCGCCACCGTGCCGTCGCGCTCGGCGCGCAGCACGTTCTCCATCTTCATCGCCTCGACGGTGGCGAGCGCCTCGCCGGTCTTGATCTCCTGGCCCTCGGCCACCGCAAGGCCGACGAGCAGCCCCGGCATCGGCGAGAGCAGGAAGCGCGAGAGATCCGGCGCCTGCTTCACCGGCATATGGGCGAGGAGGGCGGCGGCACGCGGCGGCAGCACGCGGACCGTGGTGGCGCCGCCGCCATGGGTCAGGCGGAAGCCGGTCCCGTCGCGGTCGATCTGGAAGACGAGGTCGCGCCCGTCGATCGACGCAGCGAACACCGGCTTGCCGGGGCGCCAGTCGAGCGCGACGCGATGCGTGGCGCCGGCAAGCATCACGGCATAGCCGCCCTCGGCTTGCGTCACCGTCACGGGATGGCGTGCGGCGTCGCTGCAGACCACCCACTCGCTGCCGACCACCGCCCCGTGGCCCGGCAGCTGGCCGGAGATGCGCGCCTCGTGCTCGGCCATCCTGCGGCGCAGCACGGCGGCCACCGCGATCACCGCCGCCTGCTCGAGCGCCGGCAGGCTCTCGCCGGCGAAGCCGGCGGGGAATTCCTCGGCGATGAAATCGGTCGACAGCGCGCCGTCGCGGAAGCGTTGCTTGCCGAGCACCGCGGCGAGGAAGGAGATGTTGTGCAGGACGCCGCGGATGTAGAAGCGGTCGAGCGCTTCGCCCATACGGGCGATCGCCGCGGCGCGGGTGTCGCCGTGCGTTACCAGCTTGGCGATCATCGGGTCGTAATGCAGGCTGATCTCGGCGCCCTCGAAGACGCCGGTATCGACGCGGATATCGTCGCCCTGCGGCGGCTGATAGCGCACCAGCCGGCCGATCGACGGCAGAAAGCCGCGCAGCGGGTCCTCGGCATAGATGCGCGTCTCGAGCGCCCAGCCCCGCAGCTCCACGTCCTTCTGCTGCAGCGTCAGCCTCTCGCCGCCGGCGATGCGGATCATCTGCTCGACGAGATCGAGCCCGGTGACCCATTCCGTCACGGGATGCTCGACCTGAAGTCTCGTGTTCATTTCAAGGAAATAGAAGTTCTTATTGCGGTCGACGATGAACTCGACCGTGCCGGCCGAGCGATACTCGACCGCCTTGGCGAGGGCAACGGCTTGCGCCCCCATCGCCGCCCGCGTCGCAGCGTCGAGGAACGGGCTCGGCGCCTCCTCGACGACCTTCTGGTGGCGGCGCTGCACCGAGCATTCGCGCTCGCCGAGATGGATGATATTGCCATGGGCGTCGCCGAGCACCTGGATCTCGATATGGCGGGGATGCTCGATGTATTTCTCGACGAAGACGCGGTCGTCGGCGAAGCTCGACCGCGCCTCGCTGCGCGCCGCGCGGAAACCCTCGCGCAGCTCGCTGTCGTCATGGGCGATGCGCATGCCCTTGCCGCCGCCGCCGGCCGAGGCCTTGATCATCACCGGATAGCCGATCTCGCCGGCGATGCGCGCCGCTTCCTTGTCGTCGGCGATGATGCCGAGATGGCCGGGCACGGTCGAGACGCCGGCCGCCTTGGCCAGCTTCTTCGACTCGATCTTGTCGCCCATCGCCGCCATGGCGGAGGGTGAGGGGCCGATGAAGACGATGCCGGCTTCCTCGAGCGCGCGGGCGAACTCCGCCTTCTCGGAGAGGAAGCCATAGCCGGGATGCACCGCCTCGGCGCCGGTCTGGCGGCACGCCGCGATGATGCGGTCGCTGCGCAGATAGCTCTCCGACGAGGGCGGCGGACCGATGCGCACCGCCTCGTCGGCGGCGCGGACATGCAGCGCATCGGCATCGGCGTCGGAATAGACCGCCACCGTCTTGATGCCCATGCGGCGTGCCGTACGGATCACCCGGCAAGCGATCTCGCCGCGATTGGAGATGAGGATTTTCTTGAACATAGAGCTACCTAGAGGGGGATGTTCGCGTGCTTCTTCCACGGGTTGCTGAGCCGCTTCTCGCGCAGCATGGCAAGCGAGCGGCAGATGCGGCGGCGGGTGCCGCGCGGGGTGATGACGTCGTCGAGGAAGCCGCGGCTGCCGGCGACGAAGGGGTTGGCGAATTTGGCGCGATACTCCTCGGTGCGCGCCTCGAGCTTGGCGGGATCGCCGGCATCGCCGCGGAAGATGATCTCGACGGCGCCCTTGGGCCCCATGACGGCGATCTCGGCGGTCGGCCAGGCGAAGTTAACATCGCCTCGCAAGTGCTTGGAGCTCATGACATCATAGGCGCCGCCATAGGCTGCGAAGAGCAGCTTGGCGCCGTGCTTGATGATGCCGCCATATTCCTGCGCCGTGCCGGGCAGGAAGCCGGGCACGTCGACGAAGGTCAGGATCGGGATGTTGAAGCAGTCGCAGAACCGCACGAAACGCGCCGCCTTCTTGGCGCTGTCGATGTCGAGGCAGCCGGCGAGGACGAGCGGCTGATTGGCGACGATCCCCACGGTCGAGCCCTCCATGCGGGCGAAGCCGATCAGGATGTTCCTCGCGTAGTTCGGCTGCAGCTCGAAGAAATCGCCCTCGTCGACGATCTTCTCGATCAGCTCCTTCATGTCATAGGGCTTGTTCGGATTGGCCGGGATCAGCGTGTCGAGCGACGGCTCGATGCGCTCGGGGCTGTCCTCGCTCGGGCGCACCGGCGGCTTCTCGCGGTTGGAGGCGGGGAGGAAATCCATGAAGCGGCGCAGCTGCAGCAGCGCCTCGACGTCGTTCTCGAAGGCGAGGTCGGCGACGCCCGAGCGCGTGGTATGGGTGACGGCGCCGCCGAGCTCCTCTTGCGTCACCGTCTCGTGGGTCACCGTCTTGACGACTTCTGGGCCCGTTACAAACATGTACGAGCTATCCTTCACCATGAAGATGAAGTCGGTCATGGCCGGCGAATAGACGGCGCCGCCGGCGCAGGGGCCCATGATCAGCGAGATCTGCGGCACCACGCCCGAGGCCTCGACATTGCGCTGGAAGACGTCGGCATAGCCGGCGAGCGAGGCGACGCCTTCCTGGATGCGGGCGCCGCCGCTGTCGTTCGCCTCGGAGAGCGAGCCGCCGAAGACGGTGAAATCCTGGCTGAAGACGAAGACGAGGCGGCCGTTGATCGTGCCGTAGCCGGTGACGACGCCGTCGCCCGGGATCTTCTGCTCGGCCATGCCGAAATCCGCCGAGCGGTGCTCGACGAACATGTCCCACTCCTCGAAGCTGTCGGCATCGAGCAGCACCTCCAGCCGTTCGCGCGCGGTGAGCTTGCCCTTGCCGTGCTGCGCCGCGACGCGCTTGGCGCCGCCGCCGGCGCGCGCCGCCGCCCGCTTGTCGTCGAGTTGGCGCAGAATGTCCTGCATGGGCGGGCGCTCCCCGTGTGGCCGGTTTGGCGATCATTCGGGAGATATCATCAACCGAAAGAGAGTGCCAGCCTGCGTTGGCTGAGCCGTTCCGCGGGGGAATGTCCTCGCGACCTATCCGACCTTGCGCAGGCGCTCGCGGAGCCACGCCGCAAATTCCTCCTCGGCGAGCGTGCCGGCGGCGAGGGAGAGCATCGCCTGGAGGGCATCGGGCATCTCCGCTTCGCTATCGTAGCCGTTGAGATCGAGGAAGACTCTGGCACGGCCGCATCACGTGATCGCCTACGGCACGCCTCGCGAAGATCAAATCCTCTGGCGCTCAGCGCTCCCTCGCCGCCGCGTCGGGCCAGGCGTCAGGCCAGGCGTCGGGCGGCGCGGTATCGCCGGGGCCGAGCGCGCGCTGGACCATGACACTGTCGACCCAGTGCCCGAACTTGAAGCCGACCGCCGGCAGCAGCCCGACCTGGCGGAAGCCGCAGGCCGCGTGCAGCCGCCGCGACGGTTGGTTGGCGGCGTCGATATAGCCGATCATCTGGCGATAGCCGGCGGCGGCGCAGGCATCGATCAGCGCCGGCAGCAGGATGCGGCCGATCCCGGCATGGACGTGGTCGTGATGGACGTAGATCGAGTGCTTGACCGTGTAGCGATAGGCCGGTCGCTTGCGGAACGGTACGGCATAGGCATAGCCGGCGACGATTCCGTCGAGATCGGCGACGAGGTGGGGCAGGCGGCGCTTGCGCATGCTCTTGCGCCGCCGCTTCAGCTCCTCCGCGGGCAGCGTCTCCGCCTCGTAGGCGCCGAGATCGCCGACGCCGTTGGCGATGTGATAGCTGTAGATGGCGAGCATCGCCGCGACGTCCTCGTCGGTCGAGGGCCGCACGGCGATGTTGAGCGTTTCCGGCATGCTCTTCTACTCGCGCATCACATAGGTATAGAAGCGGATCGTGCCATCGGCTTCGATCCCGCGAAAGAGTCCCTGGATCTCGGCCTCGAAGCCGGGAAAAAAAATTGGCGCTGCGCTCGAAGACCTTGAGATAGTCGAGCATCGGCTGGGCGCGCGCGCCGAGCCGCTCGCCCGGCACGATCGTGGCGATCCCCGGCGGGTAGATGACGAAGAGGGTGGTGGCGACGCGCCCTGCGATTTGATCGATCGGGAGGTAGTCGACCTTGTTGCGCACCAGCTGGCGCACCGCCTCGTAGGGCGGTAGCGCCATCTCGGGCAGATGCTCCGGGGCGAATTGCGCGCGCTGCAGCGCGTTGGTCCCGGCCTCGCGATAGAAATCGTGCATCTCGGCACAGAGCTCGTGCAGGCGCCGCCCGCGATAGCGACCGGGGCGCCGCCGCACGAATTCCGGTATCACGTCGTCGAGCAGCGCATTGGCGTCGTGCAGCCGCTTGAAGGCGACGAGCGTGCTGAGCAGCGTGCCTGCCTTGCTCGACTCGACCCCCGGCGTGACCAGGAAGAGCAGCGAGTTGAGGTCGTTCTTCTCGGGCACGACACGGTTCTCGCGGAGGAACTGCGCGACCACCGGCGCCGGGATGCCGTAGCTCTCATATTCGCCGGTCCGACGGTCGAAACCCGGCGTCAGGACGGTCAGCTTGTTGGGGTCGGTCATCGCGAAGCCAGCGGCGACATGGCCGAAACCGTGCCAGGCGGCGCCGGGTTCCAGCTCCCAGTAATGCGGGTTGCCGGCGAGATCGTCGGTCGGCACCTTTTCCCAGGCGACCTCGCGCGGTTCCTCGCTGCCGGACGCCGGCATGCTGACGCGGTCGGGGACGAAGGGCTCGAAGAACCAGCGGCGCTCCGCATCTTTCTCCTTCTCCTCGAACTCCCGTTTGATCGCCCGCATCTTCTTCCGGAGCTCGATGCCGAGGCGGACCGCATCTTCTTCCGGAGCTCGATGCCGAGGCGGATGGTGTCGTCCCACAGCACCTCGCCGGAGCGGCCGCGCATCATCTGCGCGCCGACATCGAGCGAAGCGAAGAGCGGGTAGAACGGCGAGGTCGAGGCGTGCAGCAGAAAGCTTTCGTTGAAGCGGCGATGCTCGACGCGGCGCGGCTGGCCGGTGATGTGGCGGTCGCGGACATGGATCTGCGACGCCTGCGAGAAGCTGGCGAGCTGCTTGTGGGTCGACTGGGTGGCGATGATGCCGGGAGCCTTGTCGCCGAGATTCTTCAGCCCCATGGCGAAGCGGCCGGCGAAGAGCGGGTGGAACTTCATGAAGCCGGCCCAGGCCTCGTCGAACAGGATGTAGTCGCAGAGATGGCCGAGCCGCTCGAGGATGATCTCGGCGTTGTAGATCGTGCCGTCATAGGTGCATTGCTCGATGATGGCGACGCGAAACGGCCGCTCGCGCCGCCACGCCTCCTTGTCCTTGACCATCGGGTTCGCGCGGATGCGCTCGCGGATCGCCGCCTCGTCCAGCGCCTCGTGGTACATCGGTCCGATCAGCCCATAGGCGTTGCGGTCGGTCGGCAGGAAGATCGGAATACCGCCGCCGAGAAATAGCGCGCCGTGATGTGCCGCCTTGTGGTTGTTGCGATCGAAAAGGACGAGATCGTCCTCCGCCACCAGCGCGCAGAGCGCGATCTTGTTGGAGGCCGAGGTGCCGTTGAGGACGAAATAGGTCTTCTCGGCGCCGAAGATCGCGGCGGCCTCCTTCTGGGCCTGCAGGGCGGGGCCTTCATGGACCAGGAGATCGCCGAGCTCGAGCACCGAATTGTCGAGATCGTCGCGGAACACCGCCTCGCCGAGATGCTCGACGAAGATCCGCCCGATCGGGCTGCGGTTGTAGAAGATGCCGCCATTATGGCCGGGACAGGTCCACAGCTGGTTGCCCTCCTCGGCATAGTCGACGAGGGCGCCGAAGAACGGCGTCTTCAGCGTCTCGGCATATTGCTTGAGCCGGCTGACCAGGTTCTTGGCGATGAATTCCGGCGTCTCCTCGGCGAGGAAGACATAGCCATCGATGAAATCGAGGACATCGACCGGGATGTCCTCGAAGCGCTTGCGCCTGACCAGGAGGACGATCGGCATCTCGAGGCCGCGCCGGCGCATCAGGTTGATTAGCGCCGCCGTCTTGCCCTCGAGGCCCTTCTTGCCCCAGTCGACCAGGATGCAGCCGATGGCGGCGTCGGTCTGCACGGCGATCTCGGCGTCCTCGACGCGGCGTGCCTTGATCACCTGGAAGCCGAGGCGCTCGACCGCCGTGATTATTTCCCGCATGCGCAAGCCTTCGAGGTCCTCGGCGTCGAAAGCCGGGGCGCAGACCAGGAAGCTGAATCGCCGAAAGAAATCCATCGCTACCGCCCCGTGTTTCTTGGTGCGGCCAACTTCGTCGCCAAGGGTGACAATCGGATGACAGCGTGGCGGCGTTTCGCGCCAAATCCCTGACGGCGGGCAAGGCGCTGCGGGTAGGAGCGCATGTCCCCCGCTTGTCGTCGCCCTACGCTGACGCGCTGCCGATCTTGTGCAGGCGCTCGCGTAGCCACGCCGCGAAATCCTCCTCGGCAAGCGCGCCGGCGGCGAGGGAAAGCACTGCCTGGAGCGCATCCGCCATCTCCGCCTCGACATCGTAACCGTTGAGATCGAGAAAGATTGCGGCCATCAGCCAGGCGGTTCGCTTGTTGCCATCGACGAAAGGATGGTTTCGCGAGATGCCGCCTGCATAGCATGCGGCAAGAGCGGCAATATCGGGCGTGCCGTAGGCGAGCAATTGGTGTGGCCGCGCCAGAGCCGATTCGAGGAGCGTCATATCGCGCAAGCCGTCGGCGCCGCCATGCTCGACGATCTGGAGGTCATGGATGGCGAGGGCGGCGCGCAAACCGACCCAGCGATAGTCCATACGCTATTTCGCCAGCTCGCGCAGGAGCGGCCGCCATTTCTTGGCCATCTTGCGCGCCGATGCCATTTCCTGCTCGAGGGCGGGGTCGTAGTTGACGATGCGGTAGCCGCCCGGCGCCTCGGTCAAATAGATCGCATCGCCCTCAGCGACTTTCAGGCGCTCGAGCGCCTCCTTCGGCAGGATGACGCCGAGCGATCCGCCGACCTTACGAACTTTGAATGCGATCATCGCCGTCTCCCTGGTTATAACTTTTCTTATAATACACCAACGCGAGGAGATCAAGCCTCGCCGCATCGCGGCGCGACAGAGCATCTGGTCGTCGGGCGATGCGGGACGCTATGCTCGGCGGAATCTTTCCGAGGGCGATTTGCATGACCGGCGCCGAAATCCCTGTTGCCCACACCCCTATCGAAGGCCCTGCCGTCTGGCAGGGGCCGCTTATCGACTACCGAACGGAGGGCATGCATGTGCTCTCCGCCGCCGAGATCGCCGAGATCGATGCCGCGCTGCGTCATCTGCGATCACTCGGCGAGGTCGATTTCCCCGACATCACGCCGGCGCGTTTTCCGCTGCCGACGCTCGGCGCCGTTCTCGGCAGGCTCGGCCATGCGCTGCGTCATGGCCGCGGCTTCCTGCTGCTGCGCGGCCTGCCGCGCGAGCGTTATGCGCTCGACGACATCGCGCGCATCTATTTCGGCCTCGGCGCCCATATCGGCCGGCCGCTGCCGCAATCCTATCAGGGCGAGCTGCTCGGCCATGTCATCGACGTCAGCGACATCGAGAGCCAGGCGCGCGGCTACCATGCCGGCGGGGCTCAGGGCATGCACACCGACAATTGCGACATCGTCGCGCTGATGTGCCTGCGCGCGGCGAAATCGGGCGGGGTCAGCCGGATCGCCAGCGTCGCCGCCATCCACAACCGGTTGCTCGAGGAGCGCCCCGATCTGCTGGCGGCGCTCTACGGCGATTATGTCTTCCGCCGCATGGAGCTCGATGCCGAGTTCGGTTCTGGCGTGCTGGTGAAGAACGTGGTGATCTTCTCGCAACGGAGCGGCGCGCTCAGCTGCAACGTCTCGGGCAGCTATCCCCGCCGCGCCGTCGCCGCCGGCGATGCGGTGATGACCCCGCTGCAGAGCGAGGCGCTTGAGACGCTGCAGCGTCTCGCCGTCTCGCCCGAATTCCATCTCGACATGAGCATCGGCGAGGGCGACATCCAGTTCCTCAACAACCGCACCGTGCTGCACGGCCGCACGGGCTACGAGGACTGGCCGGAGGTCGCGCGCCGCCGCCATCTCATGCGCATGTGGCTCGAGGTGCCGTCATGGCCGCGCCTGCCGGACAATCAGGGCATGCACAGCGCGACCGATCATGCGTTGTGGCTGCGTCAGCGCCGGCCCCTGATGGAGCTGCCGTCGCGCTATTTGGCGGAGATGACGCAACGCAAGGCGGCGCTGGCGAGCGCCGCGTCCTGAGCGGCAATTCTGCGCCGGTTTCCTGCCGGCCCGGGACGACCTTATCGTAGGGGCCGGGCTTGTCCCGGCCCGCGGGCCGCCACAAGGGCGGCCCCTACAATTAATTCATTACGTGAATTCGTGCGCCCGCGTCACGTCCAGCGGATGATCGATCAGTGGCAGCATGCGTTCGATGAACCGCACGGTGTGCGGCAGCTCGGCGTGGATCTCGAAGGCGGCCTCGTCGCGCCAGCGCGAATGGATGAAGAAGAGCCGCTTGTCGCGCGTGGAGCGGAAGACCTCGAACCGCGTGCAGCCGGGCTCGGCGAGCACCGGGGCGAACTGGTCGCGCAGCGCCGCCGCGACGGCTTCTTCCTGTCCCTCTCTCGCATGGAAGCGGACGATCGTGCTGAGCTCCATCGAAATGCTCCTTTGCGTATGTTAACGGTCCCGATCACCGCAGCAGCGATCGCCGCGTCGGAATCAGCGTCAGACTCTCCGCCTTGCGCATGAATTGGCGAAGGATCTCGGGGGAGGCGCCGGCGCGCCAGTCATCGGACTGCCGCAGCGCGGTGCCAAAGCGCTCATAAGCGGCGAGGTCGGGAAAGCTGCAGAGCCAGACGAAGACGGGCTCATCCTCGCGGACGGGCAAGCGCGGGAAATTGTTCCTAGCGCTCTCCGTCGCCAGCGTCGCCAGGATCGTACCGCCTGCGGCGACGATAGTCGGCATCATCGCCGTCGCGAAGAAACGCGCAAAACCGGCAGCCGCATCGTCGTCGAGATAATGGATCGTGGTGACGACGACGCTCTGAGCCGCGCGATCTTCCGAAATCCTCTCGTCACTTCGTTCCGCGAGCGCGAATCCGGTGCCGCCGGGAGCGGGATGGAGCAACAGCACATTGGCGGAATCGAGCATCGTCGCATTCGCCGCCTCGCGATGCGCGTGCCATACCGTCCCGCCATAGAACGCCCCCAGCGCCTCGCCGCGCGCCGCCATGCTCGGGAAGCCGCGCAGCCAGACGAAACGATTGGGATCGTCCCGATCGCGGAACTGGCCGATGACGCTGATCCCGAGCGCCTCCTGGCTCTCGATGAATTCGTGCTCGAAGAGATCGATCAGCCTATCAAGCTGACCGGCGTGGAGCGTGTATTGCCGCAACTCGACGATGGGACTGTAAGTCGTCATGAGTCAGCCCGCCGCCGTACGGGTGAACTCCATCACCCAGTTCCACTCCCAGTCCTCCCCGTCGAGCGAGAAGGCTTGCTCCCAGCGCGCCGCATCGCGGCCGAGCCGCGTCCAGCGGAACTGCACGCTGACCTTCCTGCCGTCATGGCGATCCTCGCCGAAGAAGGCACCGCGGTCGCCGGTGAAGCCGCCGACCACCGGCGGCGTCAGCACGCCGATCCGGCTGTCGACCCAGTAGATCGACCAGCGAAGCTGCGCGGGATCGAAGACGCGCAGCGTCAGGCCCATGAAGCCCCTGGTCGGAAAGACGTTTTCATCGACATTGACGAGGCCGCCGAGGCGCTTCTCGCAGCGGCTGGTACCGGGGAACGCATCCCACTCGTCGCAGCCGGCAAGCCGCTCCTTCAGACGGCGATGCGCGACGGTCCAGCTGCCGATGAAGAAGTCGAAATCGGCGATGTCGCCAGTCGGTAGGGGCGGGGTCATTCTCTCGTCCTCTGGTCGCTCTCGGTGTGTTGGCAGCATCTTGCGCTGCTATACTTGTCACCTGATGTCAGGTATTTCTGCTAGACTCGCGAAATGCGTGCCAGCCGGCTCCTCTCGATCCTCATGCTGGCGCTGGCCGCCGAGCTCGAGGTCTCGCTGCGCACGATCTACCGCGACATCGACGAGCTGAGCGCGGCGGGCGTGCCGGTCTATGCCGAGCGCGGGCGTGATGGCGGCTTCCAGCTGCTCGACGGCTGGCGCACGCGGTTGACCGGCCTCACCGCGCTGGAAGCCCAAGCCCTCTTCCTCGCCGGGCTGCCCGGCCCGGCGGCCGAGCTCGGCCTCGCCGAGGTAATGGAGGCCGCCCAGCTCAAGCTTCTGGCCGCCTTGCCCGCCGGCTGGCAGGACGATGCAAGCCGCATCGGCGCGCGCTTCCATCTCGACCCGGTCGGCTGGTTCCGCTTCACGGCGCCGGTCGACCATCTCCCCGCCATCGCCGAGGCGGTGTGGGCCGAACGGCGGCTGCGCATCCGCTATGAGAGCTGGAACGGCATCGTCGACCGCGAGATCGCGCCGCTCGGCCTCGTGCTCAAGGCCGGGACCTGGTATCTCGCCGCCGCCATCGGTGACGACACGCGCACCTATCGCCTGTCCAACATTCTGGAGCTGTCGGTCCTCGGCGAGGGTTTTGCCCGCCCGCCTGATTTCGACCTAGCCGCCTACTGGGCGGCATCGACGCGGCGTTTCGAGGCGGAGATCTATCGCGACACCGCCACGCTGCGCGTCTCGCCGCGCGGCGTGAAGCTGTTACGGGACACGAGCGCCGCCATCGCCGAAGCCGTCGACCGAACCCTGGAGCCGCCGGACGACGAAGGCTGGATGCGTCTCGTCATCCCCGTCGAGTCGATCGACCACGCCGCCCAGGAGCTAGTCAGGCTGGGCGCCGAGGCCGAGGTGCTCGCGCCGGCCCCGCTGCGCGCGCGCATCGGCGAGATCGCGGGTCGGCTCGCGGCGCTTTACGCGAATGATGCGATGCATTCCGGGGCGGGACCGCCGTCGGAATGACGGTACAGTCGGAATGACGGTGCAGAGGAAGCTTGGTTGCGGTCCTTGCAGCTGGGGTATTGTAGAATGCACTACAACGCATTATATTCCATGCTCTGCTAGGAGCATGCGATGGCAAGCGGCGCGAAGAAGAAGGATCACCCTCTGTCGATGCGATTGCCCGAGGCCGACATCGCCATAATCGACCGCGCTGCCGATCTGCGTGGCCGCTCGCGCACGGATTTCGTGCGGGACGCCGCGGTACGCGCGGCCGAGGAAATTATCATGGAGAACGCGCTCATCCGCATGAGCCCGAAGGGTTTCACCGCCTTCATGTCGGCGATCGCCGCGCCGGGGTCGGCCGTGCCCGAACTCGTCGAGCTGCTCAAGCGCAAGGCTCCTTGGGAGACGGGTCGAAAGAAAGCCTAACGAGCGATCCTTGCCGCTCTCGCTTCCCGAAGCCCTGAACGCTCGGCACGACGTCTCCCGCTTCTCGTGCGGCAGGCCGGCTCTCGACAATTGGCTCAAGACACGAGCGCTTCCGAACCAGGAGAAG
>WNFM01188009.1_pt2 | contig 13717 bp, 14 predicted proteins | sample 5400271 | NCBI WGS metagenome assembly WNFM01 (sample SAMN13153352, study PRJNA577476) | soil metagenome | isolation source: 60 cm saprolite on Douglas fir-dominated hillslope | place: USA:California | collected 2013-09-17 | reverse complement strand
GCCTAGCAACAGCGCCGTGTAGGCCGATCCGGCGTCAACAAGGCTGGGCCATGCTCCCATCGCGCGCAGCAATTGCGGCGCAAACATCGCGCCCAGCGCCCCCGCCAGGATGGATACGATGATACCCACTCCGATGGCCTGCACCGCCGACGCCCTCGCGCCCCGCGGATCCTTCTCCCCAATGCGCCGCGCGATGGTGGCGGTGGTCGCCATGCTGAGTCCCATCGCGATGGTGAACAGCACCGTCAGAAGCGACTCGGTCAAGCCCACCGCCGAAACCGCGTCCGCCCCCAGGCCAGCGACGAAGAATACATTCACCAGGGCGAACAAGGACTCCATGACCATCTCGAGAACCATGGGGATCGCCAGCAGCACGATCGCCCGGTCCAGGCTGCCTTCGGTGAAGTCCTGGCGGGCGCCGCCGATGGCCTCGCGCACCGCCGCGAGCAGGCGGGCAGAGCGCGACACAGATATTGATGGTAAGACTGGCATGCAATTGGACCTGTGAGCGAAGAGGAAACGGAGGCGGGAGGGGAGTTCAATTACCGGCGCCGGACGTTCGCGAAAACCCCCGGCGGCCAACATCCAACTTCCGTTTTCTCAACTGGCTTTCTTAGCCGTAAATTCCTGCGTTTGATCGGCGCCTTCGCGCTTGCGCGTAAATTTGATTTGATCCCCGGCGACCGTGCCTTTGAACAGCAGCACGATCGCATTTCCGCCGGCGTCAAAACTCACTTTGAAGGAGATGTCGCCGCCCGAGATCTTTCCATCCGTGATGTCGATACCGCCCTGCGGGCCCGACATCGTGCCGCTGAGCTTATCGCCGGAGGCTTTGAAATCGAAGGTGACTTCGCGGGATTGGCCATCGCGCGTGGGCATGTTCCCGGTCCATTTGCCGGCCACATCCGCGGCCGAGGCCGTCATCACGAGCAGGATCGCCATTGCGGCGATCGGAAGGAAATTGTGGGTTCGCATTGTAGTTGTCTCCGCTCCCAGGTTGGGGGCTCCGTGGATGTTATAGTAGCACGGATGAACTCTTCCATTCCGCTGCGCGGCGGCATGATCGGCTGCGGTTTCTTCGCGCAGTTCCACATCGAAGGCTGGCGGCGGATGCCGGAAGTGGAGCTGGCCGCCGCGGTCGATCCGGACCTGGAGCGCGCGCGCAAGGCCGCCCCGCGCGCTTACGCGACGGCCGAGGAGATGCTCGACGCCGAGAGGCTGGACTTCGTCGACATCGCTACCCGTCCGGATTCGCATGTGGCGCTGGTGCGGCTGGCGGCGAGCCGAAAAGTCGCCGTGATCTGCCAGAAGCCGATGGCGCCGGGCTGGGCCGATGCAGTGGGCATGGTGGAAGCCGCCGAAGCGGCCGGAATTCCATTCATGATTCACGAGAACTGGCGCTGGCAGCCCTGGTATCGCGCGCTGAAGAATCTGATCGGCCGCGGCGAGATCGGCCAGCCGATCGACTACTGGTTCCATACGCGCCGCAATGACGGCGGGGGCCCAACGCCCTACCCGCATCAACCCTACTTCGCCGGCATGCCCCGCTTGCTGATTTATGAAACGCTGGTCCATCACATCGATACGGCGCGATTCCTGTTCGGCGACCTCGCGGCGATCTATGCGCAAGTTCGCCGCCGCAATCCTCTGATTGCCGGAGAAGACCAGGCGCTGCTCATGCTCACTCACGCCGGCATCAGCGGCATTATCGATGGGCACCGCTTTCTCGATCCCGAACCGGATGGTCCGGTAATGGGAGAGGCGACGGTGGAAGGCGAAGCGGGTGTGCTGCGCGTTTTAGGTACAGGCGACATCTACCGCGGCTCCGAAAAAATCTGGCCGAACGATATACAGGAGGGCTATCGCGGCGACAGCGTGCGCGCCACGCAGCGGCATTTCGTGGAGTGCCTACGCACCGGCGGCCCATTTGAAAGCGGCGGCCGCGAATACCTCAAGACGTTTCGCGCCGTGGAAGCCGCGTACGAAAGCATCGCCGAGAGCCGCGCGATTCCCCTGTGAAATGAGTGTAGCGTATCCTTATTGCATGAGATACCTATCTTGGGTAGCCACGAGTCTTATCTGCCTCGGCGCCGCCGCTCAGCAGCCCCAAGCGCCTCCACCCATCTCGATCGGAATCGTGTTCGATACAAGCGGCAGCATGGGCGCCAAACTGGACCTGTCACGGCACGCGGTAGCGCAGCTCTTCAAGACTGCCAATCCGCAGGATGAATTCTTCCTGGTTCAATCCGCCAACCGCCCGTTGCGCCTCGGCGGCTTCAGCCCTAATACCAACGAAATCCAATCCCTATTGACCTCGACCCAATCCGAAGGGCGCTCGGCTCTGCTGGACGCAATCTACCTTAGCGTTCGCGAAATCAGGAGAGCTAGGAATCCCCGCAAGGCCCTGCTCGTAATCTCCGACGGCGCGGACAACGGCAGCCGCTACCGGGAGAGCGAAATCAGGAGCCTGGTGGCAGAAGCGGATGTCCCAATTTTCGCGATCGGAATTTATGAATCGTTCGCCTTGCGTGGACGAACGGACGAAGAACTGTTTGGTCCGGGTCTGCTCTACAGGATGGCGGAACGGACCGGTGGCCGGCACTTCGCTGTCGAGAGTTCAACGGACCTGCCGGACGCGATCGCCAAGCTGCGCGCCGCTCTGCGATAAAATGAATCCAGATGGCGAATAAGATCAACCAAGTGATCGAGACCGCGGCCTCGATCGCCAAGGGCATGAGCGTCACTCTGAAAGAGATGATGTCGCCCGCGGTGACGGAAAATTATCCGGACGAGCCCCCCAAGTTCGAAGAGCGCTATCGCGGCGTACACGTCCTGCAGCGCGACGAGAACGGGCTGGAAAAATGCGTGGCGTGCTTTCTGTGCGCCGCCGCGTGTCCCTCGAACTGCATCTACATCGAAGCCGCCGAGAATACCGACAAGGTACGGATCAGCGGCGGCGAGCGCTACGCGAAGGTCTACAACATCGACTATAACCGCTGTATCTTCTGCGGATACTGCGTGGAAGCCTGCCCCACCGACGCGATCACCCACGGGCACGATTTCGAGATCGCCAGCTACGATACGTCGACTCTGATCTATCGCAAGGACCGTCTCCTGGCGCCTGTCCCTCCCGGCGCGCACGCCCCGGTGGTGGCGGAGTGATGGACGAGCCTCTGCTGGACCAGGTTCGCCGGCGCGTGGAGGAACTTTTTGCGCAAGAGGGAGAGCAGGCAGGCGGCGAATTCAAGCAGGAGCCGCACTCGCGGCGCTTGGCCAACCTGGTCGACAAGGGCGAGGTCTTCGAGCGCGTCATCGAGACGCCGCGCATCCTCGACTGCATGGAGCACGTGCTTGGACCGCGCTTCAAATTGAGCAGCCTCAATGTGCGCTCAGCCGATCCTGACAACGGCTGGTCGCAGCCGCTGCACGCCGACAGCGGCGCGGTGGCCGATGAACGGGGCTACTGGGTGTGTAACTCGGTCTGGATGCTGGACGACTTCACCGCCGACAACGGCGCGATCCGCATGGTACCAGGTTCGCAACGCTGGGGCATGCCGCCGGAGAAGGTGTTGGCTGATCTTTACGCTCCGCACCCGCAGGAGATTCTGTTGACCGGCCGCGCCGGGACTGTCGTCGTGATGAACGCCCACATGTGGCACGGCGGCACGGCCAATCGCACCGCGGCACATCGGCGAGCCATGCACGTCTACTACACGCGATGGGACAAGCCGCAACAGCAGTACCAGAAGCGGCTGCTGCGTACGGAAGTGCAGAGCAGGCTCAGCGCGTCCGCAAGGCGGCTGCTGGCGCTCGACGATCTGCTCAACGACGAGTTGAGCTCGCAGATCTCGGGCATGAGCGGCTTCTTGAAGTGATATAATTTCGCCCAGTGCGCTGAGGGGAGTTTCTTTGCAACAACTGGAGCCCGTCTTTCGCCAGGCCTCCGCCACTGCCGCGACCCAGGTCTTGCGGCCTGAATCTCAAAGGAGAAGCACATGACACGCAAGAAGGCTTACGGCGCTACGTTCCTCGCGCTGGCCATGTTTTGGACGGCCTCGACGCCCGCCCCGGCGCAGGAAGCTCGCGCCACATTGAGCGGGACCATCACCGATCCATCCGGCTCTTCCATCATTGGCGCGCAGGTGCGCATCACAAACCTCGAGACTGGGATCGTCCTCTCGGCGCAGTCGAATGAAGTGGGGCAATACCGCCTGCTGTTCATCAATCCCGGCGCCTACCGGCTGAGCGTCGAGATGGCGGGCTTCCGTACCTTCGTGCGCGAAGGTATCCAATTGACGCTGGGCCAGGCAGCCACGCTCGACGTTCCACTACAGGTTGGCGCCCAGTCCGAAACCGTCACCGTCGCCGCGACGGCGCCGCTGCTCGAGGCGGAGAAGGCCGATCGCGGCCTGGTTGTCGACCAAAGGAATCTGAGCGAGCTGCCCGTCCTAGCGCGCGTGCCGATCCTCATGGCCACGCTGACGCCCGGCGTGATCTGGACGGCGCCGAACTTCAATTCCCTCGCGCCGTTCTCGAATGGCGCCTTCTCCAGTTGGTCCGTCAACGGCAGCATCTCTCCCAGCGGAGATTTCCTGCTCGATGGCGCGCCCAATAACATGATCTACCAGGCGGCGCATAGCATCGCCTACGTTCCCCCTGTCGACGCCGTCGCGGAGTTCAAAGTCGTCACCGGCGCCTACGATGCGCAATATGGACGGAACGGCGGAGGGGTTATCGGCCTCTCCATCAAGAACGGAACCAACAAGCTGCATGGGTCGGCGTACGAGTTTTTGAAGCGGCCGTTCCTCGACGCCAATTCCTTCGCCAACAATGCGAATGGCGCCGGCGTTAATTACGACAAGCTCGATGAATGGGGGTTCAGCGCCGGAGGACCCGTCTGGATTCCAAAGGTCTACAACGGCAAGGACCGGACGTTCTTCTTTGTAGCCTATGAAAAGTATCGCGACAATACCATCCCCCGAAGCCGGATCGCGTCGGTGCCGAGCCTGGCGCAGCGGGGCGGCGACTTCTCCCGGACCTTTAACAACGCGGGCCAGCTCATGCCAATCTACGACCCCGCGACAGGGCGCACCGTCAATGGGGCGTGGGTGCGCGACGCCTTCCCCGGCAACATCATCCCCGTAAACCGCATCGATGCCGTGGGCGCGAAGATCGCCAACATCTACCCGGCGCCGAATATCGTCCCTCCCGGCACGGTGAACTGGCAGAACAATTACCAGTACCCCGGCTTCACCAAGTACTTCTTCCCGAACATCGTCACCCGCATGGATCACAATTTCAGCGCCAAGGAACGCATCTTCGGACGTTATGTCTACAACAACCAGCTTCTGAATGACGTCACCAACAGTCTCGAAGGTCCGGGCGGCGACCAGCGCTACGGCAACAAAGTCAATAACGCCGTCGTACTCGACTCCATTACGGTCTTCAACGCATCCACCACGCTCGACCTGCGCTTTTCGCTGAATCGCTGGACGCAAAACTATTATCCGCCTAACTACGGGACTAACAATGCGACCCAGATCGGTTTGCCCGCGTCGCTGGTGAACCAGTTCCCGGAGCCGAGGCGGTTCCCCTACCTCACGGCTTCGAACTACCAGGCGCTAGGAGAATCCGGCAGCAACATCTGGTTCGCGCCCAGCACCACGCTCAGCCTCGCGCCCACGCTGTCTCTGATCCGCGGACGTCACAGCCTCAAAGCCGGCATCGATCTCCGCTTGATGCACCTCGGCAACTACCAATCCGCTTTCGCCGGTTCGACGTTTGCTTTCGATCAGCAATTCACGCGGGCCAACTATCTCACGGCGGATACCTTGAGCGGCAGCTCGATCGCTTCGGCGCTACTCGGCGCGGCGGCGTCTGGATCGGTCGATTACATCGCCAGCCCCTATTTCAGTTGGCGCTACTTCGCGCCCTGGGTGCAGGACGATTACAAAATCACACGCCGGCTGACATTGAATATCGGGCTGCGATATGACCTGCTGGGACCGCTTACCGAACGCTACAATCGTTTGAACTATGGATTCTTCCCCGCTAAGTTGAATCCGATCACTTCCCAGATCAATCAGACCCAGTTTCCCGGATACAAAGTGTATGGCGGCCTCGGCTTCACCGGCGTCGACGGAGTCGGACGCGCCGCATTTCAGACCGACTGGAACAACATCCAGCCACGCCTCGGCGCCGCCTTCCAGTTGACGCCGACCACCGTATTGCGCGGCGGCTTCGGTATCTCTTACATCCCGCAAGTTTCGTTCGGCAACAGCTACGGATTCAGCCAGAGCACACCCTACGTGGCGACCGTCGACGCCGGCCAGACGCCCGCCGGCAAGGTTTCGAATCCCTTCCCGAGTGGACTCCTCGCGCCCCCCGGCGCCGCGCTCGGACTTCAGACGCTCCTTGGCCAGACGCCGAACTTCGCCGACACGGGCGGACACATCGGCTACACTTACAGCTTCTCGTTCGGTATTCAGAAACAGCTTGCCAACCAGATCCGGGTCGAGGCTTCCTACGTCGGATCGCGTACCTTTGACGCGCCGGTCAGCAGAAGCTTTAACTCGCTATCGGTAGCCAATCTGGCGCTCGGAGACACCTCCAAGGGCGGCAATCCGAACACGCTCAATAATCGCGTGCCAAACCCATTTCAAAATTTGCTGCCCGGCACGTCGCTCAATTCCGCCACGGTGCCGTTGCAGCAGCTTTTGCTGCCTTTCCCGCAGTTCACCAATTTCACGCAGCAGAATCTCGCGGTCGGAAAGGTCTGGTACAACTCGCTGCAGGTCAGCGTGCAGAAGCGCTATTCGAAAGGCCTGGGCCTGACCGGTTCCTATACGCTTTCGAAAAACATTCAGGCGCTCAATTACCTGAATCCCACCGATTCGGCGCCATCCAGCGTGATTGTGCCTTTCGACCGGACTCACGTGTTTGTGCTCGCGCCGATTTACGAGCTGCCGTTTGGTCCCGGACGGGAATTTCTGAATAACACGCATGGACTGTTAAGCCGCCTCGTGGGCGGCTGGCAACTGATGGGACATTTGAACTGGATGACCGGCGTTCCCATGACCGTTCCGGGCGGCGTCAACGTGATCGGCAATCCGGTGCTATCCGATCCCACGCCAAACCTGCGGTTCAATACAGGACTGATCGATTCCACCGGCAAGATTGTCAATGCGGTTCAAGGCCTACAGCCGGCATTCCAAATCCAGGCGCCATTCACGCTCCGGACAGCCTCACTCTATTTCGGAAACCTGCGAAATATGTGGGGACCGGATTTCAATCTGGCGCTGGTGAAGAGCACGCGCATTCGCGAAGGCCTCAGCCTGGAGCTCCGCGCCGAAGCGCTCAACGCCCTCAATCATCCGCTTCGGGGCGGCGACCCCATTATCGCCACCAACAACCCCAACTTCGGCAAGCTGCTTCTGAACAACGGCCAGACCAATGAACCGCGCCAGGTCCAGCTTTCGGCGCGAATCGTATTCTGATGTGGCGTACGCACTCGTGCGTGCCGCGTCACCGGGTCAGTTCGAAGATAAACTTCTCCATCACGATGCGGTCGTCCGGCCGCGTGCTGCGCATGTCCCGGTCGGCCACGAAAATCAGCTTCAGCCCCAACTCGAGCTGCTCTTTCGAAAACCTCGCCATCGTCTGCTGGACCTGCTCGGCGCGTGAGCTCCATACGGGAACTCCCAGCCGGCTGAAGTAGCCTTGGATCTGCGGCCCGCCGCGCAGTCCGGACTCCTTCGACACCAACGCCATGCGGAATTGCGCGGAGAGGAAAGACAGCGCCAGCGGCAGATACTCGCCGTCGCGCGTCAGCGTATCCAGAATCTGCAGCGACTGACGCCTGTCGCGCCGGCCGAGCGCGCTCACCAGGGCGAAGATGGTGGTCGCGCGCGCCTCCGGCACGAGCTTCGAAATGTCCTCGAGCGTAAGAGTCCGGCCGGACCCCGCATAAAGCCGCAGCTTTTCGATCTCGATGGCGATGCGCGCCACGTCCGCTCCCAGCGCTTCAACCAAGAAACTAAGAGCTGCCGGGTCGATCGAAATGCCGGCCCGCTTGGTTAATACCTGCGCCTCTCCCAGGGCTTCATCGGCCGGATAACGGCGCAGCTCCACGGTTTCGGTGACGCTCCCGTAGAACTTGGCGATCCGGTCGAGCCGTTTTTTCTCCTCACCCTGGAAATCGAACTGTACCGCTTCGAGCAACAAGACCACATCGGGTGTAGGATCCTTCATGTACGCGTCAAGCGCGGCGACACCCGAGGACGCCGGCGCTTCCGCGTCCTCCGAGTCCTCCTCATTCGCGCGCTGCCGGGGCAGACCGAGCTCGGCGTTGCCGACTATGATTACGCGCTTTGCGGCGAACAGCGACAGGGAGCGCGCGTCGTCGATCACGTCCGGCAACGGTGTCTCGCGGAGGTCGTATTGAGTGAGACCCTCCTCGCGATCCTCCGGAGTCAGCATCGTGTTGAGGAGCGCCTGGCGGCAGCGGCCCCGATCGTACGCTTCCGGTCCCAGGAACAGATAGGCCGGCGCGACAACCCCTTTCTTCATTCGAGCCAGGAATTGATCGGGCGTCATGGTTAGAAGTTCTCGAGAACAGCGCTCACCACCGAGCGCGCCACGTCGCGGCTCAGCCGCTCCGTGGCCGCGTCGCTCTCCTCGAAATACGCGCGCGGATCGACGCTGATTTCATAGCGCTCGCGGACTTCAAAACCCGGGCGGGTGAACAGCACAGCGTTGTTCGAGCGGTCGGTCAGAGTGACTTGGAGAATGACCACCACCTGCACCCCGCTGGCGCGGCCGCTGGCCGGATCGAAAATGGTGGGATAGCTAAAAACATTGATGACCGATCCTGTGAGAATGGCTTCGGCCTGGTTGGGATCGGCGACGATGCGGTAGCGTGTCCGCGAAATGAACTCCCGCGCGAGCGCGCTGGTCAGTCGCTCCGACAGCTTGTATTTCGTGGTGGCGTTACCGAACGCCGGGATGGCGATGGTGTGGATGCGCTTCGGGAGCAGGTCCGCTTTGCCGGAGACATGATAGCCGCAGGATGCGGCTGTGACACTAAGGGCGAGAACCAGGAGGGGACCCGCGGTCATAAAAGTTGACGCGCCACAGCCACGGCGTTCGACGCCATCAGTCGCAGATTATCCGCGACAGCCCAAATCCAACAAGCCCGCGGATAGTTTCTGTCCAGCGTCACCGCTCCCACAGCGATCCCTTCCTGCCCGGTTACGCCCACGATATTCGGCGGCTCCTGATCGTCGCCGCGCACATCGATTAGATCGGAGCTCAGAACGCGCTCAATCTCCGATGCTCCAGGGTTCTCCTCAAACTCCACCCAGAGCGAGATACTGTGGCCATGGAACACAGGGGCCTGGATCAGCCGGATGGATGGAATGGGCGCGCGGCTGGCGGCCGATAGCAGCGTGGCCAGATGGCGCTCGATGCGCAGCTCCAGATCCTCCAGCCGCTCGGGCGCTTCTTCACCGAATCGGGCGAGCACGTTGAAGGCGAGCTGCGCGTCGAATATGTTCTTGGGCTGTCCCTTGAAGGAAAGAAGGTTGACGGTCTGCTGCTGCAGCTCGTCGAGACCCGGCTTGCCGCGCTCGCTGGCGGGTTCGAACACATGCGCCACCGAGCGCAGAATGGGGTGCAGCGGATGCAGGCGATTCAGGATCAATGCCATGGCGATAGCGGCGGGGCTGGCGATCACGTGCACGGCGTCAGCGGGAACGCTGTGACGGGCGGGCTCCACCATGGGGGCTCGCAGACGCGCGTGCGGACTCTCTTCGCCAGCGTACGTCAGATCGATCAACGGGGTTTCGAGGCCCAGGGCGAGCGCGGTCCGAGTCGAGTCCGGCGAGCCGGCCAGGAAGGCCGACTTCGTGTCTCCCAAGGCCTCGGAATCCAAGGGCGCTAGCACGGTCGGTTCGCCCTCGAATTCCTTCAGCAGTCCGGTCTCATCGGCGCCCGAAGCGATCAAACTGAGACGCGCGGGAAAGTGGCTCGTCGCGAATATGTCTCGAATCTCGCGGCCGAGCAGCGTTTCGCTGCCCACCAGAGCGATCGTCTCGATTTTCGATAGCTTGTTAGCCAACCTGGCGCTCCGGGTCCCGCGCGGGAGGAATCGGACGCAAGCGGCGCCGCACGATGCCGGCGATCCGGATGACAATCCCGCTGCCGACATAGAGACAGGCAAGAATCAGCAAGACCGGCTGCGAGTAATGCCAGATGAGGTAAATCAGGCTGCCCAGCCCGATCACGATCACAAACGAGCGCGGGCGATTCAGATTAATGTCCTTAAAGCTGTAGTAGCGCCAAGTGCTGACCATGAGGAATGACAGCAAGGCCAACAGCGCCAGCCAGACCACAGCGAAAGGCCAGTAGTGGATGGGCGAGCTGCCGGCGGCGTAAACGACCGAGGCCACCATGCCGGCCGCCGCCGGAATCGCGAGGCCAACAAAGTACTTGCGGTCGGGCCGTCCCGGATTCTTCGGGATGGGGTTGGTCTGCACGTTGAATCGCGCCAGCCGCGCCGAACCGCACAGCAGAAACAAGAAGGAGAAGAAGTATCCGAAGCGTACGACTTGTTCGCGAATGGCGGCGTCGATGGAGGCATCGAGGAATTGGATGCCCCAGGCGAAAGCCAGGACCGCGGGCGCGATTCCGAAGCTGATGACGTCGGCGAGCGAATCCAGCTCACGCCCGAAATTGCTGGTCGTATGGGTCATACGCGCAATGCGCCCGTCCAGGCCGTCGAGGAACACGGCGAGGCCGATGTACTTGGCCGCCAGCTCAAAATGAGGCTCGGCGCCGACGCCTCCCGAGGATGCCAGCATGGAGCCCTGGAAAGACTGGATGACGGAGATGTAGCCGAGAAAAATGTTTCCCGCGGTGAAGAAAGTCGGCAGAGCGTAGGCGGCGCGGCGGGGCCTGCGTTCGGGCGACTTCGGATCGATCATCCGCTCGTTGAAGTTCAGTTTCGCCATGGCTAGCTCCCCGTGCGCCCCCGCCGGGCGATAATGCTGGATCCAGCCGCGACGCGCATCCCCGGCTTCACCACGATCTCCCATTCCGGACCGAACTCCACATCCACTCTCGATCCGAACTTGATCAGCCCGATGCGCTCTCCGACCGTCACCGTGTCGCCGAGCTTCTTATTGAATACGATGCGCCGCGCGATCAGGCCGGCGATCTGCTTGAAGCGCACGCGCGTGCCATCGCCTTCGACGGTGACGGTGTTTTGTTCGTTTTGCGAGGAGGCTTCTTCCTTGCTGGCTACCAGGAACTGGCCCTTGTTGTAGCGGACGTCGGTGATCTTACCGGAGATGGGTGTGCGATTCACGTGGACGTCGAAGATATTCAGAAAGATACTGACGCGCGTGACCGTGGGCGATTCGATTTTGACGGCGACGACTTTGCCGTCGGCCGGCGAGACCGCGACGGGACCGGACGGAACGCTTCGGTCCGGGTCGCGAAAAAAGTACAGGCAGAATAAAGCCACGACGAAGAGCGGCGCTCCGAACCACGGTCGCGAGAAGTAAGCGACCACTGCTCCGCCGGCCGACAGGGCCAGCGCGTAATAGATTCCGTCGACGACCATTCAATTGTATTTTCTCATACTCGCTTTGCAAGGCGACCGCTCAATAGATATTCTACAGTGTGGCTTCCGGCGCTGTCGGAGCAGCCGTTATCCGGTCCGGTTGGGATCTTCCTGGTGGATCGGATCACCATTAGTTATCAGAAGGTGATAACATGAAAAAGAGCAGGGAGCTTGCCAAACGCGACACAGGCCTCGATGCCCTTCTGAATCTTGACGGTCAGGTCTTGGTGGTTGATGAGCAAGGCGGCTATTGGGTGAAATTTGAGGTGCGGAGAGTTGAGGTAACGCGCGAACGACCGCACGGCCTTAAGTATTCGCTGAGCCTGCACGCAAAGGACAATGAGCGATTGGTTGGTTTCGACAACGCACATGCGGTTCGGGAGTCGGCGGGACCCGGTGGGAAATCGAAGGCGGCGTACGATCACAAGCATAGGCTGAGTACGATTCGACCGTATCGGTATCGCGACGCCGACGTCCTGTTGGCTGATTTTTGGGCCGAAGTGGACGCTGTGCTGAAAGAAAAGGGAGTGTTGCCATGAAAGTGTTACGCGTGGGAATTGCATCGTATGAGCAAATGAAGGCGCGCACTATGGCGATAGCTCGTGGGGAGTTGAAGCCAAAGCATGGGGATCCCAAGGTATGGTTTCCCTCGACGGAGAGCCTGGTAAAAGTGCTTTCGGAAAAGAATCGACTTTTGCTGGGAACGATCCGGCGCGCGAACCCAAGATCCTTGTCCGATCTCGCTCAACTGACCGGCCGCAAGAAGTCCAATCTATCGCGAACGCTCAAGACAATGCAGCGCTACGGAATCGTTGAGCTCGAGCGTGAAGGGCGTGGGAGAATCGTACCGCACGTACCGTATGGAACTGTCACGGTAGATCTCATGCTTCAGTAAGCCGGCGCAGCTCCCATCAGCGCCACCTGCCGGATCTCCAGGCGCCCTTTGCCGGTCGGCAGCACCTTACCCGGGTTGAGCCGATTCTCCGGGTCGAAACACCTTGAAATTGCGGATCATATCGAGCGACTCCGCCGAAAACAGCCTGCCGGGGAGAAACACGCCACCCTTTCCGCTTAGGCATCGAAGGGAATATACTCAAGTGGCAATGAGGCTGATAATCGGAATCCGCTCCGGTGGTCGCTTTGGAACGGCGATGCTGACTGTAGTCGTGTTTCTGGTCCTTTGTTCGTCCACCGCCGCAGAAACCTATAAGATCGAAGGTTGTGCTGTTGACGAAAACCTTAAACCAGTCGCGGTCCTGGTCAGAATAACGCGGCAGGATGGGAACGGGAACTACAAGGTTCGGACCGCCAAGAACGGATGCTACAGCCACTCCGGGTTGCCAGCGGGTAGATATGTGGTCGCAGCGGAGCCGCGCACCCTCCCAAGTCCACCGCCAAAAACCCTCGGTGATCACCCCAATCCGGCCACTCATGATCACCCAAAATCCGGCCAACGGAGAATGCGCCCTCCCTTCGCCCAACCGTCATCTAATACTGCATGCTGGAGAACGCGTCAAGGCTTCCCTTCGGCTCGCTCCGCTCGGCCTTGACCCGTTCTCCAGCATGCAGTTAGCCCTTAGACACAGGCGAAGGGAGGGACCGGGACAGCAGGAATATATAGAGTGTTGGTCGAAGTCGAAATGGCCTGCGTTGGCCTGAATTCCGTTGGCCGGATTTTTGGGTGATCATGAGTGGCCGGATTGGGGGTGATCATTGAGGAAAACAGTCGTGCTGAGCCAAAACGTCAGTGTCGATTTCAACATTGGGCCATTGTCCGCATCGCCTGGGCCAACGTCCCCACCGCCTGGTATTCAAGACCAGATTGTAGTCGTGGAAGATGGTCGTTTTGTATTCCGTTCATTGCGGTTCGTGCAGAATACGTTGTCGATGATGTACCTCGCCGGCACGGTCACCAACGAGACTTCCCATAAATGGGAAAATGTTGTGTTCGATCTTCAATGGACCACCTCCGACGGAGAGACAGGACGCGCTGGCTCGGTATTCTGCCTTGACAACTTTACCATCGGCAGCGAATGCTCGTTATCTCTAGGGCCAGGAATACCAGGGATGACGATGTATACCCCGAAGAAGCCA
>WNFM01135251.1_pt1 | contig 13717 bp, 14 predicted proteins | sample 5400271 | NCBI WGS metagenome assembly WNFM01 (sample SAMN13153352, study PRJNA577476) | soil metagenome | isolation source: 60 cm saprolite on Douglas fir-dominated hillslope | place: USA:California | collected 2013-09-17 | reverse complement strand
CCCGAAGGCCTCGCCGCCCCAGCCGGCACCGAGCTGGTTCGTGAGCTTCATCGAGCCCGCGCTGATCATCGACTTGACGAAGTTGAAGGCCTTGAGGTTGGCCTTGCTGTTGACCGTAGCCGTCTTCCCGTCCTTCGAGGTGAGCCAGCCACCCGCCTGGATCATGAAGACGCCGAGACGATGGAACTCAGGACCCGTGCAGAGCCCGACCTGGCTGGAAGTCGTCAGCTTCTTCGCCACCGATGCGAGCTGCGCCCAGGTCGTCGGGTAGTTCTTGGCCGCCAGTCCGGCCTTCTTCCAGACCGCGGTGTTGAGCACGAGCGCGAGCGTCGAGAAGTCCTTCGGCGCCGCATACAGGTGGCCCTTGTATGTGTAGGCCGCGCGCAGGCTCGGATAGAAGGACTTGACGTTCTTCAGGTTGTCGAGCTGCGCCAGGTCGCCTGCCTTGGCGTATGTCGCGACCTGGTCGTTACCGAGGTAGAAGATGTCCGGCGGGTTGCCCGAGGCGAAGCCCTGGGCCAACTGCTGCCCGAGGTCGGAGGCCACGACCACGTTGACCGGGATACCGGTCCGCTTGGTGAACGCCTTGGCGGCGTTGTTGACGGCGTACGTCTCCGCGGGGCCGGAACTCCCGATGAGAGCCGTGAGCGTGTTTGCCTTCCCGCTCTGTTGGGAGCCGAGGGCCGTGCCCGCCGTAACGGCGAGCGCGGCGACCATGACCAGCATGAGCACGGCCCGTGAGCGAGCGATGCGGGTCTTCGAATGCGCGTTCACTACAGAGTTCCTCCTTGGAGCTATCGAGAGCGGCGTAGGAATCGGCCGTGGCACTGGCCGATCCGCTTGGGGGCGGTCACATCCGTTCTCTGGTTGGAAGCGCTTTCAGGAACATGGGCGGCGAGATTACGCGTTCTTTCCTGTGAAAGTCAAGCACCACCCTTGACATTCGACGTCTCTGCAGGCAAAAGGTTAATCCGTATGGAAGCGCTTCCGAGACCACCCGCCCGTATCGCCGACGTCGCAGCGCGGGCAGGGGTCGGGATCGCCACCGTCTCGCGCGTCGTCAACGACCGCGGGAACGTCGCGCCGCCGACGCGCGAGCGGGTGCTCGAGGCGATTCGCGCGCTCGAGTACCGGCCGAGCTCGGTCGCCCAGAACCTCTCGCTCAAACGCACGCTCGTGATAGGGGTGGTGCTGCCGTTCCTCACGGAGGCCTCGCCGATCGAGCGCGTCCGCGGCATCGTGACCGCGCTCGCGTCCTCGCCCTATGACCTCGCGCTCTACGACGTCGAGTCGGCGGATCGCCAGCGACGGGCGTTCCGCCTGCTTGCCGATGCCCATCGCACGGACGGTCTGCTCGTCGTCTCTCTCATCCCACCGGACCCGGAGGTGCGACGGCTGCGCGCCGAGTCGATCCCGTGCGTGCTGATCGATGCGCGGCACGACGGGCTGCCGAGCGTCGTGATCGACGACATCGCCGGCGGGGAGCTCGCGACCCGACATCTGCTGGAGCTCGGACATCGCCGGATCGCGTTCATCGGCGACAAGCCGGCCGATCCGTTCCGCTTCCAGTCGAGCCGCGACCGGACGATCGGGTACGAGCGCGCACTCGCAGCTGCCGGCGTCCCGATCCGGCCCGAGTACGTCCGCGAAGGAACGCAGAGCCGCCACCTCGCGCGGAGCATCGCGGACGAGTTGCTCCGGCTCCCTGAGCCGCCGACGGCGGTGTTCGCCGCGTCGGACGTCCAGGCGCTCGGGGTGCTCGAGGCCGCGCGCGCGCTGCAGATCGACGTGCCCGAGCAGCTGTCGGTGATCGGGTTCGACGACATCGAGATCGCCTCCTACGTCGGGCTGACCACGATCCGCCAGCGACTCTTCGAAAGCGGTCGCCGAGGCGCCGAACTACTCCTGCAGGCGCTGGCCGGCGAGCCGGCTCCCGTGCGCGTCGAGACGCTGCCGCTCGACCTCGTCGTCCGCGGCACGACGCGCGCGCCGCAATCAGACGCCGCTAAGTAGCTCGTTCAGCTCCGCGCGCGTCGGCGCCCACGCGCCGGCTGCGGCGTTCGCGCGCACCTGCTCCGGCTTCGTCGCGCCCGCGATCACCGAAGCAACCGGCTTGACGGCGAGGAGGCCGCCGATCGCGACTTCCAGCAGCGAGGCGCCCACGCGCGCAGGCGCTCGACCTCGTTGAGCTTTGCTGCATCGATCTCGCGCCCGTAGAGGCGCGTTCCCTGCGCCGGCGGCTTGTCCGGCGCGACCTTGCCGGCCAGGAGGCCGCTCGCGAGCGGGAAGTACGGGATGAACCCGAGCCCGAGCCGCTCGCACGTCGGCAGCAACTCCTCCTCCGCCCCGCGCGTCAGCCACGACAGCTCGCTCTGCTCGGAGACGTAGCCAGGGCCGGCAATCGCCTTCGCGCGCTCGAGGGTCACGGGCTGGTAGTTCGACGTGCCGTACGCACGGATCGTCCCCTGCTCGACGAGCTCGTCGAGCGTGCCGATCGTCTCCCCGAGCGGCGTGTCGGGATCCTCTTCGTGTTGCTGGTAGAGGTCGATCACATCGGTCTGCAGCCGCCGCAGCGAGGCGTCGAGCGCGCGCAGCAGGTATTCGCGCGAACCGCGGCGCGTCGCGCCGTCGCTCATCGGCTTGCCGAATTTCGTCGCGAGCACGACCTGGTCGCGGCGACCCTGCAGGACGCGGCCGAGAAACTCCTCGCTGCCGCCCGCGTTGCCGTAGATGTCTGCGGTGTCGAAGAACGTGACGCCCGCGTCGAGCGCGGCGTCGACGACCGCTCGCGTCGCTTCTTCGTCGAGCCGGCCGCCGAAGTTGTTGCAGCCGAGGCCGACCACTGTGACCTCGAGCGGTCCAAGCTTCCGCGTGCGCATCACCTCACGCTAGCGGTAGCGTCTCTGTACGTGCGTTACTTCGAAGACTTCAAGGCCGGGGACGTCACCGAGGTCGGTCATGTCTCCGTGAGCGAGGCGGAGATCGTCGAGTTCGCCACGCGCTTCGACCCGCAGCCGTTCCACATCGATCCCGAAGCAGCGAGGGCGAGTCCCTTCGGCGGCCTGATCGCGAGCGGCTGGCACACGACGGCGCTCTTCATGGGCATGTTCGTCCGCGAGATCCTCCTCGACTCGGCATCGCTCGGCTCACCGGGCGTCGAGGAGATCCGCTGGACCGCGCCGGTGCGGCCGGGCGACACCCTCACCGGCCGGGTCACGGTCACCGACGTGCAGCCCTCGACGACCAACCCGAATCGCGGCACAGTTTTCACCATGAACGAGGTCTTCAACCAGGACGGCGAGCGCGTGATGACGCTCAAGGCACGCGGCTTCTTCGCACGGCGCACTGCATGAATCTGGTTCGGCTGACACCGAATCAGGTTCAGGCTTAGGGGCGCCACGTGGCGCGCAGCACTCGCAGCCAGTTCTCGTGCGTGAGCTTTGCGATCGCGGCGTCGTCGTAGCCGGCGTCACGCAGCGCGCTGACGAGCTTCGGGAGCCCTGCGGCACCGCCGAGCTCGTCCGGGATCGTCGCGCCGTCGAAGTCGGAGCCGAACGCGACGTGGTCGATGCCCATCCGCTCGACGAGATAGTCGATATGGCGCACGATCTCGGTGATCGGTGTCCTCGCGTCGGTGTGACCGTCTTCGCGGAGGAACCCGACGGCGAAGTTCACGCCGACGACGCCGGCTGAGTCGCGGATTGCGTCGAGCTGACTGTCGGTGAGGTTCCGCGATGCAGCGCAGAGCGCATGCGCGTTGGAGTGCGTCGCGACGAGCGGCGCGTCCGAAATGCGCTGCACGTCCCAGAAGCCCGCCTCGTTCAGGTGCGAGAGGTCGACGAGGATGCCGAGACGGTTGCACGCGCGCACGAGCTCGCGGCCCGCGTCAGTCAGGCCCGCGCCGGTATCGGGCGACGACGGGAACCGGAACGGGACGCCCTCCGCGAACGCGTTCGGCCGCGACCAGACGAGGCCGAGGGAGCGCAGCCCACGCGCGTACCAGCGCTCGAGATCCGAGAGGTCGGGCGCGAGTGGGTCGGCTCCCTCCAGGTGCACGATCGCCGTCACCTGCCCCTCGCGGAAGTCATCGGCAGAGGTCGCGCGCACGACCGGCAGCTCGCAGAGCGCGGCGAACAGCTCCTCGGCGATCCGCGCTGCCTCTGCCTGCGGGATCGGCTCGGGGAGCGGCACCGAGTACGGGATCTCCTCCGGCTCGGGCACCTTCGGCGAAGGTACGTAGAGCGCGAAGAAACCGCCCGAGAAGCCTGCCTCGAGCGCGGCGTCGAGATCCAGGTGCAAGGTAGGCTCGCCGCGCCAGCGATGGAGGACGAGGTCGTTGTGACCGTCGATGATCATCGGCGCATCCTCCGGGCGGGTATGTCAGTCTCCCCCCTTCGTGATCGACACCCCGTTACGCATCCTGCTCGCCGAGGACGATGACCGGCTCGCCGAGCTGGTCGGCACGATCCTGAACGGCGACGGCCGCTTCATCGTGCTCGGCCGCGCGAGGACCGGCGACGACGCCGTCGCGCTGTGCGAGGAGCACGAGCCCGACATCGTGCTGATGGACATCGGCATGCCCGGCCGCGACGGCATCGCCGCGACGAGCGCCATCCACGCGCGCGACCCGGGGCAGCACGTCGTGATCTACACGGGCTCCGACGAGTACGGCGACATCGCGCGTGCCGACGACGCGGGCGCCGTGGGCTACCTGCACAAGGATGCGCTGACGTCGCCTGATCTAGCGGACGCGCTGCACGTCCTGCACGCGAACTACCTCAACAGCGTTCCGGACCCCGACTGATCGTCTAGATCAGGATGCGGCGGAGCTCGTCCACCGTCGTCAGACCGGACGTCACCTTGTCGACGCCGTCATCCCAGAGGCTACGCATGCCATCTGTTGTCGCGGCGGCTTCGATCTCCTGCGCCGTCGCGTCGCGCGCTGCGAGCCGGGAGACCTCCTCGGTCATCGTCAGGAACTGGAAGATGCCGACGCGGCCGCGGTAGCCCCGCGTGCAGCGGTCGCACGAAGCGGGACGCCAAAGCTGTTCCACGCTTGCACCGAGACCGAGCTTTACGAGCTCGTCGGCCGTCGGCTGATAGGGCTCGCGGCAGTGGTCGCACAACCGGCGCGCGAGACGTTGCGCGAGTACGGCGGTGATCGCAGAGGCGACGACGAACGGCTCGACGCCCATCTCCGTGAGCCGCGTGATCGCGCTCGGCGCATCGTTCGTGTGCAGAGTCGAGAGCAGGAAGTGCCCGGTCAGCGCCGCGCGCATCGAGATCTCCGCCGTCTCGCGGTCGCGGATCTCACCGACCATCACAACGTCGGGATCGCTGCGCAGCACCGAGCGCAACGCCTTCGCGAAGTCGAACTCGATCTTTTCGTTGACCTGCAGCTGGTAGACGCCGGGGAGGCGGTACTCGACGGGATCCTCGATCGTGATCGCGTTGATCTCCGGCCGCGCCAGGTCGGCGAGCGCTGCATACAGCGTCGTCGATTTCCCGGAGCCCGTCGGCCCCGTGACGAGCAGCGCGCCGTTCGGGCGCGTGAGCACCTGCTCGAGCGCCATCTGCATCGAGAACGAGAGCCCGATCTCCGTCAGGGTCGGCGGCTTCAGCGACTTGTCGAGCAGGCGCAGGATCACACCTTCGCCCTCGACCGAGGGCAGGATCGAGACGCGGATGTCGACCTGGGTACCGGAGGCCGTGCGGAGCGTGATCCGGCCGTCCTGCGGCCGGCGATGTTCTGCGATGTCGAGCTTCGCGAGCACCTTGATCCGCGAGATCACCGCGAGCGCCCGCTGGCGCGGAATGCGCTCGAGCTCGCGGAGCACACCGTCGATGCGCAGGCGGACGAAGAGCCCGTCCGGCTGCGGCAGAAAGTGCACGTCGCTTGCTCCTTCTTCGATCGCCTGGAAGACGAGCGAGTTGACGAGCTCGACGAGCGGCCCTGAAGCTTCGTCCTCCGTATCCTCGGCCTCCTCTTCGTACGAGAAGCGCTCGGCTTCGTCCACAACGTGACGCCGGGTCGCCTCGACCTGGCGCTCGAGGTTGCGGAGCTCCAGCTCGATGTCTTCGCGCGGCGCAACGCCGAGCACGATCTCGCGCCGAGTGGCGATCCGGAGCTCGTCGACGGATTGCACGTCGGCCGGATCGGCGATCGCAATCAGCAGACGTTCTCCGTCGAACGCATAGGGAACGGCGCTCGCACGAACGAGCGTCCGGGCTTCGATCGCGTCGGCGGCGTCGCGGAGGACACCGATCGCGCGCAGGTCGATGAAAGGGAGGTCGAAGCGTTCGGCGATCTGACGAGCGACGGCGATGCCCGCGGCACGACCGCGGACAGCGGCCGAGCTCACGCGCCGAGAATGTCGTGGACGCGCGCCGCGAGCTCTTGCGGGCTAAACGGCTTCGCGATGTAGTCGACAGCGCCTGCGTCGAGTCCTTGCTGGACGTCGGCTTCGCTTGCGCGCGCCGTCAGCAGAACGACGGGAATGTCTGCGGTCGCGGCGTTCGCGCGGATCGCGCGCAGCACCTCGAGGCCTGACGCCTTCGGCATCATCCAGTCGAGCACTGCCAGATCGGGATGCCGCTCCTGCGCGAGCCGCAGTGCTTCCTCGCCGTCGCGCGCGACGATCACCTCGTAGCCGGAGCGCGAGAGGCGCAACTGGACGAGCGTGAGGATGTCCTCGTCGTCGTCCGCCACGAGCAGCACGGGGACGCGGTTCGAGACCGGGTCGGAGAGGAGCAGGGAGTCCAGCATCACCTTCACTATCGACCCAAGGCGTCGGGGATACAGGTGGTCGCCCCTCCCCCGAACGAGGGATGCTCAGCCCTAGAGGCCGTTCATCGGGCGAGGCGGCGGCAATGGCCTCGAGTGAGCCTCGACGTCGTCGTCCTCGCCCGCGGCGTCCTCGCTCTCTTCGAGCTCCGGATCGTCCGCTGTCCGCTCGTCGTCGCCCATGTCCTCCTAGACGTTTTCGCGGCCCGTCGTCTTCCATCAGCGAGTAGGCGGCCGGCTTGCGCCAGCCGCCCATCGCGCACTACGCCGCCTCCTCCACCACTTCCTCGACGCCGGCGAGCTCGACGACCTCGGCGGGCCGACGCTGCAGGATCAGCGCCGAAGCGCCGACCGCCGCAGCGGCGAGCGGCACGAACAGCGCCGCGTGGAACCCATCGAGGGTTGCCTGCGGCGTGCCGCCGCTCCCGGTGGCGGCGCTCGCCACGGCGGTGACGACGGCGAGCACGAGCGCTGCGCCGAACTGGAATGAGGTGTTCAGCAGGCCCCCGGCAAGACCCTGCTCGTGCGGCGCGACGCCGGTAGTCGCTGCGACGTTGATCGGCCCAAACGCCAGCGCGAAGCCGAGCCCGCCGAAGAGGAACGTCGGGAGCATCGCCCACGCGTAGCTCGAACTGAGCCCGATCGGCAGGAAGAGAGCATAGCCGATCGCGAGCGACGCGAGCCCCCCGGCTGCAAGCCTCGACACGGACACGCGCCCGATCAGCGGCGCGATCCGCGGCGAGAGCACCGCGACGAGTAGGCCCGCCGGGAAGATCGCGAGCCCGGTCTCGAGCGACGACCAGCCGCGCAGCTGCTGCATGTACAGCGTGGCCACGAACTGGAAGCCGATCCAACCGGCCAGCACGATCGCGCCGACGTTCGCGCGCACGAGCGTCGATGACCGGAGGATGCCGAGCCGGATCAGCGGTGCGGGCGTGCGCTGTTCCTGGCGGACGAACGCAGCGAGGATCGCAACGACAGACGCGAACGACACGAGAGTGCGCGCGGAGCCCCAGCCGACGGTCGCCGTCTCGACGAGGGTGTAGACGAGCAACAGCATTCCTCCCGTCAGCAACACGGCACCGAGCACATCGACGCCCTGGCGAATCGCAGCGGGTGCGGCGCTGACGGGAACCAGGCGGTACGCGGCGACCAACGCGGCCAGCGCGATCGGTGCCGGGACGACCAGCGCCCACCGCCACCCGATCTCCGTAAGCAGCCCACCTGCAACGAGCCCGAACGAGAACCCGCTCGCCGCGGTTGCGGTGTAGACAGCCAGCGCCTTGTTGCGCGCCGGCCCTTCCTCGAACGACGTCGTGATGATCGAGAACGCGGCGGGAGCGGTGAACGCAGCGCTCACGCCCTTAATGAAGCGCGTGGCGATCAGCAGCGTGCCGTCGTTCGTCAGCCCGCCGAGCGCCGAGGCGACGACGAAGACACCGAGCGCGATCAGCAGCACGCGCCGGCGCCCGAGCAGGTCGGCGGCGCGGCCGCCGAGGAGCAGGAAGCCGCCGTAACCGAGCACATAGGCGGAGACCACCCACTGGAGCGAGCTGGTCGTCATGTGCAGGTGGGTTCGGATCGATGGCAGCGCGACGCCGACCATTGACACGTCGAGTGCGTCGAGGAAGACGACGGCGGAGAGTACGAGCAGCGTGGCCCAGCCACGCCGCGACAGGCCTGGCGCGCTTGCGCCTGGCAGAACTACCGAGTTGGACACGAGAACGGCTCCTTTGGCGAAGTTCAGTCGGTCACGAGCAGTTGGCGGCCGCCAAGCCGTTCGCTATTGTTCGATCACAACCGTACAATAATGTTCGATGCCTGTCAAACAAACAACCACTGACACAAAGCCCGACGGCCTCCACGTCATCCAAGCCCTGTCGGACCCGGTCCGGCTCGAGATCGTCCGTCAACTTGCGGGTTGCAACGGCGGCGAGCTCGGTTGCGGCGCGGTGGTCGTCCCGGTGTCGAAGTCGACCGCGAGCCACCACTTCAAGGCCTTGCTGAACGCCGGTGTGATCGCCGAGCGCGGCGAGGGCACACGGAAGTTCTTCCAGCTCCGGCGCGCCGAGCTCGACAAGCAGTTCCCGGGGCTGATCGACTCGGTGCTGCGCGCGACCGCCGCCTAGCGCAGCGCTTTTCATAGGAACCTGTTCGGTAGAGCTCACGGAACTCTTAGGGCGTCCGTTCATCGTGGAGACAACCATGTTCTCCGCAAGACTCACGAGGTTCATCGCGCTGGGCGCCGCGGCCGTTGCGATCGGTGGCGGCGCCTACGGGATCGTTAGCGCGACGGCCACCGACACGTCAGCGACCGCGACAACGACCGCGTCCGCCGGGTTCGCGGGTCGTGGATCCAACGCGCGGTCGGGGCCGGCCGCAGGCGGAACGGTCGGCACCGTGCTCAGCGTGTTCGCGTCGAGCTTCACACTGACCACACCAGCAGGTCAGCAGGTGACCGTCGACAACGCGCACTCGGCGAGCGCCATCACCAAGGGCGCAAGCGTCCTCGTGCTCGGGACGGTCAACGGAACGACCATCACGGCCAGCCAGGTCATCGCGCAACCGGCTTCTGCCGCAGCGACGAAGGTGGTCCCCTTCCAGCGCGGTGCGCCGTCCACAGCGAAGCAGGTCGGTCGGGTTCCAGCGAACTACACGCAGGGCTCGGGAGCGATCGTCAGCGGCACGACAGCCAACAAGGCGACGCAAGCCGCGCTGGCCGCCTACCCCGGAGGCATCGTCGACCGTGTCGTACAACTGAGCAACGGCGAATACGAGGTCCACAACATCGGCGTCAACTGGCCGCACCACATCTTCGTCAGTCAGAGCTTCAAGGTCGTCGGCGCGAACTGACAACGAAACGGTGGCGCTGTTAGACGCTTGTTAGCGCACCACGGCACTCTCATTTGGAGGAGACGCGATCGACTGAAGTCGTCACGTCGGTAGTTCACCCAAGAAGAGGGGGAGCCATGAAGGCCACGGTATTTCTGGCACTTCTTGCGGCCGTCCTGGCGCTCGCAGTGCCGGCCGCCACACGCGCCGACGACCCACCGGGATGCGGCGCTGACGAGTGCATCGGCTCGACGCCGGTCGTCCCGTCGCTCGATCCCGAATGGAGCGCGAACTTCGTCCCGCCTCCGGTCTCACGCTTCCGGGCGGCGGCAGCAGCGTGCATCCCGACCGACGTTGTCTTCTACGCGCCGACGGACTGGGTGCGCATCGCGCAGAAGATGCGGGCGAACATGTCGCTATGCGCGAACTACTTCGTCTCGATCCCTCCGATCGCGACGGACAAGACGAAGCCGCGCGGACCGGTCCAGCCCAGCTTGATCCGAGCCCTCGGCTCGAACTTCCACGCGGTCAACGAGGTCAACGTCACGGATACGACGTCGTGGTCGGCATGGGTCGCGAGCGGCAAGGGAACCTGGTACCAGGCCGGAGTCGAGGCTCGCCGGCGGATGGAGGACCCAGGCCAGGGCAACTTCGATGTTGCAGCGGGTGACATCTGGGCCGTCAACGAGTTCACCTCCGCGGTGCGCGCAGGAACTGGCGCGAGCCGCCAGAACATGCGCGACTTCGTGCACGGCCTCTACGACGGGGCGGACGGCATACCGGTCAAGGGACTCGTCTGGATCAGCAACTTCGGGCAGGGCACGACGTTCTTCGATACGTACAGGGGAAACGTCAAGGCCTGGCTCGCCGACCAGGCGTTCTGGAGCGACATGTCGCAGTACGTCCGCTTCGTCTCGCCCGAGGTCTACGGACGGGTGGCGTCCTGGGCCGTACCCGGCACGGCGCCGCAAGATCGCCTCGTCCCGACCGCCGACTATCTCGAGCACTTCGTCCACTTCGCGGGCGCAGGCGCGTACGACCTCGGCGACACCGCCTCCTATCTCGCCGGCGCGGACGCGCCGGTCGGGAACGCGGCTTGGTCGTCTTCGATCTTCGAATGGCCGTCGCCGGCCGTCGACTACACACTCGCCGCGGCGTATACGGCGGGGCAGGTTTATGCGTTCCGTCAGGACCAGGACGGTCGGCCGAGTCAGGCGTTTGGCTTCGTGTGGAGCCCGACCAACCCGGGCTTGACGACGGGCGACTTCAACGCGAAGACCGGGTTCATCGCCGACCGGATCGCTGCGGCGATCCATGCGAGCGACGTGCCGTCGGCCGACCCGGGCCTGGCCGCGTGCGGCACCGACCTCGCCTGGTGCACCGGCGAGCTCCCGGGCGCGACCTTCAACACCGCGTGGCGGATGTTCCACGACTGGACGCAGCCCACGGCGCTGGCGACGAACGGGGTCGTCCAGGAGAACGCCGCAGGGCAGGTTGCGCTCTCGGCGACCGACCCCGACCCGGGCCAGCAACTGACGTACTCGATCGTCACGCAGCCGGCGCACGGCACCATCGCAACCGACGGCACTTCCGCGGTGACGTACACCTCGAATGCCGACTACTCCGGGCCGGACTCCTTCACGTTCCGGGCATACGACGGCTGGCTGAACTCGAACGTCGCAACCGTGACGCTCAAGGTCAACGCACCGCCGGTCGTCGACGCAGGGGCCGACGTCACGACTCAGTGGGGCGTACCGGTGACGCTGAGCGGCACCGCGACCGACCCTGACGGAGACTCGAACGCGCTCCTTGCGAGCTGGGACTTCGGCGACGGCTCGACCGGAACGACGCTGCAGGCGACGCACGCCTATGCGGAGCCGGGCACGTACACGGCACAACTCACCGTCACCGACGCCGACAAGGGCGTCGCGATCGACACAGCCACGGTCACTGTCGGTCCACGGACGTCGTCGCTCACGATGAGGACGAAGCCGACGCTCGATGTCTCGACGGCCACGGTGGCCGCGCAACTCGACGACCCCGTCGATGCGACATCGGCTCGGCTGGAGGGCCATGACGTGACGTTCACGGCTGGCGGCGCGAACTGCACCGCCTCGACGAGCGCGACCGGCGACGCGTCGTGCACGCTGCCGGCTGCAGCGCTGGCGCTCGGCCCGTCCACCGTCATCGTCCGGTTCGACGGCGACAAGCTCTACTCGGCGGGCACCGCCGCAGAACCGGTAGTCATCTATGGGACACCCACCGGTGGACTGTTCGCCGTCGGCGACCTATCGGCAACAGGAGCAGTCACCTTCTGGAGCCCTGCGTGGTGGCTCGCCAACACCCTCAGCGGCGGGTCGGCGCCTGCGGGCTTCAAGGGCTTCGTCCAGCCCATCGCGAACGGGTGGACCGCGTCGCCGGGGCTCGACGGGGTGCCGACCACCGTTCCCGAATGGATGGGCGTTATCGTGACGGCGGCCGTCACGAAGGACAAAGCAGTAATCACGGGCGAAAAGACCCGACTGATCGTCGTACACGTCGACACATACGACCTGGCTCTAGTTGGACAGGGCACGGTCGTCGCGGACGCAGACTGACAGTTCAGGAGGTGGCCGCCCGCTCGGGCGGCCACCTGCCTGCCGCGAGCTTCGCGCCGCGGCCGACTACCCTGGTCATTGCATGAGACGCCGATGCTGAGGGTGTGGGCAGGCGCACTTGCGGCCGCGATCGCGCTGACCGCTGGAGCGGCGGCAGCCAAGGCTCCCCCGCTGCCGCAGGCAACCGGGCACCGGACGGTGACGGTCGTCGCTCGCGGCATACCGACTCCGACCGAGTTCGCCGTTTTCGCCGGACGGCTCTTCGTCGGCGGGTACGGCGACGAGAAGAAACCGAACGTGGCGGGTGGCGTCTACATCCTCGGCGGTGGCAAGGCGATCAGGGTGCCAGGCTCGCCACCGCATGTGTATGGCCTCGCGGCCGCGAAGAACACGCTCTACCTGAGCACCAGCCAGTCACTCGTCGCGTGGAGCGGCTGGGACGGCACGCGTTTTCGGACGACACGCGTCATCAGCACCCCGGCCGGCTACGGGACCTTCAGAGGCCTGGCTGTCGGGCCTGACGGGTTGATCTACGTCGGAGCGAATACCGATCCCCCACCACCGAAGCCGGACGCCAGCGACTCGTTCGTGTCCGTCGATCCGGCAACCGGTGCGACTGGGATCGTCGCAATCGGAATCCGCCAACCATGGATGCCGCTCTTCCTACCCGGCCACGCACTCCCTCTCATCTCCGATCTCAACCAGGACGACCTCGGCCCGAAACGCCCGCGCGATTACCTCCTCGCGATCGAGCGCGGCGCGAACTACGGCTTCCCGGCGTGCCCGGCGACCCCGAGTACGTGCGCGAACTACACACAACCGCTGGTTCAGCTTCCCGCCCATTCCTCCCCCATGGGCCTCGGTTACGTGAACGGCTCGCTCTACGTCGCGCTCTACGGCGGTCTCGGCAAAGGCCCCGTCGTCGTGTCGATGCCGCCGGGCGGCGGTACGCCGACACCCTTCCTGTGGGGGTTCCCAGCAGGGGTGATCGCTCTCGGCACCGCCAAAGGCAGTCTCTATGCCGGAGATCAGAGCGGCGTGATCTATCGCGTTACGCCCTGACGAAAGACCGAGAGCCCCGTGAGGGGCTCTCGTTTTCGCTCGAGCAGAGAGAGCGGATGAAGAGACTCGAACTCTCGACCTTCTGCATGGCAAGCGGGTTGCCGGTGCGGGTCTCTTCCGCTCAAACACGGATGGTGAAACGAGTTGCGCCCGCTAAGGCCGCGAACGATTGTCCGTCGTTTCGAGGCGATTCCGGGCGATTCGGGCACTGGCGCACCGCCAGTGCCCATTCAACAGCGTCAACCTGAAAGGCAGGCAACATCATGCGTAAGACCATCGCCACCGTCCTCGCCCTCGTGGCTATCGCCGCCGCCGGCGTCCTCGCCGCGCTCACCTTCGCGCCCGTCGCGTCCGCGTGGAGCCCGTCGAGCCTGCCGCCGGCTGGACGACGACTCATCTGCTCTTCGATGGCGCAACTGTGTGCCCGACCGCTGTCCGGATC
>WNFM01051081.1_pt1 | contig 13717 bp, 9 predicted proteins | sample 5400271 | NCBI WGS metagenome assembly WNFM01 (sample SAMN13153352, study PRJNA577476) | soil metagenome | isolation source: 60 cm saprolite on Douglas fir-dominated hillslope | place: USA:California | collected 2013-09-17 | reverse complement strand
ATAAATGAAATATTTTCGAACTCAATACAGCAAAATTTCAAAGAACTAAATCCTAATCAGTTGAATATCTTTAAGTAATATCAAAACGCTAGTGATATTCCTCCTTAGTTAAAACACCCCACCAGCGCAAATACATTGCACCCACCCTTTGTTTTCGCAAAACCCGAACCGAATTTTAGTATTCCCCGTAATCTCTTTTATTTTTTTAGGGTCTAATTTAGGCAATACTAATTTGACTAAATAGAGCTAACACAATTAATTATGACCCATATAAAGAGTAATAAAAGGGATATTTATGTATTGGGGACCGGCCTTTCACATGATGGGTCGGCATGCCTGCTGAAAAATGGAAAGATCTGTGTAGCAATAGAAAAAGAACGGATTACAAGGATCAAACACGATGGCGGGAATGATTCCGAAGCAATTAAATATTGCCTGGCCGCAGAAGGAATCACGCTTAATGACCTTTCCCTGGTCGTTCAAAACGCCAATTTTGGCCTTTTTAAAAGCGGAAACTCCTTTTACGGCGGGACAAGGCTTTTTGATTCTTCGATCGATGTGCCCGTAGTAACCATATCCCATCACCTTGCCCATGCATATTATGCTTTTGGAACCAGCCCGTTTAAAGAAACTGCCGTCCTTGTTATCGACGGATGTGGAAGCAATTATGATGATTGCACGGACCTCACAGAGTCGACAATAGTCCCGGAATCTGTTCCGGACGGCATCAAACATCTATATGCCGAAAAGGACAGCCTTTATTTATTTGAAGATCAGCGGTTCAAATGCGTTTACAAGGATATCTCACCGATGGGAATGTCGGCCAAAAAATATCCGATGCACACGGTAACCACTCTGCATTCGATCGGAAGTTTTTATCAGGGCGCTTCAGAATACTGCTTTGGAGATGACATGGACGCCGGAAAGTTGATGGGACTCGCCCCATACGGCCGGCCAGATGAATACGATCACCCCCTTTTTGAACTGAAGGAAGGAAGAGCATTCATAAACTATGGGGACTGGATATATGACTTCCGGTCACCTGTAAGAAATAAAACGGAGCTGTGGAAGAATTTTCAGTACTACGCAGACATCGCTCTTTGGGTTCAGGGTGAAACAGAACGGGCAATTGAATACGTGATGACAGAACGGAGAAAGTTAGTGAATACGGACAACTTATCGTACACAGGCGGTGTTGCTTTGAATGCAGTAGCCAACGGAAAAGTCCTTAAAAAAGGAATATTTAAAAATAATTATTTTACTCCTGCCGCGGGGGACAATGGACTCGCGATAGGATGCGCCTACTATGGATGGCTGGAAGTATTAAAACGCGAACGCATTTTGCACGATGGAAACTCATGTTTCGGGAAGCCATTTTCGAATGAATGTATAAAGAAAGAAATTTCAACCTTTCTATTGCCGGACGAAAACAATTTCAAACTTTTCGGCGATCTCTTTTTTAAGAATCTCCCCCTGTTCATAAACAGGGACAATATAACTAAAGACAATTATCTCATTCAGTTCTTTATCCCCGAATTTGGTGTTTATACGGTTTCTATAACCAAAGATGAGATCGTGGTTTCCGGGAATTCTACCCTGAAGTCCGACTGCAATTTATATACGGACGCTGCAACATTTATTGCTTCCTTAAAAGAAAGCAGCGCGATCAAGGCTTCCATAAACCAGAGCAAATCAGTACTGGATGGAGATCTGGACTATTTCATGAGTGCTGTCAAACTCGACCAGCTATATCAGGTTGTAGTTGGCATGATCAACAAAAACCCATCAGCCAAATTAATCAAGGTCGGCAGGAATGATGACTTTATCAGGGAAACGGCAGAACTTCTCGCCCGGGGGAAAATAATCGCCTGGTTTCAGGGAGGCTGTGAGTTTGGTCCCAGGGCATTGGGTAATCGGAGTATCATAGCAGACCCCCGGAGAGAGGGAGTGCAAAAATTCATAAATAACAAAATTAAATTCAGGGAAGATTTCCGACCCTTTGCCCCTGTCGTTATGCGGGAACACGTTTCGGAATATTTTCATTTTTCCGGCGACAGTCCCTATATGCTGGTGGTCGCTCCGATCGTACAGGAATGGAAAGACAAAGTTGCAGGCGTAGTGCATGTCGACGGCTCCTGCCGGATACAGACCGTTACAGAAGAATCAAATAACCGCTTGTATAATTTGTTGAAGGAATTCAAAGCCCTTACAGGTTTGCCAATGCTTTTGAATACTTCCTTTAACAAAAAGGGCATGCCCATCATTGAAACTCCCGGCCAGGCACTGGAATATTTTTTCGAATGCGGACTCGATTGCCTGATTATGGATGATTATATAGTCATGAAGTGACGTACTTACGAACTAATTACATATGCAAAAAGAGCAATTTTACCTAAAGCCCAATGTGGTGATCGAACCACTGATATGCAGGTGGTATGCCTGGTCGCATCTCATATCGCCTGCAACAGCCGCCATGAATATCGTGGGAAGACATTTAAAGATCATGAATTCGTACATCCAGGCTCCCCATATCCACGAAGCGGCTGTTCGTAATCCAAAGATGCTTGGCGGCCCCTTTATCGACTTTAAGCAAAACAGGGTGGAAGACATAAAAAAGCTTAGAGATCAGACCTTGGACATACAGCATGACTCCATTGAACTCAACGCTGCGATCCTGGAGCTTGACAGGATGTTGAAAAATCAGGCAAAGGGTTTCTCTTTGGAAAGCTTATATGAAAAAGTACCCGATATTCTCAAGGGGTATGTTGAGCTGGTGTATGACCTGAACAATAACCCCTCATTTCGCTTTTTTGAATCATTGTTGTATGAAAGCGCATTCTATAATAAAAGTTATCAGAGTATCGCACTATGGGTTACCGATAACGACGACCGGCCCTTTTGCCTGAGTACACCGCGACTGGATGAACCGCATGTACTGCATTTGGATATCCCCTTTGACCATGCCGGCATAGACGAATTGAGTAAAATGAAGCGAATTCCGGGATCGATTGAGCGGATTGCAGACCTTTGCGGTGTAAGTGAAAAGGATCGGGACCTCTTCGACACTTTCTTTACGACTGTAGAGCACCCTGCCTACAGGAAATATGATGGACCTTTTGTCCGTATGAGGTACTTTGGCCATGCCTGCATCCTTATTGAAACAAAAGAGATCAGCATCCTGGTGGACCCGCTGGTAAGCTATTACGGATACCAGTCCAGTGTCGAACATTTTTCAGATATCGACCTGCCGGATGTGATAGACTATGTGTTGATCACGCACAATCATCAGGATCATATCCTGTTGGAAACTTTATTGCCGTTGCGGCATAGGATACGCAACCTCGTTGTGCCAAGGACGACGACAGGAGCATTACAAGACCCTAACCTGAACTATATGTTCAGGCACCTGGGATTCCGTAAAGTAATTGAAATTGATGATATGCAGACCATTCAGTTCGGCAACTGCACTATTACAGGCATCCCTTTTACCGGAGAGCATAGCGACCTTAATATTCGCGCCAAAAGCTGCTATCATATCGCTGCGGAAAAATTCAGCTTTCTCTTTGTCGCAGATTCCAGAGTGCTGGAGGAAAAACTATATGAGCATGTGCAGAAGCTGACAGGAGATGTGGATGTCATATTCCTCGGAATGGAATGTGATGGCGCCCCCCTATCCTGGTTATATGGCCCACTGTTGACGGAAGAGCTGGCACGGGACAAGGATCAGTCACGCAGACTTTCGGGATCCAATTTTGCAAAAGGGATCCACCTGGTTAACATATTTCACCCCCGCGAAGTTTATGTATACGCCATGGGACAGGAGCCCTGGCTTGTTTTTATCAGCACTTTACGGTATTCCGACGATTCAAACCCCATCGTACAGTCAAATATGTTTGTCGAAGAGTGCAGGAAACGCGGATTGACAGCCGAAAGGTTGTTCGGGGAAAAAGAGATCCTGTACGAACGTGTTGAAGAACCCGCATAAGAAGCCCGCTTTCCCTCCCCCGGAATATAGCAAACGCCGCAAAAAAAGCCCAAAATCAAAAATCACAGGACCGGATACCCCGGTCCTTTTACTTTTCCCGGTGAATGTTAAAAATTTGTGATGTTTCCTGTGCATTTGAATTATCCCGTATATTTTATATATAATATATTATTTCAATTCATAAGACATTTTTGCGGGTTTTACTAATCCTTTGTATTTATTACTAAGTAAATTTACTACCCAACAAGCAGGGAAGAGACCCAAATCCAAATTTAAACATATCCATTATTATGATCAGAATTGCAGTCACTGATGACCATACCTTATTTAGAAAAATCTTATCGGACTACTTATCTCAGCAAGCCAACATTCAAATCCCTATTCAAGCGGAAAATTCGACGGAACTTCTTTACAAACTGAAATATTCCGCCGTCGATGTCCTGATTATGGACCTTTTTATGCCGAATGGAGACACCTTCGAAACCATTCTCACTATCTACAAGGAGTATCCGAACATCAAGATTATTATACTGTCTGTATGCACAGATTTGCAGATCATCAGCGGATTGGTAGAGCTGGGCATCTATGCCTACCTGTCAAAGGCGGAAGAACCGGAAAAGCTTGTGCAGGCCATCTCCGCCGCGTGGCAAAACAAGATCTACCGCAATGCGCTGCTGACCAATGCATTATTCTTCGGCAAGGAAGGAGATAAGAAAAAACAAAAACCGGGCGCAGGCATTACCCTCAACAAACGCGAAAAACAGATCATTCAATTCCTCTGGGAGGAAAAAACCAATAAGGAGATATCACAATCCCTTTATCTGAGCGTCCGGTCAGTTGAAAAAATAAGACAGGACATAAAGGATAAAGTCGGGCATAAGTCTATTGCCGGTCTGTTCCGATACGCCCTTGACCATGGCATCATTGTCATCAGGATGTCACTTCGTGGTGCGCCGGACCCGCAGGCTTTTCAGGAAGAATCTGCAGTTTAGGCCGATCACATGGCCCCTGTCAGAATTGCCGGGTTTGTAACTAAAATATTTTATCTTTATCAGACCATTAAACACTCATATGTTAAAGAACTTCATTTTGTCAGCCTGGCGCAACATTCTGAAACACAAAGGCTATTCAGGAATAAATATCTTCGGACTGGCTCTGGGTGCTGCTGTTGCTATTCTCATCGGGCTATGGATCGCCGACGAACTGTCCTTCGATCATTATCATGCCAATTATAAAAGGATCGCCCAGGTGATGGACGTCCAATCTAAAGGTAAGATCACTACCGAAGACGCGGTAGCTATCCCGCTGGCTTCCACCCTTCGCTCCAATTACGCCGAAACCTTCAAACATGTTGCCCTTGTATTTCCCAATTTTGTTCACACTTTATCCGTCGGCGACAAGAGACTGGCCGCTCCCGGAACCTGGGCTGAACCGGACCTGCCTGAAATGCTTGGTTTCAGAATGGTCGCCGGTGAAAGAGAAGCTTTGAAGCAACCGTCATCGGCACTTATCAATCAATCCCTGGCCAGAAGCCTGTTCGGAGAAGGCGATCCCATCGGAAAGACCATTCTGGTGGACAATTACATAGCAATAAAAGTGGGTGGAGTATTCGAAGACCTGCCTGAGAACACCACGTTCCATGGCACCCGCATATTCCTCTCCTGGGAGAAGGCGATAGCCTCCTTACCCTGGCTCAGAGCATTGGAAACGCGATGGGATACCCGCAACTGGAAATTGTTCGTGGAAGTCAACGACGGGGTGGATCTCACCCGTACCAGTGCCCGGATCAGCAACATTGTCGCCCCCCGGGTCACCGACCATAATGAAACGATCTTTTTGCATCCCATGACCCGCTGGCATTTATATAATGAGTTCCAGGATGGCAAGGAAGCCGGCGGTCGTATCCGGCTTGTCTGGCTGTTCGGGATCATCGGGGCCTTTGTATTATTTCTTGCCTGCGTCAATTTTATGAACCTGTCCACAGCCCGAAGTGAAAAACGGGCCAGAGAGGTCGGTATCCGCAAAGCGATTGGCAGCCTGCGCATACAGCTCATCGGGCAATTTTTATCCGAATCCATCATCCTTACCTGCCTCTCCTATCTTGCCGCGATTGTCCTTGCACAGATCGCAATCTACCCATTCAATAGCATCATACACAAACACCTGTCCATCCCCTATGGCTCGCCGCTATTCTGGGGATTGATCCTGCTGGCCATTTTTATTACCGGCTTTGTGGCAGGCAGCTACCCGGCCTTTTATCTGTCAGGCTTCCGGCCAATAAAGGTATTGAAGGGCAATTATTTTGCTGGCCGCAGCGGCTCTCTGCCCAGGAAAATATTGATCGTTTTCCAGTTTGCCGTTTCCATGATCCTGATCATGGGCACCATCATTGTCTACCAGCAGATACAGCATGCCAAGGACCGGCCGGTTGGATATAGCCGTGAGGGACTGATCTCGATATCGATGAATACCCCCGAGATCTACAACGCACCATACAACCGACTTAGAGAAGACCTCATCCGAAACGGGGGCGTCAGCGGGATGGCGGAATCCTCCATTAATGCCACGGAGGCGCCCACGGCTTCCAATGATTATTACTGGCGCGGCAAAAATCCCAATCTTTCCGTATTGATGGGCACCGTCGACGTGACACATGATTTCGGAGCCACGGTTGGCTGGCATATAACAGATGGCCGTAATTTTTCAAGAGATTTTCCTACCGACACGGGCGCCGTCATTCTCAACGAGACTGCGGTCAGGCTCACCAACCTCAGTAAGCCCATCGGTGAAGTGATCCAATTTGGGGGAAAAAGCCATACCATCATTGGGGTCGTTGCTGATATGGTCATGGAATCTCCGTATAATCCCTCGCAACCCACCATCTTCTGCCTGAATTATACCGCAGCCAATTCGATCATCGCCCGGGTAAACCCGGCCTTGTCCATGCAAACGGCGATATCGGAGATTGAAGAGGTATTCAAACGCTATGCACCCGGTGGAGCGTTCGAGTACCAGTTCACAGAAGAGGAATATGCACGGAAATTTGCCAATGAAGAGCGCATCGGCAATCTCTCGATGGTATTTGCCGTCTTCGCTATCTTCATATCCTGCCTGGGCCTGTATGGCCTGGCTTCCTTTGCAGCCGAACAACGAAGGAAAGAAATTGGAGTGCGAAAAGTGCTGGGAGCATCAGTAGTTAATGTATGGGCCTTACTGCTCAGAGATTTTGCAATGCTGGTAATACTTGCCATGCTGATCGCTTCGCCGGCAGTCTATTTCCTTATGTACCGCTGGCTGCAAAACTACCAGTACCACGCCGATATCAGCTTATGGCTATTCCTTCTTGTCGGCACGAGCATGTTGACGCTGGCCTTGTTGACAGTGAGCTATCAGACGATCAAGGCAGCACTGCTCAACCCGTCCGTAAGCCTCAAAAATCAATAAGCAATTTTGATCGGCCGTACTTCCAGCCCCATATTATCAAACAGAAACGCCCATTTATCCGCCTCCTCGCTGATCACCTGGGTTGTGGACCTGCCGCTGCCATGACCCGCCGTCCTTTCAACACGGAGAAGCACGGGATTACTACCTTGTTGAACGGCCTGTAAACGGGCGGTGAATTTAAAGGAGTGAGCCGGCACCACCCTGTCGTCCCGGTCTGCCGTGATGACCAGGGTAGCAGGATAGATCCCGGACCGCAGGGCATGGTAAGGTGAATAACCGTGCAGGTAGACAAACATTTCCTCCGAATCTTCGGATGTTCCATATTCGGCAGCCCAGGCCATGCCCGCCGGAAAACGATGATAACGCAGCATGTCCATGACCCCTACGGAAGGAAGAGCTACACGACAAAGCCCGGGATATGCCGTCATGACGGCCCCCACCAGCAGACCGCCATTTGAAGCGCCTCCAATAGCCAGAAATGAAGGAGAAGTATACTTATCTGCAATGAGATAACGGGCCGCGGCAACAAAATCAACGAATACATTGCGCTTGTTCAGCCGTCGGCCGGCCTCATGCCAGTTCCGGCCATATTCACCTCCGCCCCGGAGGTTAGGCACGGCATATATTCCCCCCTGTTCAAGGAATAAGACATTCGAAGGCTGAAAGCCCGGGGTAATGCTGATGCCAAAACCACCATATCCATAAAGAAGCGTTGGGTTCCGGCCGTCACAGACTATTCCTTTTTTGTGGGTGATCATCATCGGGATCCTGGTGCCGTCATCGGAAAGGTACGACACCTGCCGGGAAACATAATCCACCGGATCGAAGGAGAGATCTGCCTGTCTGAATACAGTAGACTCCCCTGTTGCAATATCATAACGGAATAATACCGGCGGGTAGAGATAGGAAGTGAAAGTATAGTATAGCACCTTGTCCGCTGCCCTTGCACCGAACCCCCAGGCTGTGCCTGCACCAGGAAGGGCGAGCTCGCGAACAAACCTTCCTTCCAGCGTATATTGAATGACGTAAGTGGATGCATCCCTGAGATAGCTGGCAAATAGCATGTTCCCGCCGGTTCCGGCAGTAAGCACCTCGGTAGTCTCCGCAACCAGATCTACCCAGTTTTCCGGCCGCGGATTGGCTGCATCCACAGTGACCAGACGGAAATTGGGCGCTTCCAGATCAGTAAGGATATATAACCTGGAGCCCCTGCTGCAAAGGATACTCGTCCGCGTCTCAAAGCCCTGGATGACCGGCTGTATAGGTCCATCCCCGCTGGTGAGGCCCTGTATGAACAGATCATTGCCGGTAGCGGACATAGCCGTCCCGATGACGAGGAAATGTTCGTCTTCCGAAAGGTAGGCCATGATGAACCGCCTTGGTTCGCTGCCTCCATCGAATACAACGATATCGTCCTCCTGCAAAGTGCCCACGCGATGATAGCATAGGCGCGCAAAGCCCATCCTGCCGCCGGATCCGCCGGCCTCTCCCGGCGAATTATAGCAGGTATAGTAAAACCCCTCATTGCCTTTCCAGGACAGCGCACTGAATTTTACACCCGTGAGCCGATCGTCAAGGATAGTCCTGTCCGCTGACCGGATGATGACGACGCTACGCCAGTCCGAACCCCCGGACGAGAGCTGACAGGCCGCCAGGCTGCCATCCCGGGAGAATTGTATCTGCGCCGGCGAAGTGACGCCTTCCGGAAAGGTGACATTGACGTCGAGAAAGACTTCCGGATCCTCCTCGCCTGCCTGCCGGTAAAGTACCGGCTGATTCTGCTGCCGGCTCTTCCTGTAATAGTAGACGTAACTGCCGGCCGCAAACGGATTGCTGTATTGCTCATGATCCAAAAGCTGTTCGAGCCGCTGCCGGATTCTGTCATGATGCGGTAGCCGGGCCATATAGCCCCGCGTTAGCTCATCCTGCTGCCGGACCCAGTCTTCTACAGCGACGGCGCCGGCATCTTCCAGCCAGTCATAGTCATCGGCAACATCGATACCAAAATAGGAAAAAACGCTTCCCGACCTTGCCGTAAAAGGATAGGCAGGTGCACCGCTATTGATCAAAGACATATGTTTAATTTTCGACTACGATCTCGTATCGGTAATAGCCCGTATAAAAGAAAATAAAGGAGAGTGAATAAAAAAGAAGATACAACCACGTGAGGTCACCCATCGCCACAAAGAGATACTGAATAGCTCCGGCAAACAGGATAAGCCGCAGGAATGCAGCCCTCGAAAATTTGCGCAGCACAAGCATACCGTAAATTAACAGGAGCAGACTATGACTGCTGCAGATCATATCGAAGGCATCCCCATAGTGGAGACGAACAGGGGTCAGCAGATAAGCCGTAACCATCTCAGGAAGCAGCAGGACAAAGCAAAAACCTGCATAGCCGAGCCATCTCCTCCATAGCCGGACGGGAAGACCGGTATACCAAAATAAACGGGTCTCCTCGAATTCCCTTACCCGGTGAAGAAGCACGCCATTGGCAAGGATGCCAAAGTTGAAAAAAACAAAGACAAACGCCAGATCGTACCTGTCAACGGTATTGTTACGCGCAACGCCATAAAAAACAGCACAGGTAAAGAGCTTTATTACAGCCCACATCCATTTCTGTTTGTGTACTATAAATGACAGCAGCAGCCGGTGATAGCACGCCGGGAAAGAAAGCCTCTTCTGAAATTGCGGAAGCTTCCTCTGAAATTGCGGAAGCCCCCACCAGGATTGCGGAAGCCCCCACCAGGATTGCGGAAGCCCCCACCGGGATCTTTGCAGGACAGCCCCCTCCCCGGATAAAGGGTCGAGGCGATGGAGATGCCATCCGGTAGCAATCAGACAAAGGGCCATTAAATATATCCCAACCAGCAGAGATGAAAAATAAAGATGCCGGTAACAGCCGATACCCACGACAAAAAGCCCGTAAAGCAGAACGGGCAGCAGGAGTAATAGCTCTGTCTTTAGTAATAAATAGAACCGGGCAGCTTTACCCAGCAGGCAATAAGTCCGCAGGTAAGCCAGCTCCGGCCGGAGTAGACGGTTGTCGACGAATACGACACATTTTATGACATAAAGCAGCCAAAGAGCAGCAACGAAGATCAGGAACTAGCTGTTAGTAAGCATCCCCACGGCCAATGAATATTGATACTCGAACAGACCGGCGCCGTTTAAATGGCCAACGATAAAAAGCATGATGGTAAAGACGAGAACTAATGCACCTGCATTCTCCCGGTAAAAGGGTCTTACCAATGAACGGCGTAGTATTTTACCCGGCTGAGACATCAGACAGGGTCAGTTTATGGCCGGCAACCCGCAACTGCCTGCCGGAAAAAAAAAGCTTACTATCAGGCTCCTGGTGCGAACTCATCAGAAACGCCGTTCCGTCGTCACGATTTCTTAACCGGATGAGATCACTGACGGCAGCCAGAGCATTTTCGTCAAGAGTAATAAAAGGTTCATCCAGCAGGATCAGCGCAGGCTTACCCAGAAAGGCCAGGCAAAGCGACAGCTTCTTGGCCATACCCGCCGAATAAGATCCTATGCTATTATCGATGTATTCCTTCATTCCGAGCAGGTCGACTAAATGGTTTGCATCGGCTGTGGCGACACCGCGGATAGAACAGTAGAGCTGCAGGAGATCGCTGCCGGAAACAAAATCAGGATAGAGAGGTTCGGCTTCGGCCCAGGCGACCTGCCTGCGATAGGAAAGCGTATCGGTCTTCAGACTGCTCTTGCCAACAAGGATGTCCCCTTCAAAAGGTAAAAGCCCGGCTATCATTTTTAGAAGAGTGGTTTTACCGGAACCATTGTCACCCCTGATCCAGTAGATCCCGGGGTCAAGGTTGAATGATGGAACATCAAGAACCATCTGCCGGCCGAATTTTTTTCTGACCTTGGATAGGATAAGCATTTCATAAAGATATAATATTATTTTGATCCATTTGCAGCATGATAGTTCGTTTGCAAAATGTCTAAGGTATTTTCCATAATCCCGGCCGATGCCGACAGGTACTCTTCGGATAGCAGATTTTCTGTCTCGCCGGTATTCCCTGAAAAATACGCGGACATATCCCTGATGGTAGGATATTTGAAAACAGTCATCAGCGGCAAGGTGCGTTGCAGGAACTGCCCGGTCAGATCGATCAGCCTTACAGCCCTTATTGAATTGCCGCCCAGCTCGAAGAAGTTGTCGCGAACGCCGACCTTTTCCCGGTCTAGCACCTCTTGCCAGATGCGTACCATCCGCTCTTCCAGCTCATCCTGCGGCGCCTCATAGGCGACGGCAGTGCCCAGCGTCTCCCCCATTCCCAACTCCAGCCGCCGCCGGTCGATCTTACCATTGGAGGTCAGCGGCCAGTCTTCCACCTGGATATAATAACCAGGAACCATATACGCAGGCAGCCGCGTACCCATGTACGTCATGAGTTCCGAAGAGCTGAAAAGCGTATTGCCCCTGACATAGCCTACTAATTCTTTTTCTCCGCCGGCGCCGGCGCGGACTAACACTACAGACCCCGTCACCCCGGGGTAGCAACCCAGCGCAGTTTCCACTTCACCCAGCTCGATACGATAACCCCGGATTTTTACCTGGCTGTCTATGCGGCCCAGACACTCCAGGTAGCCATCCCGCAGCCAGCGGCCGAGATCACCAGTGCGGTAGAGCCGGCGCTCCAACACATCGTCGATAAATTTTTCTGCGGTCAGTTCCGGCCTGCGCCAGTAACCATGCGCCAGCCCGATCCCTCCGATGCAGATCTCACCCGGCACCCCGATCGGCTGGATCTGACCGCTCTTCCCAAGTACATAGATCGTGGCGCCGGATATAGGGCGGCCGATAAGTACCGGCCGGTCTTCCTCCAATTGCATCACCGAACAGCCCACCGTAGTCTCTGTAGGACCGTATTCATTGTATATTTTTATGCGGGGATTCAGCTTTCGAAGGATCGCAATGTGGCGGGGCAGTACCTGTTCGCCGCCTACAATGACAACGGACAGGTTGCTCGGAGGCAGGTCCATGCGCCCAAGGATGTCGATATGAGAAGGAGTCAGCTTGATAGCGTTCGCGGAAAAAGTATCCGAGAAATAACGTTGAAGGATGTCCGTGACTGGCTCCTGCCTGGGGAAGATACCCAGATGCCCCCCACGGGTAAGCGTGCAGAAAATGCAGGTAATGGTAAGATCAAAAGATAAAGGAGTAAAGAGGTTGAAATGAGGGATCATTTCTCCAAAATAATAGCTATTGGCCCATGAAACATAATTCGAGAGGCTTCTGTTCCCAATGACACAACCCTTTGGATTACCCGTGGAACCGGAAGTATAGAGCAGATAGACAGTTTCGTCCGCGGCCGGACGGCCATTCCGGGGCAGCTCGTCCGCAGCCGGATGGCCGTTCCGCGGCAGCCCGGCACCAACCGTACCGGGGTCGTAAAGATCAACGGCCAGGAGGTATTCCGCCTGCACGATCGAGAGAGTCCGGCCCGGATCAAATCCGATATCTCCCATGACGCCGGGCTCCGTGATGAGGAGACTCAACTGAGCATCGTCGACAATAAATTGTTGGCGGGCCGCAGGATAGTCGGGCTCGATCGGGACATAGGCAGCCCCGGTCTTGAGTATGGCCAGCAGGACGATTATCATATCCTCCGAACGATGCAGCAAAATACCGGCAAAATGGCCGCTCCCAATGCCGTATTCCGTCGAAAGAAAAACAGCCAGACCACTAGCCCGCTGATCCAGCTCGCGATAGGTCATCGTCTTGCCGCCCCAGTCGATAGCTAAAAGATCAGGCGTGGCTGCCGCCTGTTTCTCGAATAAGGTGATCACCGGGATCGGGTCGGCTTCCACAGCGACAGGCCCCCTGGCAAAAACGTATTGTAAGGAGTGCCGTTCACCCGGGTCGATAAAATCCAGCATGCCGACCGGCTGATCGGCAAGGTCCGCGGAAGACAGGATAGATAGCAGATTCTCCAGATGTGTTGTCATCCTTTCTGCCGTTGCCATCAGGAACAGATCCGAATTATATTCCAGGGTCAGCAGCAGCTCGTCAGGATCATCACTGAAAAAGAAAGTGAGGTCGAATTTGCTGACATCCGTATCAGTTGCCCCAAAAGGTTCGATCTCCAGGTCACCCCATCGCCATTCGCGATAACCCTGGGACCCCTTTTTCTTTTCGGCATAGTCTATCAGAACATCGAAGAGGGGATTTCGGCTCATATCCCTGCGCAATGGCAGGGCATCGACCAATTCGTCGAACGGATAATGCTGATGAGCATAGGCTTCCAGCGT
>WNFM01350363.1_pt1 | contig 13719 bp, 7 predicted proteins | sample 5400271 | NCBI WGS metagenome assembly WNFM01 (sample SAMN13153352, study PRJNA577476) | soil metagenome | isolation source: 60 cm saprolite on Douglas fir-dominated hillslope | place: USA:California | collected 2013-09-17 | reverse complement strand
TTGCCGACGAAGATCGGCTGTTGCATCCACGAGCCGACCGGCCCGGGGAGCAGGCCGAGCAGATTGCTGCCGTTGAAGATCGCGTGCTGGAGCATGGCGTAGAAGATGGCGCCGAAGCCACGCAGCCAGCGATGCGGCACGCCCTTGCCGTTGATGAGGTAATACCAGCCAAGCGTCGCCATCCCAGCGCCGACGCCATGCAGCAGCCCGGCACCGATGCGCTCGATGGCGACGCCGATCCAGTCCGCCTCGCCGCTGCCGATGTAGCCGACCGTCTCGAAGATGTTGAAGCCTACCCCCGCCGCGACGCCCATGAGAAAGGCGCTGGCTGGTGTGCGCAGGCGCCGCATGATCAATACCGCGCCCAGAGGCTTCAGGCCTTCCTCGACCACCGGCGCCACCACCGAGATCGTCAGCAAGAGCAGCACGACCTCGACCGGGTCCCCTGGATTCGGGTTCGTGGGATTGGTCAAGAGCGATTGGCCGTTGTAGCCCATTGACCGCGCGACGATGAAGATCAGCAGCGTCGCGACGAGCTCGATGATCGCCGCCAGCAGCACGGCCAGGGTCGCACCGTAGAAGAGCGACATCCACACATGCCGACGCGTGGACGGCAGATGCAGCCGCCAGGCCGTGAATGCCAGAATCGCGAAGGCAGGCAGCACGCCGCTCATGATGGCTAGCGGCACGACGGCGATAGCCGGGCCGGGCGCGGGCGACTCGTGCCACAGCACCAACCCCGTGCCCAGCGTGAGCACGGTGAGCGCCACGAAGAGCAGCGGATTGGGCAAGCTGAAGCGCGGCGAGGGCTTGCGCATGATGCCGCGGATGCCAAAGTAGACGGCATAGGCGCCGCCGATGAGCGGCGCGAGGCTAAACGCCACGAAAACCGTCGTCGTGGAGAGGCTATCCGCGGTTGCCGCCACGTTCAGCACCAGCAGCAGCAGCAGCGCCACGAAGAGGCCGCACAGAATGGAGAGCCCGCCGGCCACCGTGACGATCCACGAGACTACCAACGCCAGCGTCTCTCCGGACGGGCGCTGTGGCGCAACGTAGACGGGATAGTAGTAATATTGCGGGTACGCGTACGGATAGCTGTAAGGGTACGCCGCGGGCTGCGGGTAGGGGTAGCTCGGGTACGGCAGCGCGCCCCCTTGCGGATACATAGGATAGCCCGCCGGCGGGGGATCGTTTGAAGCGGGCGGGTAGCCGTACGTGGAAGCCGACCAGGGCGGCGGCGCATTCGGCACAGAGGCGCCCGCCTGGGACGTGCGTGCTCCATCCGACGCAGCGGGGCCGCCCTGTTTGCCCGCCGGCAGGGCGGTGGCGTTGCCGAGAGGCGCCGGCGTCAAATGCGACGTGACGCCAGCGCTGGGCGTGAGGGCCGCACCACACGTGCCGCAGCGCTGCTGCTGTGCTCCGACCGGGCTGCCGCACGACTGGCAAAACGTACCGTCCACCATCCCTCGCCTTTCCCCTCAGCTCCACCGGCGAAGCACATGCTGATGCCTTCTAGCAACCCGCACTGCTGCGTTCCGCATGTGCCGTGGCATGCCCAGTATAGCAGAATAAGCGCCACCGACAGCGTGACCCGCCACCAAACGACTACGAGCCACCGCTGGCGTGGGTTGTCTCACGCCGGCTGGCAGGCTACCGGAAGGCGCTGTGCGCCCACGGAGCGGCGGCGCATGTAGCTGTGGTGGGGGACGCTCGGAGCTGCGCGCTCAGGCGCTGCGCACCGGCACCGGCGACGAGATCGGCGTTGCCTCGACCGAGCGCGGGCCGAGGATCTCCTCCAGGCGGATCATCAGCTCGGGGCAGAACTGCACGCCGCCGCCGCCTGGAACGGGCGCCAGCCGGGCCTCCCACCGCCCGTTGCGCACGTAGATCTCATAGCGATCATCGCCCGGAAAGCGCGCCAGCGCGACGAGCACCTGCTCGGCATCCGCGCGTGCCAGCGCCTCGCTGCGCGCGCGCTGGATATGAATCTTCAGCAGATACTCCTTGCGGTTCAGCTCTTCGGCACTCGGCACGAATTCTTCAACGCTCTCGCAGACGATCTGCGGCTCCACGTCGCGCAGCTTCACGCTGCCCGTCACCAGCAAGATCGCATCCTCGTGCCAGCGCTCCGCCGTCTCCGCGAAGACCTTCGGGAAGACTACGACCTCGATAGCGCCCTGCATGTCTTCGAGCTGTACGGCCGCCATCGAGGCGCCACGCTTCGTCATGAGCCGCCGCACCTCGGTGACACGCCCGCCGAGCGTCACCTGCTGCCCGGCCCACTCTTCGTTGAGGTGCGACGTGGAGGCGGTGGTGCGTTTGCGCAGCACGCTGGCGACGTGCGCGAGCGGGTGCGCGGAGAGATACAGGTTGAGCAGCTCTTTCTCCCAGGCCAGGATCTGCTGCTGCGGATGGTCAGGCACGTCGGGCAGCACGAAATCTACGCCAGTGTCGTCCACCACCGCGCCGAAGAGGCTGTTCTGGCCGATCTCACGCATCTTGCGCTGCTGCTGGCCGAGCGCCATCGCGCGATCCAGCGCGGCCAGTAGCTGGCTGCGCCTGCCCAGCGCGTCGAGCGCGCCCGCTTTGATGAGGCATTCGACCGCGCCCCGCGTCAGGTTCTTCGCATCGGTCCGCGCAAAGATGTCTGCCAGCGACTTGAACGGACCGCCAGTGCGCCGCGCCTCCAGCAGCTCTTCGATGGGCCGGCTGCCCACGTTCTTGATCGCCAGCAGGCCGAAGCGCACCCCCCAGCGCGAGTCGTCCGCGGCGGCCGTCTCAGACGCGTCCGCCTCCGCCCCGGCTGCCTCTGCAGCTGCGGCGGGGAGGCGCTCGACGGTGAAACCGGCGTCACTGTGGTTGACGTCCGGCCGTAGCACTGCTACGCCCATGCGCCGGCACTCCTCGACCGCAGCGACCACCTTCTTGGCGTCGCTGGCCTCGGTCGTGAGCGTGGCCGCCATGAACTCCGCTGTGTAGTTGGCCTTGAGATACGCCGTCTGATAGGCCACCCAGGCGTAGGCGCAGGCGTGCGCCTTGTTGAATCCGTAACCACCAAACGGCTCTATGAAGGTGAAGATGCGCTCGGCGACCCGCGCGTCGATGCCATGCTTCTGGCAGCCTGTGACGAACTTCTCGCGATACTGCGCCAGCTCCGCGGGAATCTTCTTGGACATCGCCTTGCGGAACTTGTCCACCTCGCCCCAGCTAAAGCCGGCAAGCTGCACCGCGATCTGCAACACCTGGTCCTGGTACACGATGACGCCGTACGACTCGCGCAGCAGCGGCTCCAGCGCCGGATGCAGATACTTGGTCGTGATCTCGCCATGCTTGGACTTGATGAACTGCGGGATCGACTCCATTGGGCCGGGACGGTAGAGCGCGACCATGGCCGTCAGGTCCTCGATGCAGGTTGGCTTGAGGTCCTTGATGGCAGTGCGCATCGCGCCGGACTCAAGCTGAAAGACGCCGGTCGTTTCGCCCTCGCCCAGCAGCGCGTACGTCTTGGTGTCGTCGTCTGGCAGCCGGTCTAGATCGAGATCGATGCCGCGCGTCTGCTGGATGAACTTGCGGCAGTTCATGAGGATGGTCAGGTTCGAGAGGCCGAGAAAGTCGAACTTGAGCAGACCCAGCTCTTCCAGATGCGCCTGCTCGTACTGCGAGACCAGCCACGGGTTTGGGTCCTTGTAGTCGCGCAGCTGTAGGGGCACGACGTTCTCGAGCGGCTCGCGGGAGATAACGACGCCGGCGGCGTGAATGCCTGTGCTGCGTACCGTGCCTTCGAGGTCCTTCGCCATGTTGACCAGCCGGCGAATTTGCGGGCTGGCGTCGTAGAGCTGCTTGAGGTCGCGCACGTCTTTGAGCGAGCCATCGATGCTGACCTTCGGGCCAACGGGGATCAGGCGGGCGACGCGGTCGGCCTCCGCCTGCATGCCCATCACGCGGCCCACGTCGCGGACCGCCGCTTTGGCGGCCATTGTGTTGAAGGTGACGATCTGGGCCACTTTATCCCAGCCATAGCGGTCGGCGACGTAGCGGATCACTTCCTCGCGGCGATCGTCAGGGAAGTCCATGTCGATGTCCGGCATGCTGAGGCGCTCGGGATTGAGGAAGCGCTCGAACAGCAGGTCGTAGCGCAGCGGGTCCACGTTGGTGATGCCGAGCACGTACGCGACGAGGCTGCCGGCGGCCGAGCCGCGCGCGACACAGCGCATGCCGCGCCCGCGCGCGAAGTTCACGTAGTCCCACACCACGAGGAAGTACGAGACGAAGCCCTTGGAGCGGATGACCTCGAACTCGTAGTCCAGCTTGCGCTGCACTGCCTCACTTACCGCGCCGAAACGCTCGCGCGCACCGTCCAGACACAGGTGATACAGATACTCGTCCGCGGAGGGGTACTCCGGCGGCACGTGATACTCCGGCAGGAGGTTGCCACCAAAGTCGATCTCGACTTCGCACTGCTCCGCCACGCGCACGGTATTTGCGAGCGCCTCGGGCAGATCTGGGAAGAGGCGCGCCATCTCCTCAGGCGTCTTGAGGTAGTATTCCTGGCTGTCGAACTTCATGCGCTTGGGCTCGTCCAAGGTTTTGCCGGTCTGCACGCAGAGCAGCACATCCTGTGCGTCGGCATCGGCGGCGGCGACGTAGTGCAGATCATTGGTGGCGAGCAGCGGCGTATCCATCTCGCGCGCCAGCTCGTAGAGCAGGGGATTGAGCCGGTTTTGCTCGGACTCCGGCGCGTTGTGATTTTGAATCTCGATGTAGAAGTTGTCCGGCCCAAAGACCTCGCGATACCAGCGTGCCGCGGCGCGCGCGCCGTTGAGGTCGCCCTTGAGCAGTAGCTCGGGGATCTCGCCGGAGAGGCAGCCGGAGGTGACAATCAGCCCCTCGGCGTGCTCGGCCAGCACGCGCTTGTCCACCCGCGGGCGGTAGTGGTAGCCGCGCGTGTGCGCGATGGTCGTCAGCTTGAGCAGGTTATGGTAGCCGACGCGGTTCTTGGCCAGCAGCAACAGGTGGTTGTACTCGTAGCGGCCGGTCTTCTCTTCGATCGACGGCGCGAGATAACCTTCACAGTTATGGAGAATTATGTCTGAGACGTATGAATTGTCTTCGTCGACGGCAAAGTTGTACACGTCCGTATCTAATTCAATTGGCGTCACACTGCTAATGGGGCGATAAGTGGCATGCTCATCCTCTTGTGTATAGCAGAAGCCACGTTCCGGCCCATATGACAGCATATAGTAGCGGTATGTCTTCTCACTCAGAGCGCCATTGCCACCAGGCAGCCTCGCGGGCATGTCTCCACTTGCGATACAGACCCAATGTCCCCGGTCGGCAAGAAGCGTTCTGACGCCCCATGCGAGCGAACGTGAGGAGGTCTTGAAGTCGCGTCGCCCTTTGCGTCCGGAAGGGCGGTGGGGATCGCGCCCGTCGCCATCCAAAATTCCAGCAAGGAATCCTGTACGGACCGCTTGTGGACCTGTTATCACCTCAGGAGGCACGCGCTTCTCTGGCGCTCCCTTGCCACACAGTGCAATGAGAACTAGGGCTAGCGGAACACCACAGATACGCACAGTTAGAGAGTGCTTTCGCTGGACAGGGTAGATAGCCGTATTCAGGCCCCATCTCTGAGCGATACTAACTAGGAACTCGGCAATGTCTATTTCACTTTCGTGAAGCGTAAAGTCGATTACTCCATTGGGATTTGCGCTGCCCTCGGCAGCGTATATGCCTAGCAGGTAGCCAAAGTCATAGTCCAGGGCTATTGTTGTCGGAAATCTAGGCCAAACGTCATCCGCACGATACTTCGAGGCGTATGAGCGTTTCACTCCACATTGGGAGGCAGAGAAATCAGCGGGGAGCAGAGAAAACACGTCAATATTCACGTGTTCCACCGCAAGCTTGGGCAAGCACGCCCAAGCATTCCAATTCTCAGCATCGACGCTGGCCCCCGGTCGGCCTGCAACAATCTCGCCCGGCTTAGTCCAGCCCAGTGAACCATGTCGTGTCCGCACGAGGATGGGGTGCTCTTCTGTAAGTGTCAGTGTTCTTCCATAGCGGCCACTGAGGGCGACGGTATAGGCCCTACCTCGATAGTGACGACGCAGGGTGCGAAGGACCCGACGGAAGCGGCCCTTGTGCGTGAGAACATAGTCGCCTTTCTGGACGTCTTCCACGTTTTTCACACCAGTCGAGGTAATGATTTCCTGCCCCGCAAGAAGACAGCCGATAATGGGCTTGATGCTGGCCGCCTTGCAGGCCTTGTAGAACTCGATGGTACCATACATGCCGCCGTGATCGGTCAGGGCGAGCGCATCCATGCCGGCGGCCCGAGTGGCCGCGATCAGGCGGTCGATGTGCGACTCGCCGTCCAGCAGACTGTATTCGGAGTGCACGTGCAGATGGGCGAAGTCCGCGGCCACGCTGTCACCATCCTCTGCGACTACGAGCTAAGGGCTCAGAAGCCGTGCCGGCCTCAGCATTTTGCGCAGGTGCCGGTCCGCACCTCACTGTGTCGCCCGCCGCATGTTCGCCATGCAGATCGCGTGCCTGGCACGGCGACGCGAACAACGGGCCTGAGAATCAGAGGGTAGCACGCGGCGAGCGCAACCGCCATAGGCCTTTCTGGCGAGGACAAATGGCGGCGACCGCTAGGTTTCGCGGTGAGCATCGTCCGTGGCTGCCCAGCTCGCCGTGCGTCGGTGGATGGTCCCTACCTCGCTTGCCGTGCGAGCCTCCCGTGGCCGATAATGCGGGCAACGCGTGCCATGCTGGGCATGCCGGTTGCCGCTGAAAATCGTGCCCATCAGGAGAGGTTACCCGCCCCAATGCATCCAACCGTAGAGGCCACGATCGAGGAAGTCGCAGCCACTGGAGCGCCGCGCGAGATGATCGCCATCCTCGACTACGGCTCGCAGTATAGCCGGCTGATCGCGCGGCGTGTGCGCGAGTGCCGCGTCTACTGTGAGCTGCTGCCGGCCGATACCTCGCTCGCGGAGCTGCGCCGGCTCGGCGCCAAAGGCGTCATCCTCTCCGGCGGACCAGACAGCGTCTACGACGAGGGCGCGCGCCGTGTCGACCAGGCGATTCTTGAGAGCGAGCTGCCGGTGCTGGGTATCTGCTACGGCATGCAGCTGCTCGCCAATCAACTGGGCGGGCGGGTCGAGCCGCAGTCGGGCCGCCGCGAGTATGGGCCAGCGGAGATTCGGGTCGTGGCGGACGCTGGCACGGGCGCGGACGCCGCTACGGACACGGCGCGACGGGACGGGCTGTTCGCTGGCCTGGGCATCGCAGAGGGGGCGGGCATCCCGGTCTGGATGAGCCACGGCGACAGTGTCGGCGCGCTACCGCCTGGCTTCACTGAGGTGGCGCGCTCGCTCTCCGGCGCGCTCGCCGCCATGGCCGATGACCGCGGCCGCATCGGCATCCAGTTTCATCCCGAGGTCAGCCACACGCCGCAGGGGCGTGCCATGCTGGAAAACTTCCTCTTCGGCGTCTGCGGCTGCGCGCCGAGCTGGACCTCGGGCGCCTTCATCGAAGAGGCGGTCGAGCGTATCCGGCGGCAGGTTGGCGAGGAGGGGCGCGTTATCTGCGGGCTCTCGGGCGGGGTGGATTCGGCGGTGGCGGCGCTGCTGGTCCATCGTGCCATCGGCGACCGGCTCACCTGCATCTTCGTGGACACCGGCTGCATGCGTGCCGGCGAGCCGGAGCAGGTGGTCGAGACCTTCCGCACGCACCTGCGCATCCCGCTGGTCGCGGTGGACGCGCGCACACGCTTCCTGGGGCGGCTCGCCGGCGTGACCGATCCCGAGCAGAAGCGCCGCATCATCGGCGAGGAGTTCGTACATGTCTTCGAGGCAGAGGCGGAGCGCTTGCGCGAACGCGAGCCGATCGGCTTCCTGGCGCAGGGCACGCTCTACCCAGACGTGATCGAGAGCACGAGCCACGATGCCAACGCCGCGCAAAAGATCAAGACCCATCACAATGTCGGCGGGTTGCCAGAGGGAATGCGCTTCGCGCTGGTCGAGCCGCTGCGCTATGTGTTCAAGGACGAGGTGCGTGAGGTCGGCCAGGCGCTCGGCCTGCCGGAGGAGTGGGTCTGGCGTCACCCGTTTCCTGGTCCCGGCCTTGCCATTCGCGTGATTGGTGAGGTGACACCGGAGCGACTGGAGACGCTGTGCCAGGCCGACGCCATCGTGATCGAAGAGCTGCGACGCGCCGAGCTCTATCGCCAGATCGGCCAGGCGTTCGCCGTCCTCACGCCGTTGCAAAGCGTCGGCGTCATGGGCGACGGCCGCACCTACGCCAGCATGGTCGCCGTGCGCGCTGTCACTACCGGCGACTTTATGACGGCCGACTGGGCGCGCTTGCCGCACGAGCTGTTGGGTCGCATCGCCAACCGTATCGTCAATGAGGTGCCGGGCGTGAACCGCGTCGTCTACGACATCACCAGCAAGCCCCCGGCAACCATCGAGTGGGAATAGCCGCAGCACGCGCGAGCAGATAGGGGTAGGGTGCCATGAACAGTGACAACGGCAACGAGTGGGACCACTTCAACTTTGACGCCTGGGGCAACGAGGCGCCTGAGCCCAGGATGGATCGCGATGGCGCCTCACCAGACGAGCCAGCGGACGGCGACAATGTGGAGGAGGCGGGCCACTGGGAATCGGTCGGCGGCGTACTCCGCTGGGAAGGGCCTGATGAGGACGCACAGGCGCCCACGCTGCTCGAGGAAGCGCGCTCCCAATGGGCCGCGGAACAGATCGATCTACCGCCTGGTGCGCCTGATCCCGCGCGGCTGCGCGCCACCCGCGCCTGGCTGGCCCGCCAGCGCGTGCTGGAAGGGGAGGCGCTGGGCCAGGTCCTGTACGAGCGCCGCCTCCTCCTGCACTCCGGAACGCTGGACGAGGCGCCAGAGCGTGACGAAGACGATGAGTCGCCGCTCGGACTCGCGCTCGCGGAGCACACCGCCGCCATGCAGGAGTATGAGCGCTTGCTCGAGACGCTGGCGGAGCTGGAGGCCCACAGCGGCCCGGCGCGTGTGTTGGTGGAGTATCACCTCGCGCTTACCGAGCGGCTGGCAGAGTTGGCGGCGGCTCCCGAAGCACCCGCGGACTTTGCCGCGGGCGTACTGCTGGTGGAGGTCGAAGACGAGGAGGCGACCGGCGCGGAGGGCAAGCGACCCACCCCACGCAGTCTCGCGGAGTGGCAGGGGCGGGCCAGGGCAGTGGTGCAGGCGCGCCGTCGTGTCGAGCGTGTGACACTGCCTGAGCCGGACGAGTAGGAGCGACGGCGAGCCAGTGCAGGACTTTCAGCACGTCCTCAGCGATTCCTAAGGCAGAACGGGCATCATTGGGATCGAGGAGGCCGTACGCGGGGATCAGCTGGTCGGGTGGGTGGTCCCGCGCGCTGCCGGCGTGTGGTGGTGGAAAGTGAGCACGTATGCCTGAGCGTGACACACGACAGCCACGAGAAGATGCCGAGCCAGGTACCGTTCCGCTCGGGCACCATGCCTGGCAGGCGCCGGTATCGGGGTGGCCGCCGGGCGCCGAGGCCGCCAGCGCGTCTGCGGAGTCGCCGCCCTTCACCGTGCCGCTGCCGCCGCCGATCTTCCCGCCCGACGCGCCGCCATCAGAGCGAGCACGACGCGGCCTGTCACGGCGGTCGGTGCTGATCGGGGCCGGCGCTGGCGCGCTGGGTGTCGGCGCGCTCGGTGCCGGCGCCGGCATGCTGCTCACACGCTCCAGCCCAGCGAGCAGTCCGGCGGACATCTATGCGTCGGGTGCCGGGCAGGTTGCCCACCTGCTGCGGCGTGCCGGCTTCGGCCCTTCCCCAGCGGACTTCGGCGAGTACCTCGCGCTCGGCGTTGCCGGCTCGATCGAGCGCCTGCTCAAGCCCGCCGCGACGCCAGACGACCTCGACGCCCGCCTGGCCGCGCTACACTTCGACTTGACCAAACAGCAGGAGGCGATGCGCTGGACGTTGCTGCGCATGCTCGAAAGCAAGCGCACGCTCGAAGAGAAAATGACGCTCTTCTGGCATGGGGTGCTCACCAGCAGCCTAGCCAAGGTGGGCGGCAAGGTGAACTACCATTTCCTGGTCGAGCAGAACACGCTGCTGCGCTCGAAGGCGCTCGGGCGCTTCGATGACCTTGTCGCCGCCGCCACGACCGACCCGGCGATGCTGTGGTGGCTGGACGGGCGGGTGAGCACCGGCCAGAACCCCAATGAGAACTTCGCCCGCGAGCTGATGGAGCTCTTCACGATGGGGCTGGATACCTATACGCAGAACGACGTGCACCAGGGGGCGCTCGCGTTGACAGGCTGGACGATTCGCCAGGGCAAGAGCGTCTTCGTGCCAAGCAGACATTACAATGGCGCAGTGACGTTCCTCGGCCACACCGGCAAGATGGGAGTGAACGACGTTGTCAAGCTCGTCTGCGCGCATCCAACGACGGGCAAGCATATCGCGTTTCGCATGTGGAGCTTCTTCGTCTCGGAGAATCCGAGCGACGGCGACCTGAAGCCGCTGGTAGACGCGTACTACTCCAGCAACCATCAGATCAGCGCGATGGTGCGGGCGATGTTGACGTCCCCCGCCTTCACGAAGGCGGCGTACCGCGCCCGCATCAAGAGTCCGATCGAGTTTGTGGTGGGCGCATTGCGCGGACTCGGCCTCGCGACGGATGGCACCGGTCTCTCCGCGCAGCTCAGCGCGATGGGTCAGGTGCCGCTCGATCCCCCCGACGTCTCCGGCTGGAATGGCGACAAAGTGAGCGGCGCGTGGATCTCTACGCAGGCATGGATGGCGCGCGTGAACTTCATCAACCTCTTGGTGGCGGCCGCGACGGGAACATTGGCGGGCGGCGGCGTCAAGATAAGCTCGTCTGGCGGAGCCTCCACGGCGGTCTCCAGCTCTGCCATGCAGGCGATCATCACCGCGCGCAAGCTCACAACGCCACAAGATGTCGCCGACTATTATGTCGCGGCACTGGTCGATAACCAGCTCGATGAGCACCGGCGGGCGGTGCTCCACGACGCCATAACGCAGCAACATACGAGCGGGCCGGCGCTGACCCTGGCCGGTGGCGCAAAGCTGCCGGCGGCGGCAGCGCGCACCATGCTGTATCTGCTCATGTCCATGCCCGAATACCAGCTGAACTGAGGTGGGGGAAGTCCGATGCAGCTAACACGCAGAGCGATGATTCGCGATGGTCTGCTGGCGGTAAGCGCCGGCATGATCATGCCCACCGTCTTTTCGCGCGCGGTGCGGGCCGCTTCGAATGCGGCGCAAGAGGGCGCAACGTGGGCACAGGCGGCGCAGGGACGGACGCTCATCGTCGTGCAGATGGCGGGCGGCAACGATGGCCTCAATACCATCGTGCCCTTCGCCGACGGCGCGTATCATACCGCGCGCCCGACGCTGGCGCTCCAGTCGAGCGCGGTGCTGCCCCTCGACGACCGGCTGGGCATGCATCCCGCCCTCAAGGCGCTGCAACCGCTCTGGCAGGCGCAAAAGCTGGCTGTGGTGGAGGGGGTAGGCTATCCCAATCCCAACCTCTCGCATTTCGCCGCGATGGACATCTGGCAGACGTTGGATCTATCCGGCCAGGGGGCACAGGGCTGGCTCGGCAAATACGTTGCTGGACTGGTAGACAAGGACGGGCACCCGTTCCAGTCGTTGGCGGTGGGCACGGCGCTGCCAACCGCCCTCAAGGCGCTGAACGCCGACGTGCCGGTGGTGTCTAGCCCGCAGTCGTACCGGCTGCTGCCGGACGCGGCAACAAAGCAGAGTGGCGACGTGAGCGCCGCCGACGCGCGCGTGCAGACGCTGCTCAAGCTCTATAACACCTATCCGCAGTCGGCGCCCTATGCCGCGCTGCTGGACGCGACGGCGCAGGGCGCGGTGCAGGGCGCGAAGACATTGGCGAGTGCGGTGTCGCAGTACAAGCCGGGCGCGCAGTATCCCAACACCAATTTCGCGAAGGGCCTGCAAGTGCTGGCTGAGGTGATCGTGCAGCAATTGGGGCTGCGGGTCGGCTACGTGACGATCGGCGGCTTCGACACGCACGGCGAGCAGGCCGCGACGCACAGCAAGCTGCTGCAGGAGCTGGCAGAGGGCGTCGCCGCCTTCTATGCCGACCTCTCTGCCCACCACGCCGCCGACAACGTGGTGGTGATGACCTGGTCTGAGTTCGGCCGGCGCGTGGAGGAGAACGCCAGCCAGGGCACCGATCACGGCACCGCGGCGCCGCTCTTCGTGCTAGGCAATGCCGTGCAAGGCGGCATCTACGGCGAACCGCCGGACCTCAACCGGCTGGACAAGTACGGCAACCTGAACTTCACCACCGACTTCCGCTCGGTCTACGCGACGGTGCTGGATCGCTGGCTCGGCGCGCCGGCCAGCGCCGTGCTCGGCGGCAGCTATGAAGAGCAGGCGTTCCTGCCCGCTGCTGGGTAGCCACCTGTCATTCTGGCAGGTCGTTATACAGTGAGGGCGAGGGATGACGCATGTGCCCGCGGCCGCGCGGTGCCACTGAGCACGGGCGGTGCAATGGGGCGCACGTCCTGTGCTACGTGGGGTCGTACAGCCTGCCGTCGCGATTTGATATCGATTTCGCCTTGGCCCTCCACATATGGCGATGCGCTTGGGCCACCAACGGAAGCGTGTGGTGGACCGGATGAGGTCGGGCCGCCGCTGGAGTGCCGCGCACCAGGCGAACTGGGCGTCCTCCAGGTCCTCGATGGTGGCAAAGTGCTGGTCTGGTTGAGAAGCGCGTTGTTGGTGAGCGGCCACAGGTGCTCGGCGGGCAATCATGGCTCAGAGAGAGGCCATGCGGCGTCGGTCACATCGGCAGTAGAGAGCTGGGTGGAGCTGTCCATGCTCCACCCTATCGAAGACTACCGTTCGCCACCTTGAGGTGTGTAGATAGGCGCTCATTCCGCGTACAGAGGATGACACTGGTTAGCCCTCAGCCGTGGCCCTCCGTGCTCAGGCGCGCCCGCGACCGGAGACGACGCAGCCTGGCGTCGCGCCGGTGTGTTTGCCCGCAGAGAGCACGCGCACACCATTGACCCAGACGTCGCGGATGCCGGTGGAGAGCCGGTGGGCGTCCGCGAAGGTAGCGCGGTCGGCGACGGTAACGGGGTCGAAGAGCACGACATCGGCATAGCAGCCGGGGCACAGGTAGCCGCGGTCATGCAGGCCGAGGCGGTCCGCCACGGCGCCGCTCATCTTGCGGATCGCGTCCTCCAGTGTCAGCACGCCCTCGTCGCGGACGAACTTGCCCAGGATGCGCGGGTAGGTGCCGTACTCGCGCGGGTGCGTCGGGCCGAGGTCGACGGCCCAGGCGGGGTCCACGCCGCCGGCGTCGGTGCCGATCTTGACCCAGGGCTGGCGCAGGCCAAGCGCGACGTTGGCCTCGTCGATGCCGAAGTAGATGGTGAAGATGCGGTGGCGTTCGGCAAGCAGGAGCTCGAAGACGGTGTCGAGCCAGTGCTGCCCGCGCGTCGCGGCGATCTCGCTGAGGCGCTTGCCGGCGTACTGCAGGTTCTCCGGGCGCTCGAAGCCGACGGGCATGACGCCCTCCGGGCCAATGCCGTGCGCCAGGGGCTCCCAGTCGCCGGCAGGGGCGAGCACCTCGGCGCGGATGCGCTCGCGCGTGGCGGGGTCGGCTAGCGTCTCGAAGAACCGGCCCCCCTCGGCCACCCACGGCGGCAG